>Ga0187780_10003205_pt1 | contig 12377 bp, 12 predicted proteins | sample 1015_Q2_SP10_20__FD_132429 | JGI IMG/M metagenome (GOLD analysis project Ga0187780, IMG submission 132429) | Tropical peat soil microbial communities from peatlands in Department of Meta, Colombia - 1015_Q2_SP10_20_MG | ecosystem: Environmental > Terrestrial > Soil > Wetlands > Peat | place...
AAAATTAAAGAATTACAAAACTTTATTGCGCGTTTTAGTTCAAACGCTTCAAAAGCAAAACAAGCAACTTCTCGTAAGAAGTTATTAGATAAAATTACATTAGACGATATTAGACCATCATCTCGTCGTTATCCTTTCGTTGGATTTACACCTGAACGTGAAGTAGGAAATGACTTATTAACAGTTGATGGACTTTCAAAAACAATTGATGGCGAAAAAGTGTTAGATAATGTTCGTTTCACTGTTAACAAAGGTGATAAAATTGCTTTTGTAGGTAAAAATGACCTTGCGATTACAACTCTTTTCAAAATTCTTATGGGTGAAATGGAAGCAGATAGTGGTTCATTTAAGTGGGGTGTTACAACCTCTCAAGCCTTTTTCCCAAAAGATAACTCTGAGTTCTTTGAGAAATCAGACATGAATTTAATTGAGTGGTTACGTCAATTCTCACCTCAAGATGAATCAGAAAGTTTCCTTCGTGGCTTCCTAGGAAGAATGTTATTCTCAGGTGAAGAAGTAATGAAGAAGGCTTCAGTACTTTCTGGGGGAGAGAAAGTTCGTTGTATGTTGTCAAAAATGATGTTAAGTGGTGCTAACGTATTAGTATTAGATGACCCTACAAACCATTTAGACTTAGAATCAATTACAGCGTTAAATGATGGCTTGATTGCATTTAAAAGTTCAATGTTATTTACATCTCATGACCATCAATTCATTCAAACAATCGCTAACAGAATTATTGAAGTTACTCCAAATGGAATTGTTGATAAGGAAACAACTTACGATGAATTCCTTGAGAATGATGCGTTGCAAAAACAAGTTGCAGAGTTATATAATAAATAATTTGCTAACCACTAGAGCATTGCTTTAGTGGTTTCTTTATTCCAATAACTTTCTTTGATACAATGAAAGTTAAAGGAGAGTTGAGTTATGAAGATTACACAAAAAGACCGTTTTTATAAAAAGTTTTTCAAAAAAGCTTCAAGTTATTTACAAAATAAAGATAAATCTAATAGGCTATTAAAAACTGCGGTTATCCTTTCTGCTAAGAAAAAGGGCTCTTTAAGTGAAGTTTGGGAAAAGTTACAGCTTCTAATCGAACTTTTTAAAGCATATATTAATGGACAATATCGAGAAATTCCAACAAAATCAATCTTGTCAGTTATTGCAGCGTTGTTGTATTTTGTCAGTCCAATTGATGCAATTCCAGATTTTATTTTAGGGTTCGGTTATATAGATGATGCGGCTGTAATAGCTTTTACAGTTAGACAAATTAGTAAAGACTTAGATTCATTTAAGCTATGGAAAGAAAAAAATGAACAAGAAAAGAAAAACATTATTCTTGATGCGGAAATTATACAAGTTCAAACAAAAGAAGATGAGTAATAGAGTATGCATAACTAAATAGAAATTAATAAGTTTAAAGGATTTGTAAATAATTTGAAGAAAATAGATATATATATTAAATAAGTAAATGACAAAAATTACTCAGTGTTAACTTTGTAATAAAAAAGAGATAAAAAAGTGGTGACTTGAGAATGAATGTGAAAATAATTACAGATAGTGCATGTGATTTGCCTAGAGAATTAATAGAAGAATATGAGATAGACATTATTCCTATACGAGTTTACGATGAAATGGAAACTGAATTTTTTGATGGAGAGACATTAATGCCAAGTGATCTTTTTCAAAAAATGAGAGATGGTATTACTTTTAAAACCTCACTCCCTTCATATGAATCGATTAAAGAAACGTTTATGACTTATGCAAAAAGTGAAACACCGTGCATCTATTTATCGTTTTCTTCAGAGTTGTCAGGTACATTTCAGTCAACTTTATTAGTTTTGAATGAAATAAAAGAAGAACTTCCTTCATTTGATTTTGCTGCTATTGATACAAAATGTGCAAGTATAGGTCAAGGTTTAGTTGTTTTAAAAGCAGCAAAATTAGCAAAAGAAGGTATTGGAAAAGAAGAAATAGGTAAAAAAATTCAAAATTATGCTACTCATATGGAACACATCTTTACGGTTGATGACCTCCAATACTTAGTAAGAGGGGGACGTGTTAGTAAAGTTGCTGGATTCGTAGGTGGTTTGTTAAACATTAAACCAATTTTGAACGTTGAAGATGGTAAGTTAATTCCTTTAGAAAAAATTAGAGGTACTAAAAAAGTATATAAACGTATGACAGAAATTATGGAAGAACGTGGCGTCGATTTGAGAAATCAAATCATTGGTATTTCACATGGAGATGATTTAGAAGCTGCTCTTGCATTGAAAGAATTGATAAAAGAAAAGTATGGATGCGAATATTTTGTCATTAATTCAATTGGCGCTGCAATTGGTGCGCATTCAGGACCTGGTACTTTGGCTTTATTCTTTTTGAATGTAGTGGACGATCTATAATTCCTATTCGAAAAAGTATTCAACTCAGGTTGAGTGCTTTTTTTATTTTAATAAATTTATCCCGTATTAACGGGCAGTAAGACCTTTACCTGAAGATTCAAAGAGAAACGAGGGAGATAGGTGGGGGATAACTGCCCGTAAAAGCACGATTGGGGCGGTCTAACCATCAGTGGGAGATGAACCCCCCACTGATGGTAGTTTCACTTTATCAAGTCTTGTTTGTAAAATTCGTACATATTACAATGGATGAGAGTAGAGAGAATAGTTGAAAAGTTTTTAGAATGAAAGGGTTAAATTGTGAAGAATAAGTTTCAGTTTTATGTCATGATTAGTATTGTAACAATATCTGGAATCTCTCAAGGAATGTTGTTACCAGTAATTGCAGTAATATTTGAAAAAGAGGGAGTAAGTGCTGGATTAAATGGATTTCATGCTTCTGTTCTTTATTTAGGGATATTAGCAATTTCCCCATTTTTAGAAAAGCCACTTAGAAGATATGGGACAAAACCAATGATCTTAATAGGTTGTTTAGCTGTTTGGAGCTCACTTTTTCTTTTTATATTTATTAAAGGATTTATTAGTTGGTTAGTACTAAGATTTTTAATTGGTGTTGGGGATCATATGCTTCACGTAGGTTCGCAAACATGGATCACAACAAGTACAGATAAAGCGAAAATGGGTAGAAGTTTATCAATTTATGGATTGTTTTTTAGTATTGGTTTTGCAATTGGCCCTATATTATCCAATACATTACAATTCGGCGAGTACGTTCCATTTTTAATTTCAGGAATATGCTGCTTTATTGGTTGGTTATTTGTACTACCTTTAAAAAACTCAATCCCTGTTTCATCTAAAAAAGATTCATCTAACAGAAGTTCTTTTAATCGATATCGATTAGTCCTTAAGTATTCTTGGGTAGCTATGTTAGGACCTATGGTATATGGAATCCTTGAAGCGATGTTAAACAGTAATTTTCCAGTTTTTGCAATGCGTAGTGGTTTTTCAATAAAAGATATTTCTTTCTTATTATTAGGTTTTACAGTAGGTGGAATAATAACGCAAATACCATTAGGTTATTTAGGAGACAGGTTTGGTAGGGGAAAGGTCTTAAAAGTCGTATTAATCTTGTCAACTTGTGTCTTCTTAACTGGATCTTTTACAAGTCAATTTTATTTCATTGCTATTGTACTGATCTTGACGGGTACGTTACTTGGATCATGTTTTTCTTTAGGTTTAGGCTATGTAAATGATTTACTTTCAGAAGATTTAATTCCCGCAGGTAATATTATTACGGGAATGGCTTTTAGTATTGGTAGTGTTTCTGGACCGATAATTGGTGGAAAGGTAATGGAGTTATTTCCAAACTTGAATTTTTTTATCAGTATAAGTGTGTTAATTGGTGTAATTGCAATCATTTTTGCGATGAAGTCAGTTACTTCAAAATCTGTAAACAAAAGTGAAGAACAATTAAAGATAGGATCTTAGTTCAATAGTTAAAGAGGATTCAAAGTTTAATTTTTTTATCTATTAAATTTGAGGGTGATTTGATGTTAGAGCTAGTAGTTGAACTTAGAAATTTGATAAATGAGGTTCCAAATAAAATTGAATTACTTCCAGACGTAAATGAAAAAATTAATTCTTCTAAATGGTCAAAAAAAGAAATAATAGGTCATCTATGTGACTCGGGAAGTATTAACCATAAGCGATTTGTTGATATTCTTATTTCAATTGATCAAGTAACCCTTAGTGGATATAACCAAGTTTCATGGGTTCAGGTTCATAATTATCAAGAGTCATATTCTATAGAAGAAATTCTAAATTTGTGGAGTACAATTAATAACCGTATTATTAAACTTTTAAGTAAAATCGATGAAAAACAATGGAATCTTACCTGTAAATTAGAAGACCAAACGATTGTAACGTTAGAATGGTTAGTTTCGGATTATATTCAACATATGAAGCATCATTTAAAACAAATCTTTTCCTATTAGGGAAAATAAGCTTAACTTTGCTTGAAAGTTAAGCTTTGTTTTTATTATAATAAAAAATTTCAATTACCGTATTTAGTAAAAGGGATTTTAAAAACTCACTATTAATACAATAGAAGTTTCGTTATAATTTTCTTCGCTCTTTCCTTTTTTGAAAAGATTGAATTGATTTTGTGTAACCTAGTTTTTCGAAAAATTCTTCCTTACCAGGTTGAGAACCGAAGAAAAGTGAAGTTGGACTTACATCCCAAACGAGTTCCATCAATTGTTTTCCTATTCCTTTGCCTTGATAACTTGGGAGAACAAGGATTTCTGGAACGGTACCGAAAAAATAGCCATCCGTAAGTATTCGAACACAGCCGATTAGCTGTTGATTGTCCCATGCAGTTATATTAATCGTTTTTTGTAATGCTTCTTCTACTAGTTTAGGTTCATAATTCCCTGTCCAAATGTTGTTTACTAGCGACAAAAAATCTTCTACCGTTAATTTATTATCATCTACAACATATGTAATCCTGGCTTTAACCAATTCTTTCATTATTGGAACACTCCTTTCTTAATTAATTGGACATTTTACTTTAAGTTTCTATAAATCTAGTACTCCTTATATTTTCCGTTAATAATTCAAAATCCTTTTTATGAGCTGTAAAAGAAAACTTTACACACTTTTAGTATCATGTAATAATAATAGGTATAAAATTATCTGAAAATTCAATTGAGGTTTTTTGAACAAAAAGAGGTAGTTTGATAAGAAGTAGATTTACTAAGGTTAGTAGAAAAATAAACTTACATAGATCAAAAAAATTGAAAAATGTAGAGTTAAGAGTATGATAGAGACAATAGTAATCTAATAAATGGGGAGCGATAAGTATGAAAGCAGTATTATTAAATGAAATTGGTGGTCCAGAAAAGCTTTCAATCGTAGAAATTCCAATTCCTACACCGGCTGAGAATGAAGTAGTCATAAAAGTTCATTCAGCTGCTTTAAATAGAAGAGATTTCTATATTTCTCATGGAATGTATCCTGGAATGCAAACTCCTTGTGTTTTAGGTTCTGATGGGGCTGGAGAAGTTTTTGCAATTGGCAAAAATGTAAGTAATTTTTCAATTGGAGATAATGTAATAATTGACCCAGGTTTGAACTGGGGAGATCACGATGATTATTGTAGAGACGATTTTACTGTTTTAGGTATGCCTACAAATGGTACTTTTGCTGAATATGTAGTGGTTCCAAATGAAAATGTACATAAAAAACCAGATTATATGAGCTGGGAAGAAGCTGCTGCGATCCCTCTGGCTGGGGTAACAGCATATCGTTCTCTTGTGACACGAGGTCAATTACGCGAAGGAGAAACAGTTTTAATTCCGGGGATTGGTAGCGGAGTTGCATTATATCTTTTACAAATGGCAGTAGCAATGGGAGCAAAAGTAATCGTAACATCTAGTAGTAATGAAAAAATTAATAATGCACGTAGGCTAGGTGCAATTGCAGGATTTAATTACAAGGATGTTGAATGGTATAAAAAACTAAGAAAAGAATTTGGTCATGTGAATTTAGTAGTAGACGGAGTAGGTGGAGAAAACTTCAATCGATTAATTGATGTAACTGCTCAAGGAGGACGTATCGTTTCGTATGGTGCGACAAATGGACCAGTTCCTAAAACAGTAATGCCCAAAATTTTCTTTAAAAACATGGATATACGTGGAACAACAATGGGCAGTCCAAGAGAATTTGAAAGTATGCTTAATTTTTATGAAAAGCACAAATTGAAACCTATTCTTGATCGATCATTTATGTTGGATGAAGCTATTGAAGCTTTGAAATATATGGGTGAAGGTAATAATTTCGGTAAAATCACATTAACTGTAGCAAATCTTAATAGCTGAATAAGTTAAAATGAATGTTTCTGTCATTAGGCAGAAACATTTTTTTAGTTGTGCTAATTGTAAAAAATAGATCATATTTTTTGAATTTGTTCTTTACTGACACACTGACTTTCACTTACAACAGCTTTCTGAAGTGATTAATTTTTTCTAGATTAGAACCAAATTAATAACGCTTGACCACATTGACAATTTGGAATAGTAACATTATTCTAAAAATAGGTAAAATTTTTTAAGATACTTAATTGGAATAGCTATATTTGTTCCACTTTTTGAGTAAGCGTTTTCTAAGAATAGTAAGATGACCTAATGTAAAGGAGAATTGATGATGAAACATCCGTACTTAAAAGATGAGCATGAAATTTTTCGAAACTCATTTCGAAAATTTTTAGAAAAAGAAGCTTATCCAAATTATGAACAATGGGAACAAGATAAAATCGTACCAAGGTCATTTTGGGACAAAATGGGAAAAGAAGGTTTTTTATGCCCTTGGGTAGATGAACAATATGGTGGATTTAATGCTGATTTTGGCTACTCGGTCGTTATTACCGAAGAGTTAGAGAAAGTATGTTCAAGTTTAGTAGGTTTGGCACTTCATAATGATATTGTTGTTCCATATCTTGATACGTTTGGAAATGAAGAACAGAAAAAACGTTGGTTGCCTAAATGTGTGACTGGTGAATATATTACTGCAATTGCAATGACGGAACCTGGAGCGGGTTCAGATTTGGCCAATATTAAAACAACTGCCATTCGAAAAGGTGATAAATATATTGTAAATGGTGAAAAAACATTTATTACGAATGGCATACTATCTGATCTAGTGATCATCGCATGTAAAACAAATCCAACTGCTGTCCCAGCTTATAAAGGAATTAGTTTATTTGTAGTTGAACGAAACACGCCTGGTTTTACGCGTGGAAAGAAATTAAATAAAGTTGGATTACATAGTCAAGATACAGCCGAATTAATTTTCCAAGATGCTGAAGTACCTTGTGAAAACTTATTAGGAGAAGAAGGAAAAGGTTTCTATTATTTAATGGAGAAACTGCAACAAGAACGATTAATTGTTGCTCTAGAGGCTCTTGTTTCTGCAGAAGTCATGGTAAAAGAAACGATCGAATACACAAAATCTAGAATTGCATTTGGCCAACCAATTAGTAAATTCCAAAACACTCAATTTAAGCTTGTTGAAATACAAACAGAGGTCCAAATTGGCCGTACTTTTATGGATTCCCTTATTGCTGAACATATAGAAGGAAAAAATATTGTAAATGGTGTCTCAATGGCCAAATGGTGGATTACTGATTTAGCGAAAAAGGTAGCAACAGAATGCTTACAGCTTCATGGTGGTTATGGCTATATGGAAGAATATCCAATTGCAAGAAGGTTTAGAGATATTCAAATCCTGTCTATTTATGCAGGAACAAATGAAATTATGAAAAATATCATTGCTAAAAATATGGGATTATAAAGATAGGGAACAAGGAGATAGGAAAATAGGAAACAAGGGAACAAGGTACTTAGGATAGTAGGAAACAAGGAGCCTAGAAAAGCTGGAACAAGGTTCTATGATAATAGGGAAATAGGTTACTATATTGGAAAGTACCAAATATCTTCATGAGTTATTTCAAAGAAATATAAATCTATGAAATAAAGAAGGTGAATACTTAATGAAAGAAGCTGTCATTGTTGAAGCAGTTCGTACACCAATAGGACGAAGAGGCGGAGCTTTGAGTCATATGCGAGCAGATGACTTGGCCGCACTTGTTTTAAAAGAATTAGTAACTAGGACAGGGATCGATCCAAAAGAAATTGATGATGTGATTATGGGATGTGTTTCTCAAGTATCAGAACAAGCAGGGGATATTGCTAGGGTAGCGTCTTTGCTAGCTGGATATCCCATTGAAGTTCCGGGTACGACGATTGATCGACAATGTGGGTCGAGTCAACAAGCAGTTCATTTTGCAGCTCAAGCAATTATAAGTGGTGATATGGATGTAGTCGTTGCTGCTGGTGTGGAGAGTATGAGCAGGGTTCCAATGTTTTCAAACCTTGCTGGTTCAAAGTGGAACGAAAAATTAACAGATCTTTTTGGTGATTTTAATCAAGGACTTTCAGCAGAAAAAATCTGCGAAAAATGGAATCTTTCACGAAAGCAGCTTGATGAATTTTCATTTTTAAGTCATAAAAAGGCTTTAAAAGCACAACAAGACGGTTATTTTGAGCGTGAAATTGTGCCAGTAACGGTGACCTTACCTGATGGTGAAGTAGTAGAAGTTACAAAAGATGAGGGGCCAAGGGGAGGTTCTACTGTTGAAAAGTTAAGTACATTAAAGCCAGTTTTTAAAGAAAATGGAATCATTCATGCTGGAAATGCGAGTCAAATAAGTGACGGTGCATCAGCATTATTAATTATGTCTCGTGAAAAAGCAGAGCAATTAGGATTGAAACCGCGTTTTCGAATAATAGGTCGAACAGTCATCGGTTCAGATCCTGAGTTAATGCTAACAGGGCCAATTGCAGCAACAAAAAAAGTACTAGAAAAAACTGGTTTATCGATGAATGATATTAATTTATTTGAAGTAAATGAAGCATTTGCATGCGTTCCAATGGTATGGCAATTTGAAACTGGAGCGGATCCATCAAAATTAAATGTCAATGGTGGAGCAATTGCATTAGGTCATCCACTTGGTGCTAGTGGTGCGAGAGTAATGGTTACTCTTTGTCACGAGTTAGAACGAAGAGGAGAAAAATTTGGACTTCAAGCTATTTGTGAAGGACATGGAATGGCGAATGCAACAATTATCGAACGATTAAACTAATTATTTATAGAAGAGGGGATTAATATGAAGATTCGAGATAGTATTGCAATTGTAACTGGTGGAGCATCAGGACTTGGGGGAGCAACTGTTACACGAATTGTACAACAAGGCGGGAAAGCAGTCATTTTAGATTTGGCTGAAGAAAAAGCTAATCAATTAATTGAAAATCTAGGATCTGATCAAGTTTGTTTTATTAAAACAGATGTTACAAATGAAGAAGACGTAAAACGTGCAATTGATGGAGCTATTTCAAAATTTGGTTCAATTAATACAGTAGTAAACTGTGCAGGGATTGTATTAGGAGAAAAAGTGAATAAAAAAGATGGGGCACATTCTTTACATACCTTCCAAAAAGTAATCAATATCAATTTGGTAGGAACATTTAATGTGATTCGATTAGCTGCTGAGGCAATGATTAACAATACACCAAATGAAAATGGAGAACGTGGAATAATTATTAGTACAGCTTCAGTTGCTGCATTTGATGGTCAAATTGGTCAAGCGGCTTATAGTGCTTCAAAGGGTGGAGTAGTTGGAATGACATTACCAATTGCTAGAGAATTAGCTAGATATGGTATTCGAAATATGAGTATTGCACCTGGCTTATTTGAAACACCAATGTTTGATATGATCCCTGAAAAAGCTAGAATTTCGCTTGGAGAAATGGTTCCATTTCCTTCAAGATTAGGCTACCCTTCGGAATACGCTCAGCTTGCTCAAAGTATTATCGAAAATCCAATGTTAAATGGTGAAGTTATTCGTCTAGACGGTGCAGTAAGATTACAACCTAAATAATGATAGTTTTTAAAAGATGATTCAATAGGGTAACCTATGAATCATCTTTTTTTGTATAGAAAGTCCATTTCTTACAAAAAATAGAGAAAATGTAAATTGTAAGGGTTGGACAAATGAAGACTTTCTTTAAATGGTTAATAGGTATAATTGGTTTAATTATTACATTCACCTTGTTTCTGGTTTTTGTTCGTGAGATTGAAATGTTCATTGTAAGAAAACACAATGTGATTAGCGCTGAACCAAAAAGATATCCTGTACAATATAGTAATTTAGAATTGTTTACAAATGGAAAAGTATTATATAAATGGTTATTTAATGATATTTCAAATGCTAAAAACGATGTACATGTTTATTTCTTTTCAGTTTCAAGTGATCAAGTAAGTCATAAATTTCTAAATTTATTAAAAAAGAAAAGTGATGAAGGGGTAAAAGTTTATTTCGCAGTGGATTGGCTGGGGGGAACTTTACTATCCCATAAACAAGAAAATTTATTAAAAGAACATGGCGTTCACTTTACTTATTTTAATTATCCATCATTACCATATCTATTTGCTTCCATTGATCATCGGAATCATAGAAGAATGGCAGTAATAGATGGGAAAATAGGGTACGTCGGCGGGTTTAATATTGGGAAAAAATATATTAGTCAAAAGAAACGATTAGGGCACTGGGAGGATTTACATTTAAGATTAGAAGGAGAAGGTGTTCAATCCATTGAAAAACAATTTGGCTATGACTGGAACGCTAACGTAAGTGGTTTCGAACCGGCTAAATCAGTAAGTGATGTAAAAGGAAATAGCCCACATCAGTTTGCCGCATATACAAAAACAGGATTAAACACGGATTACAAACAACTTTTTGATAGGGCAAAAAAAAGTATAACCATTTATTCACCTTATTTCATACCTAGTGATAAAGTGATTTGGAATTCACTAGTAGACGCATCAAAAAGAGGAGTAACTATAAAGTTTCTCTTTTCAAAAAAATCTGATGCACCTTTAGTCGAAGAGGCTGCTTATCCTTATATAGAAAAAGCAATTAAAAATGGAATGAAAGTATATGGATACACAAAAGGAATTTTCCATGGAAAAGCAATCTTAATTGACGATTCAGTATTGATGATTGGAACGACTAATTTTGATTCAAGAGCCTTTCATATAAATGATGAATTTAATTGCTACATTTACGACAAAAATTTTATTAAAAAAGTTGAACCTACTTTGCTAAATGAGTTTAACAATTCGACTGAAATTACAAAAAGCTTTTTGAACAAACTTGATTGGAAAGATAAAATAAAACAATTTTTTGGTGATTTAATAGAGTATTATTTATAACCACTTTTAGAACTGACACATTGATGTCAGTTTTATTTTTGGCAGTAAAATAAGGGATTATAAATGTGGTATACTATTATAAAAAACTGAATTTTGAAATAATATACTGTTAAAGTAAGAAATTATTATCTATCATTAGATAATGGGAACAGAGGTGTAGGATTGGAGGGGAAAATGTGGTAGAACTTCAAGATTTAGTTGATAAGTTAGATAAAGAATTTAATATAAAATTATTAGGAAAGGACCCAGGATTTAGTAGGTTTATTCCAATGGTATATGAGCCTTTACAATTTGATTGGAAATCATCATTTGAAAAAGATTTCACGGAGTTATTTAACGGATTAATGATAAAAGGTGCACCTACTGTTAGAAATGTTTTTTTAGCTGTGTTTCCAACTGATTCTGTCTTGCAAAGTTTTATTGAGAACAGCGGTGAGGGAGATCTTTTATTTATGCACCATCCATTACTAATGGAATGTGGGGATCCAAAAGGGGATTGGGGTAAAGGTTTCGTCCCGATCGAAGAACAATACATAAGAAAAATGAAAGAAAAGAAATTATCAGTTTACACGTGTCATGCCCCTTTGGATTATCACATGCAACTCTGAACAAATATTTCGATTGTAAAGGCCTTAAAGGGAGAAATTATTGATGATTTCGTGGGAAACGGTAGTAATAATGAATTCGTGGTATTTAATATTGCTAAAACAAATACTAATCAACTAATCGAAACTTTAATCGAAATTTTTGAAATCCCATATGTCGATTTTGAAGGTCAAAATTTAAATGATATTCAAAGAATTGCAATTGTTGCTGGATGTGGTGATAAAGTTCATTGGATGAAGGATGCAGAAAAGCTTGGAGTTCAAACATATATTACAGGTGAAATTCACTGTCACATAGATAATGTATATGGAAAACAAAAATATCAAGAAATGATGAACTATGTTTCAGAAACAACAATGTCTCTTATTGGGGTTTCTCATTCAGCTTCAGAGTATCTAGTTAAGAAAACTTTGATGAAAGACTGGTTTGAAAATAATTTTGATGTTAAAAGGGTTTTAATTCCACAAGAAAAATGGTGGTTATAGAATAGAATACATATTTACAAGTAACATTATATTCTAATATGAAAGGAGGAAATGA
>Ga0187780_10003206_pt1 | contig 12377 bp, 9 predicted proteins | sample 1015_Q2_SP10_20__FD_132429 | JGI IMG/M metagenome (GOLD analysis project Ga0187780, IMG submission 132429) | Tropical peat soil microbial communities from peatlands in Department of Meta, Colombia - 1015_Q2_SP10_20_MG | ecosystem: Environmental > Terrestrial > Soil > Wetlands > Peat | place...
AGCAAGCAGTACCTGGCGCAGATCGAGCAGCGGGAGCGGCAACGTACCGGGATCGGGTCGCTGAAAGTCAAGTTCAACTCGATTTTTGGTTACTACCTCGAGGTCTCAAAGGCGAATCTGCATTTAGTGCCGCCGGATTATGAGCGCAAGCAGACATTGGTGAATGCCGAGAGATTTACTACGCCGGAATTGAAGGAGTATGAGGCCAAGATTCTGGATGCGCAGGAGAAAATTGTCGACATCGAGCGGCGATTGTTCGTGGAATTGCGTACGGCAATTGCCGGTGAAGCGCGAAGGATCCGACAGACCGCCTTAGCCCTGGCGGAGGTAGATGTACTTGCATCTCTGGCCCGCATTGCGGCCCTGCGAAATTATTGCCGGCCAAGATTTGACGAGTCCGCGGACATCGAAATCATCGGCGGACGCCACTCGGTGATCGAGCAACAGGACATGAGCGAGCGCTTCGTGCCCAACGATCTTTATCTCAACCCGACCACGCACACAGTGCTAGTGCTGACTGGGCCGAATATGGGAGGCAAGTCGACATATCTGCGGCAGTCAGCGTTGATTGTGATCCTGGCGCAGATGGGATCGTTTGTGCCGGCAACTTCGGCACGGCTGGGCATTGTGGACCGTGTATTCACCCGAATCGGCGCCAGCGATAATCTGGCACGCGGGCGGTCGACCTTCATGGTGGAGATGACAGAAACGGCCGCCATTTTGCACACCGCAACCCAGCGATCGCTCATTCTTCTGGACGAAATCGGCCGTGGGACAGCGACCTATGATGGTCTGGCAATCGCCTGGGCGGCGGTCGAATATATTCATGCGCGCACGCGTGCTAAGACGCTTTTCGCCACGCATTACTTCGAGCTGACGGAATTGGCAGAACGGCTCTCGGGAGTAAAGAACTATCACGTCTCAGTAAAGGAGACTGGGGGCGGAATCGTGTTCCTGAGGAAGGTTGAGCCGGGCGCAGCAGACCGCAGTTATGGCATCGAAGTGGCAAAGCTTGCGGGCTTGCCGAACGAAGTTATCGAGCGGGCACGCGAGGTGCTGGCGGAGCACGAGACGGCCGAGCAGCGGTTGACAGAACAGTTGGCCAGCGATGAATTGCAGCCGCGAGCGCCGGCACAGTTGACGATATTTACTCCAATTTCGCAACCTGTTCTGGAAAAAGTGCGCGAAGTGGATTTGAATCGCCTGACTCCGCTCGAAGCGCTGAATTTGCTGGCGGAATTGAAGAAGCAGGTTCAGTAGGTACAGCCAGTATCCGGAATAACGGGAAAGATGAAGTCCAAGTCTGCTACTCCTCACATCGGGCAGTTGCTCGTTGTCGGTTTTGACGGAACAGAAATGTCGCCGCAACTGCGGTCGTTGTTGAGCCGCATTCAGCCAGCCGGAGTTATTCTTTTTGCGAGAAACATTGCCGCGCCGCCACAAACTTATCGGCTGCTTAAGGATTGCCAAGCCTGCGTTTCCGCGCCGCTGTTTGCTTGCGTCGACATGGAGGGCGGCCTAGTGGACCGCTTTCGCAAGGTATTGGGGCCGTCGCCGTCGGCGGCTGATGTCTACGCCAGCGGCGACCGAAGAGTCTTCCGCAAACACGGCAAGATCATTGGTGAGTGCTGCCGTGCCTTGGGACTCAACACTGATCTGGCTCCCGTGGTTGACCTGGCGTTCGAGACGTCGCGCAAAGTGCTGGGTTCCCGGGCGGTGTCTGACAATCCGAAAGAAACGGTCCGATACGCGCGAGAATTTCTTGCGGGCTTGCGATCAGCGGGCGTGCTGGGATGCATTAAGCATTTTCCTGGGCTGGGCGAGGCCAACCTGGACACTCACCAGAAACTTCCGCAGGTGGACAAAGGGTGGAAGGCGCTATGGAAGGAAGATCTGGTGCCATATCGTGCGCTGCGGCGCGAAACTCCCATGGTGCTGATTGGACATGCGGCGTATCCATCGGTTACGCGAGACCGGACCCCGGCCTCGTTGTCAGCAATGTGGATCAGCAACATATTGCGCAAGAAAATCGGTTATCGCGGACTGGTGATGTCGGACGATCTTGAGATGGGAGCGGTGCTGAGGGCCGGTTCCACCGAGCATGCCGCCATCGAGCATATTCGGGCGGGCGGCGATCTCGCGTTAATCTGCCATGCTGAAGAGAACGTGATGCACTCCTACAAAGCCTTGATCAAGGAGGCAGAACGGGACCGCCGGTTTGCGGAAAGATGCGAGGAGTCGATCGAACGAGTGCTGGCATTCAAGAGAAAATGCAAAGGCCTTAGGCGGCGCGTGTCGGTTCCGTCAGACGCAAAGATTGCGAAACTTGCACGCCACTTGTGGGAATTCAGTGAGCAAGTGAGGCTGGAGGCATTGGCCTGCATGAACCAGCAAGCCCGAGCGAAAGCATGATTGTGGCCGGTGTGATGAGCGGAACTTCCGCCGATGGAGTTGATGTGGCCCTGGTGCGGATTGACCATCGGCCCGGAGGCGTCTCGCACAATTTGAGGATCAAGCTGCTCGCGCACGCTGGATATCCATATCCGAAGAAGGTTCGGGCGTTCGCCCTGTCGGTGATGAATGCGAGACGTGTCAGTGTGGCCGATCTGGCACGGCTAAATTTTCTGCTCGGGGAGTTGTACGCCGAAGCAGTGCTCTCGACCGAGAAGCGCTTTCGGATCAAGGCGCAGCTTGTGGGTTGTCATGGACAGACCCTCTATCATCAGGGTGACCGCGCGGAGTTTCTCGGGCGCAAACTTGCGGTGACTTGGCAGACAGGGGAGGGGGCGATCGTTGCCCGGCGGTTAGGGATTCCGGCGGTTTCCGATTTTCGCCCGGCAGATATGGCCGCGGGAGGCAAGGGCGCACCGTTGGTTCCGTTCCTGGATTTCCTTCTGTACTGCGACTCTCGAGTTGGCCGAATCGCGCAGAACATTGGTGGCATCGCGAACCTGACTGCAATTCCGCCTGGCGCGTCACTCCAGCAAGTGACGGCATTCGACACTGGTCCGGGAAACATGGTGATCGATGCGGTTACCGAACGGTTGTTTCATCGGCCTTACGATCGGGACGGTAAGATCGCAGCTGGCGGAGTGGTTTTGGATGAAGTGCTCAATAAGATGTTGCGGAGTCCTTTCTTTCGACGCAAACCGCCGAAAACCGCCGGGCGCGAAGAATTCGGTCGTGAATTCGTGAATGACTTCATGCGCCAGTGCCAAGGCGCCAAACCGGCCGACATCGTGGCGACCGCTACTGCATTGACCGCCAGGTCGATCCGCGATGCGGTCCGGCAATTCGTGCTCGGTGGGAAGGACGATTATGCAGATTTCATCGTCTCCGGGGGAGGGGCAAGAAACGCAACCTTGATGGCCAGGCTCGGCACCGAACTTGGCCCACTAGGCTTGCGGATCCGCTCGTCGGATGAGTTCGGGCTTCCTTCGGAGGCGAAAGAAGCCGTGGCTTTTGCAGTTTTGGCATACCAGACCTGGAACCATCTGCCAGCGAACGTGCCGTCAGCCACCGGTGCGAGGCGTCCCGCAATTCTTGGGAAAATCTCCTATGCGTAGTTTTTGGCGGCGCCCAGCGATTGCGCGGGCGACGGAGGCTATGACTGCGCGATCTGGGCTGATTGTCGTGTTTGCGGTGATGAGCTTGTTGTGTTCGTGCGCATCGAAAGCCGATCCAAGTGCGTTGGTGATGATCATCGAGAGCAGTCCCACCAATCTTGATCCGCGTGTTGGGATTGATGCGCAGTCGGAGCGCATTGACAGCCTTCTCTTTGATGATCTGCTGACGCGGGACGAGCACTTGAACGTGCAGCCTCAATTGGCAGAGCGATGGGAGATCCCTGATCCGCGAACTTACATTTTTCACTTGCGCAAGGGGGCGAGTTTTCATGACGGGCGGCAGCTGACCTCACGCGATGTCAAATGGACGTTCGACTCGCTGCTTCAGGGCAAGGTTCGCAGTACCAAGGCCGCGGCATATCGCTTTGTCGATCGAGTTGATGCCCCCGACGCCTACACCGTCGTGTTTCATATGAAGGAGCCATTCGCCACGCTGCTGTGGAACCTCTCCGATGGAGCGATGGGGATTGTTCCTTATGGAAGTGGAAGCGAGATTACGCAGAATCCCATTGGCTCCGGGCCTTTTCGCTTTGTGAGCGCAGAACAGGATAAAGAAGTCATCATCGAGCGTAACGACAAATACTGGGGCGAGAAGCCTCAGCTGCAGACGGTGCGATTTGCCGTGGTGCCAGATACAACCACACGTGCGCTGGAACTACGCAAGGGAAGCGCACAAGTTGCTATCAATGACTTAACTCCAGAGCTAGTGCTTACGTTGCAACGAGACGCCAATTTACAGGTACTGCGTGGCCCCGGAACGGTCCTTTCTTACCTGGCTCTAAACCTTCGTGATCCAATTCTGAAGGATCAACGGGTACGGCAGGCGATTGCTTACGCCACTGATCGGCGACCAATGATTCACTATCTGTTGCGTGACATGGCCCGCCCGGCATTCAGTTTGCTGCCTCCGGAAAGCTGGGCTTATAACGGCGACGTACCTCATTACGAACACAATCCTGATCTCGCACGGCAGTTACTGGAGCAAGCGGGCTATCCCGAAGTCAACGGAGTGCGTTTTCATATCACGATGAAAACATCGAACACTGAGGAAAGCACCCGGTTGTTGGCCAGCGTTCTGCAGCAGCAACTGAAAGAGGTTGGCATCGTGCTTGACATCCGCACGTTCGAATTTGCCACGTTCTTCGCGGACGTCACGCGCGGCGCATACCAGGTGCACTCACTGCGCTGGGTTGGAGGGAACGAAGACCCGGATATCTTTGAGTACGTGTTTCACTCGGACAAGTTCACACCGCATGGGGCAAACCGCACCTTTTACTCGAATCCGCGAGTGGATCTATTGATCGACCAGGCGCGAAGTGAAATGGACCAGAATGCGCGACGAGAACTTTACGGGGAAATCCAGCAAATTCTGGCGCAAGAGGTGCCTTACGTTGATCTGTGGTATTGGGACAACGTGCTGGTACATTCGAAACGCGTGAAAAACATCACGCTTGATCCGGCAGGAAGCTACGATTTTCTGAAGACGGCAGAATTGGCACCCTGAGCGACGGCCGCAACTCTCAGCGAAATGCCGCGTGCTACCATCAAAGCTTGTCTGCAGAAGCGGCATGAAAATCCTTTTCATTGGCGACATTTTCGGAAGGCCGGGGCGAACGATCGTGAAAGAGCGTCTACCCGGCCTGGTCAAAGAACACGCGATCGATCTTGTGATCGCCAATGGCGAGAATGCAGCGGCGGGGTTTGGTATCACACCTCCGCTCACGGAAGAACTTTTTGAGCTGGGGATCGATGTGCTTACCACCGGTAATCACATCTGGGACAAGCGGGAGATTATTGATTACTTCGACGCGGCTGACGGAAACCCGCACAGCCCGGCGCGGCGGTTGCTGCGGCCGGCGAATTATCCGCCCGGGATGCCGGGTTGGGGGATGTATCAAGGGAAGAAGAAAGATGTTCCCTATGCAGTTTTCAACTTGCAAGGGCGTGTTTTTATGGCGTCGAACGATGACCCGTTCCGCGTCGCCGACCAACTGCTTGAGGAGGTCAAGGCCAGAGTTGTGGTCGTGGATTTTCACGCGGAGGCGACTTCCGAAAAAATGTCGATCGGGTGGTATCTCGATGGCAGGGTCACGGCAGTGGTAGGGACACATACACATGTTCCGACCGCGGATGAGCGAGTTCTGCCGGGGGGTACGGCATACATTACCGATGTCGGCATGACTGGGCCTTACGACAGCGTAATTGGCGTGAAGAAAGAGTTGATTCTCGAGAGATTCCGAACGAACATGCCGGGCCGATTTGAAGCGGCGTCGGGTGACGTTCGCCTCTGTGCCATTGTCGTGGATTGCGATGAATTCACGGGAAAAGCCAGGGTGATCCAGCGAATCATGGTGAGTTAGAAGTACTGCTTCAGGGTTTTCTGAAGTCTTTTCTTCTGCTGAACCGGCAAGCGATTCAGGGAGGCTTTTCCCAAACTCAAATAGACGTCCCTCGCGGCAGGAATGCGCCTCAAAATACGCAGATGCTGGCGCACGACTTCGGCGTCGCCGCGCACCCAGGGCCCACTGAATGCTCCCGCTGGTCCCAGACGGCCGTAGTTTTCGATAGTTTGCCGCAGAATGGGCAGCATCTTTCGGCGCGCGTCGGAAGCGGAGACTCCGGCAACGCGGGCGACCTGTTCAGCACTGACCAGTAGTGCCACTAAGAGTGGGGATGCGAACGCTCCCCATGTGTGATAGGCGACTTTATCCTCGGCGCGGATCTTGAAGGGCTCTCCACCGAGATCGCGCACAATTTTCTGCGCGATGCGCAGCGCATTCTTGTCTCCTTCGAGGGCGAAGGGTACTCCTTCCAAGGATGGAACTGCACCGCGTACGAAAGTCATCAACGGATGAACGGAGGCGACGGCGGCTCCGCGACGTCGTAATACATCAAGTTCATGGCTGCTCAGAGCGCCGCTCGAGTGGAAGGCGGTTTTTCCGGACCAATCCACCTTTGCGGCGAGGGCACTAGCTGCGCGTGAGATCTCACGGTCCGGGACACAGAACCAGATGACGTTCGCATTCAGCAGCGCGGACTCTATGGTCGGAACTCTCGTCCGCAGTCGTGGAGCGGTTGATTGGGTGCGCGGTTTAGTTACGTTGACCTCGCGGCCGATGAGGGCCGCAATCTTATAGCCTGCCTGACTCAGATGCCGGACTAAGGCGGTGCCGAGCCGGCCGGGACCAACGATCGCGATGCTCGGCTTTTTTGCCATGGCGGGCAGCATATCAGGGCGGTTCTGTGCTCAGCAAAAGTTCCGTGACTTCTTCGTCGCGCATCGCTCCCGTATATTGTTGTAATGGCGAAATCAGGACGAGCAAAGCTGCTGTCATCACGGGTATCGTACCGAGGGCCGGTCTTCTGGGTAACGACTGATCGAATTCGGGAGCCGTCCGGCATAGACGTTCGGCGCGATCTGGTTCGCCACAGCGGGTCGGTGGTGGTGATGGCGGTGGATGACAGCGGCGCTGAGCCACGAGTTCTGCTGCTGCGACAATATCGACATGCAGCACAGCAATTTCTTTGGGAACTCTGTGCCGGGCGCATTGACGAAGGTGAAAGTGAACTGGGGGCGGCCAAACGAGAGCTCCTCGAAGAGACCGGTTATTCTGCCAGGCACTGGAAGCGCATCCTCAACTTCTACGCGAGCCCTGGCTTCCTGGCGGAAACGATGTCCCTCTACGTGGCTCGAGGTTTGCGAGCGGGAGAAGCGCAGCCGGAAGACGATGAGGTAATCGAGTTGAAGTTTTTTCCGTTAAGCAAAGCTGTGCGGTGGGTTATGAGAGGGGTTATCAAGGATGCGAAGACCATTGTCGGAGTGTTGTGGCTGAGCCAGCAGTATCGTTAGCCGACCAGCATACAGGGTTTTTGACGGTAACGTATCTTGACAGGCCCATGGAGTAGACGCAGAATGACCTCAAAAGAACGGCACGACTCGGAGCAGGAAGATGCGTGCCCGAGGGGGCGCAAGTGGAACGGCTGAAAGGTGTTGTGAAATGGTTCAACAATGCAAAAGGTTACGGTTTTATAGGACGCGAGGGTGGCCCCGATGTCTTCGTGCACTATAGTGCGATTACTGGCGAAGGATACAAGAGCCTGCAAGAAGGCGATCAGGTAGAGTTCGAGATCGCACAAGGGCCGAAAGGCCCTCAAGCCGCGAACGTTGCCAAGACTTCCTAAAGTAAAAGATTAAATACCTCTCCAGCCCGCATCAGGGCGCTGCGAGAAGGTCGACTGCGACCTCTACCCATTGCGGAGCGCGGCGGCGGCCTTCTATAACTTAGTGTTCGAAGCCCATGGACAACAAAGCCATCGCCGGCATCTTGTACGAGACTGCGGACCTGCTTGAAATCGATGGCCAGGACTCGTTTCGCATCCGGTCGTACCGAAACGCCGCGCAGTCCATCGAGGCATTTCCTCAACAAATCTCGGAACTGATCAGCGAACCAAAGAAGGTGCTGGAAATTCCCGGCATCGGCAAAGGAATGCTGCTGAACCTTCAGGAGATGTTCAAAGAGGGGCGGCTCTCACTGCATGCTGAGATGCTGAAAAAATACAAGCCCTCGATGCTAGATCTGCTGAAGGTCCAAGGGCTGGGGCCGAAAACCATCGCGCTGATCTGGAGTGCATATAAGGTGTGCGACATCGAAGGTGTCGAGAAGCTCGCGCGCGAGGGAAAGATTCAAATCCTTCCGCGGATGGGCGAGAAGCAGGAAGCCAAGCTGCTCAAGGCGATTGAGGATTATCGGCGGATTGCCGGCCGGTTTCTGCTGGATGCCGCAGAAGCTCAAGCCGCCAAGATTGTGGAGCATCTTCGTGGTTACGCCGGAGTGGAGAAAGTCACGCCTGCTGGTTCGCTGCGGCGTGGCCGGGAGACTGTGGGTGACCTCGACATTTTGGTCACGGGGAAGCCCTGTTGTGAGGCCGAAGCCCGGCAGAAGTTGATCGACCACATCATCAAATTACCGGGGCTCCTGGAAATTATCGCCCGCGGCGAGAACAAAGTGAGCTTCCGCATGCGGGGCGGGATGCAGGTGGATGTTCGTTTTCTGGCGCCGGAGTCGTTTGGCGCTGCCATGCAATATTTCACGGGAAGCAAGGCACATAATGTAGCGCTGCGGCAGCGGGCCCTCAAAATGGGATACACGCTGAGCGAATACAGTCTGGCGCGATTGGATGATGAGAAAGCGGTTGCGGGCAAGACCGAAGAAGAAATTTACTCCAAGCTGAAGCTCGACTACATCCCACCAGAGCTGCGTGAAAACTGCGGAGAGATCGATGCCGCGGAGGAGCACGCTTTGCCGGCAATCATTTCACAATCAGATCTGCAGGGCGATGTGCATATGCATACCGTCGAAACCGACGGCCGCAACACGATCGAGGAAATGGCCGAGGCGGCGCGGGAACGCCGCTATAAGTACATGGCCATCACCGATCATTCCAAGAATCTGGCCTTTGCGAATGGTCTGGACGACGCCCGCGCGGTCGAACACATCAAGCGAATCTGGGCGGTGGACGAACGGACGGAAGGAATCAAAATCTTCGCAGGCGTTGAGGTCGATATTCTGGCGGATGGCTCGCTGGACCTGTCGGATTCCGTTCTGGCGCAGATGGATTTGGTAATCGCCAGCGTTCATTCCCATTTCAACCAAAGCCCGGGGGAGATGACGGAGCGGCTGCTGAAGGCGATTGAGAATCCGAACACATCGCTGATCGGGCATCCCACGGGTCGAATTCTGCTTCGGCGTGATGCGTATCAGTTCGATGTGGACGCAGTCATGAAAGCAGCGGCACAGCGCAAAGTCGCGATGGAATTGAATGCATATCCGGACCGGCTGGATTTATGCGACCGTCACTTGCGGCTCGCCAAGCAGTACGGTGTCAAGATCGTCATCAATACCGATTCTCACCACACCTCGCATCTGGACAAGATTCGCTACGGTGTTTTGCAGGCGCGGCGCGCCTGGCTCACAAAAGAGGACGTGCTGAACACGTTGCCCCCGCAGAAATTTGCCAAGGCGATCAAGCATGCGTGGAATTAGTGCCAATCACTGAGAATCTTGGTGGCACGATTCAGCGCGGCCGTGAGAGCGGCAACCTGCTGGCGGGTGAGGTTCAGGTCGCGTTCGTCGATTGCCTCGTTTACTCCCGGGATTACCACAGCGGCGTATCCGGTGTATCGCCCGGGAGCATAGATGGCGTGCCGAAACCAGGGCCGTTCCGGCAAACCATCAGGGATAAGAAGTGCCCGCTCGGCGCGGGCCAAAGCCTGGTTAAGTGTGAGCGGGTCAAGCGGTGAATGCGTTTCGTGCTCCATGATCTTTTCTCCTGCTTGAGCAAAACGACCCGCAGCCTTGGCCGCCTCGTCAAAGCTCACCGCACGAGCGCCGAATTGAGTCTCGGACTTCTTCCTCGCCAGCTCGATGTACGCTTGCACCTCTTCGCCATATTCGTGGTAGTCAAGTGGGAGCACATCGGCGTCTGCCATGCGAATGACTTCCAAGCCAAAGATGCGCGCCATCTGCTGCTCGTAAAGAAAGTCAGGATCCGCAAATCTCTTGAACCAGGCGAAATCATCAAAAGCCGAGTGGTACACGCCGTAGGACCCGGTCGAGCTGATATCGGTCGAGGGGACGCCCAGATGCTGCAGAAAGACGGTGTAGTCGGAACCGCTCCCGAGATCACCGACTGGCGCATCAGAGTTGGTCGCGGCGGTTGGAATTCGGCGGACATCGCCCACGGCCTCTGTCGGCTCTTGTCCAGAGTTGCTTCCAGCGCGATTTTCCGCCTGCCAATTGTCGTAGACCACGCCTCCTTTCGCTGCAGGAACTACCTTGGTGATTTCCCGCAAGAAGGGTTTAAGGCTGGGAACGGAGGACGCTCCAAATTTCGGACCAGACACCGCGACATCCATATTGAAGTAGGCGGCGGCGTTCGACAATTCGGCCTCGTGCTGCTCGCCCCACTCGGTTGAGCCGATCAGGCCTTCTTCTTCGGCGTCCCAACTGCCGAACACGATGGAGCGCTTTGGCCGCCAACCAGATTTCAATAACTCGCCGATTCCGTGGACTGATTCGAGCATGGCGGCGGTGCCGCTGTTGGGATCGACGGCGCCATACACCCAGGCGTCGCGGTGATTGCCCGCCACTACCCACTCAGCTGGGAACTGCGTTCCTGGCAATCGTCCGACGACATCCCAGATCGTTCGGAACTGATAATCCTGCTTGAGATGCATCGCCACCTTCACAGGTCCGGGGCCTAAGTGATAAGTGAATGGCAAAGCACCCTGCCATTCGCGCGGCGACACCGGACCTGCCATGTGTTCGAGGATTGGCCAGGCGTCGGCATAAGAGAGCGGTGTCGTCGGAATCGTGGGGAGCTGTGGAGAACGCTCGGGTGGAACACGCTTATCATCTGGCAGGGAAGGCAGAGAGGCGATGCCTGGAGTGGTTGGATCACCGGGAAACTCGAACATGTAACCGATCGAGCCGCGCTGTACTGCTGTAGCGGGGCGCCACGGACCTTCGGGGTATTTGTCGCCACGACGCCAGCCATCGTCAGCAGGGTCGGAGTAAATGATCAGACCTGCGGCGCCGTGCTGTTGGGCGATAAAAGCCTTGACACCTCGAAAATTCTCTCCGTAGCGCACCAAGACAATCTTGCCCGTGACCTCGATCTTGAGTTGCTTGAGTTTGTCGAAATCCTGGGGTGCACCGTAGTTGGCGTACACCACCTCGGATTCTGCATCCCCTGATGGAGACATGCCGCTGTAGGCCGTAATTACCCGCGGGTCATCGCCGGAGGGATCGCCATCAACGTGCTCGGGGGAGGGGCCATGCAGGTGAACGCCGCCGGGAGCGGTGATGTCTACGCTGATTTGGGAGGGATAGTTCATCCAGACCCGGTACTCAACCTCTTCGGTATCGAGTCCGGCGGCGCGAAATTTTCCTGCGACGTAGTCGGCGGTTGCCTTGTCCTCGCGGGAGCCGGCAACGTGAGGCGCCTGGGTCAAAATGCGGAGGTGCTGTTCTGCCAGTTTCGGATCCGGCACAGCAAGAAACTGGTGCTCTACTTCTGCTTCCGCGGTGGCATCGCGAAACCCGAAAATTACAGGACGGGAGCCATCGGAAACTCTGGATGACTGGCCCCGGTCGCTGGTGACTGCAGCAAAAAGAAAGGCGACTGCAATAAAGAAAGAAGTGGTTTTCATCGGGTACGTCATCGAGGCACGAAGCCAACCAATGCAGCCTTCATGTTAACGCAAGCGCCGGATAATCCGCAGGTGCGTGAGCGCAAGTGATGCAGCTAAACTGTCACTATGCCGGCTAAGAATGCAACCGAACGATTTTCATCGAGAGTGAGCGATTATGTGCGATACCGGCCGAGTTACCCGCCGGAAGTAATTGGGTTGCTGAAGACGGAATGTGGTCTAAAGCGGGAGCACGTGGTCGCTGACATTGCTTCAGGGACTGGAATCTTCACGCGAATGCTTTTGGAAAACGGAAACCGCGTGTTGGCCGTCGAACCAAATGCGGAAATGAGAAAGGCCGGGGAGGAATATTTGCAAGGTTTCTCCAATCTGACCAGTGTAGCGGGAAGAGCGGAGGCCACCACGCTGCCATCGCGAAGCGTAGATTTCGTAACGGCGGCACAGGCGGCACATTGGTTCGATCGGCAAAGGGCCCGAGCAGAGTTCGTTCGGATATTGAGGCCGGACGGCTGGACCGTGCTGGTGTGGAATGAAAGAAA
>Ga0187780_10003207_pt1 | contig 12376 bp, 8 predicted proteins | sample 1015_Q2_SP10_20__FD_132429 | JGI IMG/M metagenome (GOLD analysis project Ga0187780, IMG submission 132429) | Tropical peat soil microbial communities from peatlands in Department of Meta, Colombia - 1015_Q2_SP10_20_MG | ecosystem: Environmental > Terrestrial > Soil > Wetlands > Peat | place...
AGTCGAGGGTTGGGTTGCTCAGTTGTTCTCCAGGGAGGGAAGGAATGAGTAAGCGCATACTCCTCGTAAGCCTCGCGTTAATCGCTCTCGTGTTTGGCTTCGCGGTGAAAGATACAAATGCTCAGGCGGTCTACGGCTCTATTACGGGCACGGTCAGTGACCCGCAAGGGGCGGCAGTAGCCGGCGCCAAGGTCGTCGTCACTTCAATCAGCAAGAACACCACCGACGAAACAGTTACCAATGACAGTGGCAACTACACTGTTCTCCACTTAATTCCCGACACCTACAAGGTTCGTGTGGAAGCCTCTGGCTTCAAGGCCTTTGACGTTGCCAGCGTCCTCGTGCAAGTGGACGCCACTACCCGCGTCGATGCCCAATTGCAGGTCGGCGCTGTCTCGCAGTTGGTCGAAGTCACGGCTGAGGTTCCGCAGCTCAAGACCGACCGTGCCGACGTTTCGCTGGAATTCAACTCCGCTTATGTGGATGAACTACCCCTCCTGAACCGCAATTTCCAGTCGCTGCTGTTGGACGTCCCCGGAACGCAGCGTCTGGTCGGCTGGAGCCACGCGGCCACGGAGAACCCGCAGGGTTCGCAGCAGACTTTCGTGCAGGGTGTTCACTTTAGCGGCACCGGTTATGAATTGGATGGCACGGACAATCAGGATCCCATTCTCGGCATCATCATCATTAACCCCAACCTCGATGCGGTCGGGGAAACCAAAGTCATGTTGCAGAACTTTGACGCCGAATTCGGTAAGGCCATTGCCGGTCTGATGGTGGCCTCCACCAAGTCCGGCACAAACGAACTCCACGGTAGCGCATTCTGGTATCGGAATTCCGATGCCACTCAGGCGCGGAACCCCTTTAACCAGCCTGCCAGCGTGCCCCTGCCCCATTCGAAGTGGAACCAGTTTGGAGGTTCCGTGGGCGGCGCCATTATCAAGAACAAGCTGTTCTATTTTGGCGATTTCCAAGGCACTCGGCAGGCCAATGGCGTTACGGATCAGGTGACGATTCCGACGGCCACCGTCCTGAGCACTTGCACTGCCACCACCGGCATGTGCGACTTGAGCCAGTACACCTCACTGATGAGCGATGGCCACATCTATGACCCCGCCACGGGCGATCCAAATACTGGCGCGGGGCGCACTGCCTTTGCGAACAACCAGATTCCGGTCAGCCGGCTTTCCCCGGTTGCCGTGAAGCTCCTAAAACTGTTCCCGCAGCCGGTGAACAGCAATGTTACGGGCGGGAACTTCTTCGGTTCGGGCTCCGGACCGTTCCACGGAAACTCGTTCGACACCCGCATTGACTATCAGGCCCCGGGCAATATGCACATCTTCGGGCGCTACACCTTGGCGTACTTCAGCCTCACGGGGAACCCCATCCTGGGTACGGGACTGGGCGGTCAAGGGACTGGTGTCCTCGGTTTGAGCGGCAGTTCTAACATTCATAACGATAGCCTTGCTGCTGGTTTTGACAAGGCCATCAGCAACACCCTGCTCACCGACTTCCGCTTTGGCTGGTTCCAATACAATCCTCATTCGGTCAAGCCGGACGCCACCGTGCAGGCCGCGCAAGCTCTGGGTTTGAACGGTCTGAACACCAGCGACCCGAACACGGGTGGACTCCCCGTCTTTTCATTTGATGGCACCCTCACCGATTTCGGCGATGGGCTGGATCCTTCACGTTGCAATTGCCCGCTCATCGAAAATGAGCATCAATATCAGTTCGTGAACAACTGGACCAAGATCGCCGGCAACCATGAGATGAAGTTCGGTGTTGATCTTCGTTTCGCTCACAACTTCCGCTTCCCCAGCGACGCGAACCGCACCGGCCAGTTGAGCTTTAGCCACCTGGAAACCTCTCTTTATGACCCCGCCACGGGGAGCAACACCGGTGGCCTGGACCTTGCTTCCTTCTTGCTTGGCGATGTCTCGCACTTCGAGCGCTTCGCCAGCGTCAGCACCAACGCTACTGAGGATCAGAAGCGCTTCTTCCTCTATGCGCAGGATAAATTCCGTTTGACGAAAAAATTGTCACTTACCTACGGAATGCGTTGGGAGGATTATTTCCCCGAATCGGTGAACGCCAAGGGGAACGGCGGTTTTGCCAACCTCGAACAGGGAGTTATCCGCGTCGCCGGGTACGGTCCGTACGGACTCAACGGCAACATTAGCAACTACCTTGGGGCGTTTGCCCCCCGCGTCGGCATAGCCTATCAGGTGAGGGAGAAGACTGTCGTGCGCCTTGGCTACGGACGCAGCTTTGATATCGGCGTGTTTGGCTCTAACTTTGGCCATGCCGTGACTCAAAACTTGCCCGTCCTTGTGCACGAAGCCATCAGCGCTCATGACGTAAATCCCCTCGCCATCAGCAACAACGTTGCTGTGTACCAGATGGACTCTGCCACTGGACCTCCACCCGCTGTTTTCCCGACTCCTGACGCAGCGGGTGTGATTCCCCTGCGCGGCCCGCAGAACAGCGTGGATCCGAGAATTCGCCCGGAGAAGCAGCGCATCGCTGCCATCGATTCCTGGAACGCCACCGTTCAGCACCAGCTGACCAGCACGATGACGGTGGAAGTTGCGTACATTGGAAACAAAGGCACCCATGGGTTCGTCGGTGACGGGCCCGCATACAACGTCAACCCGAGAAGCATCGTTGGCTACGGCAATCCATCTATACCTCCGGACAGTCGGCGCCCGTTCTACAACCGCTTCGTTTATCCTGACTGTTCAGTCTCATTGGGCGTCTGTGGCCTTGCCAACGTTCCCTTGGCCGATCAGTTGACCTGTTGCTCGGCGGACATGGGCAACTATTTCGGCATGGACGCCAGCAGCAATTACAACGCCTTCCAAGTCAAGGTGGAGAAGCGCTTCTCGCAAGGACTCCAATTCGTTTCCCACTACACTTGGTCCAGAGCGTACTTCCACGACTCCAACTACTACGCTATTGATCCAGCGGTTGCTTATGGCCCTGTGGACCAGAACCGCAATCATGCCTGGATCACCAACATCGTTTACGAGTTGCCGTTTGGCAAGGGCAAGAAGTACATGAGCGGCGCCAATACTCTGACGAACTACGTCATCGGTGGTTGGCGCTTGACCGGCACCATGAACTGGAGCGGCGGTCTGCCCTGGACTCCCAGCTATAAAGACTGCGGTGCCGACCAAGACGTTGGCGTTTGCCGTCCTGACCGCGCCTCCGGTTCTTTCGCCCTCGGTGTCAAGCGAGACTCCAACGGGTTCTTGACTTGGTACACTCCTGTCGCTGAACTTGCCACCAACGGCGCCACCGGCGGCGTTTTTGCCCGTCCGGCCGCCGGTACTCTCGGCAACATCGGCTTCGACTCGTTCCGCGGACCGCACAGCTACACCGCGGATCTTTCTCTCGCAAAGGACATCCCCATTACGGAACGATATAAGCTGCAGTTCCGTATGGACGCTAACAACATCTTTAACCACCCCGTCATGGGCTTCGACGCCAACGAGGGCAACCACTGTATCGATTGCACTGGCACCGATGCTGGGCGAATCGAAAACATCGAGGCCGATACGCAAATGCGTCTCCTGACGTTCTCTTTGCGTTTTTCGTTCTAAACACCCCGGGATATTTCTACCCAGAAGGGGAGCTGTTACGAGCTCCCCTTTTTTTTCTCCGCTCGCCTTCTTCCGGGCCCTCCTCTCCGCTCTCCGATTAATTTCCGAAACCCAACACTGTCCCGCACGTCCTAATGCCAGAGGTCCAAGAATGTGGGCTCGAAAGGCAAGAGTGGTCTCGTCTTTTTTCTTTGCACCGTGATTCTCGGGCCTTTGGGCAATGCCGATTGGGCCACCTCCGAGCGGCCCTCCCTTCAGACGGTTCCAACTTCTGATCTTCATGCGGATGGCTACGTCGGCAACGGACCTTGCGCCAAATGCCATTCGGAGATCTACGACTCCTACATGCGCACGGCAATGGCCCAGTCCAGCGGGCCTGCAGAGGAAAATCTAATCTCGGGCGAATTCACTCACAAGCGCTCCGGCGTACACTACTCCATCTACCGTGAAGCTGGGACCGTCTGGCTCAGTTTCGATCGGCCGGGAGACTCCTTGGTCAACGGCAGGAGACAACTGCTCTACTTCATCGGTCAGGGCCGTCGCGGCCGCACATACCTCTTTTCCGTCGACGGTTGTGTCTTTGAATCGCCTATTAATTGGTACACCGGCCGTCAGGTGTGGGACATGGCTCCCGCTTACGGCGAAGCCAAAGAGATTCCACTTGATCTGCCCGCGACTACCGGTTGCTTGGACTGCCACGTCAGTGGCGTCCGCGCCCCTTTGGGAGGAAGCGAGAACTGTTACCCGGTCCCGGTCTTTCTCTATTCCGGCGTGACCTGTGAACGATGCCATGGACCCGGCGCGGCCCACCTCACTGGGGGGCCGATCGTCAATCCCGCGAAGCTCCCGCCCAGTCTCGGCGATCAGGTTTGCATGCAGTGTCACCTGGAAGGCAACGCGGCCATCGAACGTCCCGGCAAGCACCTGTACGAGTACAAGCCGGGCGAAAACCTCTTTGATTTCATCCGCTATTTTGTTCTTGCGGGAAATGTGCCTCAAGGGTTGCGCGCCACCGGCCAGTTCGAGGCCCTGGCACAAAGCGTCTGCAAGCTGAAATCCGGCGATGCCATGTCTTGCATAAGCTGTCATAACCCCCACCAGGCAATCACCTCTGAAAACCGCGTTGCCTTCTATCGTGCTAAATGCAGCGCGTGTCACGGCGCAACCCTTGCTGCAAACCATCATTCCAAACAACCGGATTGCACCTCCTGCCACATGCCTGCTTCATCCACTTCCGACGTCGCCCATACCCAAGTGACTGACCATCGCATTCCGCGTCGTCCACTCTTGAACAACAACTCAGAAACTCTATCTTCCGCGCTTCCTGCTCTGGTCCCTTTCCCTCCGTCCAACGATGCGTCGCAGAGTCTCCGCGAGCTCGCCCTGGCTTGGCAATCCATTGTGAACAGCGGTATGACCATGGCTCAACCTCACGCAGAGCACTTGCTTCACGCTGCGTTGGCCCGATCCCCGGATGATCCCACGCTATTGACCGCTCTGGCGTTCGCCGCTCAGAAGCGGGGCGACAACAATCAGGCTCGCACATCGTACGAAAAAGCGTTAGCCCACGATCCCGCCTTAGTCGACGCCGCCGCAAATTTGGGTGTAATTGAGGCAAAGCAACGTCACCTGGCAGAAGCCGTCAAGTTGTGGCAATCTGCATTTCGTCGGGCTCCTGGAAAGAGTGAGATCGGGATGAACCTGGCGCTCGTTTTCTGTCAGTCAGGGAAGTTTGACGTCGCGCGAAATTATGTCCTTCGCGTTCTTCAATTCAATCCTGATTTTGGGTCTGCGAAGAAATTGCTGGGCAAGTTAAATGCGGATGCGCCCTCGTGTTCCTTATAATTAATTCTCTCGCTTCGCGTACGATTTTCGGAGGCTTGCTTCATGTCGTTCTTTCTGAAACCTCTCTCGTTCGTGGTCCTCGCTTTGCTCCTCCAAGCTAACCCCGCGCAGCCGGGCCTATCTCAGTCGCAGACCAGCGCGCCTTCCACCTCGCCCTTTGCGGATGCCCAGCATCTTCTGGAACTCGGCAAGTATGCCGAAGCCATTTCCGATCTCGAAGCCATGAAGAACCAGGTTCCGCCTCCCAAAGGTCTCGCCCGCGAATTGGGTGTCGCCTACTACAAGAAAAGCGATTACCCGAGCGCCATCGCAAATCTTCAGAACGCCTTGAAGGAAGATCCCACTGACGGAGAATCCACTCAACTCATGGGCCTCTCTCTCTACCTTGCGAATCGGCATGCCGAGGCCATCCCCTACCTCGAAAAGGTTCAATCCTGGTATCCGCGCGCCAACGTTGACGCAGCTTACATTCTGGGAATGGCCTACGCGCAGACCAACCAGTTCCCCAAAGCGCGTGAAGCCTTCGCCCGCATGTTTGCCGTACCTCCCGATTCCGCCGCAGCCTATCTTTTCTGCGCGCGCATGCTTTTAAGGCTCGACTTCGTTCCCGTGGCAGAAGAGTATGGTGTCAAAGCCGCTGCTCTGGACCCCAAACTCCCTATGGCCCACTATCTTCTTGGCGAACTCTATCTCTCCGCAGCCAAGCTCGACCTCGCCGTCTCTCAATTCCAGCAGGAGCTGGCCATCAATCCTTCTTCTCCCAATGTCTATTACAAGCTTGGCGATGCCTACCTGCGCGCCGAGAAGTTCGATGATGCTGAACGCCTCCTTCAACGTTCCATCTGGCTCGACCCCAATTCCACTGGGCCGTTCATTCTCTTGGGAAAAGTCCTGATGAAAAAAGGTGAGCCCGAACTCGCCGCGCGTTCGCTTCAGCGAGCCATTGCCATGGACCCTGGCAATCCCATGGCCCATCAGTTATTGGGACAGACTTATCGCGCTCTCGGTCAAACCGCCGACGCCGAGCGCGAACTGCGTCAAGCCGCCGACCTGAACCGCAAACCCACCAAGCCCTGACACATTCCAGCAGAGATGCCCGGCAGGATCAGAGATTCCAGCGGAGCACTACTCTTCAGGAGGTGGGGGCTTCAGCCCCCACGCAAGTCGCTTGCTTTGAATTGGGCTTCAGCCCCTGAAGACTCTTCAATTATTCCGTGCAGGGTTTCTTCAGATCCCCCGGAGATCCCTCTGCTTTCCGTCCGGAATATTCATCAGATCCTAATGAATTCGTCCCACCTCCGCCCTCTTCGCTTCCGGCAACCCCTTGACAAATTCCAGATACGCCGCATTCGTCCATCCAAACCCAATCACATTGATGCTGTAACCGCTCGTCACCGCCGCATCCGTTGACCGTGTTACCGCGTTGTACTTCTCCACAATGTATCCTTCCTTCGCGTAATTCTCCGCAATCGTGCTTGCAAACTTGAACGCAATCCGCTCCGCGTCTTCTTTGTACCCGTACCGCCGCAAGCCCTCCACCAGAATCATCTGTGTCGGTGCCCAGGCGTACGGCATGTCCCACTGCGCTCCTGTGTTGTATGGACTCATCACTGCCCCGCCCGGCTGCTCGAAAATCTTCAGATTCGCCACGACTGCCTTGGCCTGTTCCTTCGTCGCTAGCCCCGCCCATAACGGATAGAACGTCGTGATGAATTCGTAGCTCGATCGCGACTTCCTCGTGAAATCGTAGTCGAAAAACTCCCCCTTCGCCTCGTCCCACAAATATTTGTTAATCGCCGTCCGCCGCGCACCTGCCTTTTGCCTCCACCCCTCCGCGTCTCCCTTCCGTCCCAGAAATTCGCTTATCTCTGCCAAGTCCATCTCCGTTTTGTACAGCAGGCTATTCAGGCAAACGGCCGCGTAATGGTGTGTGTCTGCTCCAAACGGCCCGAACCGGAACGAAATATCAAAGCCTGACTCGCGCATTGCGCGATCGCCCTTGTAAAAATCTTCGCTCAGCGTCAATTGCCTCAGTTCTCCGCAATGCGGCCGCTCCATCGTTCGGGGAATGTCGCACAGTCTCAGCGCGTACATCGTTCCCGGCCCAAGCGGCGCGTTCTCCCCCGGGAGGCGGTCCACAAAGCGCCCGGCGCTCCGTTCCGGATGATTGAGAAAATACTCGACCACCTTGCGGTAGTGGTCCCTCTCGTCTTTCAAACTCTCCGGCGCTGGGCCTTCCCCAAAATCAAAATAACGCGACAGGTCCGTGTTGCCCGCCCGCATCTCCGGCTCCAGCCACATTTCATGATCGCGCACCGCGTATCCGTAGGCCTTCTCCAGCCATGCGCGGTCCGCCTTGCCTTTCTCTTTCTCCGCGTTGTACACCCCCAGGATCATCGAGGTAAGAAATGGCTGCTGCGCCCGGCTCAAGTAGTACGTCCGGTTGGCATTCAGAAAGCTTCCGTAATGCTCAATTTCAAAAAAGAAGTTCTCCGTCATCCCCCGCGCAAGTTCTATGCGGTTGTCGCTCAGAAGTCCGCGAACGATGAAGTAGCTGTCCCACCCATACATCTCATTGAATCGTCCACCCGGTACCACATACCGATTCGGCAGATATAACAGTCCATGCGGGTAGACCTTGTTCGTATCGATCTCCCCCAGCTTGTGAATGACGCGAGGCAGTGCGTGAATTTCCACGCCGCAGCGCTTTTCCAGGGCACGCAACTCCTCCGTCACGGGAAAATCCGCCGGGACGTAGAGCACCGATGCTGTTGTGACTTTTGGATCGACGATCGTCGCGCAATCGCTCATCGAGCGCGTCAGTACATCCCACCCTTTCCCGATGTAATCGAGAATCGGCGGCGGCGCGGTCGTTTGGGCTGGCGCCGCGCTGCCTTGTCCCGCAGAAAAACTTGGAGCAAAACAGCATGCTAATAAAAGGGCAAAGCCAACAAAAAACTTCCTTCGTTCTGCGCGCAACATGGAAGCCCCTTACAAGGAATTTGAAGGTTAACCCAATTCGCTAAGACATTGATTATATAAGGTTTAGCTCAAATTTGCACGCTGTTTTCCCCGTCCCGAAATGCTAATTTTCCTCGTTACAAAACCCCATCAACCTTGCATTGATTCCACTCCGCATTGGATGATTCTCTCGTCTCGATTTACACCCAGCCGCCCAACCCGAGCGCCCGCTCTTCCGTGGCCACGCTTGCGGCAACGACTTGGCTGGGGAAAGGACCCGCATGAAGTCATTCCTTCGCGTATCGCTTCCGTTCTTTGCTCTCCTTTCACTTCTTCTCACCACTTTTCAATCTGCTTCCGCTCAAGCGCCCGCCTACGATCTCCTCCTAAAAGGCGGCCACGTCATTGACCCCGCCAATCGCATCGACGCGGTCTTGGATGTCGCTGTCTCCGCTGGAAAGATTGCCGCCGTCCAAAAGAACATCCCTGCTTCCTCTGCCGCAAAAGTCCTCGACGTCTCTGGCCTTTACGTCACTCCCGGCCTCATTGATATCCACTACCACGTCGGCCACGGCGGTGCTCCCCTGAATTGGTTCGACCCCGAAGCGCGTGCCCATCAACTCCCTCTCGGCGTTCCCGCCGACCTCGCTCTGCAATCCGGCGTCACCACAATCGTTGATGCCGGCACTTCCGGCGCCGAAACTTTTCTCCAAACCAAGGACGAAGTCATCGATCGCTCTAAAGTCCGCGTTCTCGCGTTTCTCAACATCGTCACCAACGGCATGAACGGCGGTCTCGAGCAATCCGTTGATCAAATGGACGTCAAGCTCTGCGCCGACACCATCAAGAAGTTCCCCGATCTCATCGTCGGCGTGAAGACCGCCCACTACTGGACCGAGGCCCCCTGGGAGAATGAGCACGCTCCTTGGACGGCCGTCGATCGCGCCATCGCCTGTGCCGAAGCCACGAATCGCCCCGTCATGTTCGACTTCTGGCCCCGCCCCGGCCGCGACTACGCCGACCTCATCCTCAAAAAAGCCCGCCCCGGCGACATTCACACTCACGTCTTCGCCCAGCAGTTCCCCATCCTCCTGCCGGATGGAAAACTCAATCCCATCCTTCTCGAAGCCCGGGATCGCGGCGTCATCTTCGATGTCGGCCATGGCGCTGGCAGCTTTTGGTTTCGCAACGCCGTTCCGGCCGTCAAGCAAGGCTTCATCCCCGATTCCATCTCCACCGATCTCCACACCGGCAACTTCACCCTCCTCAGCTTCGCTGAAGTTCTGTCCAAGTTCCGCGCCATGGGCGTTCCTCTCAACGACCTCGTCCGTCGTTCCACCGTGAATCCTGCCAGTGAAATCCATCGTCCCGACCTTGGCACTCTCTCCGTCGGCAAAGAAGCGGACATCGCCATTCTCGAAGAGGTCTACGCCAAATTTGGTTATATCGATTGCGGTTTCGCGCGCATGGATGCCAACGTCCGCGTCATCGCTCGCATGACTTTCCGCGCTGGCCGCATCCTTTACGATCCCTCCGGCCTAAGCATGGTCGAATGGGAAAAAGCCCGAAAACAATACTTCACACCGCCTGTACTCGCTTCCGACCCGCATTCCACCGCGGACGATCTCCCCCGCCACTGACCTCCCATGACCACACTCTTCTTCTCCTCTTCCGACCGCGTCTTCGTTCTTACGGGCGCCGGCGTCAGCGCCGAAAGCGGCATTCCTACTTTCCGCGACGCCGGTGGCCTCTGGCGCAACTACCGCTTCGAAGAAGTTGCTTCCCCCAATGCCTGGCGCCGCGACCCACGTCTCGTCTGGGACTTTTATTCCAGGCGCCGCCGCGTTGCCTCTGCCGCAAAGTCCAATCCCGCGCACCGCGCTCTCGCCGATCTCGAAAACTCCCTCGGCGACCGCTTCCTCCTCTGCACCCAGAACGTCGACAACCTCCACGAGCAGGCTGGTTCCCAGCGCATCCTCCACATGCACGGCGAACTCTTCAAAAGCCGCTGCGACTCTTGCTCCCGCCCGCCTTTCGGCGACACCAACCTCTACGAATCTCCTTCAGAAATTCCCCGCTGCTCCTGCGGCGGCAGAATCCGTCCTCACATCTGCTGGTTCGGCGAAACTCCCTTCCATCTCGACGCCATCTTTTCCGCTCTCGATGCCTGCACTGTCTTCTTCGCCATCGGAACCTCTGGCACCGTTGAACCTGCCGCCAGCTTCGCCGCCCACGCCTCCCGCCGCGCCAAAGCCATTTACGTTGGCCCCGAGCCTCCTGCCAATCGCCACCTTTTCACCGAATCCTTCCTCGGCAAAGCTGGCGAACTTCTCCCCTCCCTCTTCTCGCAGCTATAACGTGGCCTCTGAATCTTCGGCAGCTACCTCACAAAGGCTTCTCCGGGGTCGGAGCTTCAGCTCCGACAACAAAAGGCCGTCAACGCGGGGCTTCAGCCCCTGAGGAAACTCTTCTCTCTCCTTGCCCCGCGCAGTGTTCTTTCAACCCCATGCGCCACCCTTGATTTCTGCGGTATCCTCTACTCAGGACACTTTCATGTTCTCCACACCTCCATCTCCTGAACAATCCCGTTTCAAGAAGCCGTTGTTTTACACCTTCTGCGGCGTTGTTATCGTCGCGGCATACGTTGCCTTTCTCCTCATCTCGCGTTATGAATCCAATCGCGCTTTCGAGCGCCGCAGCGCCCGGCAAGCCATCGAGCAGCGCCGCGCCGACGATCGCGCCGCTGTCGAACAGTTCGGCGGTTCCGAGCTCGCCATCCGCGCTCTTTACGTCATTCCTGAGCTCATTAATCGTGGTGAGACCGCGCAGCTTTGCTATGACGTGGCCAACGCCAAAACCGTCACCCTTGAGCCGCCCGCCGGAGCCGTTTGGCCTTCGCATTCCCGCTGTATCAACGTTTCTCCAAAAAAAACCACCATTTACACGCTCACCATCGCCGACGCCAGCGGCAAATCCGTCTCCAAAACCGTTCAGCTCCTGGTCCACTAACAACCCCCGCACTCGCAAGAACCCGCATTTCAAGGGGTTGCGCCCCCCTTGCCTCCCCTCTTGTCCCCTCGTTTCTCTCCCCCTTATAATGTCCCTGAGCGGAGTTCGGCCGGGCCGGGCTCCGCCTCATTTTTCTCTGTTGCGGAAGGCTATGGACCCGATCACCAAGATTAAGCAGCGGCTTCAGCGGGAAATTGATGCCCTCGAACACGAGCTTAGCGTCGAACTCCCCAAGGAAATTGCTGTCGCCCGCTCTCACGGCGACCTCTCCGAAAACGCCGAGTACAAGTTCGCCAAGGAGCGCCAGGGCTACGTCAACGCCAAGATCGGCCAGCTCAAGAAGCGCATGGGCGACCTCGGCATGCTCAATCTCTCCAACATTCCCAAGGATCGCTCCGGCTATGGCTCGCGCATCGTGGTACTCGACGTCCAACGCAACGCTGAGGTAGAGTACAAACTCGTCAGCAGCGAGGAGGCCGACGTCGAGAAGGGTCTCATTTCCACAACTTCTCCCATCGGCCGCGCGCTTCTGAATCGCAGAGTCGGTGACGAAGTTCAGGTCGCCACGCCGGCGGGGAAAAAGGAATTCGAAATCGTGCGCTTGTTCACGATTCACGAAGACGCTTGAAATCTGTGTCCGGCCCGTTGTGAGGTCCTATGTTGTCTTGGGGTTATGGTCCATCTCTCGGTCCTCTTGCTTTCCTCGGTTATTGCATCCTTGTCCTCGGCGCGTTCACCCTCTGGCGCAATCGCTCTGAATTCGCCTTCTGGATGGATAACGAGCTCTCCCTCTTCCGCCGCAATCTCTCTCGTTACGTCCCCTCCGGTTCCTTCTATGAACGCCGCGGCCAATCCCGCCTTCGCGTGATTCCTGCGAGCTTCTTCAATTCCGTTGTCCAACTTCCCCGCCGCCGCTTCTCCTGGGGCGCCTTCCTCTTTTTCCTCGGCCTCGCCCTCTG
>Ga0187780_10003210_pt1 | contig 12371 bp, 13 predicted proteins | sample 1015_Q2_SP10_20__FD_132429 | JGI IMG/M metagenome (GOLD analysis project Ga0187780, IMG submission 132429) | Tropical peat soil microbial communities from peatlands in Department of Meta, Colombia - 1015_Q2_SP10_20_MG | ecosystem: Environmental > Terrestrial > Soil > Wetlands > Peat | place...
CATCACCACGCTTAGCGCTTGCCATCGCCGCCTCAGCCGTTTCGCGTACCACAGTTAGAATAGTTCCTTCCACAGGTCTGATGACGGCCCGATAAGCCATGCGTTGTGCTTCATCTAGTGCAAGTGCAAGGTCAAGGGCTGAAAACGTCTGTTTTTTATCGAGTCCCTGTGCCAGGCCACGTAAAATCTGCGAAAAAATGACACCAGAATTTCCACGTGCTCCCAGCAATGCCCCATGCGCTAACCTGGCCGAGATTACTCCCGCCGAGGTATCTTCACAATTGATGACATCACGAAAAGCCGCCTGTACTGTTGCATACAAGTTGGAACCTGTATCGCCATCTGGTACAGGAAAGACATTGAGTGCATTGATGGTCTCGCGGTGTTCTTCTAACGATGCAGCTCCAGCTAACATGGCCTTTTTCAGGTCCTGGCCATCGAAGACACTTATTCTCCGAGGGCGTTGTGGTCGCACACCCGATGTGTGCACTGTATGTTCCTGCATGGTTAGTCACTCCCACGGGGTGCTCGCCCAGCAACAGAGCGTCCGTATACTGCCGATAATTATTTATTTGAATCCTGGCTAAGCCCCTGAACGTTCACATTGACCTGAGCCACTGGAACACCCAGCATCTTTTCGATTGAGAATTTGACAGCACTCATGATATTGTGAGCTATCTCCGATATGCGCAATCCATATTCCAAAGCGACATAGACTTCGACAATAATCTGATCATCAACAATACGAATCTGCACACCTTGATTGAGACGATCTGGTGGGAGGAACACCGCCCGTCCATTGCGAAGGCGAGGAGCAGCGATGCCAACAACGCCATACGATTCAGTAATAGCTTGTATAGCAATAGTGTGAATCGCGTTGGGCAGGACTTCTATTTTTCCAAGAACGTGTGTTCCTTGTTGAGGTTGAACGGCAGGTGTTTTCGGAATGCGCATGTCATTTCTCTTTTATATTCCCTGACTCTTGCCAACCCGAGTGACAACATGATATACTCGCATGGCGTGTTCAGGTTCTCTTTACATTTCATTGCCAAAGTGGACTCTTATCAAGAAATCGAAGTGAGATGAAAGAGATTGAAACATATGCAGTATATCAGAGGCAAACTATATTATCAAGGGACGCTTTAGAAGCTACACCAAGCCTTTACATGAAATAGAGAGGAAGAGGTATATGTCTGGTCGATGTGAGATATGCAAACGCAAGCCGATGTATGGCAATAATGTTAATTTTTCACAAAAGCGTACGCGACGGCGCTTTGTATTGAATGTCCAACGCCGTCGTATCGAAATTAATGGTGTTCAGCGCAGAGTCAATATTTGTACCCGTTGCCTGAGAACCATGGACAAGTTGCCAAAGGCGAGATAATAAGCAGCAACAATAGAGGGCAGAAAGGCCAAATGCGACCTTTCTGCCCTCTATTGTTGCTTACGATTCTTTTCAAAACGTGTCCTTAATTGTCCACATGCCGCGGCGATATCGTCTCCGCGCTCCGCACGAACGCTATTACTTATCCTGTGCTCAAAAAGTATGCTACGGAAGGCACTGATAGTCTCACCGCTGGGCGGCTTAAAATCGGCAGAGGTTGCATTGACTGGAATGCAATTTACATGAGCAAACTGCTTAAGAGGAGCTAGCAATATGCCAAGAAGATGTGCATACTCTTTTGTATCATTTATGCCTGCCAGCAGCACATACTCAAATGTCACCTGGCGACCTGTAGCGGCGATATAGTCTTTACAAGCAGCAATCAGCTCCTTTAATGGGTATTTGTTATTGATTGGCATAGTCCGACTACGTAGCTCATCTGTCGGGGCATGTAAGGAAATAGCGAGATTGACCTGCAACTGCTCCTGACTGAGCTTACGAATTGCAGGGACCAGTCCCACAGTTGAAACAGTCATATGCCTGGCGCCCAGGTTAAAGCCATCTGAACTGTTAAGAATATGCAACGCGTGCAAGACATTTGCGTAATTATGCAAAGGTTCGCCCATACCCATCAAAACAATGTTAGTGATATGGTCAATGGGAGCGCTGCCAGGGAGTCCCTTTGCAACCCATGGCGCATCTCGTAATGCTCGAGCAAATATGAGCACCTGTGCTACAATCTCGCCCGGGGTGAGATGACGATCAAATCCCATCTGACCTGTGGCACAGAACGTACACCCATAGGCGCAACCGGCCTGCGTCGAAACACAAACTGTTGCACGAGCAGTATGGTCCCCTACAGGAGGATATAGCATAAGCACCGATTCGATCAATTTTCCATCGCTCAGTTCCAATAGGATTTTACGCGTGCGGTCATCTTTAGAGTGTTGTTCGCTCCTAACGATTACCGGTCCTATGCTGGCTTCTTGCGCAAGCCGATTACGTAAAGGCAGTGGAAGATTGCTCATCACGGAGAAGTCAGTAACAAGGCGCTGGTACAGCCAGTTATAGAATTGTTTAGTGCGAAAAGCTGGTTCTCCCCGCGCCAGGAGCCAATCCTGCATTTCAGGTAGAGTGAGGCTGAGCAGGTCTGTTTTCTTGACGATATGCGTGTGTATGTTGGATTGTGGTATTGGTGTGGTTGACATGCGCACATTATAACACGTTTTGCTCCTGGCATATGTGGGAATCAGAAAAGCTGACATAGGTTGTATCACCTGTTGCGCAGTGTAATTTGGTGTGCTATAATCCGCATGGAAGAGAAATGAGAGATAACAGACGGGATCACACGGATGAATAAAAAACCACCGCCCTCTGTTTGGGAATCCCTGGCGTTAGCCGGGCAACTTGGCTTCACCATTGCAATTCCTTTAGCTCTTGGCGCTATTTTAGGCAATTACCTTGATGGCATTACACATCAGAATACTTTATTTTTACTGCTCGGGCTGCTGCTTGGCCTGATTATAGGAATCTATGGAGCGTACCGTTTATTTGCACGCCTTTTCTAGACTAGAGAGGATAGACGGAGCCACCAATAGCAAAACAGACCTGGCAGAGCGCAGTGACTAGGGAGGATACCTCGTGCTTTGGAAACTTCAGCCAATACAAATCCCGCCAGAAGTGATCTTCTATATAGGCCCGCTTCCGGTTACAAACGCGCTTCTTGGTACCTGGATTTCAATCTTTTTTTTACTCTTATTCTTCATTCTCGGAACACGCCGGCGTGACCTGATACCTTCGGGCATGCAAAATGCTGTTGAGTGGATTATAGAATATTTATTAAATCTAACAGAAAGCGTAGCTGGCAAAGTAAAGGCGAGAAAGTTTTTTCCACTTGTCGCGACTTTTTTCATATTTATCCTGTTCTGTAACTTGCTTGATATTTTCCCCGGAGTAGATACGATTGGAACTGTGAATCTAGAGGCAGTCAGGCTGTCTCATCTCAGGCCACCAACAACCATCTTTTTACTGGGTGAATATTCCGATAAACTGACTCCCTGGGTTCGCCCTGGAACAAGTGACCTCAATCTAACATTAGCACTGGCTCTTGTTTCTGTAATCGTCACCCAGGTCTTCGGCTTCATGGCTTTGGGACCAAAGCAGCAACTGGGTAAGTATTTCAACTTCAAAGCTCTTAGACATGGCTTCCAGGGTCCCATCGAGTTCTTCGTTGGACTAATTGAGCTTGTCACGGAGATATCTCGAATTCTCTCATTTTCTTTTCGTCTCTTCGGTAATATCTTTGCTGGCAGCGCTGTACTGGCGGTTTTCGCATGGCTTCTCCCCTTCGTTTCTGACGCTATTTTCATCCCGTTAGAAATCTTCGTGGGATTTGTTCAGGCGCTTATTTTCGCTCTGCTCACACTTGTCTTCCTGGAAATTGGCACGACCAGCCATGAGGTCGAAGAAGATGAGATGACTGAAAAAGAGGCGCTCGAGAAGTATCGAGAGACCGAGGCTGAAAAAGAGACTGTGGCAGCCAGGTAAGATGCTACAGTCATTCGTTCCGATACTTGCTACTCGCAGTAATAACTGCGATTGCATACATTAACATCAAACAACAATATCTAAGGATTTTCCTTGAAGGAGGTTTTCAACGTGACTGGTTCAGTCTCTTCACTCGCTATGGCGCTTGCAATCGGTTTAGGAGCTATCGGTCCTGGCCTGGGAATCGGTATTGCAGCGGGCAATGCCTTTAATGCTATTGGTCGCAATCCGGAAGCAGAGCCACTGATTCGTATCAACATGTTCATTGGTCTGGCATTCGCCGAAGCTATTGCTATTTACGCGCTCGTTATCGCCTTCGTGATCAGTGGTAGACCTTAATTCCCCGCCTGGTAGGGATGTAAAGGGATGTTCGTAAAACGTTCCACTCCCTACTCTGCCACGTTGGAGCGCAAATAGGGGTATTATCCCTGTTGAAAAGGAGGCGTATATAGAATGAATCTAGCAAGTGAGTTCGGTCTTAACCCTTGGGCTTTTCTCTCACAACTTGTCAGCTTTGGCATCGTCTTTTTCATCCTTTGGAAATGGGGATTCCCTGCTGTTGTCAAAACTCTCGAAAAGCGCCAAGCGGTGATTCGTGAAGGCGTCGAGAATGCTGAAAAAGCCAGGCATGATCTTGCAGAGGCAACAACTCGCGCTGAACAGGTACTGCAGGAAGCCCGCGTCCAGGCACAGGAAACCATAGCTCAGGCAACAAGAGTAGCTGAAAAAGAGGCCAACCGTATTCAGGATGAGGCGCACGCACGTGCGGCCCAGATTGAACAACAGCAGGTGGCTCGCATCCAGCAGGAGGCTGCTCGCGCTCGCGCGGAGCTTAGTCGACTGGTTGTTAATCTTTCTATTAGCGCTGCTGGCAAAGTTATCAGCAAGTCTGTTGACAGTTCAGATAACCGCCGCCTGGTTGAAGAGTTCGTTCACGCTAGTGAAACAAGGGAATAGTAATGCTAAAGGGAGCAATAGCACGCCGCTATGCTGGGGCAATCTTCGATATTGGGATAAAGCAACATACGCTTGATCGAACTCTCAATGACGTGCAAGAGATAGCTACGCTTTTTTCCATTCGTAAACTGGCCTATCTCTTACGCGAGCCGAATATTCCTGCCGAGCGCAAAGAGAAAGCAATACGCCAGGGGCTGGCATCAAAGGTTTTGCCTACATCACTCAATCTTGCATTATTGGTCGTGCAGCGTGGACTGGTTGATCTCATGCCGAACATTGCTCGTGAACTGAACCAGCTTGTGCTCGATTATAAGAATGAGGCAACAGCCGAAGTTACTACGGCAACGCGATTAGATGAATCGACACAGCGCCAGGTACAGCATGCATTAGAACGCATGACAGGTAAAAAGATTATGCTTGCAACACGGGTTCAACCGAACATACTAGGTGGCGTGGTAGCGCGAGTGGGAGATCAGGTGATCGATGGCAGTGTAGAACGTCGTTTAAAATTGCTGCAACAACAACTATTAACTGGTGTTTCCTCTGCCAAAATTGATTTCTTTGCAGAACCAGGAACAGAAAGGCCTGAATTGTCAAGTGATGGCCATAAACCAGCTTACTAGCGTCAATCATACAAACAGGAGGAACAGCGATGGCATCATGGGCTGACGAAATCAGTGCCATCATAGAAAAAAACATTGCAGGGTTTGGAACAAGCGAAACAGCAACCGCAAGCGTTGGCACCGTCATCGCAGTGCAGGATGGCATCGCTCGTGTCTATGGGCTGCAAGATGTGAAATATCTAGAGTTGGTGGAATTCCCACGAGCAGGTATAATGGGCATGGCCTTCAACCTCGAAGAAGAAACGGTCAGTTGCACTATCCTGGGTGAGTTTTCTCTAATACGTGAAGATGACGAAGTGCGCACTACAGGAAGAGTCATCTCGGTGCCTGTTGGTGACGCACTCATTGGACGCGTAGTCAACCCTCTGGGCGAGCCGCTAGACGATAAAGGGCCAATCGTAACGGAGACATTTCGCCCGGTCGAACGCGTTGCCCCTGGAGTAATCACACGCCAGTCAGTAAATACGCCTGTACAAACCGGCCTGAAGGCCATTGATAGTATGATCCCCATTGGACGTGGTCAACGCGAATTGATCATTGGCGACCGCCAGACGGGCAAGAGCGCCATTGCTATCGACACTATCATTAACCAGAAGGGCAAGAACCTGCTATGTATCTACGTGGCAATCGGTCAGAAGAATTCCACGGTGGCACGTACCCAGGCTGTTCTTGAGCAGTACGGTGCAATGGAGCATACCATCATGGTAGTTGCAGGGGCTTCTGACCCCGCGCCAGTGAAGTACCTTGCGCCCTATGCCGGCTGCGCCATGGGTGAGGAATTCATGGAATCCGGACGAGATGCGCTGATCATCTATGATGACCTGACGAAACACGCCGAGGCGTATCGTAATATTTCATTGATCATCCGGCGTCCGCCTGGACGCGAAGCGTATCCCGGTGACGTCTTCTATCTCCACTCGCGCCTCCTGGAACGTGCCGCTCGCCTGAATGACGATTATGGTGGGGGTTCGCTCACAGCATTACCGATTATTGAGACGAAAGCAAATGACATATCCGCGTATATTCCAACGAATGTAATCTCGATTACCGATGGGCAGATATTCCTTGAGACTGACCTGTTCAACGCCGGGCAGCGACCAGCTGTAAACGTCGGTCTTTCGGTTTCTCGAGTAGGCAGTAGCGCCCAGACACGCGCAATGCGGCAGGTGGCTGGATCGCTGCGTCTTGATCTCGCGCAGTTCCGGGAACTCGCGGCATTCGCACAATTTGCGTCAGATTTGGATAAAGCTACAAAGAGCCGTATTGATCGTGGACGACGCCTTACGGAAGTTCTCAAACAACCGCAATATCGACCGGTACCTGTGGAAAAGCAGGTCATGATTATCTATTCGGCGACCTCTGGTTACCTGGACGATGTGCCTGAAGACCAGGTCAACGCATGGGAAAGCGCTTTCTACCGCTATATGGATGCGAATCACCCGGAGATCGGAGATGAGATCATTGAGAAATCGGTTAAAGCGCGGGATAAGATGTCGGAAGAGCTGTTGGGACGGTTGAACGCCGCGATCGAGGATTTCAAGAAGACAGCGGCGCCGCACTAGGAGGATTGATGTATGCCATCAACCAGAGAAATACGGCGGCGTATCAGGTCGGTTAAAAATACGGCACAGATCACCAAAGCAATGCAGATGGTGGCAAGTAGTAAGATGCGCCGCGCACAAGAACGAGTCCAGCAATCCCGCCCATATGCCGATCAACTTCGAGGACTTGTCTCGCGCCTTGCCAGGGTAACTGGAGAAGATGCGGGAGGAGAAATCGCTTTGCTGAAACAACGCCCGGTGCGCAATATTGGAATCGTAGTCATTACACCTGACGGAGGCCTTTGTGGAGCATTGCCAAGCAACATCAATCGTAAAGCTGCTGCAACGGCAATTGAGGAACAAAAGCGATTTGCTGAGCAGGGAGAAAGACCTGCAGTCGATTATGTGGCAGTTGGACGCAAGGGACGCGATTTTATCTTACGCAACCAGTTGCACCTGATTGCTGAATTCACGAACTATGGTGATAGACCATCCTTACAAGACGCTTCGTCTATCGCACAGGTAGCAGTGGACGCCTTTCTGAATGGAGAGGTGGATATCGTTTACCTGGTCTATCCAAAATTTGTCAATACTGTAAGCCAGTTACCAACTACCGTACAATTGTTACCGGTACAGCCTCCTCCCGAGCAAGAAGGTGAGAGTAAGACAATCGAATACATTTACGAGCCAGATGCAACAAGCATTTACGAGGCTTTGCTGCCACGTTACGTGAATGTACAGGTCTACCAGGCCTTGCTCGAAACGATTGCGAGCTTTAATTCGGCTCAAATGGTGGCAATGAAGAATGCAACGGATAACGCGAACGAACTGATTCAGGATTTGACCCTTACGTATAACAAAGCTCGCCAGACTAGCATCACGACCGAGATTCTCGAGGTTGTGTCCGGCGCTGCGGCTTTGTAAGCGAGTAGGAGAAATATATGACAACGACAAAAACGAGTACAAAAGGGAAAATTGTACAGGTACTGGGAGCTGTAGTGGATATCGAGTTTCCACCTGACCATCTACCAGAAATCTACAACGAAGTACAAACTCAACCAGAAGGGGCTGATCATGTCCTTTCACTGGAAGTTGAGCAGCAGCTAGGGAATAACTGGGTACGCTGCGTGGCAATGGGTTCAACCGACGGCTTACAGCGTGGTATCGATGCAATTGATATGGGCGCTCCAATTACAGTACCTGTCGGGCCAAAAACATTGGGACGTATCTTTAACGTGCTCGGCCAGGCAGTAGACAATAAGCCGCAAGTAACAGACGCTCCGCGTCTCCCCATTCATAGGGAGGCACCAAGCCTGGAAGATCAGGCAGCGACAATTGAGGTCTTTGAAACTGGCATTAAAGTCATTGACCTGATCTGCCCATTCATGAAAGGCGGAAAAATTGGGGCTTTTGGCGGTGCCGGTGTCGGAAAGACAGTTATCATTCAGGAACTGATCAATAATATCGCCAAAGGTCATGGTGGTTACAGCGTATTCGCGGGTGTAGGTGAGCGCACCCGTGAGGGGAATGATCTCTACCATGAAATGCAGGAAGCGAAGGTCATCGATCGCCTGGCTATGGTGTTTGGTCAGATGAACGAACCTCCTGGTTCGCGCTTGCGTGTAGCCCTGAGCGGCCTGGCAATCGCGGAGTATTTCCGTGATGAAGAGGGCAAAGACGTATTGCTCTTTATCGACAACATCTTCCGTTTCACACAGGCCGGTGCTGAAGTTTCGGCTCTACTGGGACGCATGCCTTCGGCTGTAGGTTACCAGCCAAACCTGGCGGAGGAGATGGGCGAATTGCAAGAGCGCATCACCTCAACGAAAAAAGGATCGATCACATCTATGCAGGCAGTGTATGTACCTGCTGACGACTACACAGATCCGGCGCCAGCTACGACATTTGCGCACCTGGACTCGACGATTGTGTTGGAGCGTGCGATTTTCGAGCAGGGCATTTATCCCGCGATTGATCCACTCGCTTCTACCAGTCGCATTCTTGATCCAAATGTAGTGGGTGAGGAGCATTATAATGTGGCTCGAGGTGTGCAAAAAGTGCTGCAACGTTACAAGGACCTGCAGGATATCATTGCAATTCTGGGTATCGACGAACTGTCAGACGATGACAAGCTCACAGTGGCACGCGCTCGGAAATTGCAGCGTTTCTTCTCTCAGCCATTTACAGTAGCTACGGTATTCACCGGTCTCGAGGGCAGGTATGTACCAGTGAAGGAAACCGTGCGTGGCTTCTCGGAGATTCTCGAAGGAAAGTACGACCATATACGCGAAGACTTTTTCTATATGAAAGGGGACATCGACGAGGTTGTGGAGAGCTATGAGAAAGAACAGCAAAAGGGGTAGACGATGGCAACACGCACTACCATGCATGTAGAGGTAGTTACAGCCGAGCGAGAACTCTATAGTGGAGAAGCTGATATTGTGATTGCTCCTGGGTCTGAGGGGGAGCTTGGTATTCTACCGAAGCATGCGGCACTCTTAACTACGCTGAAAGTTGGTGAGTTGTTAATCAAACTGGGTGGCGCTGAAGAGCCATTCTTTGTATCGGGTGGGTTTCTTGAAGTATCAAATAACAGTGTGACGGTACTCGCGGAATCTGCAGAACACGCAGAGGAGATAGATCAGGCACGAGCTGAAGCTGCTCGCCGTCGTGCTCAGGAACTGCTTGCACAGGCACAATTGGATACTGATAAAGCGGAGCTAGTGGGAGCTCTTGAGCGTGCTATGGCGCGATTACATGTGGCTGAAATTACACGTCGCCGTACTACTCGTCGCATTCAAACACCACCTGCCGAAATGTAGTTACTAGTCGGAGTGATGATATATTATGAGTACAACACCTACTAAACGACCCCGTCCATTTGTGCTAATTGTCATGGACGGTTGGGGAATTAACCCACGCAAGGAGGGCAATGCGATTGCCCTGGCGCGGACACCCAACATTGATAAACTGGCAAAGAACTGGCCGCATACGGCGATAAGAACTTCCGGTGAAGCGGTAGGTTTGCCTGAAGGCCAGATGGGAAACTCAGAAGTCGGACATCAGAACATTGGTGCGGGGAAACGCGTACTGCAAGACTACTCTCGTGTGAACGAGTCAATTAAAGATGGCTCGTTTTTCCAAAATCCTGCACTGCTCAAGGCAATTGAGCACGTGAAGAAAAATGGGTCAAGACTTCATATTTGCGGTCTGCTAGGCAATGGTGGAGTTCACGCGCATGAGACACACCTGGAAGCTCTGCTGGGCCTGGCAAACATGCATGATATTGAACATGTATACATACACAGTTTTACTGATGGCCGGGATACTTCGCCTACTGGAGGTGTAGAATTCATGCGCCATCTACAGGCACGTGCTCATGAGATTGGCGGAAAGCACGCGGCAAAGGTAGCGACTGTCAGTGGCCGCTACTATGCAATGGATCGGGATAATCGTTGGGATCGAACAGCACTGGCATATTTCGCCATGACTCGCGCTGAGGGGATACGAGCAGCTTCGGCAACAGGGGCAATTGAGCAATCATATGAACGAGGCGTAACTGACGAATTCATAATACCAGCTGTAGTCATGGAAGATCAGCATCCCGTCGCAGTTGTGAAAGCGGGCGATGCTTTAATCCACTATAATTTCCGTCCCGACCGCGCGCGCCAGCTCACAAAAGCCTTTGTTTTAGATGAGCTTCCACCTCAAGCACAAGGAAAATTTGATAGAGGGCCACGGATAGAAAACTTACAGTACGTCATGATGACTGCTTATGAAGAAGGTTTGGATGCGCCTGTAGCTTTCCGTGCCGACGAGGTCGAGATGCCAATAGCCAGGGTGATCTCTGAGCAAGGATTACGGCAGTTTCATACCGCAGAGACCGAGAAGTACGCGCATGTGACCTATTTTATTAACGGCCGTCGAGAGCCGCCATTTCCTGGTGAGGACCGGCTACTGGTGCCGTCACCTAAGGTGCCCACGTACGACCTGCAACCAGAAATGAGCGCTGCAGGAGTAACCAGTACAGCGGTAGAGCACATTCGCAGCGGTGATTATGATTTCATCGTCATGAATTATGCAAACGCAGACATGGTTGGGCATACCGGTGTATTAGAGGCCGCGATAAAAGCGGTGGAGGTCGTTGATAAAGGGGTCGGACAGGTTGTGGATGCAACGCTTGACATGGGTGGTGGACTCTTGATCACAGCCGACCACGGTAACGCTGAGCAATTGATAGACTATGAAACGGGGAAGCCATTTACCGCGCACACCACGTACCCTGTACCGCTCTACCTGGTTGTACCTCAATTGGCACAGGTACGATTGCGCGACGATGGCATTCTAGCCGACGTAGCTCCCACCATCCTGGACGTTTTAGGTATACCAAAGCCAAAGGATATGACAGGGCGTACACTGATACAACATTAACGATTACATATAGATTTCTTCCATCTAAAAGACAAATAGTTATCCACATATTAAAAAGATGCATGTGGATAACTATTTTTGAGTGTGGATAAGGTTTACAAGATGTTTCTGGAATGTCGAGACAAAAACGTTCGCGTCTACTTCTTTGAAAACCCCATAAACGTAGCGATCAGGACGTACCAGAATGAAGAGATCACGCTGGTTCAAAGGAAAGCCATCGAATTCGTTTTCAATTGAAACAAAATGCACACCCAGGCGTTGCCAGGTGCCAGCATGCAGGGATGCAAAGGCCTCTTCCGGTTTGTGGCAAAAGCGCAGGAGGGTAAAGTCCTGGCCTAAAACGTTGTCCAGGAGCGTCGTTTCGCCCTGAGACGTTTTTACAACAGGCTGAGGCAGCATCATTCCAGTAAGAACCTTGCTTGCTCGTGAACCATCAAAAAGCAAGAAGCCCTTTTTATAACGTGGCTGCGGTTTTAAGCGAGCTTCTGTGAGATAGTTACGAAAAGCCGGTACAATGTTAAGGGTGAGCAAAACACTATCACGAAGAAAAGCGAGAGCTTTAGACCTAGGCATGATACATGTTCCCAAGAACTTCGAAAACCATATTAACTCGGCTACATGTTTGTGACACTCCTGGTTATAGGTTTCGAGAAGGGCCGGACTTGCTACTCCTTGTAGTACCATTTGCAACTTCCAACTCAAGTTGTGGGCATCTCGCAGGCCACAATTCATGCCCTGGCCACCAAATGGCGGCATCAGGTGCGCGGCGTCACCAAGCAGGAATACACGTCCCTTTGAAAAGCTTCGGGCGATGGCGGCATGAAAGGTATAGATTTGTCGACGTGTAATCTGCGCATTGCGAGATCCTCCAACTTGTTGTATTAACGA
>Ga0187780_10003211_pt1 | contig 12370 bp, 9 predicted proteins | sample 1015_Q2_SP10_20__FD_132429 | JGI IMG/M metagenome (GOLD analysis project Ga0187780, IMG submission 132429) | Tropical peat soil microbial communities from peatlands in Department of Meta, Colombia - 1015_Q2_SP10_20_MG | ecosystem: Environmental > Terrestrial > Soil > Wetlands > Peat | place...
AACAATCTCTTGTTGCTGCGCAGCTCACAGCACAAAGGCATCGGCGCCCGTCCCAAGAGCAAATGCAACCCTTATAAGGATGGGCCGACATCTTCCGGGAGCGGCTTGCTAATTGCTGCAACGACAGATATAGGAAAATGCCAATACTTCGGCAGGCAAGTGCGTGCAATGCGCCATGTGCCACTGTGTACTATAACCACCAGTGCACATCACATGTCGATGTACGCCTTGGTGCCGACCCAATTTTGTGCTTGCTAAAGGGCGAGAAAATGCTTCGGAGCCATCGATAGTAATCACCCGATGAAAAAGCTTTGCATAGAAGGTTGGCGCGAGGTTAAGCACTCGAAATTGCGATCGTCAATCAGAACCAGATCCTAGAGATGCTCAAGACCCCAGGATGGCAGATCTTTCATTTTGACGTGCCCTAGTTTCGTCCGCACTGGCACCGGGCGCAGTTGGATGCAGGCTTTTGCCCCGACGAAAAGGCTCCGATCGATGCGCTGCCACCTCCCGGCGAAACCATCATGGATGCTTGCTTGCGAATCGCTTCGCCCATTGTCCAGGCCAAAACCCCTTTTGTAATACCGCAGAGCAGCGTGCGCAGTCTTTTCCCAGCGCATGTCCGCAGGAAACACCCCCTTGACGCGGCAGCGCAAGCGCGCTGTCTAGTTACGACTTGCAACTCTTGTCAGTGTCTGGCCAGCCGCGATAAAGTCCAACGCCAAGTTTCCTTGGGGCCAATAATGCGTATGGTGCAAGCGCGACGAACCGAACGCGTCCAACACGCTCGCGCGCTGCAACCGTGGACAAGCAAGGCTGCACGCGATCCTGCCGTTCGCGCGCTTGCAGACCCGCTTGCGCGAAAGCTCGCTTCGCTCGGCCAAATCCGCCGCTATGCCAAGAACAGTCTTCTTATGCGGGAAAACGAGCCGGCCCAGGAGCTATTCGTCATCTTGGCCGGAGTCGTTACGGTGTTTGTCGCCGATGCCGCGGGGCGCGAGATGGTCCTTGGCCAGTACGGCCCCGCGGCCTGCGTGGGCGAAATGGCGCTCGAGGGTCAGGCTCGTTGCGCCTCCGTGCGTGCGCTTGAGCGGACAGTCTGCTCAGTGGTCAAACGCAAGAAGTTGCGCCAAGCGCTTAGCGCCGATCCGCAGCTTGCCCTGCAACTGTTGGCCACGGTCAGCAAACGCGTACGAAGCGCAACTGGTGTGGCCAAGTCCCTGGCCTTATCGAACGTTTACCGTCGCGTCTCCGATTTGCTGCTGTCGCTGGAGTACGAGGAGATTGACGGCAGGCCTTGGTCACGAGAAGCGCTTCGGCAACTGGACATCGCCAATCGCGTGGGAGCTTCGCGCGACATGATCAGCCGCGTCCTCAAGGAGTTGCGGCGGGGAGGCTATATTGCGATGCGCGACCGGCGCTTTACGATCCTTCGCCGGCCTCCGGTGCGCTGGTAGTGTGTCCGCGTCGCTGCAGCACCGGCAGCAGGATCAAGCCAGCTAGCACCATGGGAAGGGACAGCCACTGACCCATGGACAGCCGAAAAGCGAGCAATCCCAGAAAATCGTCCGGTTCGCGCGCAAATTCCGCAATGATGCGCAGCAGGCCGTAGCCAATCAGAAATACGCAGCCCACGACGCCGGGGGCGCGCGGTTTGCGCGAGAACCACCACAACAGCGCAAACAGCAGCAGCCCCTCGAGGGCGAACTGGTACAGCTGCGATGGATGTCGCGGAATGCCGTCGTGGGCTTGCGGAAAGATCATCGCCCAGGGCCAGACGTTCGGATCGGCCGGCCGTCCCCACAGTTCGCCATTGATGAAGTTTCCCATTCGCCCTGCCGCCAAGCCCAGCGGAATCAATGGCACCACGAAGTCGGCCAGCCGCAAAAAGGATTTGTGCCGCAGGTGGGCAAACAGCCCCAGCACGATCAGCACGCCGATGATGCCTCCATGCGAGGCCATACCGCCCTTCCAAAGCATCGGGATCTCCAGCGGGTGCTGAAGGTAGTAATCGGGGCGGTAAAACAGCACGTAGCCCAAGCGCCCGCCGACGATGACGCCAAAGACCCCCCAAAACAGCAGATCCTCGACATCGCGGCTGCTAACACCGCGCCACGACTGGCGCGCACGCCAGCGCCCGAGCACCAGAAAAAGCGCAAATCCCAGCAAGTACATCAACCCGTACCAGCGAACCGGCAGGGGTCCGATCCAGAATGCGACCGGGTCAAATTGGGGGTGGACCAGCATGCCGCTACAAAACCTCCGACAATTGCAGCCTAAAATCGCGCATTGTAGTGTGCACTTCACCTTTGACTAACTGACGGATTCCAACGAACCGAAAATGGCCCACAACGACCGCTCCCGCAATGTCACCCAAGGCATCGCTCGTTCTCCCAACCGCGCGATGTATTACGCGATGGGCTACCACGAGGAGGACTTCGTCAAGCCGATGATCGGGGTGGCCAATTCGCATTCAACCATAACGCCGTGCAATTCCGGCCTGCAACGCCTTGTCGACGCGGCGGTGGCCGAGATCGCGCACCATCAATGCAATTCGCAGGTCTTTGGCGTCCCGACCGTGTCGGACGGCATCGGCATGGGCACCGAAGGCATGAAATATTCGCTCGTTTCGCGCGAAGTGATTGCTGATGCCATCGAGACTTGTGTAAACGGCCTTTGGATGGACGGCGTGCTCGTCGTCGGTGGCTGCGACAAGAACATGCCCGGCGCGATGATCGCCATGGCGCGATGCAATGTACCGGCGATTTTTGTCTACGGGGGAACGGTTAAACCGGGACACTACAAGGGCAAGGATCTGACGATCATATCGGCGTTTGAAGCGGTCGGAGAATATACGGCGGGACGACTTTCGCAGAACGACTTTCAGGAGATCGAGCGACGCTGCATCCCAGGCTCGGGCTCATGCGGTGGGATGTACACCGCCAACACCATGAGTTCCTCTTTTGAGGCCCTCGGTATGAGCTTGATGTATTCCTCCACCATGGCCAACCCCGATGACGAGAAAGTGCAAAGCGCCGCGCTTTCGGCCAAGGTCTTGGTGAACGCCGTCGAGAAAGGTCTTCGCCCGCGCGACATCATCACGCGAGAATCGATAGAAAACGCGATTAGTCTTGTCATGGCTGTCGGCGGTTCCACCAACGCGGTGCTGCATTATCTGGCGATCGCTCACGCGGCCCAGATCCCCTGGACAATGGATGACTTCGAGCGAATCCGGGCGCGCGTTCCGGTCTTGTGCGATCTCAAACCATCGGGTCGCTATGTAGCTACGGACCTACACCGCGCGGGCGGAATTCCCCAAGTACTCAAAATGCTGCTTGTCAACGGACAGCTGCACGGCCAGTGCGTGACCATCACCGGCCAGACCATGGCCGAGGCCCTTGCCGATGTGCCCGAGCAGCCTCCCAGCGGTCAGGACGTGATCCGCCCCTGGAACAATCCGATGTATCGGCAGGGACACCTCGCGATCCTGCGCGGAAATCTGGCGCCCGAGGGATGTGTGGCCAAGATCACGGGCTTGAAGAATACCGCCATGACAGGGCCGGCGCGGGTGTTTGATTCGGAGGATGCGGCAATGGAAGCCATCCTGGCAGATCGGATCCGTGCCGGCGACGTTGTCGTAATCCGTTACGAAGGCCCAAAAGGGGGGCCGGGCATGCGCGAAATGCTGGCCCCGACCTCGGCGATCATTGGTAAGGGGCTCGGAGAGAGCGTGGGCTTGATCACTGATGGGCGATTCTCTGGCGGCACCTGGGGCATGGTTGTCGGGCACGTGGCCCCGGAGGCCTATGTCGGCGGAGCCATTGCGCTGATTCAGGAAGGCGAAACGATCACCATTGATGCCGATCGGCGACTGCTGCAGCTGCATGTGAGCGAACAGGAGCTTGCGCAGCGGCGCGCCCGCTGGAGGGCTCCGGTGCCGCGCTATACCCGCGGCGTGCTGGCAAAGTTCGCGCAGCTTGTCTCGAGTGCGAGCAAGGGAGCAATTACTGACGGCGACCTTGCGAGCTAAGGGTGCCGCAACGCTCAGCGTCGCTCCACCCAATACAGCGCCCCCAAAGCGCAAACAAGCACCGTCAATGCCGGCAAGCCGGCGACCACGACGGGCGGCCAAGTGTTGATCAGCCCCAGGTGCGAGAATAGCTTGTTCATCGCATAGAACAGGACGCCGATCATGATGCCGGCGAAAATCTTCAGACTCACCGTGCCCGCGCGCACATGCAGATAAGCAAACGGTAGCGCGAGCGCCATCATGACCAGGCAAACGAGCGGATAAAAGAGTTTTTTCCAGAGCGCGATTTCGTAGCGGTCGGTGCGCTGATGGTTCTCCGTCAAGTGGCTGATGTAGTGATACAGGGCGTAGGCGCTTTGCCGCTCGGGTTGGACCAGGAGCACGCCAAAGATCGCGGGCGTCAGATCCGACTGCCACAGGCGCAGCGGTTCGTGAACCACCCGGGTGCCTTCCTGAGGCAGTTGCGGCGCACCGGCGGCCGACTTTGCCTGCGCCTCAACTGGCGGCAGCTGCGTATCGACCACATCGGAAAGCAACCAGCCGCGTCCACTTTCGTAGGTACCGCTCGTCGCCGTGCTCATTGAGCGCAGATGCAGTTCCGGATCGAACTCGAAGATGCGCCAATTGTTGATTGTTCCATCCGGATTGACCTGCGCGACGTTGACAAACCGTAGTCGATCGGGTTGGCCGCCGCGGCCGTGAATCACATCCCGAACCCAGACCCCCGAGCGAAATTCCCGGCCGATCGTGGCGCCGATGGCGCGCGAGCGAAAGCGCTGCGCCAGATCTTCGGAAGGCGGGGCGATGACTTCTCCGAACAGATACGCCAGCACAACCAGACCCAGCCCGACCCACAAAACGGCATCGGCCAAGCGCCGGGTGGTCATTCCCGAGACCCGCATAATCGTGAATTCCGAATTGGCGGCGAGCTTGGACAAAGCGTAGATCGTGCCGATCAGTGCTGCGATCGGCATCAGCTCGTAGGCATGGGCAGGAGTCAGCAACGCCACGAAGGCCAGCGCTTGAATGAACTGGTAATTCGTGCGGCCCAAATCGCCGAGCTGATTGATCAGATCGAATAGAGCGAAAATGCCAACGAGCGACAGCAGCACGAATAGCGTCGCAGTCGCAATCTCCCGCCATAAGTAATGACGCAAGGTGCGCATCTTCTACGTGCCCGTGCGCAATGTCAGCCGCGGCAGGCGCGGCAGCCAGCGTCGCAGGTACACGCGACGCACGAACAAGATAACAATCAGTGCGGCGGCCACAGCATGCGCGAGCCACACCGCAGTGCCAAAACCCATGCGCCCACGCTGCACCGAGGCCTGCATGATCTGGATCGAATTCAGATAAATCAGCGCCAGCAAGGTTGCAAATATCAAGTTCGCCGAGCGTCCCACGCGCGGGTTGATATAGGCCAGCGGCACGGCCAGTAGGGCCAGGATGATCGAGGCAACCGGCAACGCAATGCGCCCGAGCAGCTCGCCCAGATTGCGCGGACTCGGATCGACCAGCAGCTGCATGGTTGTCAAGGTGCGCGCGTTCGAATTGGTCAACGGGACTTCGGGCTGCACGTCCAAGCGGATCGCATAGCGCTCGAACTCCAGCACACGGTGCTCGGCCGCCCCCGGTGCACCCTCATAGCGTCGTCCGTGGCTCAAGACCAGAAAACGCGCTCCATCGCTGTGGGTCTCGATGTCCCCGCGCGCCGCCACGATGATGCTCTCGCGCTCCCCGGTGCGCTGACTCGCAAACACGCTTTGCACCCGAGCGCTGTCGACATCCAGATTCTCTACGAAGAACACCCGCTCGGACGCAGCCGACTCAATGAAGCGCCCGGGCGTGACTTTGCTGACATCGTCTCGGTGCTCAAAGCGTTGACGCGCCTCCGAAATCATGCGCTCGGCCCAGGGCGACACGAAAAGCGCCAAAGTGCCAACCAGGCAGGCGATCGGCAGCGTAAAGCGCAAAACCGGGCGCACCCAGGCCACAAGGCTTTGCCCCGCCGCAAACCACACAACCATCTCCGAGTCGCGAAATGCACGCGATAACGCAATAAGTACCGCGATGAACACGCTGAGCGTCAGCACCAAAGGCAGGTTGGTGAGCGTTGACAGCGCCACGATCGAAAACAGGGCCTTGGTGTCAACGTCGCCGCTCGCGGCATCGCCAAGCAGGCGCACCAGGACCTGGGTAAATACGATGCAAAAAAGCACCGAGAAGACGGCCCCCGCGCTGTTGGCGATCTCCCGAACGATCGCGCGCCGAAAGATCAGCGCCAAGCGCGCCACCCGCCATTGCAGGCTCTATACTCGTGGGCTTTCATGTCTGCGGGCCCGCCCCGCGCGTCGACGCCGGCACGGACAGCGGCACGGCGATCGGCGCCAAAAGAAAATCGGCTCGAGGGCTTCGGTCGCTGCACGATGCGACGCCAATATGGAATGAGACAACTGCAATGGAATTTAGCACGAAGACCGCAACCCCCGAGTCGGTCAAGGTCGATTGCCTGGCGATCGGGGTGTTCGAGGATAAGGGTCTGACAGCCAGTGGCCGGCGCGTTGATCGCGCAACGGGCGGCGCTTTACAAGCGGCGATCGCAAGCGGCGACATGAAGGGAAAGCGCGGGTCGCTGCTCGTGCTGCGGTCGCTGCGCGGCGTGGGCTGCGCCCGAGTTGCCCTCGTTGGCCTTGGCAAGACGACCGATTTTCGCGATAAGGCCTATGCCGAGGCAGTTACGAACACAGTGCGCGGCTGCGGCGCGGGCGTCACGACGCTTGCTTTTGCGGCCGCCGACTGGAAGGTGCTCGAGCGCTCGGAGAGCTGGGCGGCCCGCGCCTTGGTGGCCGCAGCGCGAGCAAGCCGTTTTCGCAGCGATGAGCTCAAAACCAAGGCCTCCCGCGCCGAGCGCGATGCCGACCGGCGGCTTCGGATCATCTGGCTCGCGCAAAAACGTGATCGCGATCTGGATCGCGCGCTGCGTCAAGGGCAAGCCATTGCCAATGGGGTCGAGTTCGCCAAGCGCCTGGGCAATTTACCAGCCAATGTCTGTACTCCCGATTACCTGGCAAGCCAGGCGCGTGCGCTTGCACGCGAGTGGCGACTAAACGTGCAGGTGCTGGACCGGCAACGTATCGCGGCCCTGCGCATGGGATCGTTCTTGTCGGTAACACGCGGCTCCGACCAAGCGCCACGCTTTATCGTTTTGCGCTATCAAGGTGCAGGCGGCAGGGGCTTTGCGCACCCGGTCGCCTTGGTCGGCAAGGGAATCACCTTTGATTCGGGTGGAATCTCGCTCAAACCGGGCGCGAATATGGACGAGATGAAATTCGACATGTGCGGTGCGGCCGCCGTGCTCGGAACAATGCGCACCATTGCCGAGCTCAAACCCAGAATCAACGTTGTCGGCGTCGTGCCAGCCTGCGAGAATCTGCCCTCGGGCAAGGCCACCAAACCTGGAGATATCGTCACCTCGATGTCGGGACAAACCATCGAGATTCTGAATACCGACGCGGAGGGGCGCTTGATCCTTTGCGACGCGCTCACCTACGTGCAGCGGTTCCGCCCCGATGCAATCATCGATATCGCGACCCTTACCGGTGCTTGCGTCGTCGCGCTAGGCAACGTTCATTCGGGGCTGTTTTCCAAAGACGATACGCTAGCCGCCGAGCTGCTGGCCGCCGCCAAGGCTGCGGGTGACTCGGTCTGGCGAATGCCGGTTGACGACGACTATCAGGAGCAGCTCAAGTCCAACTTTGCCGACATGGCCAATATCGGCACTCCCGGCAATGCCGGGGCGATCACGGCCGCATGCTTTTTGTCGCGCTTTGTCAAGGATCAGCCCTGGGCCCATCTCGATATTGCCGGAACGGCCTATCGGGGTGGCACAGCCAAGGGCGCAACGGGCCGTCCCGTGCCGCTGCTGACCGAGTTTTTACTGGCGCGCGCCGGCTAATTGCGTCCGATCCGCTCGCCCAAGCGATCCCGACGTCATGCTCAGCAGCCCGACCATCGATTTTCACTTTAACGTCGATCAGGGCATCGCCTACGCCTGCCGCGTTGTACGCAAGGCGCGCAACGCCGGCAAGACGGTTTTGGTTTTTTGCCGCAATGACGAACGCCGTTCCCGGCTGGATCTAGCGCTGTGGACGTTTTCCGCCCTGGATTTTTTGCCCCACGTCGAACTGCCCTCGCCCCTGGCGGAGGCTACGCCGATCTGGCTATGCCGCACTGCGCCGCAGTCACGCCGCGATTTGCTATTGCTGCTCGACGACGAACCCGCTCCGCAGTTTGCCAGCTGGTTCCCGCAGTTTGAGCGAGTGATCGAAGTCGTATCCGCCGACCCAGCGGATCGGGCGCTTGCGCGCACGCGTTTTAAGGCCTATCGCGACGCGGGCTTTGCTCCGGTTGCGCACGAGATCGGTATATCGTAAGTACGCCGCTACGGGTACATCGCCATGAACACGCCGCCGAAAAAGCCAACGCCACCCACGCCGCCAGCGCCAGCCAAGAGCGCCGATGACGGATCAATACCGGTTCTCACCGATCGACTGGGTCTGCCGCCGTTGGACTTTGATACCACCATACCGCTCATCGAGTCGACAGTACAAAGCACACAGGGCCTTTTCGCGGGGCTAACGGCCCTGCCCAATCCGTCAAAGCCGTCCCTGCCGCCCTCACCCGCTGCGCTGGCTGCACGCGAGGCCGTTGCAGCCCGCGAGGCGATGGCACCGCGCGAACCGGTCAGCGTACATGGTGCGACCGCGAGCAACCTGATCCCGAGCCCGCCTGTGAGCCCACAAGCTAGTCCTGCGGCGAGCGCGTCGGCGGCCCGTGCCGCGGCCGATGGACGCCACTGGGCGCGCATCGAGATCGAACTGCGTGCAGCAATTTTGCGAGAAATCGCCGAACAATTGCCGCGCGAGGTCGATGCGATCGTACGCAACCGCATGAGCGCCACGATCGATCGCGTGCTCAGCAGTCTTGCCGCCGAGACCCGGCTCGCCGTCGCCGCGTCGCTGCGCGAGATCGTCGAGCGTGCGGTACATGCCGAACTCGAGCGGCTGCGTAACTCCAATCGAGGATCCTTTTGACAGCTTCCGGCACGGCAGCGGTGGCAAGCGCGCTGTCAAAAAGTTTCGATCCAAGCGAAATCGAGCGTCGTTGGTACCCCATCTGGGAGCAGCGCGGCTATTTTGACGCTGGGACACGGCCGGACCGTCCGTCTTTTGGCATTCAGCTGCCGCCGCCCAATGTGACGGGCATTTTGCACATGGGTCACGCGTTTAACCAGACGATCATGGATGCCCTGACACGCTACCACCGCATGTTGGGGCACAACACGTTATGGCTCCCGGGGATCGATCACGCCGGCATCGCCACGCAGATTGTCGTCGAACGCCAGCTCGAGCAGCAGGGCTTGCGTCGGCAAAACATGCAGCGTGCCGACTTCGTGCAAAAAGTCTGGCAGTGGAAGCAGTACTCCGGCGATACGATTTTGCAGCAGATGCGCCGCCTGGGTGACTCTTGCGACTGGAAACGAGCGTATTTCACGATGGATGAGGCGCGCTCACGCGCCGTCATTGACACTTTTGTGCGGCTGCATGAGCAGGGGCTCATTTACCGCGGCAAGCGACTCGTGAATTGGGACCCGAAGCTACAAACCGCGGTATCGGACCTGGAAGTCGAATCGCAAGACGAAGAAGGGCGGATCTGGGAGATTCGCTACCCCGGCGCCGATGGCAGCGCCGGCCTGATTGTCGCCACGACACGTCCTGAAACCATGCTCGGCGACGTGGCCCTTGCGGTGCATCCAGCCGATCCGCGCTACCAGGCACTGATCGGTAGGCAGGTACAACTTCCGCTGTGCGACCGAACCATCCCGGTCATCGGCGATGCCTTTGTCGATACGACTTTTGGCACCGGCTGCGTCAAGATAACCCCGGCCCACGATTTCAACGATTTTGCCGTCGCCCAGCGCCACGATTTGGCGCCGATTTCCATTTTCACGGCAACCGCAACGATTAATGCCAACGCTCCAGAACGCTTTCGCGGCCTGGACCGGTACGCCGCCCGCAAGGCGGTGCTCGAAGAACTTCGGGCCGCGGGCCTGCTCATCTCCGAAAAACCCCATCGCATGACGGTTCCGCGCTGCGAGCGTACGGGCGAAATCGTCGAACCGATGCTCTCGGACCAGTGGTATGTGGCAATGAGCAAACCCACGCCCGCCGGTACGCCCAACGCGGGCAAATCCCTGGCGCAAGCTGCTCTCGATGCGGTCGAAAGCGGAGCCATCGGCATCGTTCCTGATCAATGGCGTTCGGTCTATCGCCAGTGGTTGACGGACATTCAGGACTGGTGCATTTCGCGGCAACTTTGGTGGGGACATCAGATTCCTGCCTGGCACGATGAGCACGGCGGCGTTTGGGTTGCCCGCACGGAGCAGGAGGCGCAGGCAAAGGCACAGGCTGCGGGCGCTGGGGTTCTGCGGCGTGATCCGGACGTGCTCGACACTTGGTTTTCCTCCGCATTGGTGCCGTTTTCCACGCTCGGATGGCCGCAACCAAGTGCCGCCGATCGCGACATATACGATCGCTACTTGCCCTCATCGGTTCTCGTGACCGGGCACGAAATTTTGTTTTTCTGGGTCGCGCGCATGGTCGTGATGACGACGCATTTCACGGGCCGGGTGCCTTTTCGGGACGTTTACATCCACGGCATCGTGCGCGACGCCGAAGGCAAGAAAATGAGCAAATCCGAGGGCAACACGATCGACCCTGTCGATTTGCTCGATGGCATTGACATCGAAGCGCTCGTGCGCAAGAACACGACGGGACTGCGGCGCCCCGAGGACGCGCCGAACGTCGAGCGGCGCCTGCGACGTGATTTCCCCAACGGCATGCCGGCCTATGGGGCGGACGCCTTGCGTTTCACCATGGCAGCCTACGCGACCCTTGGCCGCAACATCAATTTTGATTTCAAGCGCTGCGAGGGCTACCGCAACTTTTGCAACAAACTGTGGAATGCCACGCGATTTGTCTTGATGAATACGCCGGAACGCGACAGCAGCGGCGAAAACCAAGCAATCGAATTGACCTTTGTCGATCGGTGGATTGTGGGTGAGTTACAGCGCACGGTGGCGGAGGTGCAAAAGGGCTTTGGCGAATACCGCCTGGACAATGTTGCGCACGCGATCTACCGCTTTGCCTGGGAGCAATATTGCGACTGGTATTTGGAACTTGCCAAGGTCCAGCTGTCGGTCGGCAACCCTGCGCAGCAGCGCGCCACGCGCCGGACCCTCGTAAGCGTGCTCGAAGCACTGCTTCGGCTCGCGCACCCGATCATTCCCTTCATTACCGAGGAGCTCTGGCAAAAAGTCTCCCTTCTCGCCGGCAAGCAAAAGCCCGGCGAGCAGACCTCCATCATGATTCAACCTTATCCGCGCACGCAGCCCGAGCGCATCGACGCCCTGGCCGATGCCCAAGTGCTCGCGCTAAAGGAACTGATCGACGCAGCCCGCAACATGCGCGGCGAAATGGGCCTTGCTCCCGCCATCAAAATTCCGATGATCATTTCGCCCGCGCTGGCGCAAGTTCAGAGCTTCGCTCCTTACCTTATGGCGCTGGCTCGGCTGCAGTCCGTCCAGACGCTGGACGATCTGGGCGGTGCCGCGGGCGCCGCCAATGCGCCGGTCGCGGTTGTTGGCGCCTACCGCTTTTTACTTCTGGTGCAGGTGGATACGGCTGCCGAGCGCGCGCGCCTAGCTAAGGAGGTTGCACGTCTGGAAGCGGAAATCGCCAAGGAACAAGGCCGGCTGTCGACACCAAGCTTTGTTACACGTGCGCCGGAAGCTATCGTCAATCAGGTGCGCGAGCGCCTGGAGCGCTCCGCGGCCACGTTGGCAAAAGTCCGGGAACAGCTCGACCGGCTCACATCGGCCTAGGCCGCTGCCAACAGCACTCGCTACTTTGGCGACATCGCAGGCGCGGGTGTTGGCGTCGCCGCAGGCGCGGGTGCCGAGCCAGCCTGCGGAGACATGGTTACCCCATCGACCCAATAGCTGGTATCGCCAAAGCAAGAGCCGGGCAATCCCTCGTGTTGTTGGTAGTGCACGGTCACCCGTTCGCCCATCGCCTGATTGATTCGCGCGGCGACGGCATCATCGCGGACTGTGAAGGCAAACTTCTCCGGCAGCGAACCGGGCAGCGAGACCATGATGAGCTCACCCTCCCAAGTCTTGCAGATCCAGCCCTTGCGACTAAATTTCTGGATCCAGCCGGCGCGCTCCCCACTGGAGTAGGACCAATTTAGGACGAACGCCAGATACAGGCCCAGTGCCACGAA
>Ga0187780_10003212_pt1 | contig 12366 bp, 5 predicted proteins | sample 1015_Q2_SP10_20__FD_132429 | JGI IMG/M metagenome (GOLD analysis project Ga0187780, IMG submission 132429) | Tropical peat soil microbial communities from peatlands in Department of Meta, Colombia - 1015_Q2_SP10_20_MG | ecosystem: Environmental > Terrestrial > Soil > Wetlands > Peat | place...
CAACCAACCGGGCGGCGTTATCAACGCCAACGATGCCAACGGTCATTCCTTGACAATCGATTCCGGCAGCACGACGAACCAGGGCTTGATGGAAGCGACGGGCAATGGCGCTCTGCTGTTCGATGTGCCGGTGAACAATCAAAATGCGAACATCGAGGCCATTGGAGCCAATGCCCAGGTGCAGTTGTTCGGTAACGCGGACATCGAAGGCGGCACGTTGACCAATAGCGGCGGCACGTTCCAGACCAACGCCGGTACGGGAATCGATCTAGACGGGAGCACGCAAGGCCCGTTGACCATCGTGGGTACCTACACAGGCCAATCGAACAGCACCACCGTGTTGATCGGCACGATCGTCAACACTGGGACGATCCTGCTCAACGTGGTGGCCGACAACAACTCCGTCTTTTTGAAGATGGACGGAACGGTGACACTGACGGGCGGCGGCACGGTGTTGATGTCCAAGGGCGGGAATGGAAACCCGGTCTTCAACAACGTGAACAACGGTTTCTTGATCAATGTGAACAACCTGATCGAAGGCGCCGGGGAGATCGGCAGCAACGGGCTGCTGCTGACCAACCAACCGGGCGGCGTGATCAACGCCAACGATGCCAACGGTCATTCCTTGACAATCGATTCCGGCAGCACGACGAACCAGGGCTTGATGGAAGCGACGGGCAATGGCGCTCTGCTGTTCGATGTGACGGTGAACAATCACAACGCGAACATCGAAGCCGTTGGGGGGAGCGCGCAAGTACAACTCTTTGGCTCGGCCGACATTGAAGGCGGCACGTTGATCAACAGCGGCGGCACGTTCCAGACCAACGCAGGGACAGGGATCTTTCTAGATGGGAGTACCCAGGGCCCGTTGACCATCGTGGGCACCTACACAGGGCAATCCAACAGCACCACAGTGCTGTTTGGGACGATCAACAACACCGGGACGATCAAGCTGAACGTAGTCACCGACAACAACCCCGTCTTTTTGAAGATGGATGGCACGGTGACGCTGACAGGCGGCGGTACGGTGCTGATGTCTAAGGGCGGGAATGGCAACCCGATCTTCAACAACGTGAACAACGGAAATTTGATCAACGTCAACAACCTGATCGAAGGCGCTGGTGAGATTGGCAGCAACGGGCTGACGATGACCAACCAGGCCGCCGGCGTGATCAACGCCAATGCGCCCGGACTGACTCTCACCATCGATGTCGCCGGCACCTTCTCCAATGCCGGTTTGCTGGAGACCACAGGCACCGGCGTGCTGCAACTAAATACCACCGTCGACAATTCCGGCGTCATCTTCCCCGGCGACTCCAGCCCGAACGCCATCAACCAGAGCGGCGGCTACACACAGGAATCCTCCGGCGCGCTCACTGTGATCCTTTTCGCCAACAACAGCAACTCTGATTACAGCACCAACAACGGCGCATCTCTCAACGGCGCGGTCAACCTGATCTTTGCGCCCGGTTTTCAGCCAAGTTCCGGCAACACATTCACAGTCTTGCGATCCGACGCGATCTCCGGTCAATTCTCGTCCATCAATTCTCCGGCGTTGCCCGCGGGCTTCGCCTGGTCGGCGAGTTACACGGGTGGCCTCGCCACTCTCACCGTTGTCGCTTCTCAGAACGGCGATCAGACGCTCACCGTCACGGATCTAGGCACCGGCTCCGGAACCGTCACCGATGATCTCAGCCAAATCAGTTGCACCGATACAGCAGGCGTCATCACCGGGACATGCTCGGCCAGCTACACGACGAACTCGATCGTGAATCTGACGGCCACGCCGTCGGGCTCGAACACCTTCGCGGGATGGGGCGGCGCATGTTCCGGAACCGGCGCGTGCGCTGTGACCATGAGTGCGGCGCAAGCGGTCACCGCTTCGTTCACGCCGACGCCGACTTCGATCAATCTTACTTTCCCGATATCCAACACGCCGCAGACGCAAGAAGCCATTTTCAATTGCCCGTCGAATACAAATCCCTGCACCGATCAGAACGCGCATGCCGTGGCGATCACCATTCCGGCGGTGAGCAGCCAGTTCACCATCACTGTGCTGGCCACGGAAGTTCCGCCGGCGCAGGCCGACGGCATCTGCGAAACGGGCAACAACGTCACGAATGATTTCGATTGCCGCTTCGTGACGTTCTTCCCGGGTGCGGCAGTTGCGAATGGGCAGAAAGAGCCGCTCTGCGATCCCTACGCCAACGGCAATTGCGTCCACTATCTAGTCTTCTCCGGGCAGGCGGGCACCGAGCCTGACCCGAACTCTTACACCGGGCCTGTGAGCTGGAAGATTACCTGGAACAACGAATCCTTCACGCCGCCCGCGGGATATCAAACGCCGCCACGGCTCTTCGACGATCCGGATTCACCGGTTTCGAATACTGCTGCCTACGGAACGAGCTGCACCAGCCCGATGCTTGCCGGCATCAGCAATCCGACTCCAATCGTGCCGAATATCTTCTGCCAGTTCGAATTCGACATCACCACTTTCTTCGATGCCGCCGAGCAGGTGGATTCAGGCATTGGCGGCACCACGCGCCAGTTCAACGATGTAGTGGTCGCGTTCCCGCTGACCATCGCGGCGCCAAATCTGAGCGCCACGAAGACAGCGGACGCGGCAACGGCGAACGTTGGCGACACGGTCGGCTTCACGATTTCGGTGAGCAACAGCACGGCAGGCGGCACCGCTACGGCGAACAATGTTGCCTTGAGCGATGCACTCCCCGGCGGCGCCGGAGCGAATTGGTCAATCAGCCCGGCATATTCAGGACCGGGAACTTGCGGCATTACGGGTGCCACGGGAGCACAGACGCTCAGTTGTTCGTTCGGCAATCTTGCTCCGGCAATCGGAGCGAGTGTGCACGTGAGCAGCGTAACTTCAAGCTCTGCAACCCTGCAGAACACTGCGACCATCACCGCCGACAACAACGCGACGCTGACTCCGTCCGCGACAATTACGGTTGGCTCCGGTCTTCTCACTCCGGCGTTCTCGAACCTCACGCCTTCTCAATCGATCAGCGCGGGTACGCCGAATATCTCGCTTTCGGGCACAATCAGCTCGGGGGCGAATTTCCCGCAGGCCGGGGAACTCGTTTCCATCACCATCAACAGCACGACGGTAGACGCTTCCATCGGATCCAACGGAAACTTCTCGACGATATTCCAGACCTCGGCGATTCCTGCGTCGGCGACGCCGTACACAATCACGTACAGCTACGCGGGCGACTCCAGCTTCACCAGCGCCAGCAACTCCAGCACTACGCTGACCGTCAACGCCACGGCGTCATTTATGCTAACCGTTTCGGACCTAGGAACGGGCTCCGGCACGGTCACGAGCGACACTGGCGGGATCGACTGCATCGAGACGAACGGCGTAGTCAGCGGTACTTGCTCCGCAACCTACGCTTCGGGCACGCCAGTGAACCTCACAGAGACGCCCGGCACTCAGTCTGAGTTCGCCGGATGGGGCAATGCGTGTGCCAACTTCGCGATGGGGACGACATGCCAAGTGACGATGAATACAGCGCAAACCGCTACCGCTGCATTCACACCGACCCAGCTCGATCTCACGTTCGTGCCTTCCGCCACGCCGCAAACTCAGATGGCCACCTTCGCCTGCCCGTCGAATCCCAATCCGACTCCGGCGAATCCTTGCACGGATCCCAACGCGCATGCGGTCGCGCTCACCATTCCGGCGGTCAGCAGCGCGTTCACCGTCACGGTGCAGGAGACACAAGTTCCACCGGCGCAGGCCGACGGCATCTGCGAGACGGGCAACAACGTCACGAATGATTTCGATTGCCGCTTCGTAACTTTCTTCCACGGCGGCGCAGTACCGAGCGGCCAGCTCGAGCCCTTGTGCGATCCTTACGCCAACGGCAATTGCGTCCACTACCTGGTCTTCTCCGGACAAGCCGGCACCGAGCCTGACCCGAACTCTTACACCGGGCCTGTGAGCTGGAAGATTACTTGGAACAACGAATCGTTCACGCCGCCTTCCGGCTACCAGACCACGCCGCGGCTCTTCGACGATCCGGATTCGCCGGTTTCAGATACCGCTGCCTATGGCACGAGCTGCTCCAGCCCGATGCTCGCCGGCATCAGCAATCCGACTCCGATTGTGCCGAATATCTTCTGCCAGTTCGAATTCGACATCACCACGTTCTTCGACGCGGTCGAGCCGGTGGATTCCGGAATCGGCGGCACCACGCGGCAGTTCAACGACGTAGTCGTGGCGTTCCCGCTCACTGTCGCCACGCCAAATCTCACCGCCACTAAGACCGCGGATTCAGCGTCGGTCACTGCCGGCGCTTCGGTTGGCTTCACCATCGCGGTGAGCAACAGCTCCGCAGGCGGCACCGGCACGGCTAGCAACGTCGCGCTCAGCGATCCGCTGCCCGGCAATCCGCCGTTGAACTGGTCCATCAGCCCGGCGTACTCCGGTCCGGGCACTTGCAGCATCACCGGCGAGACCGGCGGGCAGACGCTGGCTTGTTCCTTCGGCGCTCTGGCTCCGGCAATCGGCGCGAGTGTGCACGTCACCAGCGCCACCTCGGGCTCAACCACCGGCACGTTGAACAACACAGCGACGATCACTGCCGACAACAATGCCACGCTGACGCCTTCGGCGAGCATCGTAGTCAATCCCATCGTGCTCACTGCGTCGTTCTCGAATCTCACGCCCTCGCAGACGATCACCGCCGGCACGGCCAGCATTTCGCTCGGCGGCGTGATCAGCGCAGGCGGCACGAGCTTCCCGCCGACCAGCGAAACCGTGACCATCACCATCGACGGCTTCAACACCACCGTGCCGATTGGCGCGAACGGAGTCTTCTCCGCATCGTTCCAGACTTCGGCGATTCCAGCTTCCGCCACCCCTTACACGATCACCTACAGCTACGCGGGGGACACCAATTTCACCAGCGCCAGCGACAGCAGCACCACGCTCACGGTGAATGCGGCGCAGCAATTCCTGCAGCTCTCCGTAACGCTCATGGGCACGGGCACCGGCAGTGTTTCGGATAACGACGGGATCGAATGTCAGGAAGCGAACGGCGTGACTTCAGGAACCTGCGGCGGCAACGTTGCCGTTCCGGTCACGCTGGTCGCAACCGCCACTGCGCCTTCCACCTTTGCGGGTTGGGGTGGCGCCTGCGCCGGATCCGGCACTTCCACTTCCTGCCAGCTCACGACCGGCGGCAGCGCTCAAGTGACGGCTAATTTCCTGCCGCCCGCAGCGACGATGCCAGTCACTTTCAACCCGGGCAACAACGTGATGCAGTCAGTCACCTTCGATTGCCCGACCAACGACAATCCCTGCACCTCGCAAAGCGCACACTCGCTGCAGTTGATGATTCCGCAGGTCAATTCGCAGTTCACCATGACCGTGCAGGCCACGGAAGTTCCGCCCAACGCGGCCAACGGCGATTGCTCGCCGGGACATTCCGTATCTCCGGATGCGACCTTTGACTTCGATTGCCGCTTCTCCACTTTCTTTGGCTTCGGCTCGGCACAGGACGGCGGCAAATCCACGCCGCTCTGCGATCCTTACGCCAACGGCAATTGCGTCCACTATCTGGTTTACTTCGTGACGCCCGGCACTGAACCGCCGACGTCGGCTTATTCCGGCGACGTGCAGTGGTTCATCACCTGGAACGACGACACCTTCGTTCCGCCGGCCGGCTACGGCACTCCACCGCGCCTTTATGACGATCCCGACTATGCCGTGACGCCGCAATCCGCCGTGGGCACCGATTGCACTCAGCCCATGACCATCAATGGCGCGGCGCAGAACTACAGCTGCCAGTTCGAGTACGACATCACTACTCTCTTCGTGCCCGGACAGACGGTTGACTCCGGTATCGGCGGCACCACGCGGCAATTCAACGACGTGGTCGTAGCGTTCCCGCCGGCCAACGTGCCGCAACTCACGGCCACGAGCGCGCCGGACAGCAGTACGCCGCTGCCGCTGAATAGCCCCATCGGCTTCACCATCACCATTACCAATTCCGGCGCGGCTTCTGCGACGGGCGTCGGCGTAAATGATCCGCTGCCGACCGGAACAGGAGTTGTCTGGTCGCTTGCCGCCCCGGTGAGCGGCTGCTCCATCAGCGGTTCGCCGCAGGTGCTCACTTGCATCAACCTGACGGTCGCCCAAGGCTCGCCGATTACGATTCACGTAACCAGCCCGACCGCCGGCGCCGGCACTTACACCAACACCGCGGCGGTCACACTCAACGCGCAGCAATTGCTGACCATCGCTATCCAAGTGGTCAATCAGGCAGCGCCGCAGTTCTCCAATCTCACGGCTTCGCAAGCCATCACCTTCGGCACGTCGCAGATTTCGCTCTCGGGCACGATTTCCGCGGGCGCGAATTTCCCGCCGAGCACGGAAAGCGTCTCCATCACCATCAACGGCTCCACCGTAACCACTCCGATCGGCGCGAGCGGTGGATTGACGGCCATGTTCCCGACGGCCACGATTCCTGCTTCAGCCACGCCCTATCCGATTACGTACAGCTACGCCGGCGATACCAACTTCACCAGCGCCACCGACAGCAGCACCGCGCTGACCGTGAACAAGGCCGCTTCGACCACCACTATCACCGCCAACACCCCGAATCCTTCCACCGTCGGCCAGTCGGTTTCCGTCAGCTTCAAGGTGACCGGCAGCGGCACTCCGACTGGCTCGGTGACCGTGACCGCCACGCTCAACTCGACCATCGTAACGTGCTCCGGCACGCTCAGCTCCGGCACCGGCTCTTGCTCGTTGACTCTGAACACTGCGGGCACCTGGACGCTTACCGCGGCCTACGCCGGCGACAGCAACTTCAGCGGCAGCAGCACAGCCGCCGGTGTTTCGCAAGTGGTGAACCCTGCCACTTCGACGTTGAAGTTCACGCCCGCCACGCTCAACTTCGGCACGCTCTACGTCGGCCAGACACAGTTCGAATCCCTCACGCTGACAAACACCGACGGTCACATGATCACGTTCACGAACTTCACCATCGCTTCGATTTCCGGCGATGATTCCAACGGCTTCTTCGGCGTCAGCTTCTGTCCGCATACGCTCAATCCAGGCAGGAGCTGCACGATCGTCATGGGCTTCACCGCCGATTCCAACGTCACCAAGACGCACGCGGCAACCCTAGTGGTCACTGACAATGCACCGCTCAGTCCGCAGACCGTGCCACTCTCGGCCACGGTGATCAATCCCGTCGCCCGGTTGAGCACGAACAATCTGAATTTTGGCAAGCAGAAGGTGGGCACAACCAGCGCGCCGCAGATGGTGACGCTCACCAGTGCGGGCACAACATCGCTGACGATCTCGACCTTGAAGATCAGCGGCGACTACGCCTTCGCTCCAGGCACAACCTGCGCCAATAATCAGACGCTTGCGCCGGGCGCAAAATGCAATATCTTCGTGACCTTCACACCATCGCGAACCGGCGACAGACAAGGCGAGGTATTTATTTTCGACAACGCCGAGAACAGCCCGTCCGACATTGATCTCGACGGTTCGGGCAAATAATCCCAGCACCGGGCGTACAATTGCCCGGTGCCACCGGATACCTCAGCCGTCCGCCGCGGCGAAGAGCTAAACGTCTCAGCCCTGGCAGACTACCTGCAGGGCAAGATCGAAGGCGTCGAGCACGGCATCACCGTCGAGCAATTCCCCGGCGGTCATTCCAATCTCACGTATCTACTGAAGACCGGTAGCACCGGCGTTTCCGGCCGTGCCCCCGAATACGTCCTGCGTCGAGGTCCTCTGGGCCCAGTCGCCCCGAAAGCCCACGATATGGCCCGCGAATTCCACGTCCTCCAGGCCGTACATCCACATTTTCCCGAAGCGCCCGGCGTTTATCATCTGTGCGAGGATCCGGCTGTAATCGGCGCCATATTCTTCGTGATGGAGCGCCGCCGCGGCGTCATCCTGCGCAATAAGATACTTCCCGAACTTGAAGCGGTCGCCGGTTATCCACAAAAGATCAGCGAAGCCTTCATCGACTGCATCATCCGCCTGCATTCGATCGACGTTTCCGCCACCGGCCTCATCGCTCTGGGCAAGCCCGAAGGTTTCGTCGAGCGCCAGTTGCGCGGCTGGACCGATCGCTGGAATCGCGCGAAGACCGAGGAGTTGCCGCAGATGGATCGCGTCGTTGCCTGGCTCGCCCAGAATCTGCCGCCATCGCTCCCGCCCACGCTCGTTCACAACGACTACAAGCTCGACAACGTCATGCTTCGCGCCGGCTCATTCGATCGCATCGAAGCCGTCCTCGATTGGGAAATGGCCACGGTCGGCGATCCGCTTTCCGATCTTGGTCTTACTCTCTGCTATTGGGCCTGGGCCACCGCTCCCGAGTTCCGCGCCATGGGTCTACAGGCGCCTTCCTCAATGCCCGGCTGGTTGTCGCGCGATCAATTCGTCACGCGCTATGCCGGACAGACCGGCCGCGATCTCCGCCATCTCGGTTATCACGAAGTTCTCGGCGTCTTCAAACTCGCGGTTATCCTGCAGCAAATTTATTATCGATTCCACGCCGGCCAGACGCAGGACGAGCGCTTCCGCAATTTCGACGCCCGTGTCCGCGGACTCGCCCAGCTCGCTGAATCGCTGATGGAGAAGCAGAATTGACGCGCCTCTATCTCGTCCGCCACGGCCAGGCCGGCACGCGCGACAATTACGACGCGCTCTCCGAACTAGGCCGCCGGCAGTCCCGTCTCCTCGGCGAGTATTTCGTCGCCCATGGCATCGCCTTCAGTTCCGCAATCTCAGGCGGCAACACACGCCAGCAACAAACCGCCGAAGAAGTGCACGCGGCCTATGCAAACGCCAGATTCAAATTCCCCGGTGTCACCATCGACGAAGACTGGAGAGAATTCGATCTGGATCACATCTATCGCGAACTCGCGCCGCGCCTCTGCGCCGATGACTCGCAATTCCAGCGCGATTTCCACGCCATGCGCGAGCAAGTGCGCGCCAGCCGCGGCGTGCACCAAGCCGAAGTCCACCGCCGCTGGACGCCCTGCGATCTGAAAGTCGTGGAAGCCTGGATTCGAGGCAGCTATCCTTACTCGGGCGAATCCTGGAGCGCATTTCGCAAACGCATCGCCGGCCGCCGCGCCGCGATTCAAGACGGCAAGTCGCAGGCCAATATCGTGGTCTTCACATCCGCAACGCCGACGGCCATCTGGGCAGGAATGGCGCTCGATCTAAATGAGGAGCACATCATGGGCCTGGCCGGCGTCTTGCAAAACGCGTCGTTCTCGATCCTGCGCCTGCAAGGCGCCGACCTGCGGCTATTTTCATTCAACGAAGCCCCGCACCTGACGCCCGAGCTAAGGAGCCATCGCTAATGCCAGACGCACCGCCGGTGTCCCTGCCGGTTTCTTACGAGCGAAAATGCCATCAACAGCCGCAATCAAGCGCAGACCAGAATGGTCCAATCGGTCCGATGTGTTTTGCAGCGCCGGCCTTTAAGGCCGGCATCTTCGAAGTAAGAAAGAGGCGCCCATGAGCTTTGAATTCTCCGAAAAAACAAAAATGCTAGCCGAACGTCTCACCGCCTTCATGCACGAGCACATCGACCCGAACGAAGCCCGTTATCACGACGAAATCGCCCGCGATCGCTGGAAGCCCACGCGCATCATCGAAGAACTCAAGCCCAAAGCCCGCGCTGCCGGCCTCTGGAATCTTTTTCTCCCCGGCGACGAGCACGGCGCAGGCCTCACCAATCTCGAATACGCTCCACTCTGCGAAATCATGGGCCGCAGCGAAATGGCTTCCGAGGTCTTCAATTGCTCCGCGCCCGATACGGGCAACATGGAAGTCCTCGCGCGCTATGGCAGCCCCGCGCAACAAGATCGCTGGCTCAAGCCTCTCCTCGCCGGAGAAATCCGTTCCTGCTTCGCCATGACCGAACCCGCCGTCGCATCCTCCGACGCCACCAACATCCAATCGAGCATCGCTCGCGACGGCAACGATTACGTCATCAACGGCCGCAAGTGGTGGGCCTCCGGAGCCGGAGATACCCGCTGCAAGATTGCCATCTTCATGGGCAAAACCGATCCGAAAGCCGAGCTTTACAAGCAGCAATCCATGATCCTCGTACCCATGGACGCTCCCGGCGTAAAAATTGTCCGCATGCTCAGCGTCTTTGGCTACGATCACGCTCCGCACGGCCACGGCGAAGTCACTTTCGAAAATGTCCGCGTGCCGGCGAGCAACATTCTTCTCGGCGAAGGCCGCGGCTTTGAAATCGCGCAGGGCCGCCTCGGTCCCGGCCGCATCCATCACTGCATGCGCTGCATCGGCGTGTCCGAGCGCGCCCTCGAAACCATGTGCAAGCGCGCGAAATCCCGCGTCGCTTTCGGCAAGCCCATCTCCGAGCAGGGCACCATCCGCGCCGACATCGCCGCCTCGCGCATGGAAATCGAGCAGGCCCGCCTGCTCACCCTCAAAGCCGCGCACATGATGGACACCGTCGGCAACAAAGCCGCCCGCAGCGAAATCGCCATGATCAAGGTAGTTGCGCCCAACGTGACGCTGCGCGTACTCGATCGCGCCATCCAGGCGCACGGCGGCGCCGGTGTCTCCCAGGACACGTTCCTGGCCTCTGCCTGGGCCCAAGTCCGCACCCTCCGCCTGGCCGACGGCCCTGACGAAGTCCACATCGAAGCCATAGCCAAACGTGAATTAAAACGGTGGGCCTAGTCCCGTACCGCCGGCGTCCCGCCGGCATCTTATGACCGCAATCGACGCCAAAGCTCGCACTCGCCCGCGGATACTGGGTGATCAAGAGTTCGTCTCGCGTAAGCGGGACAGCCGGGTGCCCGACACGCCGAAGTTGCGCGTGGGGTTTTTGACTTCCCTTCCAACATCTAACTTCTAAGCTCTAACTTCCAATCCCCATCGCGCCTTGCAATTTCCTCATCCCACGCAACCACCGCTCATAATCCCCAGCCTTATGCCGGAAATAATCCGCCACTTCCGGATGCGGCAAAATTAAGAATCTCTGTTCCGCCAAGCCGCGAACCACCGCGTCCGCCACTTGCTCGGGCTCTACAGCAGTCGCCTTTAAAAAATTAGCCGGCGCGGTATCCGAGTCCACCAACATCGCCGTGCGCACTCCCTGCGGGCATATCACCGATACCTTTATCCCGCGATCGCCATAAGTGATGGACAGCCATTCCGCGAATCCTAACGCCGCGTGCTTGGTCACCGAATAAGGCGCCGATCCGATCAAGGTAAGCAACCCCGCCGCCGAAACCGTCTGCAGCAAATATCCTTCGCCACGCGCAATCATCCCCGGCAGCACCGCTCGCGCCGCATACACATGCGCCATCACGTTGATTTCCCAAATCCTCTGCCAATCCGCATCCGCGGTCTCCGGCCCGCCTTCCACCATGATCCCCGCATTCGAACAAAAGAGATCGATCGCCCCGAATTTTGTGGCAACTTCCCGCACCAATCGCGCGACATCGCCTGCCCGCGCCACATTCACTTCAAAAGCCACGCCACCGATTTCTCCCGCGACGGCCGCCGCCGCAGCCCCGTTCAAATCCGCCACAACCACAGCCCGCGCCCCCTCCGCCGCAAATCGCCGGCACAGCGCCCGCCCGATGCCGCAAGCCCCGCCCGTGACCACCGCAACTTTTCCAGCCAGCTTCATCGCTTTTTCATCTCCGCCGCAGCCCAAAATCTCAGCCGATACGATATCCTTCCCCTCGGAGAATGTCATGCCGCCACGAATCATCGAATCGCCTCAAGCGCTCAAAAATCTGATCGGCCAGGAGCTCGGCACCACCGATTGGTTCCCAATAACACAGGAGCGCATCGCGCAATTCGCCGAAGCTACCGAAGATCGCCAATGGATTCATCTCGACCGCGAGCGCGCGGCCCGCGAATCCCCGTTCGGCACCACAATCGCCCACGGCTTCCTCACACTCTCTCTCGCCAGCCATCTCATGAAGCAGGCATTCGAGATTCGTTCCGGCATTCGTCACGTAATCAATTACGGCCTGAATCGCGTACGCTTCCCCGCACCAGTCCCAGCAGGCGCAAAAATCCGCGCAAAAGTGACGCTCCAGTCGGTGAAGGAACTAACGGACTGCGTGGAAGCAACGTATGCAGTGACAATCGAGACAGAAGCCGCGCAAAAGCCAAGCTGCGCAGCCGAATGTATCGTCCGCTATTATTTCTGATTCCGTCCCAATAGGGGAGGGACTTCAGCGTGTCCCGACTTTACGTCGGGGACCCTCCCGCCTTTCGGCCCCTAAGAGCTATTCGATTTATCAGCATCCTGCGGCTCGGAAGGCCGACCGTGCTTCTCATCCGATTCCTCGCCTCCATCCCCCGCC
>Ga0187780_10003213_pt1 | contig 12365 bp, 14 predicted proteins | sample 1015_Q2_SP10_20__FD_132429 | JGI IMG/M metagenome (GOLD analysis project Ga0187780, IMG submission 132429) | Tropical peat soil microbial communities from peatlands in Department of Meta, Colombia - 1015_Q2_SP10_20_MG | ecosystem: Environmental > Terrestrial > Soil > Wetlands > Peat | place...
ATACTGCTGCGCAGCCTGGTCGCGCCGTGGTATTTAATAGCGACCGTCGGCCTGGGTTACTTGGCCTCGCTTGGGCTATCAATGTACGTTTTCGTGCATATACTCGGCCATGGCGGCTTAAACTTCGTCCTGCCATTCTTGATGTTCGTGTTCGGTATGGCCCTCGGACAAGACTATAACATTCTGGTTATGAGCCGTATCCGCGAGGAAGCCCATCATAGCAGATCACTGTTCGCCGCTATCACCAAAGCTGTTGGCATTACCGGCACGACTGTCACATCAGCCGGTTTGATTTTGGCCGGGACATTTTCAATCTTTGGGATCGTTGGCGGCGGCAGCGAACAAGGCGAACAAATTGGCTTTGGCGTGGCTTTTGCCATCCTGCTTGATACTTTCTTTGTGCGCACCTTGCTGGTACCGTGCATTGTTGCCCTGCTTGGCAAATGGAACTGGTGGCCCTCCCACCTCTCCAAATCCTCCGAATAATTTTGACATAGCATAACAGGAGTCCATCTCTGTTAAAATAGAGTCTTAGTTCTCTCAATCGGGTCAATCATTTTATTGGACAACCCTTTACCTTAAAATAGAGATACCAAAGTTGTACGAGAACAGGGAGGGCCGTCCAGGAGGCTCATAATCGCCAACGACTTAACCCCTTGCTAATCTAACAAAAAAATGTTTAAATCTATTATCATGATCAAGTACGCGAGAAACCTATGAAGCTGAGCCCTATATTCCCGCCCAACGAAAGGAAATATTCAGCGGAAGAATTGCGCCAGGCCGCGGATATCTTGGATCCGGAGACGCGCGAACTGCTTGCTATAGATCGTGCGAGACTCCTCCAATCCTCTGCTGCCAGTGCTATTGCCCTGAGTAAACAGATTGGGCTACCCGAAGAAGTCTCCAGAGAACTTAGCGAAGCCGTGTTACGCAGTTCTGCAGAGCTACCTCCTGCGTATCATGAATATTTTAATACTCTGCTATCTGCAATGGTGGAACTTTACTCCGGAGGTGAAACATCAGAAATTGTTTACAGCAAGGAGATAGAGGTAATCGCAGACGATAAACGACCGCATTCTGCCGACGACTTACCAGAATACGCCGGTCCCCCAATTATGCTTGCCGGTACAGAACGCCTGTTCCGGCACAACGATAGAAGCTCCAGGCCCATGAGGCGTTTTTTGCGCGATATCATCAAATCCGACCTACTTGATATCGATAGCCTAACAGCAGATGAGGCTAGTTTGGTAACCTGGCAAATAATGGATTATTACAATAGGTTCCCGTTGCCCCAGGCGACTCCTGAACGGAAAGCTAAGCACATTGAAAGAATTACTAAACTAGTAGGCTTATATAGTCCGCCTATAACGATAAACGAAATGGCGCAATCCGCGGGCGAAGCTGGCAGCGCCAGCATTGGGATTACAATCAAAGGGGCCAAGAACAAGCTTGGCCCTATCATAGAGCCAAATGTGACAAATATGGTCGCCAGGGCTCGCAAGACCTTGAAGAACCAGCCACCTGAAACTTTATTTGCTCCGACGTGGAAAACTATAGTTGCTGCTGAAACAGAGGAGCCCGATGAGCTTAGATTCCAGGACACTGATCGAATTGGCCACAGCGTCTTGGTGGATGATCTACAACCGGAGTTATCAGGCAGTGCAAGGCGAAGTACCGTCCACAGCTAGAAACTTCGCGGATCAAAACTACGATCCTTATATACCTCACACCGCTTTTGAGGTAGCGAGGCTAAGACTAGCGGTTGGAGCCGTGGCTCTGGAATTTGCGGCCCGTCAAGGCGGCGATGAAGTAACTTCCAGGAGATTTGCTAGAAAAATTACAAGAGCTGACATCAGTGCACTTCTGGGTTACAAAAGAGTACTGTCTGTTTCATTATACGATCCCTTTGAGCTCTTTGTAGATCCTCTTTCAACGACCGACCAAACAGAAGTCGGGAAACCAATATTTACGGATATTGGTGATGGAGAGCTTGGAATCGAGGAAGCAAAAACGATACGAAGAAAAAAAGCATGGAGAGTGCCGCAAATCGTAGAAGCTCCGGAAACAGATATGGAGCCCAGTGTGTTAGTAGACTTCTATTTTCCTGGCACCAACGACCAAAAGTTCACAGCTATCGCCCAGCTGGCCAAGGATCTCGAGCAAGACCTGCCCCTAGCCCCACGCATTGTGCCTAATAACCTTAGCCGGGCAGCAGCACTTTTGGTCCAAGCACGTACATTCTTAAATGACTTTAAGGGATACCTGCTGGCAGATCAAACAATCAATACTGCGGCGAACGCTCTGGGTGCATATATGGTGAAGACTGCACCCTATGTAGAAAAGATAGTCTCTAAGTATAGTAAGCCCGAGCATTCAATGTCTGTATCAGACTTAGTAGCTGAGGGACAAATCGGCTTACTTAAGGGTCTAGAAAAATACGACCTTCAAACTGACTCTAAAAATAACGTACTGATATGGTGCTTCAACTATATACGCGGGCAAGCCTTTGATGAACTAAGAGACAGTGGCTATATGATACGCCAGAGCAGATCTGATATAGAGCAGGCTAAGGCTCTAGCGGCACATTCTTCCGGCAGAATTAAGCTGAATGATAAAGAATTAAAATCGGCAAATGAAGCAATCGCGCGCTTGGACCAAAGGGACGTGGACTACCTAGATGAACCGCTGGGTCCCGACACTGACTATACCAGGCTTGATCTAGTAGCCGATACATATGGAGTGGATGACGAAGCTGGAGATTTTGATTTGCCGGATCTTGATCTTGAGTCAATGATTTCAGCCTTATCTGAAAGAAACCAAAAGGTTATAAGAATGAGATTTGGTTTTCCTCCCTATAATGATAAGGATGGTTATACAAATAGTGAAATTGCCCAAAGGCTTGGTCTAACAGAGTCGCGCATCAGCCAGTTACTTAACCATATAATATTGCCCAGATTGGAAGGATTAGCTAAACGACAATCCGCTGAGCCTGTTCCTATGGCCCCTTCCACTCAAGCCCAGCCTGAGCTTGGACCATCCAAGAAAGAAAATCTTTCAAGTCGAGAGCTTGAAGTTCTGAAACACGTTTTAGATGGACTCAATAATCTAGAGATTGCTAAGGGCCTATTTGTCGAAGAAGAAACTGTAAAAAGTCATTTGCGCCACATATTGGCAAAGCTATCAGCAAAGAACAGGACGCATGCAGTTAGACAAGCCTTTGAACTGGGTGTATTTTTACCATCAGGCGGTACAGCAAGCAAAAAGGTTAGCTTGCCGGCGAGATCCAAGGAAATTTTAGGCCTTGTATCCTACGGCTTAACTAACTCAGAAATTGCAGAGACCCTTTCTTTAAGCAAATATACCGTCAATACATATGTACGAATAGTCTTAGAGGAATTACATGCTAGAAATAGAACTCATGCAGCCCGGATCGGGTTTGAATTAAACATACTGGAATAGTCCGCGGCTCCAATCCCCTGGTCCAGTCTATTCCTCTGTTAGAATATAGGCATGGCTTTGTCAATTGGGATTGTAGGGTTGCCGAATGTTGGCAAGTCTACTTTGTTTAATGCGCTGACGGACGCTGACGCGCTGGTAGCTAATTACCCTTTTGCCACGATTGAGCCGAACACCGGCATTGTGCCGGTTCCTGACCCTCGCTTAAACAAACTGGCGGAGCTTTACCATACTGAAAAAATCATCCCCGCGGCGGTAACTTTCGTAGATATTGCCGGCTTGGTGGCCGGCGCCAGCCAGGGCGAAGGCCTGGGTAACCAGTTTTTAGCGCATATCCGCAGCTGCAATGCCGTTTGCCAGGTGGTGCGGGCTTTTGAGGACAGCAACGTTGAAAGTAGAGGCACTAATGACCCGAAGCAAGACATCGGGATTATCAATATTGAGCTGGCGCTGGCCGATTTGCAAACTATCGACAAACGCCTACCCCGCCTGGAAAAAGAAGCCAAAGCCGACCCAAAGTTGCAGTCGGTTTTAGCCAGTTTAAATAAAGTTAAAGACATACTGCAGGCTGGCAGACCGTTGGCTGCCGAAGATATTGACCCGGAGCATATTGCCGATTTGTTTTTGCTGTCCGCCAAGCCGGTAATTTATGTGTTCAATGTGGACGAAAAAAGCTTGAATGATGAAAGCCGCAAGCAAGAGCTGGCGAAAATTGTCGTACCAACACAAGCCCTGTTTATTTGCGCCAAGCTGGAAAGTGAATTACGGGGACTAGATGCGACAGATAGACAAGAACTTCTGGAAAGCTACGGACAGGATGAAAGCGGGCTTGTCCAGCTGATCCACGCAGCCTACGATACGCTGGGTTTGCAGAGTTTTTTGACCGCTGGCGAAAAAGAGGTCCGGGCCTGGACAATAGCCAAAGGCGCCACCGCGCCGCAGGCCGCCGGCGTAATCCACGGCGATTTTGAGCGCGGTTTTATCGCCGCCCAGGTTATTAGTTATCAAGACTTAATCGCCGCCGGTTCGGAGGCCGCGGCCCGCGCCGCCGGCAAAGTCCGTACCGAAGGCAAAAACTATATCATGCAACCTGATGATGTGGTCGAATTTAAGTTCAATGTGTGAAATTGGCGGTTATTAGAAACCTGACTGATATCGGGCGCCCCGTGGCCCCTCCAGGCTGGGGCGCCCGATCTCTGAGATCCTCTTACAGCAGCCCGCAGTAGCGGGCGGTATTCGGCCACGGCCAGAAACCGCGGGACTTGTAGGCGCGTTCCGCGACCCACATCTGCTCCAGCGGCGTCCAATGATCAGCCGTACCTTTGGTGCGGTACAGCCAGTAGCCATACCTCTGCTGGAAAGCGAGATTCATCTGGAGTCCCCCGTAGTACGGTGCGTTGGGATCAGTCCAGCTGCCCTCGTAGTGATGGATGCACAGCCACGCTGCCTTATGCGGCACGTGGGTAGCTTGCAACCACGCCTGGGCAGCTTGGTGTTGCCACCAAACGACCGTCTGCTTGAGCTGTTGGATACTCCAGCCGGCCAGACTGCGGCCAGGTCTTGTTAGCGGCAGACCCATTACCAGTTTCCAGTGCCAAGCCATGTGTTGGAAGTGCACGATCCTGTGCTCCAGCCAGCGTACGGCTTCGGCTTGCTGCTGCTTGGTTTGCTTTGATGTCTTGACGGCTGTTACCACGGCACCGGTTTTCGCGGTAGCCGGAGGGTTGTTGTAGGCCGTCAAGCCGAAGGCACTCAACGTACAGAGCGCCAGTGCGGCTGAAGTGCGTCGCAGGTTGGGCATCGCAAGCTACCCCTCCTTCTGAACGTACAATAGGCCGAATCTGGCCCATCTGTTTTTGTGGTTTGTCAGTTTCTAAGCCATCGTGGCCGCTGAAGACGCAGTGATTATCAAGTGATTTAATAACCGCTGTGTCCCCAGCGACTAGGCTTAAAGTCCGAGCCTCTCAGGTTAGCGTACACTCTTTTTTTCAAGCGCACTCCCTCAGAGGGACTTTTCGGACCGGTCTAACAACCGCCATTTTTTATAATAACATCTTAAGTTTTGTTGTGCAACAGATAGAACCGTTCCAGGTTGCCTTTACTGCCGGCCAACTTGCTGTCGGCTTTGGCCTGAACTGCGAACCGTTTTTTGGCCCAGGCTTCAAAATCCCGCAAAATCTGGCGCCGGATGGAATCATTTTTGATTACACCTCTGTTCAGATCTTTATCGTCGGCCTCAAACTGCGGTTTACACATCGCGACAATCTGGGTGCTTATTGACGATAACTTAGCCACAGCCGGCAGGATTTCTCGCAGCGAGACAAAACTCACATCTATCAGGATAATATCCGGGGAAGAATGGAGAATGACGAATGAAGATTTTTCTTCGCTACATTCTGCATTCTGCCTTCTGCATTCTGGAGCCGGAGGCTCCGGATGTCTGTTTTTTCGTGCAGTTCTACGCGCGGGTCGGAGCGCAAAGACGGATGCATTTGGTTGGTGCCGATCTCCACGGCGACGACTTTTTTGGCACCGTTTTTTAAGGCGAAGTCGGTAAAACCGCCGGTGCTGCTGCCAACATCTAGCACGGTTTTATGCTTGAAATTCAAGCTTAGTTTATTGGCTACTGAAGCTAACTTATCACCGCCGCGCGACACATAATGGTCAGACCTTCGTTTGTCCACTTCTCAGCTCCTCTTTGGCCAGAAGCGTCCTGTAGCCTTTGTTCTTATGCATTATCGCCAGGTGGTCAACGTTTAAAAGCTGGCCTTCGGCCAGGTTTGTCTTATGAACAGGCCTGATTCTAATGTGCGGCACGAATGCGTCGTAGACATAATTGGTAGGTAATGAAACCCCGGCAGATTGCAGCTTGTACATCAGCTGAAAATGCAGCATCTTAACAACGTCGGCGGGTTCGACTAAAAACACGTTGATATTATGGTTTGGCCCGAACTTGGCTTCCTTGGCTACCTTGATCTGGAACGTAGAAGTACCCTCGGCCACTTCATGCACTGCCTCCTTTAGCTCCGAAAGTGGTATACCGAAACGAAACGGCGGTACAAGCGTCAGATGTTGGGGTGAGCGTTTAGTGCTTTCGCCCACCTCTCGGGGCTCAGTTAAGTAAGCAAGATAGATGTATTCGTCCAACTTATTTTTGCCGTTCACGGTACTCTCCGGTAGCGGTATCAACGGATACAATATCACCTTGTTTGATGAAAGCCGGTACTTTGATGGTGATGCCGGTTTCTAATTTCGCATCTTTGGTGATGGCGCTGCTGGTGTCACCTTTGACAGCGTTTTCGGTGTAGGTAACTTTGAGCGGCAAGTTTTTAGGCAACTCGATTCCTATTGGTCTGCCATCAAAAAGTTGAATCATGACATTCTCGCCTTCTTTAAGAAAAACTAGCTGGTCCTTTACTGAATCGAGGCCAATCTCGATACTGTCGAAGTTGCTATTCGTCATAAAGTGAGCTTGATGAGCGTCTTTATACAAATACTGGCAATCGGCATAGTTAATGTTTGCATTGTCCACTTGGTCGTTACCGTGAAAAGTTTTAGCCAGCACCTTGCCGTCGGTCAAACTCTTAATTTTGACGTTAACGGTTGAACCGCCGCGGCCCATGACCTTTTGGCTGTATTCCAGCACACGGTACGGTACGCCGTCCAGGGCAAAAACAGTGCCTTTTTTAAGGCTGGTGATGCTTAACATTGATTGGTTCTCCCGACCAAGTTCCGCTACTCGAACTTGTGCAAGCCTTCGCGCATCTGTTCATAATTCCGGTGCATGTAGTCGTAGTGCTCGCGGTTCATGAAAGTCTGCGGAGCATTCTTAGATTCAGCCAGCTGGTTTTGGATTGTCTTGATACGAAAATCTATGCCCATCGGCTCCCTTTTCTCATCTATATCCGTGATGAGCTGCTGAATCTCGTGGTGGATAACGTGAGCCTTAGGATCATTAAAGTTGCCGCCGGTGAAATCGTGGAATTGGTTCTGCAGATTTACTGCCTGCTCGCGCAGGGGGGCGTAAATTTCGGTGTACCTGTTTCTGCTTGGAGGCATAGCTTAATTGTTAGCTACAAAGGGCAACAATGCAATGTGGCGGGCGCGTTTGATGGCGCGGGCCAACTGGCGCTGTTTACTTTCGGTCAGGCCGGTCTTTTTGCGCTGTTCTATCTGGCCGTATTGGTTGATGTAGCGCTGCAAGGTCTTAAAATCCTTGTAGTCAAAATACGCTACGTCGGTCCGGTGTTTAAAAATCTTCGCCATTTATTTACTCCTCTCTACTTGTTCGTAAAGAAAGTCTACGTATGTGCTATCTAGTCCTTCTCTCTCAGCAATTTCGCTCAGCTCTAAAAGCGACAGCTGTATTTGATCTTCAGGAAAATGCATATTAATGACAACTTGGGCTGCTTCATTTAAAGCTTTTAGCTTACTTGCATCGGTATCGATGCCAGATTGTCCTAATCTTTCAAGATATAGATCACTCATGGCTAAAATGGGATGTCGTCCAGGTTAATCGGCTCGTCGCCGATGTCTTCTATGACAACTTCCTCGTCTTTCTTCTTGCCGGTGGTCTTTTTGGCCGGCGCGGCTGCGGGTTCGCTAGCGGCTTGGCTGTCGTCGCTGGGTGCGGCCGGAGCAGCTGCTCCGCCCGGGCTGCCCAGGAATGTCACGTCTTGGGCCACCACTTCCACCTTGTTGCGCTTCTGGCCGTCCTGTTCCCAGCTCCGGCTTTGCAGCCGGCCATTCACCAAGGCCGGCCGGCCTTTGCTTAGATACTGGGCCACACGTTCGCCCAGCGGCCCCCAGGCCACGATGTCAATGAAATCGGTGGCTTCCACCCACTCGCCGTCGCCGCCTTTGTAGCTGCGGTTCAACGCCAGCCCAAAATTGCATACGCTCTGCCCGTTGGGGGTTGTGCGCAGCTCCGGGTCGCGTGTCAGGTTGCCCATCAAAATAACTTGGTTAAAACTTCGTGCCATGTCAAAACTCCTATTCTTCTATTCTACTCCGGCGCCGTGGCGCCTTATCTTCGTCGCTATCGTCGTCTTCGTCTTCACTGTCACCCCGTTCGGCAGCTTTTTTGGCTTTCTCGGCTTTTAACGCCTCGGCTTTGGCTAGAGCTTTCAGGTCCGGCTTGGTAATCAAAAAACGGATAATTTCATCTGTTATATTGAATGTCTGCTCGACCTTTTGGACACTGCCGGCCGGCATCTGGACGTCGTAAAAAACGTACACTGCGTGCTCCTGCTTTTTGATGGGGTAGGCCAGCTTGCGCTTGCCCCAATTATCAGTTTTGCTGATTTTGCCGCCATTGTCTTCAATGGCTTTTTTGATGCGGTTCTCGGCTTTTTCCAGATCAATTTCCAAATCCGGATGATACAGCACAGCAACTTCGTATTGATTCAAAACTCTCGGACTCCTTCCTTCGGCTTTCGGCTGGGTGCCTATACGAGTCGCCCCAACCAGAAGTTAAGTTTTACGCTGCTAATTCTACCTCATCCGCCTCTGTTTGTAAAGCTTCTAGAGTCACTCGATCTTCTATTTTCTCAATTGTAGATATGCCCTGGAGCATTTCCGCGCTCATAGCGTACATAAATCCTAATTTTCTCAGGCGTACTGGATAGTAGACAGGATCCTGCTCTATTCGTTTTGATGCTTCGCTATTCAATAGCTCGCTATTAAGTAAACGGCTCGTTCTTTTTATTACACCCGTTATTACTCTCTGGGGAGTCACAAGCGGCGAGTGCAAAGCCTGCAAAGCCTCTATTAATTTAGCATCGAAAAAGGCTGCTCTTCCCCCGGGGGAATAGTCCAAATTCCACCTTGGGAAGGAAGCCCCTGGTGCCAAATATTGGAGAGCTTCTGGTAAAAGTGCAACTCTGCGGCCGATAGCGGCGGCTCCAAGCATATCTAGATACTTGAAGTCTACCAGGGAATTTTTCATTGTCTCGGGCGGAGGAGCATGAACGTGTTCTTCAAACCTTAAGTGAGCCTTCAGCTCCTCTTCGGAACGCATAGTCAGTTGATTGTATGGACTATTGCAAAACTCCTTAAGAACCCCGTCTCGCATGTATTTTGACTCCTCACGCTGATCATAAAAAGGTCTTTGGAAGTAAAAATGCTGGTACAGCCAAAAAGGTCGCTGATTTTCAGCTATTTCAACCGGTACGTTATCAGGATCATCTACCAAATAATCAAGATATGCATCTGGGTTAATAAGTCCGTTTGGATATCGCGGGAAAGCTTCGGGTGGATTCAAGAAAGGCCGACGTTGATATAAAGGGCTAGTCGCCATATTATTTATGCCTCTTAAAACAAAAATCCGCGCGGAAAGGCGCGGATAGTCCTTGTTTGCCAGAAATGCCGGCAGGAGTTGGGCTTAGTCCCCGATGCATGTGTGTTTCCCTGTCATTTTTGTTTAACCTCTAGCGCTATAATAAAAGGCTCGCGATGAAAGTGCAAGTACTAAATTTATAAATAATTCAGGTTGCCGCTACTGAAATTTAAGTATATTGTTGGCTTATCGGTCTTTGAAAACCCGGACGAAAGGGGGACGCATGCGGCGACTTATAAAAGCCGCAATCATGCGGTACTCAGCTCTCCTGGACTTATGTGGGAGAGCTCTGATGCGGCCGTTTCGACGGCCGCTTTGGTGGACCCATCGTCAGCTCGATCGGCTGCTGCTGGGATGCCCCGGTTTTTGGGGCGACCTGTGGCGGCTGTTTCATCGGGCTGATTGGCAGAGGAGCAGCAAGTTCAACGCCCGGATTTGGATAACCGGGTTCATGCTCTTCTACCCGCTGGCTCGACAGCAAGGCCATCCTCTGCTCGTCAACTTGTCAGTGACGACCAGTCTTGATCTGGTCGTCTATCTGTTCCACAAGCGGAAAGTGTGGGCGGAACGGACGGTCGGCTACAGGAGAAGCTATACGGCCTGGTACTTCTTCACTCTGGCGACCTTCTTCGTCAACCTCGGGACAGGATGGTTCTTGTTCGACGAGATGCAGCTTGGCAAGTTCCAGTCCAAGAGCGTGCTGGCGGTAGTCGGCATCCTCATCAATCCCTGGGTCTTCCGCTACAGGGACAGGGTCGCAATCCGTGACCACCGGCCAGAGACCGATGTGGCGTGAGCCCCGGGACGCAGCAATGCATCCGGGGCTCCGCCGAAACCTGAATTCTTTTATTATCTAATTTTCTTCGTCGGGCATGTCGTCGTAAACGTCGCCCTGGTCGCCGGCGGGGACTGTGGCGGTTTCTTCTTCTTGGCCGCCGAACACTTCGTCCGTGCTGTGCACCAGCACGTCACGCGGCTTGGCGCCATCGGCCGGGCCGATGATGCCTTGCTCTTCCATCATGTCCATTAAGCGCGAGGCCCGGCCATAGCCGATACGCAGCTTACGCTGGAGCAGTGACGTGCTGGCTTTGCGGCTGGCGACCACCACGCCCACGGCGTCTTTCCACATATCGTCATCATCGCTGCCTTCTATCTGCGAGACAATGCTGCCGCGGCCGGTAAGCTGCACCGGCTGGCTGACTACTTCTTCGTTATAATCCGGCGGCCGTTGCTCGCGCAGGAAGTCGCAAACTTTGGTAGTCTCGGCATTACTGATAAAAGCCCCCTGGACGCGCTTGGGCTTGGTGTATTCGGGTATGCTGAACAACAGGTCGCCGGTGCCCAGCAGTTTTTCGGCGCCGGCCTGGTCGATGATAGTTCGGCTGTCTACCTGCTGCACTGTAGTGAAGGCAATACGCGCCGGCACGTTGGCTTTGATCAGTCCAGTTATGACGTCTACGCTCGGCCGCTGGGTGGCGATTACCAAATGGATGCCGGCGGCGCGGGCTTTGGCCGCCAGCCGCACTACCAGCGCCTCAACGTCACGGGCGGCCATCATCATCAAATCGGCCAGCTCGTCCACGACGATTACGATGTAGGGCATGCCTTCTTCCTGTTTGACGCTGTTGTATTCGTGGATGTTGCGTTTGCCGACCTCGGCAAAAGTCCGCAAGCGGCGCTCCATTTCGGCAATCGCCCATTTAAGCGCGCTGATACACTTTTCCGGCTCGTTGATAACCGGCGCTAGCAGATGCGGGATATCCTTATAAAGCGTCATTTCCACCTGTTTGGGGTCTACCAGAATGAGTTTCAGATCGGACGGGGTGTTGCGGTACAGCAGGCTGGTCAGCAAGGAATTGATCATCACCGATTTGCCGGAGCCGGTCTGGCCGGCGATTAGAAGATGGGGCATGCTGTCCAGATTCCCCACCACCGGGTTGCCTACGATATCCTTGCCGACGGCGAAGCTCAGGTTGCTGGTGCTCTCGCTCCACTCCGGGCTGGCTAGCAAACTACGGATGGTTACGGTTGAAGCTTTGACGTTCGGCACTTCCACGCCCACGGCCCGTTTGCCGGGAATCGGCGCTTCCATACGGATGCTGTGGGCCGCCAGGTCCAGTTTGAGGTTGTCTTCCAGGGCGGTCAGCCGGGTCAGTTTCACCCCTGTTGGCGGCTTGATAGTGTACTGCGTGACCCGCGGCCCGACGCTGGCCCCTTCCACGTCCACATCAATGTTGAAGTTGGCGAAGGTTTCCTTGATGGCCTCGGCATTCTCTTGCACGTTGCCGGGGTCGGCTTTGTCCTGTTTTTGGCTGAGCAGGTCCAGCGATGGGAACTGCCAGTCCGGGTCGCTGGCGGCGGTCAGAGCCGCATGGTCGGCTTCGGGCGCCAACTTTTGGGCGGTGTTGCGCAGACTGGCCACTCGTGCCGGCACGCTGTGTTCCACCGGCACGCCCTCGTGCAGCTGGAAGCCCGGATTCATCTTGCTTTTCAGGGCAGCCAAGTCTTCCTCGCCTTCGCCCTCGGCCTTTTCACGTTTGAATAATTTGCCCAGTTTCAGTAACACTTGCGG
>Ga0187780_10003214_pt1 | contig 12365 bp, 7 predicted proteins | sample 1015_Q2_SP10_20__FD_132429 | JGI IMG/M metagenome (GOLD analysis project Ga0187780, IMG submission 132429) | Tropical peat soil microbial communities from peatlands in Department of Meta, Colombia - 1015_Q2_SP10_20_MG | ecosystem: Environmental > Terrestrial > Soil > Wetlands > Peat | place...
CGTCCGCCGGCGCGTTCAGTTCCCGGACGAGGCGGTACGCCTCGAGGAGGTCCGCCTCCGCAAGGTCGTACTCGCCCCGGTCGATCGCGATCTTCCCCCGGGTGATGATCGACTGGACGAGCCCGAACTTGTCGCCGATCCGGGAGAGGATCTCCCGGGCCCGTTCCGCCTTCTCGACGGCCTCCTCGAACTGGCCCGCGTCCCGGAGGATGTCCGCGGTGTTGAACAGCGCCCATCCCACGCGCCTCGGGTCCTGCGCCTTCTCGGCGAGCCGGATCGCCTCCGCGAACTCGGCGATCGCCTCCTCATGGTGGGCCGGCGGGGTCGGGAGGTTCGTGAGGAGGACCCCGAGGAAGAGATGCGCCTGGGCCGATTCGCGTGCGGGGCCGACCCGCTCGAGCGCCGCCGCCGCTTCTCGGGCCTCGGTGATGGCCGCCTCCGGCTGATTCAACATCCCGAGCACGCCCGCGCGTCGCGCCTGGCCGAGCGCGACCGCGCGCTCGTTCCCCGCCTCCCGGGCGAGACGAATCTCCTCGGAATGTTCGGCGAGCGCCTCCGGATACCGCGCCTCGTAGAACAACGCTTCCCCGAGCAGGCGGTGGACCCCGACCTGGACGAGCGGCTGGTCCTTGAGGCCCGGCGAGGAGAGGACGTTCTTCGCGACCTCCCCGGCCGAGCGCCAGTCGCCGCGGTCGCTGAGGACCCGGGCGAGGTAGACCTCGAGGGTCGCCCGGCTGCGCGGAGAGAGGCGCGGGTCGTCCTTGCCCCGTTCGAGGAAGTCGCGAAGGATCCCCTCCGCTTCCTGAAGCCGTCCGAGCTCGTTGGTCGTCCGGGCGAGCTCGAGCACGAGCTCGGACTCCGCGTCGCGGTCGTCGGGATTGAGGTCCCGCTGGCTCTCGAGCGCCCGGGCGAGGTGGTCGCGGGCGACGTCGGGCGCGAGAGCGCGGTTCGCGATCTCCGCCGCGATCCGGTTGTACTGCACCGATTTCTCGTCGGCGCGTCCGAGATAGAAGTGGCGGGCGAGCGCGTAGATCGTGGTGAGGTCGGCGTTCCCCATCGCCTCGAGCGCTTCGCCGGCGCGGCGGTGGAGGAGGCGACGCCGGCTCTCGGTGAGGCGACCGTACGCCTCCTCGCGAAGCCGGTCCTCGGGGAACGCGAGCAGCTCGCCCGGTCGTTCGTAGAGAAGCCCATGGGCCACGAGACGGTCGACCGCCTCGGCGAGACGTTCCTCATCCTCTCCGCTCGAACGGAGGAGGATCCCGAACGGGAACTCGGGACCCAGCACCGCCGCGACGTCGAGCGTGCGCTGGGCCTCCTGGTCGAGCGGGGGCAGCGCCGCCCCGGGACGGCCGGCCCCCTCGGAGGTCGAGATCCGGCGGTCGAGCTGCTGGAGGAGGAGCGGGTTCCCGCCGGTCTCGGAGTAGCGGCGGGCAACCTCCTCGGGAGAGAACTCCCGGGACGGGTCGCTCATCCGGAGGTAGTCGGCGACCTCCCCGCTCGTCATCGGCCGAAGGACGATGCGGCGGGCCCGGGTGGCGGTCTCGAACGCCTCGAGCCGCGCCCGCCCGATCTCGGAGAGCGACGCGTACGGTCGGCTCGTCGCGAGGACCCAGAGCGGCCGGTTCTGGAGTTGGTTCGCGAGGAACTCCACCGCAGCCACCGACGATTCGTCGGCCCGGTGCAGGTCCTCGAGGACGAGGACCATCGGTCCGTGGTGCGTGAACTCGAGGAACTGCTCGGCGATGCCGGAGAAGACGCGCTCGCGCGACGTCGCCTCGCCGCGCTCGTCGGTCTCCCCCAGCGCCTCCAGGAGTCGCTCCTCGAGTCCGGTCGGTGCCGGGAACATCGGCTCCCCGATCCGGGGAGCGAAGCCGATCAGGAACGCGTCCCCGCCGAGGGTCGGGGCCTGGTCCGCGCGCAGCGTCGGGTCGTCGTGAGCGCTCTGGATCGCGGAACGGATCAACGAGAACGGAGGCGGGTCGTCGAGCGCGAGCGCCCGTCCGACCAGCACCCGGACCCCGCGAGCGCGGATGTCACGGACGAGGTCGGCGACCAGCGCCGACTTCCCGACGCCCGTCCCGCCGACGAGGAGTGTGACCCCGCCCGTCCCCGCCCGGGCGTCCTCGAAGCGTCGGTGAAGGGCTTCGACGGTCTCCACCCGGCCGATGAACGGGCGACGGGACCCGGCTTCGGCCGCCATCGTTCCTGCCCGAGTAGATGGGACGAACCGACTATTTACTTCCGCGGCCGAGCGGACTTGAGGAACGGCAGCGGCACGACCTGTCCGGGGGCTTCCCGCGCGCGGATTTCCAAGGTCAGCGCGGTTCCAGGGGCGGCGAGCTCGGGAGGCAGATAGGCAAGCGCGATCCCCTTGCCGAGCGTCGGGGATAATCCCCCGCTCGTCGCCTCGGTGACCGGCTTTCCGCCTGCACGGACTGGGGTGCCGTGGCGTGGGATCGCCCCGGGTTCCGTGACCTCGATGCCGACGAGTTTGCGTTTCGGGCCCTCGGCGCGCTCCTTCTCGAGCACCGCGCTTCCCACGAACGGGTGGTCGAAGTCGACGAACCGCTCCTGGCCGGCCTCGATCGGGGTGTGGTCGCGGTGGAACTCCTGTCCGGAGAGGAGGTACCCCTTCTCGAGCCGCAGGGTGTCGCGGCAGCCGAGCCCGCACGGGACGACCCCGGCGGCGAGCAGGCGCTCGGCGAGCGCGTCCGCCTCCGCGGCCGGGACGAACACCTCGTAGCCGAGCTCGCCGGTGTAGCCGGTCCGGCTCACCAGCAGCCAGTCGGCGAGCGCGCCCGGTACCCGGAGGCCGAGGCGGCCGGTGCGGGGCCCTCCGCCGTCCCTCTTCGGGAAGAACCGAAGGTGGTAGAACGGAAGGCCCGAGAGGTCCCACGGGTAGAGCGACTCGAGCACGGAACGCGACTTCGGCCCCTGCACCGCAAGGAGCGCCACCGGTCCGTTCCACCGGCCGATCGTCGTGTCGGGGCCCCGGTGCTGGCGGAGGATCTCCTCGATCTCGTCCGCCCGACTCGCGTTCGGGACCGCCATGAACGAGCGGGCGAGTTCCTCCCCGGTGTCGACCCGGCTCACGAGGAGGTCGTCGACGATGAACCCGGTCGACTCGAGGAGGAAGGTGTAGCGGACCTGCTCGGGGAGGAGCGCGGGGACGTTCGCGGTCGTCCGTCGCCCGAGGAGGTCGGCGGCGTGGGCACCGTCGACCGTCAAGATCCCCATGTGGGAGACGTCGAACAGGCCCACCCCTTCCCGGACCGCGCGGTGCTCCGCCAGGATGCTCGTGTAGTAGAGGGGCATCTCCCAGCCGGCGAACGGGACGATGTGCCCTCCGTGCCGGAGATGGAAGTCGTAGAGCGCGGTGCGGCGGAGCGGTGGCGGGGAGGGCGGGGCGGGGACGCTCATGTCACGATCTCCGCCAGCCGGCCCTGTTCGCTCGCGCGTCGGATCTCGAGGGCGACCCGACGGCCGCTGCTCATCGGCCCGCGGTAGAGCGCGTTCCCGTACGGGTGGCCGAGCGCCAGGTGGACGTTGGTGCCGCCCCCGATCCGGGCGGCGACGTCGAACACGACCGGGTGACCCGCGCGGTCGATGCAGGTCTGCAGGCAGAACGGTCCGAGGATCCCCGGCGGGTACTGGGCCTTGGCGGCGTCGACGAACTTCTCGCCCATGCGGAACACCTCCTCGAGGATCGACTCCCGCACGGTCAACGTTCCGTGACCGACCACGAGGTACTCGGGGATCCGGTCGGAATCATTGAGCTCGAGCTGCTGCGCCGCGGGCAGGCGGACGAGCCCGTCGAGGTTGCTCTCGCGCCGCTCGTCGACCCCGAGCAGTTCGAGCCCTTCCGCTCGAGGGACGAGCGGGGAGAAGAAGAAGTTGAAGTTGAACACCGGACCGAGGACGTACTCTTCGATCCGCGCCGTCTCGAGGTCGGCCGGAGCGACCGTCCCACGGGCGACCAGCCGCTCGACCTTCGCTCGGTATTCGGTCGGGCTCGTGACGGTAAAGAACCCGCGCTCGAGCCGACGGGTGGCGTGCGGGAGTTTCACGATTGCCAATCGGTCGATCGCTTCCGGGTTCGGGATCTTCCGAGGGGTGCGGATCCCGGCCCGTTCGAGGAGCGTGTAGTAGTTCTCCCGTTCGCTCCGCTCCTCGATCCGGAGGAGCATGCGCGACCCGGCGATCGGCACCCGGAAGTCGTCCTCGATCGCCTCGAGCGCGACGTAGGAACTGAACGCCCGGTTCGGGACGAGCACGACCCCTTCCGAGCGGAGGCGCTCCTGGACCGCGGGGGAGACGATGTCGGCGAACTTCGGGAACGTCCAGACGTCGTCGACGCACCCGCGCATCCGGGTCCCGTCCGGCGCCCGGACCGTCCGGAAGTAGCGCGTGTACGTCGCGTCCCGGCCCGCCTCCGCGAGGATGAGGCTCGTCAGGCCTTCCGTCACGGCCCCGTCGGCGACATCGATCGCGGAGTGGGAACCGACCGTTCCCACGACCGGCGGGGACGGATAGTGGGCCACCAGCGCCCGGACTTCCTCGAGGGGGAGCGACATGGAGAACGGCACCGTCACAGAAGATTAAGCGCTCGCGCCACCCGCTCCGATGAGAGGGGAAGCTCGGTGACGTGTGCGCCGGTGGCGTCGCGCACCGCGAGCGCGACGGCGGCCGCGACCGGGATGATCGGAGGTTCCCCGAGTCCCTTCGCGCCGAACGGGCCGGCTCCCGAGAACCCCTCGACGAACGTCACTTCGATCGGCGGAACCGAACCGAGCGTCGGGATCCGGTAGTCGAGCAGTCCCGCGTTCAGGAGGCGACCGTCCTCCGACCAGAGCGCTTCCTCGGTGAGCGCGGTCCCAAGGCCCATCACCACGCCGCCCTCGATCTGCGCCGAGGCGGACGCGGGGTCGATGATCGTGCCGGCATCGTGGACGGCGGCGTACCGAACGACCCGAACGGTCCCGGTCCCTCGATCGACCGACACTTCCGCCACGTGCGCTGCACCGGTGAAGTCGGTGAACGGGTAGAAGGCGCCGGCCTCCACCTTGCGCTCGTCGATCGTGCCGCCCTTCCCATAGTGCCGTCCGGTCGCCACGAGCCCGTCCCCGGTGCGTTCGGCCTCGGTAAGAACCTCCCGGATCGGGCGTCGCGTTGTCCCGGCGACCACCACCACCTCGTCCTCCGCCACGGCGAGGCGAGGCACGGGCTCGGCTAGGCCGAGCCGACGGCCGAGGTCGGCGAACAGCATCCGCGTCGCCTCCTCCACGGCGCGGCCGAGCACGGCGGTGGTCCGGCTCCCGTACACTCCGGAGTCGAACGGTGCGCGAGCGGTGGTCTCGTACGCCACCGTCACCCGGTCGCGGGGGAGTCCCGTGCACCGGGCGGCGACCGCCGCCACCCCCGCGAGCACGCTCCCGCTCCCGATCTCGCGCTCTCCCTGAACGACGGTGAGCCCGGTCGGCTGGAGGAGGAGTCGCACCTCCCCACCGGCGCCGGTGCCCGTCGACCAGAATCCGGCCGCCACTCCGACCCCATGGTCCGGACCGGCCTCGGCCCGCCATCGGGCCGCAATCGCCCGGGCCTTCTCGAACGCCGCGGCGAGCCCGAACGGACCCACCGCCTGGCCGAGCGGAGTCCGGTCCCCCTCTTTCCAGAGGTGCGCGGCCCGGAACGCACCGGGGTCGACTCCCGCTTCCCTAGCCACATGGTCCAGATGGGACTCGAGCACGAAGGCGCACTGCGGCGCGAACGGCGCACGATGGGGTCCGAACGCCGGCTTGTTGGTGCGGACCGCGTACCCCTCAACCTCGAACGCCGGCGTCGCGTAGGGGCCCAACAGGAACCCGATCGCAAACCCGGTCGCGAAGTCCCGTCCGGGGAGAGCGTTCCCCACGTCGAGGAGAAGACGAACCCTCCGCGCGACGATCCGGCCGTGCGCGACCGCGGTCTCCATGCGGATCACCGAGGGAAGCGTCGTCCGGCCGAGCAGGAACTCCTCGCGGTACCCGAGCGCGAGCTTCACCGGCCGGCCCGCCGCCCTCGCGAGCAGAAGGGCGTACGGCTCGAGCAACGCCGAGCCCTTGCCGCCGAAGCCTCCGCCGACCCACGTTCCTTCCACCACCACCGACTCCTCGGGTACGCCGAGCAGGGAGGCGATGTCCTCCCGGGCGCCGAACGGAGATTGCGTCGAGGTGCGGACCCGCCACTTCCCGTCCCCGACCTCGGCGAGACACGCGTGGGGTTCGAGCGCCACCTGGTGGACGCTCGACGTTCGGTAGACCTCTCGGACGACGGTGTCGGCCGTGCGGAACACCGCCTCGACGTCCCCCTCGCGCGCCCGCACGTGAGCGGCCACGTGAGGAGAGGAGTCCGCCGAGGGACCCGGCCACTCCGGAAAGACCTCTTCGAGGTCACTCACCACCGGGAGCGGTTCCACTTCGACCCGGACCGCGCGGGCCGCCTGGCGGGCGAGTTCCCGGGTCGGGGCGGCGACGGCGGCCACCGGCTGGTTCCGGTACGCCACCGTGTCGGTGGGGAAGACCGGGCGGTCCGGGTCGCCCGAGGAGCCCGGCAGCAGCGAGGCGAGGTCGGCGGCACCGATGGCGACCACGCCCTCGATCGCACGAGCGGGCGCGAGGTCGACCGAGCGCAGACGACCGTGCGCGACGGGAGCGGGGACGAGCGCGCCCCAGAGCATCCCGGGCGACTCGAGGTCCATTCCGAACACGGCCGAACCTTCGAGCTTCGGCCGGGCGTCCGGTCGGGGGGAGGCGGTCACTCGCCCTCCCGCTGGAGAAGGGAGACCGCCCGGGCGATCGAGAGGTACCCCGTGCATCGGCAGAGGTTCCCGCCGAGGTCGGTGAGCAGTTCGTCGGTCGACGCATCCGCCCCCCGTTCCTTGAGGAGGCCGACCAACGCCAGCACGAATCCCGGAGTGCAGTAGCCGCACTGGAGCGCGCCGGCCCGCGCGAACGCTTCCTGGACGTTCCGCCCGACCGGGTCGGCGGCCACTCCCTCGATCGTGGTGAGGGAAGCACCGTCCACCTCGTGGGTGAGCGTGAGACAGGAGAGCGTCGAGACCCCGTCCACGAGAACGGTGCACGCTCCGCACTCACCGCTCCGGCACCCCTCCTTCGTCCCCTTGAGCCCGAGGCGCCATCGGATCGTGTCGAGAAGGCGCTCCGAATCGGGGACGCGGTCGAGCGGCCGGCGCTGGCCGTTCACCGTCAGCACGATGGGGGTCGGCATCATCGGCTCCGGTCCGAAGAGGTCACGACGCTCTGGACTGCGCGCTCGAGCAGCGTCGCCACGAGGTGCCGCCGGTACTCCTCGGACGCCCGCCGGTCGGCGGCGATCGAGAGTCTCTGGGCCGCCTCTTCGGCCGCGAACCGGATCTCGGAATCGGCCGGCGCCGCAGAGCGGAGGAGCGATTCGGCCTCGGGGAGCCGCACGACGCGCGGAGGGATACCCCCGACAGCGAGCCGCCAACGGCCGTCGGAGGGGGAGCGCGCGGCGGCGACCGCGATCTGGGAGATGTCGTGTTCGGGCCGGACGCGCTGCCAGAGGTAGGCCGATGGCCTCGGCTCGGGAAACCGGACGGATCGGATGAGCTCCCCGGAGGCGAGCGCCGTGCGACGTGACGCGACGAGGAACCGGTCGACCGAGAGCGTCCGGGAACCGTGCGGACCGACCAGGTCGACTTCGGCATCGAGCGCGAGCAGCACGGGGAGGAGGTCGGAGGCCGGCGCGGCCCGGCCAAGGTTGCCGCCCAGCGTGGCGCGGTGACGGAGCGGAACGCCTCCGACCGCGCGGACCGCTTGAAGGAGGCCGGGGTGGCGCGCCGCGACCTCGGGGTCCTGCTCGAGGGACCGCAGCGGGAGCGTGCTTCCGACCGTGAGCACGGGACCGTTCCAGTCCAGCGTGCGCCACGGCAGATGGCGGAGGGAGACGACTCGCCGCGCCGTGCTCCGTGCCGCGTCGAGGTCAAAGATGAGGTCCGTGCCGCCCGCGAGCACCACCACTTCGCCGGGGGAACCCGTCGCGAGCTCGGCGATGGCCGCCTCGACGCTCGCCGGGAAGACGAGGGTGAACGCGGTCGGCATTGCGGCGGGGGAGCGCGCCCGAAGGCTAACGGTTTCGCGTCGTGCGGGGGAGCCGGCACGCCTTCTTTTTTATCCAATGAGCGGCTTTGGCAACCGGTCGGCATGCCATTCGAACTTGCGTTGCGTTACAGCACTCCTCTCACCCCGATCGCCGACCTCGATGAGGTGCTGCGCGAATTCCTGCGGCTGGTGGGGTATCTCCCCGAGGGGGAGGAGGGACGGGGCTCCGAAGGACCGGTCGCGCAGAGCCTCGCGTACCGTCTCGTCCGGGACTGCCTGCTCAAGGACCCGACGCGGGCCTGGTACGTGGACGAGCTCACGGCGGTGCTCAAGACATCGAAGCCGACCGTCTACCGGCATGTCAACAAGCTCAAGGCGCTCGACCTTCTGGAGGAAGCGGGAGGGGCCACCGACGGAAAGGGCCGCAAAGGGTACCGGCTGCGGTACGGGAACCTCGCCCGAGCGTGGGATTTCACGGAGGCGAACGCGCAGAACGCGCTCCGCCGGTATCGGGAGACGGTGAATCACTTGCAGACGTTGATCGAGAAGCATGCGCTCGAGGTCCCCGTGAAGGTGGCCGCCGTTCCGCGCGCCGTCGGGCGCGAGCGGGGAGGGAGCCGATGAGCGACCCGACGGGAGGGGCGAAGCGGCCGATGATCGCCCTCACGGCGGGATCGAAGGTCCGGGTGCGGTCCGCCGGCACCGAGAGCGAGGCGATCGTCTCGACCGGGACGTTCCGGGGCCTCGTCTCGATCAGCGGCGATAACGCCCTCGCCATCGAGCTGGACGGTTCCGGCGGGGAGGAGAAGGGACTCGTGCGGATCGTGCCGGTCCCGGCGATCCTCGCCATCGACATCCTCGAGGCCGCGAAGGCCGACGAGGAGAAGCGGAGCGAGCCGCCGCAGTCCCCGGGATACTTCCGCTGAGGAACGGTAGACCGTCCGGGCCCCCGCCCGCGACGGGGCCGGAGGACGGGCTTGCTGGGAGTTCCGGCGCGGAGGGACGAGTTCGTTCCGCGATTTCGAACCCAGGTCGCTGGCTCCGAAGGCCAGCAGGATAGTCCAGACTACCCCACAAGCCCGCCGACCTTCCACGGGACGCCGGCTATTTGGGCGTTCCGGAGTCCGGCTCGGCGGCGACCGAGACGTCCTCCGGACCGGGAGGCGGCGTGCCCTCGCCTTCCGCGAGGGACGGGGCGCCCTCGCGGTGGAACCGGTCGAGCGTCGTCTGCGCGGTGGCGCCGGGGAAGAGCGTCGCGATCGAGTCGGCGAGGAGTTGGATGCGCTGGCGAACGTACGGCGTGATCCCTTCCATCGCCCCCAGCCGCTGCGCGAGGAGGAGGTACTTCCGGACCGACGCCTCGTAGACCGTCGAGAGCAGTTCCCCGTCGCACCGGCCGCCGGCCCGTTCTGCGGTGCATCGACCCGAGAGCGGGGGCCGTCGGTGCGAGGCGCCGCAGACCTTGCACCGGAACGTCTGGGTGCCGTAACTGCGGAGGTTGCCCATCACGTCGGGCAGGAAGTGGGCGTTCAGCACGAGCGTGACCGCCTCGGCGAGGTCGACCGCCCGGATCTGGGAGGCGAGCACGATCGACCGCTCGACGAGCTCCGCCATCGGCCGGCCCTCGCGGTAGGCGGAACGGGGCGGGCCCCCCGCAATGCGGTGGGTGTCGTGCGTGAAGCCGTAGTTCGAGAGCGAGCGGGCCGAGCCGAGGCGATGGCCGACGAGGTCGAGCAACGGCTCCACCTCCTTCGGGTTCTTCCGCTCGAGGGCCGCGCGGTAGAGCGCGAGCGGGTACCGGCTCGACACGTCGACGTTGTGCGCCTCCTTGTCGACCTCGGTCGTCTCGAGGCGCGTCGTCAGGACGAGCGGCTTGTCCATGAGCGCGCCCCGGCTCTCGGGGAGGAACGCGCGGGAGAAGTTGAGGAGGGCATCGAGGAGGAGCGTCACCGAGTCCTCGTCACCGTCGCAATTGCGGCGCTTCGCGGCGTGGAAGACCGGGTGGGCGAAGCACGCCTCCGCGTGCGTGAAGCCGATCAGGCGGCCCGCGACGCCGCCCGAGGTGTGGGGGGCGAGCGCCACCACGACCTGGCCGATGAGCGCCTCCGGGCGGTCGGCCCGGTAGAACGGCTCGACCTCGTAGAGGCGGACGAGCTCGTCATCGACGAACTGGGCGAGGCGGGTGAGATACGCTCCGCAGGAGCGGGAGACGACGAGGTCCTGGGGCAGGAGCTCCACCAGCTGGTCGTCGTCGATGAGCGGCGCGCCGGACCAGTCCCGGGAGTAGCCGATCTTCCGGAGCGTCGCGACGTCCGTGCCGATCTCGGCCGGTCGGAAGTGGGTGAGCGGGAGGTCGGTGAGGTCAAAGCGGGCGGTGCCGTCCTGGTAGACCGAGATCGCGTGCGACGCCCTGAGGATCGCCTTCTCGATCGCCTCCGGCACCTTCCCGGGTGAGGTGAGGCCCTTGACGCCCTTCACGACCGGAGGTTGGCTCACGTGGAGGCGGTCGAGGGCATCGCTCCAGAGACGAGCGACCGGAAGCGGCTCGGCGATGACCTTCCCGGTCGGCTCCGTGTGCGCCCCGCACGGGCATCGGGTCCAGACGGTCGACCGGCCGCACGCGGGGCAGCTGCGGACCCCGAGGTCCACTTTGACGCCCTCGCGCATCGTCCGTCGCGCCGCGTCGGGAAGCGACCGCGTCTGGCCGCCGGCCGCGCCCACGGGGAAGAGCCCGTGCACGTTCGGCTGCATGCTCCTCTGGTGCGCCTTCTCCGGGCGGCCGACGCGGCCACCCACCCGGGACGGCCCCCGGGCCCGGATCGGCACGCCGGCGAGACGGCTCACGTAGGCGAGCGCGTCCTCCTCGACCGGGTCGAGGGGGACGTGGCGGACGAGCAGCTCCCCCTCGGGGACCAGGCCGAGACCCCCGACGAGCGCCGCCGAGGCGTCGGGCTCGCCTCGCAGGTCGTTCCCTTCCACCGGGGAGAACAGGAAGCCGAGCCGCACCAGGACCTCCCGCCACTGCGGGTCGGCCGGGAGGACCAGCCCCCCGGTGACCCAGCGGCCGCTGCGCTCGACGAACTCTGCGAGGGCGCGAACCTCGGCAGGGGTGAGGTCGTGCCAGAAGAGGAGCCATCGAGGGTGGAGCGGGACGCGGTAGGTCTGGGCGAATCGCACCGCGTCGCCGTACGATGGGACCCCGATGCCCTCGGCCTCGGGCGCGCCGGCGGCCCGCAGCTCCTCGAGGTGCCAGTCGAGGGAGTACCCCGGCGGGACGAGCGGCTGGTTGTTCTCGAGGAACTCCCCGACCGACACGAGGATCTCCCCAAGGTCGACGATCCGGCGCACCCGCGCGCGCAACGCCTCGGCCCGAGCGAAGTCGTGCACGGCGGTCACCGTGCCGTCGTCGAGCTCGACGATCGGACCCTCGATCGTGTCGCAGACGCCCATCGCCGCCGCCTTGCCGGGGTACTCGAGCTTGACCTGGGTCCCGATCGCCACGAAGTTCTGGAGGAGCACCATCGTCGCGGGGTTCACCGCGCACGCGGCGAGCCCGGTCGTGCGGGCGCGTCCGTAGACGAGACGGAATCCGCCGGGGTGGTTCGGGTGCGCCAGCACGGGGCGCCCGCCGACCGAGTCCTGGAGGTACTTCGGGGCCCGCGTCTCGTCCGACTCGTCCGTGTGGTGACCGAGTTCGGAGAGGAACTCCCACCCGTCGAGCCCGAGTTTCTCCACGATCTTCTGGAGTTTCGCGGCCTTCTGGCAGAGGCCCTCCGCAATGACGAGGCATGCCCCGCCTCGAATCCCGTTCGTGCGGACCCGCTCGAGGTTACGGAAGGCGCTGACCTCGGCGTCCCCCTCCGTCGCCTCCCCGGAGATCGCGACGGGAACATGGCGGACGACCAGGCCGATCTCCTCCGGACTCGGCATGTACTGGAGGTGCTGGAGCGTCTTGTAGAGCGGAATCTCCTCCTGGTACCGCCCCACCTCCTCGGGGTCGGGCCGGAACGCCGCGAGCCCAAGGTCCCGCCGGACGACGTCGGCGAGCAGCACGCTCAGCGCTTGGGCGGTGCCCCCCGCCGCCCGAATTGGCCCGGCGTAGTAGAGCTCGATGTACGGAGCGTGGTCCCGCCCCTCCATCACGTGGACCTCGGCGAGCCCCTCAAGGGGGGCGACGAGAATCCCCTCCGTCAGGATCGCGAGGCCGACCCGAAGCGCCGCGTCGACGCGCGCCGCCATCGACTC
>Ga0187780_10003215_pt1 | contig 12364 bp, 11 predicted proteins | sample 1015_Q2_SP10_20__FD_132429 | JGI IMG/M metagenome (GOLD analysis project Ga0187780, IMG submission 132429) | Tropical peat soil microbial communities from peatlands in Department of Meta, Colombia - 1015_Q2_SP10_20_MG | ecosystem: Environmental > Terrestrial > Soil > Wetlands > Peat | place...
CGACCGTGTTAATCAAACAGACTCGGTCACATTTGGCGGCGGCCGCTTGCGACGGCCGTGGAAGCGCCAAAACGCCGCAGAAAACGAAAAGGATTAAGGTCGTTTGCCCGAAGGTCTTCAATTTAGTTCTCTCCCTTCTTGAGCTTCGTGCCTAGGCTTCCAACAACCTTCGCCAGCCGTCAGCGGGTCAGCATGGCAATCAGCGGTGCATACGCCGGGTACGCGGCGCTCAGCTCCTCGCGCTTGCCTAGTTCGAAATCGACCGGGTCGAAACCCGGTGCCATGGTCGTTCCCATTAACGCAAAAGCCCCGCCCGGCGCAAGCCGCGAGCCCTGCCACGTTCCTCCACACACGAGTTGTTGTAGACGCATTCCTCCGCCGATGTCTTGCCCGAGCAAGAGGGCTTCCGCCGAACCATCGGGCTTGAGTTTCAGCATCTCGACCGGGTCCCCCAGATAGAAATGGTACATTTCGTCTCCCCGCAGGCGATGCATCGCCGAAAAGGTCTCGGGAGTGAGCAGGTAGTAGATCGCCGTCGATAGCGATCGCTCGCCCGGATAGCACTTGGAGAGTGCATCTTTCGGCAGTCGGTGTGCGGACCTGTAGGTTTCCGCGAACAGACCTCCTTCTCGACCAAGAGGTTCCAGCTTCAGCAGCTTACGGACTTCGTCGGCTGTCAGCATGCGCTGCGAAGATACGGATGACTGTCCTGGAACGCAAGCAAAACCTCACGGCTCAGCCGAAATGCAGAAACTGTCGAAGGGGATGCTGCACGCTAGGGAACCTACCGTCGGAATGCCAGTTGACACCTCCTGAGGGCGTTTCCATAATCGCGAGTGGCGGGAACTCCTTGACACAACGCCAACGACCTCACGAACGTGCCCTGGAACAGGCCGTTTCCCGGGCCTTGCGCGACAATCTCGTCCCGCTGCAACGCACTGCAGACGAGTTGCAGCAGGCTTACGCGGATCTGGTCGCGGCCTGCTCTTCCAGCCGTCCCAGCAACGCGCTCCCGGCCATGTTGCGTGCCCAGACGGCCGCCTCGGCGCTCGCTGCTGGACTGTCGGTGCTATCGAATTTCGTCGCAGTAGCGCTCAAGCCGCGGGACGATGGTACGTCTGGTGAGGAGTCGGGCGCCTCGGCATCGGCCGTTGCCGAACCTGAGGAGCAAAGCATCACAGAGGCAGCTCCGAGCGAGCCTGAATGGCCCGAGGCCGAGGAAGAGCCTTCGTCCCCGACTGAAATACCGTTCCAAGCCACGGTGGTAGAGGAATCACCCGTTATCCCGGAGCCGGTGGCAGAAACACCCGCCTTCGACGTCCGAAGCCTTCCGACCGATCTCCAGGAGCTGCATCGTCGCGCAAACCGGGTGGCCAAAGTAGCCATGCAGGACATCAAACTATTGCGGCCCAAAGACGTTCGTCTGGGCCGTGAAAGCAAAGACATCTGTGTAAGGTTGCGAAGTGACCTCGACAAGGCCCGAAAGGAATACGATCGCCGCTTCCGCACGATTCAGGACCATCCAGTTGATTACTTTCATCATTGGATGGTTGAAATTCTCGGAGAGGGCGATCCCGAAGCGCTCGGAGAGTATCCCTATCCCTCTGCGGCCCTTCGGCATTAATATTTCCGGCATGAAATTCCCCAGCCGGATCGTTGCCACGCTTGGCGCTATGCTGTTGGTGTCATTGGTGTGCACGGCACGATCGGTGTCCAGCTCACCATCGACATCGAGTCAAAGGCCTGTGTTCAGGCAAGATCAGCTTGAAAAGCTGGCGCGATCACTGAAAGGCTCGACCGCACCGCGAGCCTACGCGCAACTGAGCGCCATGGCGACAGAGAGGTCGTCCGGCACCCTAGGCATGCGGGCGGCTCTCGCACTCGGTTATTTCGACTACAACAAAGGGCGTTACGCGGAGGCGCTCCAGTGGCTTACGCGCGCAAAGAATGATCCTCTGCTGGCTGACTATGCTCTGTACTGGATGGCTGAGACGAACCTCGCGCAAGGTCACAGCACGGAGGCGCTCATCAAACTCAAGCAGTTCCGCGCAGAATATCCCGATTCGGTGATCACCGACCAGGTGCTGGAGTCGCTTGGAGCAGCTGCCATGGCTTCGAATCAGCCCGGCGAAGCTGTCGCAGCGCTCGATTCGTCTGCGTTAACCGCTCAGAGACCCGCTTTGCTTCTGCTGCGCGCCGAGGCTCGCGAACGGACGAACGACCTCGTTGAAGCCGCAGTGGACTACGAGGCGGTCTACATGAGATTTCCCACTAGCGAACAGGCTCGCGAGGCGGGCGAGAAGCTCAAGTTTCTTCGTGGCACTCTTGGCGACAAGTTTCCGCAGCTTTCGATCGCCCAGCGGCTTGACCACGCTTCCACTCTGTTTGTGGAGCGGGACTGGCGGGAGGCTCGCAGCGAATACTCCGCGCTGTTGCAGGAACTATCCGGCACCGACCACGAACGCGCAGAACTCCGCATTCTTGAATGTGGCGTGGCACTCGGCGGGGGACCGTCGGAGCTAACGGCTCTTTCGATCACCAGTACCGAGGTGGATGCGGAGCGCTTTGCTGCGCTCGCGGACTACTATCGCTCACAGCACGATGATGAAGAAATGACGGCCGCCGTCGAAGCCGCCGTTTCTCGTGCGCCCCAGAGCCCTTCGGCAGAATCCGCCCTCTTCCTAGCGGGGAACTACTATTGGGTGCAGCTCGACCGCGACCGTGCAGCCGGCTACTACAAGCGCGTGGAAGAGAATTTCCCCCAGGCGGGCGACGCGACCGCAGCGCAGTGGCGCGTGGCATGGACGGCCGTCTTAAAGCGTCAGTCCGATTCAGTGGAATTGCTGAAAGAGCACCTTCGCCGCTTTCCCGGTTCACCGTTTACCTCCGACGCCTTGTATTGGCTCGGGAGACTGGCGGAAGAAACAGACGCACCAACTCTGGCTCGAAGCTACTACGTCAAGTTAGCCGATCGGTATCCACAGAATTACTTCGCGGGCCTGGCTTCTGATCGACTGCGCGCGCTGGGCAGGGAGCCGATGCAGGTATCGGACGTGATCGCACAGATTCCGCCCGTTTCGGCATTACCGAAGCTGGACGGTGCCATCCCGCTCGCCGCCGTGCGAAATCGTGCGCGTGCCGAGGCCCTGCGCTCGATTGCTTTCGATGCTTCGGCGGAGCTGGAGCTGCGCGCGGCTTATGCGGCGACCGGTGAAGCGCGGCTTTTGCTGGAAGTGGCTCAGACGGCCGCAACGGCTGGACACTATGGGGCAGCAATCATTACCGTGCGCCAGATCTTTCCGCAACTGGAATCGCAGAGATTTGCGGAAGTTCCGCGCGACGTATGGACCACTGCGTATGCCTTGCCCTTTGAGTCTTCGATTCGCCGATGGTCAGCTCACGTGGGTCTCGACCCCATGTTGGTTGCCGGACTTGTCCATCAGGAGTCCGCGTTCGACCCGGATGCGCGCTCTGGCAAGAACGCCATCGGCTTGATGCAACTTCTTCCAGAGACGGCTCGTCTGCTGGCGCGCTCTCAGAAGATAGGTTATTCTCGTTTGCGGCTCACTGATCCGGACTACAACGTGCGGCTTGGCACTGCTTACTTGGCTCAACTGGTCAAGCAGTTCGGCAGCACCGAAGAAGCGCTCGCTGCCTACAACGCGGGCGAGGATCGCGTCGAATTGTGGAACGCCGGGCAGACATACCGCGACACAGCTGAGTTCGTTGACTCGATTCCGTTCACCGAGACGCGCCAGTACGTGCAAATCATTGCGCGCAATACCGAAATTTATCGTCGGCTCTATGGACCTCAAAACGACTCCCGCGGTCTCCGCGTCAGTGGCGGCCACTAGCCCAAGACTTTCTGCGAAAGCCGAGCGGTTTACCGAATCGGTTATACGCGAAATGACGCGCTTGGCCCTTCACTACGGCGCCGTCAATCTCTCCCAAGGCTTTCCCGATTTTCCCGCGCCTGCTGAAATCAAGCGCGCCGCACAGGAAGCGATCGCCGCGGATATCAACCAATACGCCATCACGTGGGGTGCGAAGAAGTTTCGCGACGCAATCGCCCTGAATTTCCAGCGCACGCAGGGCATGGCGGTCGATCCCGAGTCTGAAATCACCGTTTGTTGTGGTTCCACCGAAGCGATGCTATCGGCCATGATGGCGATCATTAATCCGGGTGACGAGGTCGTAGTCTTCGAGCCTTTTTATGAAAACTACGGTCCGGACGCGATTCTGTCCGGCGCCACTCCGCGCTTCGTCAAGCTGCATCCGCCCAACTGGGCATTTGATCCTGATGAATTGGCCGCGGCATTCGGCCCGGCGACCAAGGCCATCATTCTCAACACGCCCAACAATCCAACGGGCAAGGTTTTCGATCGAGCGGAACTGGAACAAATTCGCGATCTCTGTGTCCAGTGGAATACCTTTGCCATCACCGATGAGATCTATGAGCACATGCTCTATGATGGCGCCCGCCACGTGTCGCTCGCCACAATCGATGGCATGCGCAATCGCACCATCACAATCAACGCGCTTTCGAAGACTTACAGCGTAACCGGCTGGCGAGTCGGATGGGCGATCGCGGCGCTTGAAGTGACCGCGGCCATTCGGAAAGTGCACGACTTCGTTACGGTGGGAGCGGCGGCGCCGCTTCAAGAGGCCGGCACGCTCGCGCTCCAGATGCCCCAGAGCTACTACGAGACTTTGGCAAGCGACTATCTAGTCCGCCGCGACCGTCTGTTAGGAATTCTTACAAGCGCCGGTTTTCGCTGCTTTAAGCCTCGCGGCGCCTATTACATCATGACGGATATCTCTGCGTTCGGTTTTCCCGACGATGTGGCATTCGCCAGGTACATGGTGAAGGAGATTGGCGTGGCGGCTGTACCGGGTTCCAGCTTCTACCGCAATCCCGTTGACGGGCGCGCCCATCTTCGGTTCACATTTTGTAAGAAGGAGACCACATTTCAAGCCGCTGCCGAGCGACTCGCCAGGCTACATCGATAAGGTAGTGGCCCGATCAATCTCCTGCTCCCTGGCTTGCTGTTTCTCCCGCAGCCACGGATCGCGAGCCAAAGCGTCTAAGTCAAGGAGATGAGTGGGAGCCGAATTTCGAAGGAGAACAATGCACGGAACGGATTTACGATCACGCGGATCACGACGACTTTCGCGCGGCTCTCGGCGAAATCGCTTCGGAGTTGTTCCGAGATGTTCCGAAATCGAGATTTAAGAGAACGCTGGCTACGATAGATCAAAGGATTGTCTGTAATCCGGGATCAGGACCGGCCAGCGGTATTGCGCCGTCACGGCGGACCGAAACGAATCCAAAGCGTTAGGCTCCCCGTGGACGAGGAATGTCTGCCGTGGCTCCGTCTGCATGCCTGAAAGCCATCGCAGTAGCTCGCTCTTCCCTGCGTGAGCCGAGAGCTGCCCGATTTCGACAATCTCTGCGCGCACGGGAATTTGCTCGTGATGAATGCTGAGATATTTCACTCCATCCAGTAGCAACCGTCCGCCCGATCCCTCGGCCTGATATCCGACCAGCAGGACGGTGTTGCGGGCGTCAGGGAGGCGTCGGGCCAGATGATGCTTGATGCGTCCTCCCGTGATCATTCCGCTTGCCGAGATGATGATGCAGGGCGTGACCACGTCGTTGATCTGCTTCGATTCCTCCACCGTGCGGGTCATATGAACTTCATGGCAATTTAAGGGGTCGCGGTTCCCCGTCTTCTCGAGCGCACTAAACTCGGCATCATGATCTTCGTGGTGGCTGACGTAGAGGGCCGTCACATTGATCGCCATGGGGCTGTCCACGAAAACAGGTAAACGCGGAATCCGCTGTTGCTCTTCGAGCTTACGCAGGTAGAACATCAACAACTGAGCCCGTCCGACCGTGAATGCCGGGATCACCAGGGCGCCGCCACGTTTGGCCGTGCGGTTCACGATGTCAGCCAATTCGTCTTCGACCGAGCCTGTGGGATGATCACGATCCCCATAGGTCGATTCGCAAAGCAAAAAATCGGCGCGCGTGGGAGATTCAGGATCCTTCAAGATGGGTTGGTCGTAACGCCCCACGTCGCCGGAAAAGACGACCAACGTTTGCTTACCGTTTTCCGTGATCGTGAGTTCGAGCCATGAAGAGCCGAGAATATGCCCCGCGTCATGAGGGCGTACGGAAAACTGCGGGCTGATCGTGAAGCTCTGCGCACGCGCGATCACCCGAAATCTTTCAAGGGTCGCCTTAGCTTCCGGCAGCGTGTAGAGCGGCAGAGGCGGTTTATGCACGCTGTAACCCTTCTTCGCAGCGAATTCTGCGTCCTCTTCCTGTAAGTGCGCGGAATCGGGAAGAAGCAGCGCGCAAAGTTCGTGAGTCGCCGCGTTCGAATAGATCGGCCCACGAAAACCATCCCGCACGAGCCGCGGCAGGTAGCCCGTATGATCGATGTGCGCGTGCGTCAGCAGCACCCAGTCAATCGTCGAAGGATCGACATCCAGGCTCTCCCAATTGCGCTGCTTCAATTCCTTTGATCCTTCGAATAGACCGCAATCGACCAACAGCTTCTTGCCCCCGGCTTCGAGCAAGTACTTCGATCCGGTTACCGTTCGCGCCGCACCGAGGAACGTGATTTTCGGCATCCGCTGGATTCTAGTCTACGTATGGGATCGATAGACACGACTTTTGATCCGATCCGTGCCCCCCAACGATTTCATAAGGTTTAGATTCTCGTTCAAATAGGGCAAGATCACTTGTTTGACGCTCCCCACATCGGAGTGTTATAAAAAGTGATCCGCTTGTTAGCGGTGGGGCCGTGGCGCAGTTGGGAGCGCGCCTCGATGGCATCGAGGAGGTCGAGGGTTCGAATCCCTTCGGCTCCACCAGTTTTTTCAAGGTACAGTCCGGAAAGATCCTTTACAGAACGTTCCGAAGACACTTTCGGGCCGAACGGGTTTATGCGGGAAGCTATATCCTTACAGGTAACAAAAGTGACCCACCACATCGAAGTCTCCTTGACTCAAAACCTCGTCAACACAGACCAAGTGCGCTCCGTGAAGATTGAAGGCGACCGCCTCACTCTGCAGGGAGGAATTTATTGTGGGCGGCGTCACGTTTGCGAACCTTGAAGTCGTTTGGGAGCGGCTGAAGCCGAAGAGGCGGCTGGCAAGTAGATCGAGATTTCAAAGAACGCGCTAAACCCCACGTGTGGAGCCAAGGAGAACAGCATGCTTACTAACGTGAAGGGGTCCGACCTGTCCATTTCAGATGAAAAGGCTTCGCGGATTGGACCAGCCGGAATCGACATTGCCTACCAGCGCCTTGGGAGCCACGACACACCTCCTGTGTTACTCATCATGGGCGTTGCCGCGCAATTAATTCATTGGCCAGACGAATTTTGCCGCGCGCTCGTAGACCATGGTCTGCAAGTCATCCGTTTTGACAATCGCGACGCCGGGCTATCCACGCACCTGAATAACGCGTCCACTCCGAACCTGCCTGCTGTACTAGCCGGAGATCATTCGTCGGTCTCGTACACGCTTTCAGATATGGCTCACGATACGGTCGGACTGCTGGACTTTCTGGGTATCGAGCAAGCGCACATAGTGGGCGCGTCAATGGGCGGACAGATTGCGCAAACCATGGCGATCGAACATCCAGACCGCGTCCGGTCCCTCATCTCGATGATGTCGACGACAGGCGACGCGAAAGTGGGCCAACCTTCACCCGAAGTACTCCGGGAACTGTTTGCCGGTCCACCAGCGGTCACTCGCGACGAAGTCATTAGACAAATGTTGCGTGCCGCCCAATGCACCGGATCGCCCAGCTATCCCAGCGACGAAAACGAAATTGCGGCGGGAGCGGGCCGCGCTTATGACCGTTGTTACGATCCGGTCGGAACGGCACGTCAGGCAGTTGCTACGGTGGCCTCCGGTGATCGAACGGAGGCGCTGCGGCGTATGAATGTCCCGGCCCTTGTGGTCCATGGCCTTGTGGACCGCATGTGTGGTGTCAGCGGTGGACGTGCAACAGCGGAAGCAATTCCAGGCGCGGAACTCGTCCTGATCGACGGCATGGGGCACAACCTTCCTCCGGGGCTGCGATCGCAGCTTGCCCAACTCATCTCGGATTTCGTCTGGAAGGTGGAGCGCTCGCTTCTGTCTTGATTACGAATCGCTCGCCCCAAGTCGCGCAGTGTAGAGTAGTAGGTTTGAGCCCGGCAGTTCCGCGATTTGGACGAATAGCCCGACGATCTTAGAGGTTAGCCAGGCGTTTAAGCGCCCGCTGCAATTCAGCTCCCGGCACCGGCAACGCCCTTCTTCTGCCGATCAAGAAGTTCCCGAACGCGCCGTACAAAATCCTTGGAGCCCTCTGTAGCGAGCGTCCAGCTGGTTTGACATCCGCTAGCGGCCCGCTCCCGATCCGAAATAACTGAAAGTAAGGAAGATAGATTCGAAAGTGGGAATCCGCCAGTACTTTGGTCATATCCCTTGAGAATCATTTTTTCTGCTATATTGAAACAATAAGGCTCAGATGGTGTCTAAGAATAGTGCAACGGTAGAAGGCGCGATGGAACCTGTGGCGGAGCTAGTACAAAGCCTGTCGTGGGTACGCGACGAAGCTGAATTGGTTGCCGAGCTTCAGGCAGGTTCTGATTCTGCGTTCGATTACCTCGTCACCTACTACCATCCCAGCGTCTACAACCTGGTCTACGGGATCCTGTCAGATGCCGCCGACGCAGCCGACGTGACGCAAGAGGTCTTTCTGCGCGTCTTTCGAGGCATTCGCGGCTTCCGCCGGAGCAGCTCTCTCAAGACTTGGCTATATCGCGTTTCGGTGCGCCAAGCCCTCAACCACCGCCGCTGGTGGTGGCGGCACCACCGGCAGCAGGTTTCCATCGATGCCGAAGGGCCTGAGAATGGCACCGCGTGTGAACTCGAAGACTGCGAGGCGACGCCCTTTGAGCAATGCGCCGTGCACGAAATGCAGACCAGCGTGCGAAGGGCACTTGCGGAAGTCCCTCCCGTTTTTCGCAGCGCCGTGATTCTTCGCGATCTCGAGGGCCTGTCGTATGAAGAGGTCGCCGAGGTTCTTGAAGTATCTGTGGGCACGGTGAAGTCGCGCATCCTGCGCGGGCGGCGGATGCTGAAAGAAATCCTCGATCCGCTCTTGCACACGCCAGATGTTCACTCTCACGATACACCGAATCAGACCATGAGAGTTGCACGGCGTCAGCATGAGAGGATTCATTTTGTGGCGTCTGCCGAGGTCGTTGGCACCTCCCGGCCAGCCATAGCAGAAGCCACGGAAGGGCAGGGGAGCGAACGATGAATTGCCGCGAAGCCCAGCACTACCTCCCCGGCTACCTGGACGGCGCCGTTCTGACACGGGATCGCGCACACCTGCGTCGGCATCTCGATTCCTGCGGGAACTGCCGGCGCGAGCTTGAACGCTATCGTATCCTTGCAGGTCATCTCGCAAACGTCGAGCCCGTGATTGCGCCCGCTGATCTGGTGATGAAGATTCGTGTGCAGGCATCGCGCAAGCGCTCCTGGTGGATGGGAGCGAGCGAGTTTTGGGCCCGCACGCGACTGATATCGCAGAATATTCTAAAGCCTCTGGCATTTCCGGCTACCGGAGGCGTCTTGACGGCGATCGCCGTTTTTCTGTTCGTGACACAGGGTATGCTCGTGGGCCTGCCTGTCAGTGCCGACGCCGATGATCTGCCGCTAAACCTGGTCCAGCCGGCCGAGCTCGAAAGCCTCGCTCCTTTTCCCATCGCCGATATCGGTGGGACCGACGGCCATGCGAGTGAGGGCGCTCTGCTGCTTGAGGCCACCCTGGATGCTCAGGGACAGGTCGTCTATTACAAGATCCTCTCCGGCCCTACGAACGCCGCGGTCCAGCGTCAGATCGATCAGGTTCTTCTGTTCTCTCGCTTCCGTCCACAGTCAGAGTTCGGACGTCCCATGGGCGGTGGTCGGGTTCTATTGAACTTCAGCGAGATTCGTGTCCGCGGCTGAGGATTCTGAGCCATCTCGCAAAGTGCTTTTCTACGATTCTTGACTCCATTCGGCCCGCTCGTTAGAGTCTGTGTGTACTGGGGGATGGCTCAGGCGCCGCGTGCTTTGGGGAATGCCCGCCAGGGCATCGGAGCTTGAACTGGGACCCATGCCTTGAAGATTCAACCGATTCGAACCTTCGCAGAAACCTGTCGCGCCGTTGCGCTCCTGGTTACCTTTGTCGCCCTGGGCGCGAGGCTACTCCGGGGCCAAGCGGACACATTCGGCATTATTGTTGAGGCAGACCCGCAGATCTTCGCCACCATGTGCGCGCTCGACGCTGCCGGGTTCGGCGCCGATGAAAGCACCCTCTCGGAGATGCCCGCGCGGCTTGCCCTTCGCAGCGACCTGCTTAAAATGCAAGGACCTGCCACCGACATGCTCCGTCAGTTCTACCGCGATCATGCTTTGGCCGACCCAGCCGATACGCTTTCCCGATACATCAGCTTTGCGCTCGCCGCCGGCCCGCCCCCGAGCTTCGAATTTGACACGGACCGAGAATTCCTTCCGCCGGACGTGCTCTCGATTGACGGATTTCAGAGCGTCCTTGCCTCATTTTACAAAGAGGCGCATCTGGACGTTCGTTGGGCGAGGATTCAGCCGGAATATGAGCCGCTCGTCGAGCGCTATCGTCCTTCCGTGCGCCGCATCGTGACCGTCACAAATGCCTACTTGCGTGAGGTAGAGCGGCCTTCGAGTGGGCGTACCTTTGCCGTTTACGTTGAGCCGCTCGTGGGAGCGCGCACAAATTTTCGCAATTTCGGCGACAAGTATGCAGTCGTTGTCGGCACCGATCCCGATGCACGCGTCGATGCCATCCAGCATGCTTTCCTGCATTTCAAGCTCGATCCCCTAGTTTTGCGCTACCGTCCTGCCGTGGATATACGCCGGGACCTTCTGAACGTGGCTGCCCGCGCTCCGCAGCTGCCCGAAGAGTACCGCAGCGATTTTGTTTCTTTCACCGACGAATGCCTGATTAAGGCGGTCGAGTTGAGACTTCGGCATCTTCCGCCAGACGGCCTCGAAGCAGCGATGAAGGAAGCAGACAAGTCCGGGTTCATCCTCGTCCGTCCCTTCGTCACGCAGCTCCAGAAGTTCGAGAAGGATGAGCCGGCCATGTCGTACTATTTTCCCGAATTGATTGCCGGCGTCAGTGTGGATGCCGAGCAGAAGCGCCTAAAGGACTTCGTTTTTGCTCCCGCCGACTCCTCACCCGCTCCAGATGAGCACGGTGCTACGACGGCCGCGGCCCAGCCTTCCGAGTTGGAGCGTTTGCTGCAGGAGGGGGATCGTGAAATCGCGAGCAGAGATGCAACGGCTGCCACGGCGACATTTCACACCGTGCTGGCCAAATATCCGGACGAGCCGCACGGCTTGTATGGCCTCGCGATCGCGGCGGTGCTTTCGGGTAAGGCCGACGAGGCTCGTGGATTGTTCGAGCGGATTGTGTGGCTTGAAAATTCGCCGGAGCACACTCCGCAGGGATCGGCGCCGGCCATCGACCCCGGAATCCTGGCTTGGTCCCATATATATCTCGGAAGGATTCACGACCTCGAAGATGAGCGCGCGCTGGCAGTCAGTGAATATCGCGCGGCTCTAGGCATTGATGGCGCGCCGGAAGCGGCGCGTGCGGCGGCTCAGAGCGGTGTCGAGACGGCTTACAAGGTACCTGAACGCCCCGGGGAAAATCGACAACCACAGCCATGAACTGCCCGGGGGGTCAGATCCGCGTAGAGAGGGAAGGAACAACATGAGATCGCGGTCGGGCCCATCCCTTATCCACGCCCTGTTCGTTGCGTTGGTCGTTGTTGGAGTCCGCGCCCCGCTGACGCTTGCCCAGATGCGTGGTAATCAGACCGTTGCGCCTGCGAATGCATCCACCGACCAACAGCAGACTGAAATGCACTCGCTCACCGACGTGCAGACGCAGGGTCAGCATATCGACAACAAAGAGATCGCCGACTATAAGACGTTTTACAAGGAGCATCAGGAACCTGCCAAGAAGATCCAACTGGGCCAGGCGTTCCTCCAAAAATATCCCAAGAGTGCGCTGACAGAAGCCGTGGACGCGGAGCTTGTGAACGCGTACATCGAGCGTCAGGACTGGCCCGACGTTTACGCTACCGCCGATCGCGCACTGGCGCTGAAGCCTGACGATGTCGATGTGCTTACGACGGTCGGGTGGGTCATTCCCCACGTCTATCATCCGGATGAAACCGACGCGGGTGCGCTGCTCAGCAAAGCCGAGACCTATGAAAAGCACGCCCTCGAGGTTTTGGCGACGATGCCCAAGCCGCCTAGCCTC
>Ga0187780_10003217_pt1 | contig 12360 bp, 10 predicted proteins | sample 1015_Q2_SP10_20__FD_132429 | JGI IMG/M metagenome (GOLD analysis project Ga0187780, IMG submission 132429) | Tropical peat soil microbial communities from peatlands in Department of Meta, Colombia - 1015_Q2_SP10_20_MG | ecosystem: Environmental > Terrestrial > Soil > Wetlands > Peat | place...
GGGCGCGGTCGCGGCGTGCGGGGCAGTCATCGCCGTGCTGGTCGTCTGGCTAGGCTCCGGCCATTCCACGGCGTCGGCCGGCGCCAGCCCGCACCCGACTGGGCCCGCGCCCGCGCCGACGGTGGGGAACCTGCAGCTGGCCCGGCTGCAGGTCGGCGACTGCCTGACCGGGGCCAACATGGAACTCAACACCAGCAACCCCTGGCCGAAACTGACGCTGGCCGTGCCGTGCGGCCAGCCGCACACCGCGGAAGTGTTCTTCGCGGATAACAATTTCTGGCCGAAAAACAGCCCGTTCCCGGGTAGCAGCGCCATTACCAAAGACGGCAACACGGCGTGCGATAAGGCATTCCAGTCCTATGTCGGAATCTCGTATACGAAATCAATGTATACCTGGACCAATATCATCCCGGACACTTCGACATGGCCGACAGGCGACCGGGGGCTGCATTGCGTCGCCTATTACTCCACACCCAAGCAACCCGCTGGCGCGTCCATTACCGGTTCCATCCGGGACGCCCGTAAATAGGGGGTCATGGTGCTCGCGCCCGGCCTTCTCAGACCGGCGGCAGATGCCCCGCGGGGAGGAACAGAGTTAGGCTTGTCGGCATCGCGTTCCTGTGGGAGGCGCCGGTGACGCCAGGACCGGAAGAAAGAGCGGTGACGGGCCGCGGCCACCTCAGGGCTGCTCACGCCGACCGCGAGCACGTGATTGCCCAGCTCAAGGCCGCTTTCGTGCACGGCCGACTGACCAAGGACGAGTTGGACGTGCGGGTCGGCCAGACGCTCGCCTCGCGGACCTACGCGGACCTGGCCGCGCTGACCGCCGATATCCCGGCCGGGCCGGTCACCGCCGAGTCACCCGGCAGCCCCGCCCGGACGATGGTGAAGGCGGCTTGCAGGTCGGCCGTATGCCTGCTCCTCGCGGTGGCTCTGGTGGAGGGCGGATTCCTGGCCAACAGTTTCGACCTGATCATCCTGGCCTTCATGGCCGTGATGGCGGCGTCGGGCTTCTTCGGCTACGGGGTGATCGACTCCTGGCACGAGCGGCGCGCCCGCGTGCAGCTGCCGCCGGGTCCGGGGCGGGGCGGCCAGCGATTGGCGGGCCGGCGACCCAGCGGGACCGGCCATGAGCCGGCTCTCCTCAGAACCCGCGCCGACCAGAACCGCGCCGGCCTGCGGGCTGACAGGCCAGGGCGGGACAGGTGGGCCCGGGCGCAACGCATCGTCAGGCCGGTGCCGGGCACGCTGTAGGGGCGGCCAGCAGCGGCTCCGGGCGCGGGCCGGTCATCGTCCGGTGCTGGTCTCCGCGCCGGCGGTGGGACGCAGCCCGGCGGGGCTGATGTCGGGGGTCTCGCGGATGCCGAACACGTCCCGCAGCGCGGTCAGCGCGGCGAGTTCGCCGCACCGGCCGTGCACGCCGGGTATCGGCGGGGTGGCCGACGAGCACAGGTACAGGCCGCGGATCGGCGTGCGGTACGGATTCCAGCTGATCACCGGGCGGAACACGGTCTGCCGCAGCGACTGCAGGCCGACGCCGATGTCGCCGCCGACGTAGTTGGGGTTGTGCGCCTCTTCGTCGGCGGCGGTCCGCACCGCCCGGGCCAGGACGAGGTCGCGGAACCCCGGCGCGAACCGCTCGATCTGCGCCTCGATCCGGTCCGTCATGTCCACGTCGGATCCGGAGGGCACGTGACAGTAGGTCCACAGCGTCTGCTGGCCGTCCGGGGCGCGGGAGGGATCGGCGACTCCTGGCTGGATGACGAGCACGTACGGTTCCTGCGAGTGCTTGCCCGCGGCTGCCTCGGCCTCGGCCGCGGCCGTCTGCTCGAAGGTCCCGCCCAGGTGCAAGGTGCCGGCCCGGCGGCAGTCCTCGTTGGTCCAGGGCACGGGGCCGGACAGGGCGAAGTCCACCTTGCATACGCCCGGAGCGTAACGGTACATGCGCAGCCCGGTGCGGTACCAGTACGGCAGCCGGTCGCCGGCCAGCGCCGCGAGAGTCCGGGGTGAGGTGTCGAGCAGCACGGCGTCGGCGGCGGGCAGCTCTGCGAGCGAGCCCACCCACCGGCCGGTCTCGATGCTCCCGCCCGACATGACGATCGCGTCGGCCATCGCGTCGGTGATCCGGGCGCTCCCGCCCGCGACCACCGGCCAGCCCACCCCGTGCGCGAGCATGACGAGCGTGAGCCCGATGCCCCCGGTCGGGATCGCGGTCAGCGGCATCATGGCGTGGGCGGCGGCTCCGGCCAGGATCGCGCGGGCCTCGGGAGTGCGCCAGCGCCGGACCAGCACCGAGGCGGGCAGGATACCGTGGCTGCCATACACGGCGAGCACGAGCGGGTGCGCGGGCAGCCGGCGCAGCGGCTCGAGCAGGGTCGGCACGATCTTGTCGAGGTGACGGACCAGCGGGCCGACCAGGCGCTGGTAGGAGCCGCTGTCGGCGCCGAGCCGGCCGGCCGTCTCGGCGACGGAGCGGGACACGATCGCCGCCCGGCCGCCGTCGAGCGGATTGGCGACCTCGATCTCGGGCCGCGCGAACTTCACCCCTCGCGCGGCCAGGTCGAAGCGCTGGAAGAACGGCGACGCCAGCGCCAGCGGGTGCCCGGCCGAGCAGACGTCGTGGTGGAAGCCGGGCAGGGTCAGTTCCTCGGTCCGGCAGCCGCCGCCGATGGTCGGCGCACCCTCGATGACCTGGACCCGCAGGCCCGCGGCGGCCAGGGTGAGGGCAGCAGCCAGGCCGTTCGGTCCGCTGCCGACTATCACCGCGTCCGGGTTCCCCCCCATGGCTACCTCTCAGCTGTCCGCTGGCCTTGCTTGCGTCCGCCGCCGCTTACGCCGCGCTTTTCGTGGCACTCTTATCGTGCCGCAGCATGTGGCCGAGGCGGGCGAAGGGGGCCGCGATGGTCTGGAACACGCTGCGCACCGCCGAGTTGTGCCAGATGTTCCTGGCATGACGCCACTGGCGCTTGGAGTCCACGCAGGTGCTGTGGGTCTCCACCACCGGGTCCGGTACGCCGAGCCGCTGGCCCAGTGAGGTCAGGGTGGCGACCCAGAACTTGTCCTCCTTGCGGTGCCCGCCGAAGGTCAGCCCGAGCTCGTAGATCGGGTCATTCGCCCGCATCAGCACCTGCGCCTGGACGATGGTGTCGTCGCCCTCGCGCCCGGCGGAGAACGTGATCCAGCCCGCGAACATGTGGCCCTGCGGGGTCATCAGCGTGAACGACTCGTTGTCGGCGTACAGGACGAAGACGCCTGTCGACAGCTTCACGCCGCCGCCGATGGCCAGGTCGAGCAGGGCGACGTCGCCGGGATTGATGCCGGTGAGCGCGCCGGCAAAGCGGTTGCCCTTCGGCCAGAACTCGGGGAAGTGCTGTCGCCAGACGGCGATCGCCGCCTCCGGCTCGATCTGCGACCCCACGTTCATGCGGTAGGTCTTCTGCCACATCTTGCCGAAACCCTGCACCGGGCCCGTGAGCCGACGCCCGGCCACGTTGGTCCCGCGGACGCCGTCGCGCTGTTCTACCTCCAGCCGATCCACTTTCTTGGCCCAGTTGGCCGCGTTCCGCGGCGAGGTCGTCGGGGCCGTGGTGTCGGGCGGCGGGGGCGCCGCGGCTTCGCGGGCGCTCAGCCCGATCTGCTCGGCCGAGGCCACGTTTTCCGGACCTGCTGTGTCTGTCATGGCAAGCCCTTTTACTGCGCGACGCCGTTGAGCGCCGATTCCTCGCTGTCGTAAATCGCGATGGCCTCGTCCAGCCGGGTGAGCTCGAAGATCTCCCGGTAGTGCTCGCTCAGCCCGTACGCGGCGAGCTGCTGACGCTGCCGATTGGCGCGGACGAGCAAGGTCACCAGCATGCCGATCCCGCCGCTGTTCATGTACTCAAGCCCCGTGAAGTTCAGTACCAGCCTGCTCGTCTCGCCGCCCCCCGCGGCCTCGTATGCCGACATCAGCACTGGCTCGCAGGCCGCCGTGACCTCGCCCTTAATGTCGACGATGGCGACCGCGTCGTCGGCCCGCCGGACATCCATGGTGATCGCCGGTGCACTCATCTGTCTTCCTCCCCTTCAAACCGTTCTCGAGCTGGTTAGTGCGCCGTTACGCGGCAGGTCCGGTTAGCTGGCTGACGGCGTGATCGAGATCGGGGAAGAGCTCGATGAAATCCGACAGCCTGGTGATGTCGAAGATCTCGCGGTAGTGCGGGGACAGCCCGCAGGCGACGACCTTCCTGCGTTCGGCCCGGGCGCGGGCCAGCACGCTCACGATGAGCGCGATGCCGGTGGAGTTTATGTAGTCCACCGCGGCGAAGCCGAGCACGACCGTGCCCAAGGCGTCGCTGTCTCCGGTGACGGCGCGCTGGTACGCGTCGGTCAGCACGGCGGCGGCGGACCCGTCGACCTCGCCGGAAAGCTCGATGATGGCGGCGCCGGGGACAACCCGGGTCGTGGCTTCACACATGCTCGTCATGTGCAGCACCTCCAGTGTGCATAATCAGCCAGATGGTGTGCCGCTGGCCATCGGTTGTTACGTCCATGGCGTCGACCATGTTGCGGATGAGGAACAGGCCCCAGCCGCGGGGGCTCTGCGCGCCGTCTAGTTTCTTGAGCAGGTCCGGCTCCTCGCCGGCGCCGGTGTCGGTGTGCTCTTTACCGCCCTGGTCGCTGATCGCGACGGTGATGTCGTCGCCGCTCTGGGTGACCTCGACTTCGACCGGGATCTCCGCGCGGTTCCCGTTGCCGTGCTCGATCGCGTTCATGGTGGCCTCGGCAACCGCGGTCTTGAGCCGTTCCAGTCTGGGCGGCGCCAGGCCCACGTCCGCGAGGCTCTCGGCGACCCTGGAGAGCGCGAGGCGCTCGTTGCCCGGCTCGCTCGGCAGCGTGAACGCGTCGAGCCTGCGGGGCTTAGGCCGGGCTACCTGGGTCATTGCTAGCTCCCTTGATGCCAGGCGGACGACGAGCGCTGCAGCGATACCAGCGTGATGTCGTCCTCCTGCTCGTGATCGGGACCAGTGAAGTTGCTCAGCTCGGTCAGGCACAGGTCGATCAGCGCCTCACCCGACGGGCCCTTGCCGACCAGCGCGGAGACCCGCGGGAACCCGAACATCTCCCGGTCCGGCGCGTGCGCCTCGGCGAGTCCGTCGCTGTGCAGCAGAGCGCAGTCGCCCGGCTCGAACTGGAAGCGCATCTCTTCGTACGGCATGCCGGGCATCAGCCCCAGCGGCATCCCGCGGGCGCGCAGCTCGTGAACGCCGGCCTGGGTTCGCACGTACGGGACGTCATGGCCGGCGTTGGCGAACTCCACCTCGCCGCTGACCGGGTCCAGGACCAGGGCCAGGCAGGTGACGAACATGTGCGCCGGGATGTCGACGCAGAGCATGTCGTTCACGTGGCCGAGGACTTTGCCCGGCGAGATCAGCCGCGGCGCGGCGTCGCGGAGCAGCGCGTGCGTGCTGGCCATGACCAGCGCCGCCGGCACGCCCTTGTCGGTGACGTCGCCGACGACGAACATGATGCGCCCGTCCGGGAGCGGGATGAAGTCGTAGAAGTCACCGCCGACCGTCCGGGCCGGGCGGTAGAACGCCGCGACGTGCCAGCTGGGCAAGTCCGGCAGGCTCTTGGGCAGGAACTGCTGCTGGATAAGCTGCGCGATCTTCAGCTCCTGGTCAATCCGCTCCCGCTGCCTGGCCTCGGCCTGCTGTTGCCTGACCAGCTGGCCTACTCGCATGGCGGGGGCGGCGTAGCCTGCCAGCGAGTTGAGCAGGCGGATGTCGTCGGTCGAGTAGCCGCGCTCCGACCGGCGCGGGCCGAGGCTGAGCAGGCCGACCAGGCTGCCCGACGAGATCAGCGGGACGACCAGGACCACGCCGGCGGCCTGCAGGGCGTCCAGCGCCGGGGACAGGAGCTCGAGGCGGGAGATGTCAACCGCGCTGGCCGCGCTGAGCAGGTAGCCGATCAGCGGGTCATTGGAGGCCAGGTCCAGCTCGGGCCCGGCGGCCACCACGGTCGGCGCGGCCGGCGCGACGCCGGTGGCGGCCGGGGGCGTGCGGCGCAGCCAGCCGCGTACGCGGCCGGCCTTGCCGTCGGCGCTGCCGAGACCATCGGCGCCACCGGCGGCGGGGCCGGCCGCGCGGCCGGCCGGCTCGAGGTCGGCCGGCTCGGTGCCCCCTGGCTCCTGCCAGTCGGCGTCCGTTACCCGGGACGTCCCCCCGGACGTCAGCTCCGACATCGACTCGGACGCCCCCCCGGGCGCTGCCTCCGTCTCACGGGATGCGGGTACGGTCCCGCTGGCACTCCCCATCTGTTGCGTCATGTCACACTCCGGGTTCGCGGCTCGTCTTGCGACGCACCTTCAGCCTAGGAAGTAGGCGATACGAGATCGTTACGGCAGTCAAGTCTTCCGGAGTGTTTTTTACGCGCATGCGTTACGGTGAGCCGGTGGGAGGTTGCCGATGACGGACCTGAGCCTGGCGCTGCTCGGGCCGCCGGTGGTCCAGCGCGACGGCGTTCCGGTCACCTTCGACACCCGGAAGGCCATCGCCCTGCTCGCCCTGCTCGGCGTCACCGGCCGCGAGCACAGCCGTGAGCAGCTCGCCGACTTGCTCTGGCCGGAGGCCGATAGCGCCAAGGGACGCGCCTCGCTGCGGCGCACACTGTCGGTGACGGCCGCGGCGATGGGCGCCGGCCTGACCATCAGCCGCGCGTCCGTCAGCCTCACCCCCGGTGTGGTCCGGGTTGACGTGCGCGAGTTCGAGACGCTGATTGCCCGGCCGGACGCCGGGTCGCTGGAGCAGGCGGTCCAGCTCTACCGGGGCGATTTCCTGGCCGGCTTTGCCCTGCGCAGCTGCCCGGACTTTGAAGAGTGGCAGACGTCGGTCGCCGAAGAGCTCCGGCAGTCCCTGGCGCGGGGGCTGCAGCGGCTGGTGGCGGCGTGCATCGCGGCAGGCGAGCTGGAGCGCGCGGCCGAGCACGCCCGCCGCTGGCTGCTGCTCGACCCGCTGCACGAGCCCGCTCATCAGGCCATCATCAGGCTGCACGGCTGGGCCGGGCAGCGATCGGCGGCCATGCGGCAGTATCGGTCGCTGGTTCGCGTGCTGGACCGGGAGCTGGCCGTGCGGCCGCTGCCGGAGACCACCCAGCTCTATGACGACGTGCGGGCCGGCCGGCTCGGACCACCGCCGGCGTCGTCGCCAGCGCGTCCGCTGGCGCCGGCGGCCTCGCCCGCGGCGGCGCCCGAACCTGATGCCGCCGGGTCGGCAGTCCAGGGGCCTGCTGCGTCCTGGCCGCTGGTGGGCCGGGACGCCGAGCTGGCGGCCCTGCGCGCGGCGTGGCAGGCGACCGGGCCCCAGGGCCGGGTGGTGGCGATCGTGGGCCAGGTGGGCAGCGGCAAGTCCCGGCTGATCGCCGAGCTCCGGGCCGAGGCCGCCGGGGCGGGCGCCACGGTACTGGCGGCCCGTTGCCACGACGGCGAGACCGCGCTGCCGTTCGTGCTGGCCGCCGACCTGCTCCGGACGGCGGTCGCGGTCCGCCCCGATCTGGCCCAGGTGCTCCCGGCGCATACGGCCGCGATGGCGGGACGCCTGGTACCGGCGCTGGCCGCGGCTCACCCCGACTCGGTCGCGTCGGCGCTCGACAGCGCGGTGGCCGTCACCCGGCTGTATGCGGCCATCGCCGACACCCTGCTGGCCGCGACCGCCGCCGACCAGGTTCCGGCTGGCGTGGTCGTGGTAGAGGACGTGCACTGGGCCGACGGCTCGTCGCTCGGCTTGCTCGCCTACCTGGTGCGCCGACTGGCCGACTGGCCGCTGCTGCTGGTGCTGAGCTGGCAGGCGGACGAGGCCGGGCGGCTGCGGGTGCTGCGCACCGCGCTCAGCGAAGCCGAGGAGGTTCCCCTCGGCGAGACGATTGAGCCCAGCCCGCTCGGGCCCGAGGCGATCGGCACGCTCCTTGACCTGGACGGGATGCCCCGGATGGACGTGGACCGGCTGATCGCCGAGACCCACGGGCTCCCCATGCTGGTCCGAGAGTACATAGAGGCCCTCCGGTCGCCCGCGCTTGACGCGGACGGGGCCGAGCAGGCCGACTGGTGGCCGCCGGCCAGCGTCAAGGACCTGCTGCGGACGCGGGTGCAGGCGGCCAGCGAGCCGACCAGGCAGATGCTGACCGCCGCCGCCGTGCTCGGCAGCGACAACGACGCTGACCTGCTGCGGGCGGTCAGCGGGCGGGGCGAGGACGAGATCGTCGAGGCGCTCGACGAGGCGCTCGCGCGGTCACTGCTGACCGAGATCCCTCCGCCGGCCGCCAACGCCGCGCCCTCCTACGGTTTCCCGTACGAGGCACTGCGCAGGACCGCCTACGAATCCGCCACCCTGGCCAGGCTACGGCTGCTGCACAGCCGGGCGGCGGACGTCCTGACCCGGCGGTACGAGCGGGATCCGGCCACCACCCGGGCCGCGACCGTGGCCGACCATCTGCAGCTGGCCGGCCGCGACGCCGAAGCCGCGCGGTGGTGGTGGCGAGCCGCCGAGAAGGCCCGTGAGCTGTACGCGCACGCCGAGGCGCACGAGCGGATGGTGCGGGCCCTGGCGCTCGGCTACCCGCAGCTGCCGGGGCGGATCGCACTGGGCGAAGAGCTCGTCGTGCTCGGCCGGTACCGTGAGGCGCTCGGCGAGTTCGAGACCGCCGCGGCCCTGGCCGGCGTCGGTGACGGCGCCCTGGGCGGCACCGGCGAAGATGCCGGCGAAGATGCCCGTGAAGGGCCTGGTGACGGTGACGGCGCGGGCGACCGCGCCATGCAGGCCAGCATCGAGCACAAGCTCGCCGAGGTGCACCACAGGCTGGGCGACTGGGATCTGGCCGAAGCGCATCTCGCCGTGGTCACCGAACTGGTCGCCGCCGCCGGGCCCGGCCGCCTGGCCCGGGTCGAGGCCGACCGGGCGGTGGTGGCGTACCGGCGCGGCGACGTCGGCCAGGCGGCCGCCTTCGGCCGGGCCGCGCTGTCCTGCGCCCGCGCCGCCACCGATCGCGGCGCCACGGCTCAGGCGCTCAACGTGCTCGGCATGCTCGCCGCGCGGACCGGGGGCACCGCGGCGGCGGAGACTTACCTGCGCGACAGCCTGGCCGAGGCCCGTCAACTGCCTGAACTCGGCCCGCTCGTGGCGGCGCTGAACAACCTGGCCCGGCTGCTGGCCGAAACGGGCCGTAACCACGAGGCACTGGAGGTCGCGGCCGAGGCGCTCGAGCTCGGCAGCGAGCTCGGTGACCAGCACCGCGTGGCAGCCCTGCATACGAACATGGCCGACCTGCTGCACACGGACGGTCAGGGCGAGGCTGCGATGACCCACCTCAAGGAGGCGGCCAGGCGTTTCGCCTCGGTCGACGTCGGCGACGCGCCGCGGCCCGAGATCTGGACGCTGGTCGAGTGGTAGCGGCCTTACTCGGCAACGGGCCGGAAACGTTACCGTTCGGCGCTGATCAGGGAAATCCGGCCCCAGGCCGCGACGCTCAGCGCGTCCACGAAGCCGAATGAGGGGTCCCGCGTGGCCGCGATGACGGCCTCGAACTCGGCGGCATCCACGACGCCGTGGCCCAGGACGGTGCCGCGCGCCCGCTCCAGCGAGCGGCGTAGCAACTCGGCCGCCGCGCTCCCGCCCGGCCGGTGGCAGGCAATCGCCTCGGATCCGGCATCGGCCAGGCCGATGGCCGTGGCCAGGCCGGGCAGCCGCCGGCCCAAGAACGGGTTGAAGGCCCGCGACGCGGCAAAGAAGGTCATGACCTTCCGTATCGCCGCGTCGAAGCACGCCGACCGGGGATGGGCCGGATCGGCGGCGACGAGGGACACGTAGTCGGCGTCCTCGACGAGCAGCCAGCCGCCGGGCCGGACTGCCGCCGCCATGCGGCCAAGGGCCCGCCCGGGATCGGCCAGGTGACAGAGCAGCGCGCGGCAGTGCACAAGGTCGTATCGGCCGGATTCGAGCCGGTCGGCCAGGATGTCGTGGCGGCGGACCTCGCAGCCCGCCGCGGCGGCTCCGGCCAGGAAGCGCGGGTCGGCGTCGGTGGCGACCACCCGGCCGCAGGGCCCGGCCTGGACGGCCAGCCAGCAGGCCACCGAGCCGGCACCGGCGCCCACCTCCAGGCAGCGGAGCCCGGCCAGCGGCCCCAGCGCGGACAGCCGGGCGAAGGTGCGATCGTCGTAACGCTGCTCCAGCAGGCGCAGCCGGGCCAGTTCGTCATCGAAGGCCGAGGCCGCGTGCATGTAGCCGCCGTGCGGTCCGAGCGGGGCGGCCACCGGCTCCTGGCTCATCGCCCGGCGCTGGCGAGGGCGGACTCGGGGGCGGCCAGGGCCTGCCGGGGCGGCCCGCAGTCCGCGGCGAGCGAGATGAACCGCTTGAGCTTGGCCGGTCCGCCGGGGCGCGCGAACCGGTCGACCGTCTCGACCGTGACCTGGGGCTGCTCCAGCCCGGAGCGGGCCAGGGCGGCGGCGATCCGGTCCCGCAGCGCATCCAGGCTGACCGGCCCCGTGCAGCGGACGGCGATCGCGGCGCCGGCCGGGATCTGCCGCACCTGGTATTCGAGGACGCCCGCTTCGCGGCCGAGTTCGGACCGGAACAGGTGGGGGTGCACCCGCCTGCCCTGGTAGACGAACACGTCGTCAAGACGCCCCTGAACATCGGCGATCCGCCGGTGCGCCGACCCGCACGGGCACGGCTCAGGCAGGACCGTGATCTCGTCGGTGATCTCATAGCGGATCAGCGGCAGCACGGGGTTGTACAGGTTGGTGAGGTAGACCTTGGCCGACAGCTCGCCGGGTGCCAGGGGCTGGCCGGCCAGGCCGACGGGCTCGACGATGAGCTGGTCCTCGCTGATGTGCATACCGCCCTGATCGCAGCCTACGGCGGTGCCGCCCCCTTCTGAGGTACCCCAGACGTTGATGACTTTCCCGCCCCAGGCCTGCTCGGCGGCGGCGCGGATCTCTGGCAGCAGTGGCTCGGCGCCCGCTAGGATCTGGCGCGGCGCGATCCGCAGCCGGCCGGCCATGGCCTCGCGGGCGAGGACGTACAGGACCGACGGATAGGCGAGCATGAAGTCTGGCCGGGCGTCGTTGAGGCCGGCCACGATCTCCTCGGTCGGCAGCGTCACCGGGAACCGGATGCTGGTCAGGTGCGCGCCATGGAACGTCCTGGCCATGGCGGCAGTCGCGTGGCTGAAATGCGCGGCGGCCACGCCGGCCAGCACCGCCGGACGTTCGGCCAGCACCGGGTCGGCGAGCTTCACCCGCAGCACGCCGCGGAAACAGGTCAGCCAGAACACCGTCCAGCTGTTCCAGTCGTAGACGAACACGCCGCGCTCGCCGGTAGACCCGCCGGAGGTGATCGCGGTGTAGCGCCCGTGCAGGTAGCTGCCCGTCGCGACCGTCCTCAGGTGCTGCTCGAGCCGGGCCAGGGACAGCCGACGGTCGGTGACGATGTCATCGAAGTGCTCCATTAGCTCGGTCTTGGTCAGCACCGGCAGCTCGGGCACGGTCGTCTCGTCCAGCCGGTCGAGGTCAACATCCGCCAGGCGCTGGCGGTACCACGCTGACCGCTCGGTCGCGGTGCGTACCAGCTCGCGGAGCTGCCGGGTCCGGTGCTCGGCCAGCCGGTCGGCTGGCCAGTCCAGCTGTTCGATGAGCCGCGGGGCAAGCGCCTTCGCGAGGGCCACGTGCTGCTGCCTCAGCGCTTCGTAGTCGCTCATGCGGGTCCTCCGGTAGGTACGAGGGCGGATCCCCTCGCCCACAACGTACGGAGAGTGCGGCCCGAGGTTCCTCCGTGGCAACCCGGATTCTGGTACGGAAATCGCGCGCGCATCAGGACAGGCCCAGCTCGGCGGCCCGCCGGACCAGATCGACCTTGGATTCCACCCCTAGTTTCGCGTAGGTGCTGCTCAGGTGGCTTTCTACCGTCCGCTCGCCGACGAACAGGGTCTCGGCGATCGCCTTGGCGCTCATCCCGCGGGCCGCCAGCCGGGCCACCTCGCGCTCCCGGCGGGTGAGCGCGGCGGCACCGAGCGTGGCGGCGGCGGCCCGCCGCCCGCCGCTGCCCAGCCGCCGGAGGGACTGGATCGACCGGTCCCGGCGCCAGGTTGCACCGCAGTCGGTGAAGATCGCGGCGGCCTGCTCCAGCGCGGCTACCGCTCCGGGACGTCCGGCGGCAGCCAGCGATCGGCCCTGGACGTGGTGTGCTCGGCCCAGGTGCGAGCGCCATCCGGCACCGGACAGCAGGCCGACGGCCTCGGTGGCCTTGGCCAACGCCGTATCCGGCTGGCGGCCGGCCAGACCGGCCCACGCCGCCGCGAGGGCAGCCATCCCGCGGTGCGCGCCGAGGCCGGCGA
>Ga0187780_10003218_pt1 | contig 12360 bp, 11 predicted proteins | sample 1015_Q2_SP10_20__FD_132429 | JGI IMG/M metagenome (GOLD analysis project Ga0187780, IMG submission 132429) | Tropical peat soil microbial communities from peatlands in Department of Meta, Colombia - 1015_Q2_SP10_20_MG | ecosystem: Environmental > Terrestrial > Soil > Wetlands > Peat | place...
AGTGGCGATGGGCCGGGCTTCGAGGCGGCGCAGGCTGATCGGCTCGTCGGTTTCCTCGCAATAACCGTAGCTGCCGTCCTCGATGCGGAGAAGTGCCGCATCGATTTTGGAAATGAGCTTGCGTTCGCGGTCGCGCGTACGCAGTTCCAGCGAGCGGTCAGTTTCCGCGGTGGCCCGATCGGCCAGGTCCGGCTGCGCCAAGCTCTCTTCCTGCATGTTTTGCAATGTCTGGTTGGACTCTTCGACCAGCTCCGCCTTCCACTTCAGCAGCTTTTGCCGGAAGTACTCCTGCTGCATCACATTCATGAACGGCTCACGTTCCGTCGGCCGATAATTCTGCGGCAACGTAATCGACATCGTCGGCAACTCCACTCGCAGCAACTATTCGTCCGCCGGGGGGATTGGCGGACCTTCAAGGCGCGCGGAGTATAGGGATGGAAGGTTGTCCTGCAACTGGGTTGATGACGTCCCTCGCCCAATTGCTGTGCACCGCAGCAGCTTGCGCGACTGGAAACCACGCCGCTTGCCGCTCACCCTTGCTGCACTGCAGCAAAACGCCTATCGGCGTTTGCGCCGGCGGAACCGGGTCAAGCGACCCTCGGCGGCGGCGAGGTCTTCCGGCGTGTTGATGTTGGCGAACGAGCCTGAGCCACCCGGCCACGCTAGTTCGGCATGCTGATGACGGCGGGCGAAATCTTCCACGCGCCGCACGCCTTCCCCCAGGATCGCACGCCTGAGATCCGCCGCAAGCCGCACCGACCAGATTCCGAGCGCGTGCTCGCGCCGGACCGTCAGCACATCGGGTTCCGGCACATGCATATGGCCGCACAGCCGCACCGTAAGATCGAGCGGCAAGAAGGGCACATCCGCCGGGGCCGTAAGTATCCACCCGGCATGCGGATGATGCGCCAAAGCCCATTCCATTCCCGCCAGGATGCCTGCGAGCGGTCCCAGTCGCCGACCCTCGCGACGGGCGGCACGCTGTACGTCAGGTGGATCGCTGATCACCGGCACCCCAAGGGCGCGGTACTCAGGATCGGCATTGTTGGCCACGATCACCAGATCCATGACCTGGGGCCGCAGGCGCTCGACAACATGCGCCACCATCGGACGGCCGGCCAAGCGTCTCAGAGGCTTGGGCACGCCGGGGCCCATGCGCCGGCCTTCTCCTCCGGCGAGGACAACGCCGACCAGGGCCCCCGAACGGACGGGCCCGGCAAAATTGTGAGGCGCGTCGACCGCCATGGCGGCACTATGCGAGGCATAAACGCCTGGGCAAAGGGGGAGGAAAGCATGGCGTTCAACGTCGCCAAAGCCGCGAAGTGGTTCGAGCAGGTGAACAAGGCCGGCGCCGTCGTCGCCTGGCCGCCGCCTTACGTCATGCCGGAAGACGAGCGGACCGCCTACCGCGTGCAGGACGCCTTTCTGAAGAAGCTGGTGCGCAAGCAGGGGCCTCTTGCGGGCTACAAAATCGCCCTGACCTCGCCGCAGATCCTGGCGCAGACGGGCCTGAAGGGCCCCGTGTATGGCCCGATCCGCGGCAAGCGCGTGTTCCACGAAAAGACCAAGGTGCGCGCCGACAAGTGGACGCGGCTCGGCGTCGAGCTCGAGATCATTCTGATCGTGGGCGCAAACGTGCCGGCCCCCGGCGAAACGCCTTATGACAAGGAATCGATCGCCAATATGTCGGTGACGCCCGCGCCGGCTTCGAACTGATAGAGGACCGCGGCGCCGACTACACGCGTCTCACCGTCAACGGCCTGATCATGGATGTGGGCTGGAATGGCGGCGTACTGATCGGCAAGGCCAACAGGAATTGGCGCGACCTGGACCTGGGCAATCTCAACGGTTCCATCTTCTTCGACGGCAAGGAAGTACGCAGCGGCCACTCAGGCGATGTGCTGGGTCATTGCTACAATGCGCTGGCCTGGCTCGCCAACAAGCTTGGCGGGCACGGAAAATCGCTGAAGCAGGGAATGGTCGTCTCGAGCGGCAGCATGGTTGCCTGCCAATTCGTGCCGCCCGGCAGCACAGCCACGGGCAAGATCGAAGGCCTGGGCGAGGTCTCGCTGAAATACAAATTGCCGGGCTAGCCCCTCACCTGGCGGTGGATGAAATCGAGTGTTAGCCGCCAACCCTCCCGGCAGCCATCGAGCTGAAAGAGCTGCAGGAAGCCGTGCGGCATGCCGTCGACGATCTGCAGCTCGCACGGCACGCCGGCGCGGCCGAGCGCCATGGCAAGTGCGCGTGCTTCGCCGCCGACAAAACGATCAGCGGTACCTTCCAGGAGGAAGCAGGGCGGCATTGACTGCGGGAATGAAGCCAGCAGCGGACTGACGAGGGGATGCGAGATGGCGGTGGAACCGATGTAGTTGCGAACCTGCAGCGCCAAGCCGGCGTGATGGTTTGCCCGTTCGAGCGCGGCGGCGAGGTCGTACACGCCATACAACAGCAGGAGCCCCGAGAGTCGTTGCCGAAAGGCGTCGTCGCCGGCAAGCGTCGCGGCGATCGCGAGGTTGCCGCCTGCCGAGTCGCCGCCCGCGAAGATTCGGCGCGCGTCGATCGCGTAGCACTGGGCGTGATGGACAATCCAATCGACTGCGCGATGAACGTCCTCGATTGCGGCGGGAAAAGGATGTTCCGGCGCGAGGCGATAGTCGAGATTGACGCACGCTACGCCATGTGCAGCGAAGTTCATGCCGACCTTGCGGAAACTCCTCGGACTGCCGAACGACCACCCGCCGCCATGCAGATAGAGCACCACTGGATGTGGTCCGGCTCCGACGGGCACGGCGACATCCGCGCGCAGACCGTCGCCAAGGGCGACATCGGCGTGAAATGCGCTGACACCAGGAAGATCACGATTCAAGAATTGCTCGGCATGCCTCTCCCACGACTCACGCGCGGCGAGGATATCGGCGGGCGGATCCCAGTCAGGCAGGTTGCGCAATGTTTCGCGGTCCTTCCCCGTCACAGGGCTACTTCTCCGCCGGAACGACCTTCATCACGAACGAGGTCGTCTTGTCGTTGGGGCCGAATGGTCCGGGGACCCTGTTGTTGACCGGCGGCACGCTGCGCAAAAAGGCGACGATGGCGTCAACGTCCTGCTTGGCAAGATTGGCATATGCATGCCAGGGCATGATTGGCGCCAGCACGCGGCCATCGGGGCGCGCGCCGGTCTGGAGCGCCGCCGCGATTTGCCCGTCGGTCCAATTGCCGAGGCCGGTCTCCTTGTCGGGAGTCAGGTTGGGGCCGTGAAATACGCCGAGGCCGGGTATTTCGAAGCCCACTTCGGAGCCGCCGAGATAGCGCGCCTCGTCCGCCTTGCCCAAAAAGTATCCCGGAGTATGGCAATCGCCGCAGCCAGCCAAGGTCACCAGGTATTTGCCGCGTTCGACCATGGCCGGATCGGCGGCCAGAGCACATGTAATCGGCGCGGCCGCGAACACGGTCGCCAACACTCTGGCCAAAGACATGAAATACGCCCTCCGCTTCGATTTTCAGGTCGGCAGACTGGCATCCGGCCTGAGTTGACGCCACGACAATCGCCGCACGGCGTCGCGACCGACGATCAGCGCGTCGTAGTCGTCGGGGAAGAGCTGGGCGATTACCGGATCAAGCGCGTTGAGGCCTCCCGCGTAGGTACCGAAAGCGGGCAGGATCACTCGGTGGCCATCGGTCAGGAAGCAACGCCGGCGCATTCCCCTGCCCCGCACGGTAAGCACCGCGACGGGATGGTAGTGGCCCGAGACCTCTCCGTCGGCGGTTCCGAACTGCGCCTCGTGGCGAAACACCAGCGGATTGGCGTCGATTTGCTCGGCGACTTCGCCCCATCCGGCCGGCGGCGGCGCAGGGTCGTGATTGCCTGCAATCCACACGAAGCGGCTTTGACCTACCAAGCGTTCAACTTCGGCCCGTTCGGCCCGCGGCATGCGCTCGAGCGCCGCGCCGTCGTGGAAGGAATCACCCAAGCAAACCACTGTCTCGGGGCGCAAACGCTCGATCAAGGCGCCAAGCGCCGACAGCGTCTGGCGCGTGTCGTGTCGCGGCAGAAGCTTCAGGGCGCTCACAGCGTAAGACGAGCCCTTTTCCAGGTGCAAATCCGCCACTGCCAGCAGATTGCGCGCCGGCCAGTAGAGGGCGCCGGGCGGCAGGGCTTCGAGTTGCTCGCCGGCACAGATGAATTCAAACCGCATGCTTGCACGATTGACCCGGCGGGCACCGATGCGCAAGGTACTCCAATGTGCAGAGTTGTGGGTTTCGCTTTTGCTGCCGCGCTGCTAGCGCCGCAATTCGCGGCGGCGCAAATGCAGCCACATCGGGCGACCTACGCCCTTCGGCTTGGGACGGCCATCAACGCCCCGCGCATTGGAACGGCCGTGCAGGACCTCACGCGCGACTGTACAGGCTGGCATCTCGAGCGCGACATCACGACCGAGATTGCCCTCACGACTTCCTGGAAAATCAGCCTCGAGTCCAAGCTCGACGGTCAGGAGGCGCTCAGCGGCAATTCATTCCAGTACCGCACCTTGCAGGTCCAGAACGGCAGCGAGCGCGAGACTCGTGGGCGCGTACACCGGGCGGCCGGTGAAATCCGCGCTGAAATCGTCACTCCGAACGGCCCGTACCAGTTCGTGCTGCCGCCGCCGACTCTGATGCCGGTGGCAGGCATGAACTACCTGATCGACCGGCTGGACGCGCAGGCGACATCGTTCCCGGCACTCACGTTTGACGCAGAAGTGATCGGCGATGCCTTCCTGGTCGACGTTACCGAACTCGATTCCGGCGCCCTTCGGCCGGCGCCGCCGGCGGAGAAAACCGTGGCGGTTCCCGCCGTGAAGTCCTGGCCGGTCGCCATGACGTTCACCCGCGGTCGCCAGCAAGATCAAAGGCCGCTATTCTCGCTCGATGCGCTTGTGTTCGCGACAGGTGTGCTGGATCGCCTGACCGTCGATACCGGTTTGCTCAAGGTCGCAGCCGATCTGCAGGCGCTCGACATGCACAAATCGCCCGTTTGCCCACGCTCGTAGCTCCGCTTGCAAGCAAAGTGAAAGCGAGTGAGATTTTGCACCGACGCAGTGCCACCCAGCCCATGACTCTTGCCGCCCGCCTGCTCCTCAAGATGCTCAGCCGTCTCGCCGTCGGCCGGCTGACCGTCCGGCTGCCTGACGGTTCCACCCGGCTATTCGGTTCCGCCGGCAACGGGCCGCAGGCTTCGATCGAGATTTCGAACTGGCGCTTCTTTCGCAGGGTTCTACTCGACGGCGATATCGGACTCGCCGAGGCCTACATCGACGGCTATTGCGATTCGCCAGATCTGCCGCGGCTCATTGCCCTGCTTGCCGAAAACGACAAGGCGCTGGGAAACATGACGCGCCCCAATATTCTGCACGGCCTGCTGCTCAGTGTACTGCATCGTTGGCGGGACAACAGCCGCGAGGGCTCCAAGCGCAACATCCGCGCCCACTACGATCTTGGCAACAAGTTTTACAGCCTGTGGCTCGATCCGACGATGACCTACTCATCGGCGCTCTACGAAGGCCAAAGAGGCAAGCCGCTGGAGAGCGCCCAGACCGACAAGTACGACCGAGTTCTCGCACAACTCGGCGCCAGGCAGGGCGACCACATCCTTGAAATTGGTTGCGGCTGGGGCGGATTTGCCGAAGTCGCCGCCCGCCGCGGCATGCGCGTGACGGCGGTAACCATCTCGCGAGAGCAGCTCGATTTCGCCCGCAAACGCCTGCAGCGCGCGGGGCTGGCGGATCGGGTCGACCTGCAGTTTCGCGACTATCGCGACATCGGTGGAAGTTACGACCACATTGTCTCGATCGAAATGGTCGAAGCGGTCGGCGAGCGCCATTGGCCGGATTATTTCGCCGCTCTCAAGCGCCATGTCGTGCCCGGCGGCTCGGCGCTTGTGCAGGCAATCGTAATTGCCGATCAGCTGTTCGAGAGATATCGCCAGCATCCGGACTTCATCCAGACCTATATCTTTCCGGGCGGCATGCTGCTCTCGCCCCAGCGTATTGCCGAGCAATGTCGGAGGGCCGGGCTGAAGATTGCCGAGCTGTACAGCTTCGGCCTGGACTACGCGCACACGCTTGAAACCTGGCTGCGCCGTTTCGACAGCGTCGCCGACCAGGTCGCCAGCCTCGGTTTCGACGAGCGGTTTCGCCGTATGTGGCGCTACTATCTCGCCTATTGCGCCGCCGGCTTCCTGACTCGTCGCACCGACGTTTTGCAGACCCACTTCAAGCATATATAACGCTTGGCAACGACAAGGAGCCGCCCGGCAAAAAGGCGCGGCGAACGGGAAGGCTGGGAGAGTGCTTGCAGGTCAGCGCAAGAACGGCGCCGCGTCCATCAAGATAAATTTTGGCCGCTTGGTCGCTTATTCGACCCTGCAGCTGCCACTGGCCATGGCCGCACTGCCGGTTGTGCTGAATGTCAGCCATTTCTATGGCGGCGTGCTGAAACTCTCACTCGAGATCATGGGGCCGATCTTCATCATCGCCCGTGTCGTCGATGCAGTGCAGGACCCGGTAATCGGACTTCTGAGCGATCGCTTCACGCACCGCGGACCGCGCGGTCGCCTGCTTTTTGTTGCCCTCATGATTCCCGTGCTGGCGGGCGGTTTCTTCATGCTATTCGACCCACCGGGCGACTGGATCGGCGATCAGACCCTGATGTCGGTTTGGCTGATGGCGGCGCTGCTGCTGGTGCACTTCGGCTATTCAGGCGTGTCGATCAGCTATCACTCCCATGGTGCCGAGCTTACCGACGACTACAACGAGCGCACCAAGGTCACCGTTGGGCGCGAGGCGTTCGGCTTGCTGGGCTTTGCCGTCGCGGTCGTATTGCCCACGGTGCTGACCGACCGACATCTATTCGGGCAGACCGCAGGGTACAAGATGCTCGGACTGCTCTTCCTGCCGATCGCGGCAATCCTCTGCATGCCCACCCTTCTGTGGGCCGGGCCGTCGGTTCATCCGCCGGTGGTCCACGGCGAACGCAATGCCTTCATCGCCTTCTTCGCGCCGCTCAAGAATCTTTTATTCCGCCGCCTCCTTCTGGTCTTTGTTGTCAACGGCGCAGCCATAGGTGTGGCCGTCACCGTCATGCTGTTCTACGTCGAACATGTCCTGAAGGGCAGCCATAAGCATGCCGGCCTCATCCTGCTCACCTATTTCATTTCCGGCGCCGCCAGCGTGCCGATGTGGCTGGTGCTCTCGCGCAAGCTCGGCAAGGCGGCCGCCTGGTTTGTCGGCATTGTGCTGACGGCGATATCCATGTCGTCGGCGCTCCTTATCGGCCCTGGAGATTTCCAATGGTTTCTGATGATCTCCGTGGTCACCGGAATTGGCCTCGGCGCCGATTACGGCCTGCCACCGTCGATACTGGCCGATGTGATCAACGCCCGCGAAAGTGGCGACACCAAGGGTAAGACCGGCACCTATTTCGGCCTGTGGGCCCTTGCCACCAAGGTTGCTACGGCGCTCGGAGCCGCCCTGTCGCTTCCCGTAGTCGCCATGCTCGGCTTCAATCCCGAAAAGGGGGAGTACGGCACGATGGCGCTGATCGTGGTCTACATTGCCTTGCCGGTGCTCATTAAGATAGCTGCAGCCTTGTTGATCTGGTTCGTGCGAATTGAGGCCGAGCGCGGCGCGGTGCGCGAGGAGCTCATTCGTGAAACCCGAAAGCCGCCGGCCTCGGTCAAGACGGGCGCGCCCTAAGTCGCCGCTCCTGCGGGCGCCGGCGTTTGATCTAAATCAGATTGTGAATCCTCGACCTTGGGTAACCTTCGGCAGTTGCCGTTGGCAGTGAGGATCTTCAGATGACCTACAAGCACGTGATGTTTCGCTCGGCGGCGCGCGAGAAGGTCTTGCGCGGCGCCACACAGCTTGCCGATGCGGTCCGCGTCACCCTTGGTCCAAAATCGAAATCCGTGCTGATCCAGAAAAAGTGGGGAGCACCTCTGGTGTGCAACGACGGGGTCACCATCGCCAAGGAATTCGAGTTGAAGGACGCCGAGGAGAATCTGGGCGCCCACATGCTTCGTCAGGCCGCCGAACGCACCGGCGATGTCGTCGGCGACGGCACGTCGGGCTCCACCATCCTGGCCCATGCCATGTTTGCCGACGGCGTCCGCAATGTCGTGGCCGGCGCCAGCGCCATCGATATCAAGCGCGGTCTAGACCGGGCGGCCGCTGTCGCCATCGCCGCGCTCAAGGCCATGTCCAAGCCGGTCAAGACACGCAGGGAGAAAGCCCAGGTTGCTACTATTTCTGCGCACAACGACTCGACGATCGGGGAACTCGTGGCCGATGCAATGGAGAAGGTCGGCAATGACGGCGTAATCACCGTCGAGGAGTCAAAGACCACCGAGACCGTGCTGGAAGTTGTCGAAGGCATGCAGTTCGATCGCGGATTCATCTCGCCCTACTTCATCACGAATCCCGAGAAGATGGAGGCCGTGCTTGAAGACGTCATGATCCTGCTGGTCGACCGTAAGATCGCAGCGCTCAAGGACATGATTCCGCTGCTCGAGCTGATCGCCAAATCGGCGCGCCCGCTGCTTGTCGTCGCCGAGGACATCGAAGGCGAGGCGCTGGCCACGCTGATCGTCAATCAGCTGCGCGGCGCCCTGAAGAGCTGCGCGGTAAAGGCGCCGGGCTTCGGTGACCGTCGGAAAGCAATGCTGCAGGATATGGCCGTGCTGACCGGAGGACAGGTGATATCTGAAGAAATCGGGCTCAAACTGGAAAACGCCACACTGGGCGAGCTGGGCCGGGCCAAGCGCGTTGTCGTCGACAAGGACAACACGACCATCATTGGCGGCATGGGAGAAAAATCCGCCATCACCAACCGCGCCAATTCGATCCGCCGCGAGATCGATCTGTCGACGAGCGACTACGACAAGGAGAAGCTGCGCGAACGCCTCGCCAAGCTGTCGGGCGGTGTCGCCGTAATCAAGGTTGGTGCCCCGGCCGAGGTCGAGATGAAGGCCAAGAAGGAGGCTCTGGACGACGCGATCAGCGCGACCAAGGCGGCGGTCGCCGAGGGCATCGTGCCCGGCGGCGGCCTTGCACTTCTGCGCTGCACGGAGGCAGTATCGGCCGAGGAAGCCAAGACCGAAGGTGACGAGCGTACCGGCGTGCAGGTGCTCAAGCGCTCGCTCGAGGCGCCAGCCCGGCAGATCGCGGAGAACTCGTCCGTCGATGGCGGCGTCGTCGTGGCCCGCATGCTCGACGGAAAGGGAAACTACGGCTTCGATGCCGCGCGCAAGCAATATGTCGATCTGGTCGAAGCAGGCATAATCGATCCGACAAAGGTGGTGCGTGTGGCGCTGGAAAATGCCGTCTCAGTGGCGAGTGTTCTGCTGCTGAGCGAGGCCACGATGACCGAGGTCGAAGAACCCAAGAAGGAAATCTCAGCGCGCGAGGCCGATATGGCGACGCTGTAGCGCGCTTGTTCCAGCGTCAATTCGCTCTTCTTGGCTGCCGCTTGGCACCGGCTGGCGGCTCGATGCTGAGCACGGGAATATTGCGCTCGGCCGCCAACAGCAGTGGCGTGTCGTCGCTTGAGCCGCCCATTCCCCGGGTCATGACGACGAGCCGCTCGTGGCGTCCCGCCAACGCACTCGCGAGCAGCGACGCGAGCTTCGAAGACGATGGCGACCTCGGAGGCGGAATCAGCACGGCTTCCTCGCCGGCAAGCGCCGCGATACGAGATGCCAATATGTGCGCCGGATCGGCGGCACTTGCGGCGAAGACGGCGACTGGCCCTTTCCGCGGCGGCACGGTAGCCGGCAGAAACAGCACGGAGGCGGGCGACGTCAGTGCGGCACGCTGAGCCCGAACGACGGTGGTCGTAGCCCGTTCAGCCGCAGTGGCGGGCTCGGCCATCACGATGATGTCGGTTTCGTCGCTCAACGAACTCGTCAAGGTTGCGGGATCGCCCCGACGGATTTCAAAGTGGCACGCGACTCCAACCGCCGCGCCTTCCCGGTCGAATTGGCGTCGCGCCTGTTCGGCCGCGGCGCGAAGGTCTGCCGCTACGCGTAGTGCATCGAAGGGACGCCAGGCACGATCCAGCAGCCGCAATTCGCGCACGAATGGCAAGTCCGTGAGGGCGAGGACCGCCGGATCCTCGATGAAGATACCCAGCATCTCGAGCTCGAGCAGGCGCGCGAATTCGGCGGCCGAGCGCAGCATCTGCAGGTCGATGCTGCCCGGGCCCATTCCAAGGACGACGCGGCGGAAGGGGGTCGGCTCGCGGGCCATCAGTGCTCACCGCTCTTGCCGTCGCCGGCCAGGGCCTTGCGCGCCGCCGCAAAGCGAGACAGGCAAATCTCGACACCGTGGTTGACCGTGCCTTCGGGGTAGTGACCATCGGCGCCGCGGCGGCCCGCATCGTTGCCGCTCAACAGCGCAACCGCCTCATCGATGGTCTGAATCGCATGCACGGCAAAGCGCCCTTCGCGACAGGCTTCGACAACGTCGCGTCGCAGCATGAGGTGCTGGACGTTGGAAGCCGGAATTAACACGCCCTGGTGACCGGTCAGTCCGCGGGCGGCACAGACGTCGAAGAATCCTTCGATCTTTTCGTTCACCCCGCCGATCGGCTGAACGTCGCCGTGCTGGTTGACCGAGCCGGTCACCGCGAAGTCCTGGCGCAATGGCACATTGGCGAGGGCTGACAGCAGGGTGCAAAGCTCGGCCACCGATGCGCTGTCGCCTTCCACTCCGCCATAGGATTGCTCGAAGACCAGGCTCGCCTGCAGCGACATGGGGGTTTCGCGGGCGTAGCGCCCGGAGAGAAATCCCGAGAGGATCAGCACGCCCTTCGAATGGATCGGCCCACCGAGCTCGACCTCGCGCTCGATATCGACGATCTTGCCGGCGCCAGGACCAACGCGCGCCGTGATCCTTGATGGCCGGCCGAAGGAATGACCGCCGAGCTCCATCACAGATAGACCGTTGACCTGGCCGACACGCCTGCCCTCGGTAGCGATCAAGGCGATGTCGCGCAGGATCATTTCCCGCGCCCGTTCCTCGATGCGCGACGCGCGATGCCTTTGATCGGCGACTGCCTGTTCGATATCGCCGCGCTCTATCGTGTCGCGACGCGAGGCTCCCGCCAAGTGATCCGCTTCGGTCAATAGGTCGTGCAAATGCTCGACGAGCAGCGAGACCTTGGCGGAATCGTCGGCCAGGCGGGCGGCTCGCTCGACGGCAGCCTCGACGCCGCTCCGACCGATAGGCTTCAGACCAGCCTCCGACGCCAGTCCGCCAAGCATACGGGCGAGCAACGCCTCGTTGTCCGGCGACCTCTCGAGTTCGTCATCGAAATCGGCCAAGACCTTGAAGTGCTGCCGGAACTCGGGATCCAGTCCGGCCACCAGATAGTAGATCATGCGCTCGCCAAAAAGGATGACCTTCACGTCGAGCAGGATCGGACTGGGCTCCAGCGTCGCGGTCGACACGAAGCCGGCCATGTGCGCGAGGTCTTCGATGACGATCTCCTCGCGCACCAGCACACGCTTCAGCGCCGCCCAGGCATAAGGCTCGCTGAACAGGCTGCGGGCGTCGATCACCAGCGTGCCGCCGTTGGCGCGGTGCAGGGAGCCTGCTTTGATCATCCGGAAATTCGTGACCAAGGCACCTTGGAAAGACATGTGCTCGACGCGGCCCAGAAGGTTGCCGAGGCTGGGATTCAGCTCCTCGATCACGGGCGCTTTGCCCTTGGCGTCATTGCTCACGATGACGTTCACATCATAGCGCTCGAACGGACTGCCGATCGCCATGGCGTCGAAGCGCTGCGCCGTACCGCCTTCGGGCTGGGCGAAGAAGAACTGGACGTGCTGCAGCAGATCATCCTGGACGATGTCCAGGAACTTGAGGACCTGAGGCAGGTCAGCAAAGGCTGCATGGACGGATTCAAATTCCTGGCCGATGGCGAAGCGCGCCGTTTCCTGGTCGAGGGCCCGTACCGAGTCGCGCCGCTCCTTTTCGAATCTCGGCATGGACCGCACGGTCTGCTCGAGTTCCTTTTCGATGTCGGCGATCGCCTGCTGGACGCTGCGCTTTCGCTCCTCCGGCCACGAATTGAAAGTCTCACTTTCCACCACCTGGCCGTTCTCCATGGGAACCACAGTGAAGCCCATCGGGGTGCGCAAGATGGCCACGCCGCGTTCCGTCGCCTTGTCTCCGAGCGCTTGGAACATCCGCTGCGTGTTTCCCTGCATAGCCTCGTCTATGGCGGTTCGGCGACGCTGGTAATCCTCGCTCTCGAACAAGGCCGGCAGGGTGACGCGGAGATTCTCAATGAGCTTTCGCATTGCATCGCGCAGCGGGATTG
>Ga0187780_10003219_pt1 | contig 12358 bp, 10 predicted proteins | sample 1015_Q2_SP10_20__FD_132429 | JGI IMG/M metagenome (GOLD analysis project Ga0187780, IMG submission 132429) | Tropical peat soil microbial communities from peatlands in Department of Meta, Colombia - 1015_Q2_SP10_20_MG | ecosystem: Environmental > Terrestrial > Soil > Wetlands > Peat | place...
TAATTTTTATAGATTTTGTATGATGAAATTGTAAGTTAATTCCAATTACTTTCACAGTTTTAAAGGGGGAGGCATTATGAAAACTCGCTTAGAGAATGGCAAAGTTAAAGTAGTAAAAGAATCTTCTAGTTCATTAAAAGGAACAATGGTTTCCGTTTTACTTTTATTAGGTTTCATTCTCTTTACTTGGTTTAGTGTATTTGCAATTTTTTTAGACCGTAGGTAACAGCATATAGGGGGAATGGGTATGCACATGCATAAAATGGAGAAAATTTGGCTTGTTATTGGTATTGGAACTCTAATTTTATTTTTAGCAATTGTAGGCGTTAACGCATTTTATATGGGAAATAAGCCACCTAGCTGTATAGCAACAATTAATCCAGATCGTGTTAGTTCTACTCCACCTTTTAATCATCCAGGAGTAAAACAAATTGGAAAAAATCATTATCAAGTGACTGTTGTCGCATCTGCTTTTTCATTTGATCCAGGGGATATAAAAATACCTCTAGGAGCAAAAGTTGACTTTGTTGCAGCTACAAAGGACGTAGTACATGGCTTTGAAATTGCAAAAACAGACGTAAACTTTATGATTGAGCCTGGATATATAAGCACTTATTCAACTACTTTTAAAAAACCAGGTGAATATTTACTCCTTTGTAATGAATATTGCGGAACTGGTCACCAATTAATGGCTACCAAGTTGGAGGTTGTTGGCAATGAATAATAATTCGATTATTAAAATTGATAAAAAAGATGGAAATCTTGCAATAGCCCATTTTTACGTAGCTTTTTCTGCATTGTTATTAGGTGGTTTAGCAGGGCTTCTTCAAGTTCTAGTTCGTTCAGGAAAAGTAACATTACCGCTTGGAATTAATTACTACCAAGTATTAACTGTTCACGGTGTTTTATTAGGACTTGTATTAACTACATTTTTTATCATCGGATTTCTTTTTGCATCCATGAGTAGAACATCAGGGACACTTAGTAACGGTGTACGTAAAACTGGTTGGATTGGCTTTTGGGTTATGACAATTGGTACTGCATTGACTGCAACATTTATTTTATTAGGAGAAGCATCAGTCCTTTATACATTTTACGCTCCACTTAAAGCTCATCCAGGTTTTTATATCGGTTTAACATTAGTGGTTGTAGGTAGTTGGATTAGTGGATTTGCTATGTTTGCTCATTATGCAAAATGGAAAAAATCAAATCCAAAACAAGTTGGTCCACTTTTAAGTTTTATGGCTATTATTACAATGGTATTATGGTTAATTTCAACATTAGGTGTTGCAGCAACTGCATTATTTCAGTACATCCCATGGAGCTTAGGCTTTGTAGACCGCATTGATGTATTACTAAGTAGAACGTTATTTTGGTATTTCGGTCACCCACTTGTTTATTTTTGGTTATTGCCAGCATACATGGCTTGGTATGTTATTATTCCAAAAATTTTAGACACACCAATTTTTAGTGATTCATTAGCTCGTATGTCATTTATTTTATTCTTATTCTTCTCTATTCCTGTAGGTTTGCATCACCAGCTATTGGAACCAGGAGTCGATCCATCATGGAAGTATGTACAAGTTGTTCTTACTTTTATGGTTATTATTCCATCATTAATGACAGCCTTTTCAATGTTTGCTACATTTGAACGTTATGGTAGAAAAAAAGGAGCTACTGGTCTATTCGGTTGGTTTAGAGTTTTACCTTGGAACGATGCTCGGTTCTTAGCCCCAATGATCGGGATGCTATTCTTTATTCCTGCAGGTGCTGGGGGAATTGTAAATGCAAGTAACCAATTAAATCAGGTAGTTCATAACACAATTTGGGTTACAGGCCATTTCCACTTAACATTAGCAACTTCAGTAGTATTAACATTTTTCGGGATTGCTTATTGGCTAATTCCTCATATCACAGGTCGTGTTTTTACTAGAGAATTAAATTCTTTAGCCATTATTCAAACAATTACTTGGTCAATTGGAATGTTCTTTATGTCTTCTTCAATGCATTTAGAAGGTCTACAAGGTGCGCCAAGAAGATCAGCATTCTCTACCTATTTTAATTCACCGGTAAGTCATGATTGGATTTCTTACCAAATTGCTCAAGCAGTTGGGGGATCGATTCTTTTCATCGGAATTATATTAGAAATAATTATTATTATTAATTTACTTTTCCTTGCTCCTAAAGGAGAAACAGAATTCCCTGTTGGAGAAAGCTCAAATGAAGTTGAAAAAACACCACTTTATTTTGAAAACTGGAAACTTTGGATTGCAATTACAGTTTTATTAATTGTATTTGCTTACTCAGTTCCTTTATACGATATGATTCAAAATGCGCCTATTGGTTCAAAAGGCTTTACTCAAGTTATTAACAGATAAGATTTAGTTTTTAGCTATCAACTAAAAAGTCAGCAGATGATATGTTTTCATCTCTGACTTTTTTATTTACCTATCTAAGATTATCCTGCATTAACGAGCAGTAATACCTACTGATGGAAGTTTTACATTATTGCTCTACCCCTTCTAAATTGTATAAAGAGGAAAATTTGCTTTCTAAATAATCGATGTAATACTGAACATTCAATTCTTCACCTGTTACATCTATTAACAATTCCTTTGGAGTTTTTGTTTGACCATACTGATGTATATTCGCTTTTAACCATTGTAATATTTCTTCAAATTCATTTTTTGCTACAAGTTCGTCTAAATTAGGAATCTCTTTTACCATTGCATTTTTAATTTGTACTGCATACATAGCTCCTAATGCATATGTTGGAAAATAACCAAAGTGCCCCATTGACCAGTGAACATCTTGTAAAACTCCTTCTTGATCATTACTTGGACCTATTCCTAGATATTCACTCATTTTCTCATTCCAAATTTCTGGTAAGTCTTTTACTTCAATCGTACCTTCTAGAAGTCCCTTCTCAATTTCATATCTCAGCATGATGTGTAACGGATAGGTTAATTCGTCGGCCTCAATTCGTATTAACGAAGGTTTACTATTATTGATCGCTTTGTAAAAATCGTCTAATGAAACACCTTCTAACTTACCTTCCAATTGTACTTGTAAGCGATTGTAATTATGACTCCAAAATTCATAGCTTTTTCCAATCATTTTTTCAAAAAATAATGATTGAGATTCATGTATTCCACATGATGCTCCACTACAGATAGGTAGTCCAGCTAAGCCCATTGAAATATTTTGTTCGTATAAAGCATGGCCACATTCGTGGATTGTACTAAAAATTGCTTTTTCAAAATTATTTTCATGAAATTTAGTTGTAACTCGAACATCCCCTAAGTTTAACGAAGTAGCAAATGGATGAGCTGTTTCGTCTAGTCTTCCTGCTGAGAAATTATATTGCAAAGTTTCTAGTAAACTCTCGCATATTTCACGTTGTTTTTGTTTTGAAACAAATTGGGTCATTTCTTCTTTTTCAAAATTTTTACCTGTTTTTGCAATTGCTTGAACTAGTGGTACTACCCGCTCTCTCACAGTTTGAAAAACGTGATCTAATTCCTTTACAGTCATTCCAGGTTCATACTGATCTAAATATGTATCATACTTACATTCTTTATAACCTAAATACTCAACAAAACGTTTTTTATACTCAATAATTTGTTCTAGGTAAGGTTGATATTTTTTAAAATTTTTTTCATTCTTTGCTTCTGACCATACACTTTCTGCCATTGTTTGTAACTTAATATACTCTTTATATTCATCTGCAGGAATTTTCGTATTAAGGTCATATTGTCTTCGCATTTCTTTAACAGTTTGCTCTGTTTCGAATGATAAAATGTCTTTTCCAATTGCTTCTTCTAAGGTTGTTAGATAATGAGCCATTTCATCAGAAGTTTTCATTTTAAAAATTTCTGATGAGATTTCACTAATGACAATAGAACGCTGAGCTACACTATTTTTTGGTGCACCTGTTCGTAAATCCCAATACATTACTGAATTTGCTTCATTGTAATTTACAATTTTTCTAACATAATCCAAAAATGATTGTTCTACTTCTTTAAAGCTCATTTAGTTCCCCTCCGTTATCAAATTCGAAATATTCTTTCAATAACAGTTTAACATAAGTACCTTACATTTCTTTATCTGAGATAAAAAATAATAATCGACATGATCTATTAATAATGACTTGAAAATCAATATGATTTTGTTGTAAAAAAGCTTGTTTACTAGTTATTAATTTTAGGAACTTTAACAATGTTACTATTTCAGTATGTGTAAGTTAATTTCCACTCCAGGATGCTCGCTTTCCTAGGGGCGTGAGCTGAGCCTCCTCATCGCATACGCTCCTGCGGGGTCTCAGCCTTCCCGCATCTCCCACAGGAGCCTTGGCAACCTTCCGTTCCAATCAACTTCTGTTTAAATTACATAACCTAAAAGCAACAATCTTTAAATTACGAAAACAGTCTAATTTTATAAAACAATATTTGGGTAATTAAAAAACTAGTTCCATCTCTGAAACTAGTCTTTTCGTTTTATAGTTTGTATAAACTTGTATATTTGTCAGTTAAATAGTTGATAAAATAAGTTACATTTAATTCTTCACCTGTTACATCAACTAATATTTCACTAGGAGTTTTAAGTCTACCATGTTGATGAATATTTTCTGTTAACCAATTTACAATTGGTTCAATTTGTCCCTGCTCTAAAAGTTCATCATAAATAGGCAATTCTTTTACCAATGTATTTTTAAATTGAGCAGAATACATTGCTCCTAATGCATATGAAGGGAAATAGCCAAAATCTCCTCCAGACCAATGAACATCTTGTAATACACCTTCTGCATCATTTGAAGGGGTAATTCCTAAATACTCTTCCATTTTTTGATTCCATACGCTTGGTAAATCCTTCACTTCTAAACATCCATCAAATAATTCTTTTTCAATTTCATATCTCACCATTATATGTAATGGGTATGTAAGTTCATCTGCTTCAATTCGAATAAGGGATGGTTCACTATGATTTACAGATTCGTAAAATTCTTCAAAAGTTACATTTTCTAAATAATCTCCTGCATTATCTTTTAATAATGCAAATTGATTAGTCCAGAATGCTTTACTTCTTCCAACGATATTTTCAAAGAAAAGTGATTGTGATTCGTGTATTCCCATTGAAGACCCACCACATAATGGTGTACCAATTAATTTAGGAGAAATATTTTGCTCATATAGTGCGTGACCACATTCATGAATCGTACCAAATAACGCACTCATAAAATTGTCTTCCATGTATTTTGTCGTTACACGAACATCCCCCGGATTCAACGTAATTTGGAAAGGATGCACTGTTTCGTCTAATCGACCTGAATCAAAATTGTAACCTAATTGAGTTAAAATATCTTCACAAATTCTTTTTTGTCTTTGAATTTCTAATGGCTTAAATAAGAAGTCACCTTGTAATGATTTGCCTGTCTTTGCAATAGCTGCTACAAGTGGGACTAATTCTTCTCTAACTTTTTTAAATACTTCATCTAATTTATTTGTTGTCATTTCTGGTTCATATAAGTCTAGTAAAGTATCATATTTTTTATCGTTATATCCCCAGTATTCAATAAATTTCTTTTTCGTTTCAACGATTTTTTCTAAAAATGGTCGAAACTTCTCGAAATTAGCTTCTGCTTTTGCCTCTTCCCAAGCTGATTCACTAAGTGCAGTTAATTTAACATACTCCTTATACTCCTCTGGTGGGATTTTTACATTTAAATCATAGTCTTTACGGCACTCTTTCACTGATTTTTCAGTAACTTCCGATAAGACGCCAGTACCGATGACGCTTTCTAGTTTTGTTAAATAATCATTCATTTCACTAGATGTTGACATTGCAAATACTTCTGCCGATAATTGACTAATAACATTTGAACGTTGTTCTGCACCATTTTTAGGAGCACCAGTACGTAAATCCCAATACATAACACTAATTGCTTCATTATAATTCATCATTTTTTTGTTAAGTTCTAAAAATTGTTGTTCAATTTTTTGGATTTCCATGTATACATCTCCAATCTTTTCCAATATTCAATTAAATTGTAACATAAAACCAAATAGATTGTACTGAAATAAAGGAGTTAAAGCTTATGAATATATTATTATTAGGAGCAACCGGTAGAGTTGGTTCGATCATTCTTGATCTGTTATTAAAAACAGAACATTGCATAACAGTGCTTGTTAGAGAACCTAACAAATTATCATTTCAGCCATCTAACTTAAAAATAATACCTGGAGACGTATTAAATAAAAATACACTTTCTAGCGCTTTATCTGGCATAGATGGTGTCATAAGTTCATTGAATTCTGATGGAAATGATACATTAAGTAAAACCTCAGATCAAATAATCCCATTATTAGTTTCAAACAATATTAAACGGATCGTTACAATTGGTACTGCTGGTATCCTTAATTCTAGAGTAGATCCTACAATTTTAAGGTTTAAAAGTTCAGAATCAAAACGAAAGTCTCAAACTGCTGCTCGGGACCATGAGAAAGTATTTAACCTTTTCAAAAAAACTAACTTAGATTGGACAATTATATGCCCTACTTATCTACCAGAAGGTGAAATCACAAAACAATATCGAATAGAAGCTGATTTTCTTCCATTGAATGGCCAATCCATTTCAACTGGAGATACCGCTCATTTTGCTGTAAATGAATTTTTCGATTGTAAACATATTGGTATACGTATAGGGATATCATATTAAATTGAAAATGCCTGTAACTTTTTCAATAACTTAGGCTTGTGCTAAGTTATTGAATAGTACAGGCATTATTTCTATTTACTGTATCGTTAGATTATTTGCTTTAACAGGTAAAATTGTATGGACCTTTTGAAGAGTACTTTCCTTCACATTTAAATCTACATAGATCAAAATTTTCCCACTATCTTCATTACTTCGAATTAACCTGCCGATACCTTGTCTTAGTCTTAGAAGCATATAAGGCTCATCTACTTCTTCATACCAATTTTTGACACTATTTCGTTTTGCTTGGAATACAGGATCATTTGGCGGAAATGGTAATGAATGAATAACCACTTGATTTAGTGATTCCCCTTGTATATCAAGCCCTTCCCACAAATGAACAGCACATAATACGGAATGAATATCATTTTGGAATTTAGAAACAAGTGTACTAATTTCTTCTTGTCCCTCAAAATAGATAGGAAAATCAAATGACTCATCTTGAGTTTGTAGTTTAAATTCATTTAATTCCTGGACAGAGTTAAATAGGACAAGTGTACTTCCTTTATTTTCTTTCACGTTTTTAATGATTGTTCCATTTTTTAATGCATTTTCTGTTGAATTATTTTGTATCACATCTATTTTCATTAGTTCTTCATATTCGAATGGTGAATTAACAGAAAACGATAAATACTCTTTTACCCCTAAACTGTTTGAAATATAATCAAATGAATTATTTTCAGATAAAGTTGCTGAAGAAAAAATCATTGGAATTTTTAAAGAGAATACTTTTTCCTGTAATAATTCATTTACAGCCCTAGGCATAATTACTAGCGTTAATTCATTTTGATACTCTTCTAGCCATAATATTGCCGTCTTTTCATTTAAAAATAAATTTAATGACATTTCGATATCATCTAAATGTTCATCTACAATATTTAACTGATATTCATCCATCGTATACATTTCACTCTCAAAAACAAGTTCATCACCAATTTGTGCAATTTGTTTACGAATTTTTTCACCAGTGCGGATTAGATCATCTGTTTTAGTTACTTCTAAACGATTCGAACCCTTTATAGTTCGTGACTCACGATCTAAAAGGTAAAAGAACTCATCATATGTTTCTAACGTATCTTCTAATAATTCTCTAAACGTTTCCCTTGTCCCAGATTGCATTAAATGTGTGAAGAAGCGGTTTAATGTTTCTTGTTGAAGTCGATAAGTTAATGATTTTTGAGCCGCAAATTCTAGTAGATGTCCCTCATCAAATACAACACAGCTTGGCGTCGGTAAAAGAGGAAGTTGTCCTTCTCTTTTTCTCGATTCGGCTGTCCAAATATGTTCCATATAGAAATCTTGTGAACACACAATTAAATCAGTTGATTTTCGATATTGATCTCTCGATAAAGTTTGACCACATCGATGTCTTTTTTCACATGTGGAACAATCTTGAAAATAGTCATACCCTACTGTTCCCCATTCTTCATCTGTAAGATCTTTATATTCCGTACGATCACCATAAGGGTAAAAAGATTGAAGTGTACTATAATCGTGAACAAATGAAGGTAAGTTCTCGTAAATACCTAATACTTTTTCACTTGCTTCTAAGTTCCCTCTTTGCTCATCTAGCTTATTTAAACATAAATAACTTGTAGGAGATTTTGCTAATCGAACATCAACATCTAAGTTTAAAGCCTTTGATAATTTTTCAATATCTCCATTCTTTTTGACAAGTTGTTCAATTAGTGATTCATCTGCACATGCAATAATTGCTGGTTTACCAGTGTATCGTGCATAACAAATACTATATAGCAAATAAACAAACGTTTTACCTGTTCCAACACCGGCTTCCGCAAAGATAATTTTCTTTTCTTTAAATGCTCTTTCAACTTGGTAAGCCATGAATATTTGTTCATCTCGAATTTCATATCCGGCATCAGGAAGTAGTTCATAAAATACATCCCCGATCCATTCACCTAATTTATCAATGAAGCTATCTTGCTTCGACACTTCAAATGGTAATTTTCTTGAATTAACCATATGTACCCCCTACAAAGAAAAAAGTCCTCAATGAAGACTCTTTATCAACGACACGATTTTATTTTAAATAGAAACTCTTAATATTAATTTAGCGTAAAATCTATCATACAAAATATAAGGAAAAATTACAACAAACACTTATAATAATTTATTTAAAGATCATTTCAAATTACTTAAGTCTATTAATATAAATTAGATTATTCATTTACTTTTTACATTTTGGTTGTTTTCGGAAAATTTGTTGCTATTTTAGAATACGTTAGTTGATTACAACTTCAGGATCCTCCCTTTCCATGGGGCGTGAGCTGAGCCTCCTCGTCGCATACGCTCCTGCGGGGTCTCAGCCTTCCAGCTATTCCCATAGGAGTCTCGCACCTTCCATCGTAATCAACTTTTGTCTTCATAGTTACAAATCTCTCAAAAGCAACAATCTTTTAGAAAAGAGCATATTTATTTTATAAAATGAAAAAACCACCAAGATAGGTGGCGAAAGTTGTACTAAAGAATATTATTCACATTATTGTCTTTTTATTATCGGAAATTTCATTTAATTTGCAGTCCAAAAATCCATTGCGACTATTTTCAATTGAGATTCTGTGATCCAAAAATACCCTTTTTGTCCCCATTCTTCTCCCCAACTATTTAAAACCTTATAAGTTGTAGTATTATCTTCACTTTTATAATCAACAATTAATACCTCGTGACCACCTAGTATTTGTTCATGTTTAGTAGGTGTTACAAAAATTCCTGAACTTGCTACACTATTAGACTCAAATGATTCGTAAACAACCATACCGAGTGAAACAGTTAGTCCATCAGCTAATGCTGTTTTCAACGTATCTTGGTCAGGTACACGATAATAATTTTCAATTTTGTACTCAGCTGCTTCAATTTCAGCTTGTTCAGATGGAACGGATAAATAATCATGATCATTATATGGCATTGTACTTTCTAAACATACCCCAAACTCTTTAAGTGTACGCACACCGTCCCTTGATTCTGCCCCAGAGTCTTCTCTTGTTGTACCTTCATAATTCCGTTCATGCCAGTAAATATATGCTCTACTAAGAACTTGAAACGGCTTTTCAGCTTTCTTTAATAAGTACATTCTCATGCTAGCAAATGCGTTAGCAGTACATGAACCTTCTTGCCCTTGGTCAAAGACCCAATCGATTATACTAGAATTATTCGTTTCTGAAGGTAAATCTGAAACAGTTTTGTAATTAGGGCTTACATAGATCTTATCGCGCAAATCTTTAGAATCATGGATAATATTATACTTCATCGTATTCATCCTCCAATATTCATATTTTTTTGCTTCTAACTAATTACAAAAAACTTTTTAAGTTGGTAACTGTATTTGTGATAATCTTCCAATACATTCACCTTCTTAAAACTATTAAATTTGACATCAAAAACTTAAATTCCTTCAATACAAAGGGAAAAATTTATTAACATAGAATATAAATATAATTGAACAATTAGGATTGAGAGGGTGTAAACGTTTATGCAGGTATTCTGATTGCATTTTTAATTGGATTATTTTTCATCATAACTGGTTTATTTATAAAGCATAAGCCACCAAAAGAGATTAATGGTTTCTATGGATATCGAACCTTGCGTTCAATGAAAAATATTGAATTATGGAATGAAGCTAATCAGCTTAGTGCTAGAATTATGATAAAAAATGGTTATATCATTTTTCTTTTAGGAAGTTTAATTGGTGTTGGGATTGGTCTTAAGTATGAAACACTATCAGTATTTTTAATTATTGGCTTAATGTTTTTATTAACAATTCTTATGTTTATTAAGGTAGAAAAAAGATTAAAGCAGTTAGATAATTAAGCTTCATCAGATTTTTTTATTTATCAATTTCAAAAAGAGTCACATCTTTCTCTACATCTTAAAGAGAAAAATGTGACTCTTTTAATTTCCTATGTTATGTTTAGACTTCAGTTCGACGAGGTGGTCTCTTACCAAAATATTGATAGTAGTCCGTTTTAATAAATCCATTAAATAACTTACGCTTTTTCGATGCTGGAGCTCCGTAGCATTCTTCAAAGCCTTCGTGACTTGTCATAACATATACAGACCAAGTATCGAGAGGTCTAAATACTGCTCCCATATCACTATAAAGTTTTTCGACATAAGGTCGGTCATTTAGACGCTCACCATAAGGAGGGTTCGCAACAACGTAGCCATAATCTGATTTTGTCGTAAAATCCTTTACTTGCATTTGTTTAAATGAGATCATGTCACCTAATCCTACTTCTTCTGCATTTTCTTGTGCGACACGAATCATTCGATGATCAATATCCGAACCAATAATATTTAATGGTTGGTCATAATTTGCTAAATCCTCTGCTTCTTGTCTTGCTTCGTTCCATCGTTTTTTTCCAATCCAGTGCCAATCCTCAGATGCAAAGCTTCTAAAAGAACCTGGAGCAATGTTTTGTCCTATTAATGCGGCTTCAATTGCAATGGTCCCTGAACCACAAAATGGGTCAACAAAAGGAAGATCTGGATTCCAGTTTGTCAACATGACTAATGAAGCTGCAAGAGTCTCTTTTAATGGAGCTTCACCTTGTGCTACTCTGTAACCACGTTTGTGTAATCCTTCTTTTCCTGTTGTATCAAGTGTTAATGTTACAATATCCTTTACTAAAGAGACTTCAATTCTAAATAATGGTCCATCCTCTATTAACATCCCTTGAATGTTTTGTGTAGTTTTCAGTTTATCAACAATTGCTTTTTTTACAATCGCTTGACAATCCGATACAGAAAACAACTTAGATTTTTGAGATTTTCCTAAAACCGGAAATTGAGCATTTCTTGGGATGTATTTTTGCCAAGGTATTGCTTTTGTTTTTTCAAATAGTTCATCAAAAGTAGTAGCTTTAAATTCTCCGATTAAAATCTTAATTCGATCTGCTGAACGAATCCATAAATTTGCACGACAAATTCCACTTTCATCTGCCTTAAATAGGACACGTCCGTTTTCAACTTTAACATCTTCGTATCCTAAGCTTTTAATTTCTCTTGCAACTAATGCTTCAATTCCCATTGCCGCTGTAGCAATTAAAGTATATGTAGCCAATTTAATCACCCACCCCATTCAATATGAATGGTCTTCTATGTATTTTATTTTAGTTTTACCTATTATCGAAAAAAACTCTCCTACTCAAAATAGGAGAGTTATTTACCATTATTATCACTTCATATGCTCTGTAAGCCATGTTCTGTTCCTTCGTACTTCAAACGGCTTTTCACCTCGTACTCCGGTGGTAATCATCTATCTACAGAGTCATTACTCTGTCCCTTTCTAAGTTCAATTCCTTCGAAAGGATTCCCCTACCATAATTTGGGTTTCTCGCTCGTGGGGTTTACCTCGTTCCACTCCTCTCATTTCTTCGAGGACTACGTCACTGTGGCACTTTAAAGGTAGTAAAGCCATATCCAAAAGGACTTAGGCTCGTTCCCTGCCGTTAGCCTTTTAACAGACTACCCTAGCTTATGACTTCGCTAGGCACGAACACTACAGCCATCTCAGGACTGTGCGAGCATGGACTTTCCTCAACAACGTCAAGCGTTGCAGCGATTACCCGAACATATTGAAATGAA
>Ga0187780_10003220_pt1 | contig 12351 bp, 7 predicted proteins | sample 1015_Q2_SP10_20__FD_132429 | JGI IMG/M metagenome (GOLD analysis project Ga0187780, IMG submission 132429) | Tropical peat soil microbial communities from peatlands in Department of Meta, Colombia - 1015_Q2_SP10_20_MG | ecosystem: Environmental > Terrestrial > Soil > Wetlands > Peat | place...
ATACGCCAGGAATGGACATACTTAGACATGCTGAGTATACCACAGAAGATTTGGAATAACAAGGTTCAAAAAGCTGTTCAATTAGTTCCCTAAAAGACCCTGTTTTGCGTGCTTTAACGCGGTATTCAATCATACGTGAGATGTGCCTGGGGAGATTATCACCGGTGTCTGGCACCGGCAATCAGTGCCAGACTATACATTGCTAGCTTCTTGACGAAGGGAAGAGCTGGGGTACCCTGAGAGCAAGTCCCATATCACCAGCTATTTTGAGCTGCCCACTGAAAAAGGCGCTCTGAGCATCGAGTTTTCCTTCAGTCAACGCAATCCAGTCTTTATCGCTAATGGTGAAGGTGACATCAGGCTTCTCAACACCTCCTGGGACAGGTTCACAAAATCCGTCATGGACTTTAAAAGCCCATACCCCTGCTTGCTCTCCAGTTATGTTCCATTGGAACGATTTGGTCAGACCTGCTGCTGCGGCTGAATTAAAAATTGTGGGCATCGCCTCAAAAATTTCTGCGACAGTTGGCATGTGTAACTCCTTTTTCAAGATATGCAGGAAAAGCCCCTGCTGGCATTGCAACAGTATATCACGTCAGGAAAGCTGGGTGTTGTGGCCTGTCTCGTTACCCCTCCCACCTGTTCTGCCTGAGCTTTGTTGTTCGTCTCTGTTCAAGTTACTAACTGGAGCCTATTTCGTTTATGAGATGGGCATCACTCGTTGAAATTTGATTCTTTGGGCCTTTGCAGGGGATAATATAGCCGCTTTAGTGCTGAACACTCCAAAGTGGGAGGAGTTTCTGCTGATCACTGTATTACTACAAGGCTTTTTGGAGGTATGCGAACAATGGAGAATGACCAGTCTCTATCCAATGCTGACCAGCAACCTCCAAAAACATCTGCAAAGGCGGACCATCACTGCTTTCATGTCCATTCATCTCCGAGAACGCTATCTTATTCATGGGGACGGTATAAGCCCAAGTCCCGAAAGGAGAAGATATCTCTCAGCTACATGCTGATATTCATGGTGCTTCTCGTTATCTCGTGTTCCGGACCCGCAAATAAAGGCGCTAACCTTGTCGCGCATACGACACCCACTCAGATAGTGACCATAACAAGGCAGTCCGGGAACGCAACATCTCAGCCAACACATGGGCAACCAATTCGTACTTCCACGACCACATGGGCCCCTATCAATGCCTCCTTCCCAGGCCTTGCAGATACGACTGACAACATACATATTGGCCTTCCGTTTGACTTCAACACCAATCCACCTGCAATGGCCGGCAAGATTGATGTAGTTTGGGGCACAAACTGGGCCAGATCTCTCCCAGGGAATATCTATAGTTTATTCTATCTACCGTATGATCGTGATGAAGATACTAGCAATTATCTAGCCGCTCATCCAATTGTCTGGTATAAAGCGAATCATCCCGACTGGATTGAATATAAATGCGATCGATCTACCGTTGCCTATGAGTATGGCGATGTGAATTCTGTGCCATTAGATATCACGAATCCTGCAGTCGACAGCTATATTGAAGGTACCTATATAGCGTCAGTTCTTCGGCCGGGGAGTGGTTATCAAGGAATAGGCTTCGACAATCTGGACTTCGAAAATGCTGGGGATTGGACAGGCCAGCGCTGTGGACACTATACTACTGACGGAAACTGGGTGCAACAATTTAGTGGCACAGCCGATGATGCCGCGTATCGTCAATCCGTTTTGACTTGGGCACAGCAGATGCATTATTTCATACACATACGCTTCCCTCAGGCTGTCATGGCGGTCAACTTTTCTTACGACCCAAACTTCGCCAGCGATTCAAATATTCTGTCTAACTATGTAGATTTTTATATCGATGAGCAAGGTTTTACGAACGGGAACAATGCCTCACCCACCAGTCCATCAACCTGGTACTTTACAGATTCCACGTGGTCTGGCAAGATCAATTGGATTCAAAACACCTTACATCTAAGACACGGGTTTTTCTCGATCAATCAGGAACCTGTGCCATTTGCAAATGTAACGAACGATCAAGTCCAATGGGTCCTGGCGAATTATTTATTAGTGAAAAATAACGCCAGCTTCCTGTATATTTGCGGAGAACAGCAATACGGGTATGCGTTTCTTCGGCCAGAATATGCCGCCCAAATAGGCTCTCCTTTGGATGCACTTTACCAGAATCAAGGCATTTATCTCAGGGATTTTACCAACGGGGTTGCCATCGTTAATCCATCTTCTAGCTTCACCTATACGTTACTATTGCCCGGGGCCGGGTACAAGGATTTGTATGGGAATGTCTTGCGATCCCCGCTAATCATGCCAGCTCATTCGGGGTTAGTATTGATAGGTTCTTGACGGAAGCAAAACCAGGTTTTTCGATTTTGGCGTCGAGTACCATGCTGGCAAACGAACGCTTTTGCTCTGCATGTCCGCATTGTATTCTTCTCCTCTCTGCTCACCTATCACGTTTTATTTATAAGTGATGAATCACTATCGCGGCCATCACATTGGTCATGAGCTTTTGTATTCCCGGCTCTGAGTGGCTCTGACCTGAACAAGCGGGATCGGGAATGAAGCGGTAATCGTCGAGCGCGTAAGTCCAGTAAATCGAGCCAGTCGCGAATACCATGGCTCCAGAACGGGCTATATAGTATGCAGTGTTTCCTATATCGGCCTTGCCACCGTCATTAACGGTGTGAGATGCGCTGAGGATCTGCAAGCCCTGGGGAGTGGCACCATTTGCGAACACTTTATCCCACTCGTACCCCACGAGATCGCACCCGTACGTCCCACCAGGCTGCAAACCCGTTCCTTGCAGCAGCGGCGATTTCGTCTGGGCGCTTACCTGCCAGGCAAAGCCCTGCCTCTTGTGTGTAAGGTCAGAGTACATAATCCCCACGAGTGCGTTTTCAGGCCGTCCAATGACTGGATCACTCCACTGGGAGGTCACCCGGCTATTGTCCTTACCATAGTAGGGGTCGCGCGCGAGGTCATTGGACGCCGTTTCAACTTTATAGCAGACGATTGTTCGATTCTGGACACCTGCGCTATCTGGTTGGTAGCGAATCTGCCAGTACATAGGGTCAGCGCCTAAAAATGCCAGACCGACCCCGTGATTGCGCGCATTTTCCACTCCATCGCGCATCTCCTTGCTCCAATACTCGTCGTGACCTATCGAGAGGTAGGCGCGATGCTGGAGCAACTGTGCCGGGTTCTCGTGTAAGTCGACGGAGCTTGCATAGGAGAGATCGTAGCCCTGACGCTCCAGCCAGCGGATCGCGTCGATTTCATAGGAGAGCACTTGCCCTGATCCTTCACCCGCCGCATACGGTCGATCGAAGGAAACTTCCACTCCTCTCGGCAAGGAAGTGCTCGGATAGGAAGTGCTTTCGCCCGTTTGCTGGATCGTATCCGCCTCGTAGAGGCTGTATCCCCCCCAATTGTTATATGCCTGGTAGGTATTATCAGAAGTTACCACCATGTACGTGGCTTGGGCATGCCCACGCACATCGAAAGGCGCATACGTCTGCCAGCCATTGGCATCCGTGAATTTAGCCAGATAGACCCCTGTCGTCCAGCCTGCAGGGATGGTAAGGCTGTATGAGGGTTGCCAGTTGGCCTCGACTAAGCCTAAGCGTCTATCAACATGGCACGAGTTACAGTTCACCAGGATATGGGCATTCGGGTCGTAATACCCTTGCGCTTGCCCTATCAGACCGGACTGCGATATCATCAGTCTCCCGCCGTCGCCTCCGTACCATCCCAACCGGTAAATGTCGACGAAATAGCTTGTCCCGCCAATTTCTGTGCTGACGAAAAAGGTCAGTTTTTCTCCTGGAGTGACAGACGTCGCGCTCGCATATGCCTGTATCTGGATCGAAGCTGCTCTACTCGTAGGAATCTCCCATTTCAGCGTTCCTAATTGCTCGTTCTCAAGCGCGATAGGGTTCCCGGCAGCAGTTGTTGCTACCTCTGAAATCGTTTGTAAGCCATTGGACGTGCGTGAAAACACTGAGCCGGTGCCGACCATCGCAATAGCTACTGCCAGACCAATCAGTGTGAAGATGGCCACAATTGCCGCTATAAATCGTAGTTTCATAGAATTCTCCTACTGAAGATGCTCACTGCCGATTACCCTCTCTTCCCTCCTCATAACGAGGGGGTGGTAGTCGAGGGAGGATGCGACTTGTTCGTCACTACCATGTGCGAGCAAGTGGTGGTAGAGCTCAAGGCACCTTCCAACTATATGCTTGAGTTGATAGTCGCGTTCTACGGTAGAGCGTCCCTCTTTGCCAAGGCTCTGTGCAAGATCAGTGTCTTCTATGAGACGTTGCAACGCGTGAGCCAGATCGGCGGGCCGTTCGCGATCTACAAGGAGGCCGTTGATTCCATCGGCGATAATATCCTCGCTGCCGCTCACGCGTGTGGCTATGCAGGGCAGGCCGCACGCCATTGCCTCTAAAAGGGCATTGGGCATGCCTTCGCCGCGTGAAGGTAACACGAACCCCCACGATTGCTGTAGCAGGTCGATGATGTCGGTCCGCAATCCCAAAAACTCCACACTGTCTTGTATGTTCAGTTCAAAGGCGATGCGCTCCAATTGTGGCTGCAGTGCACCTGCACCTACCAGGAGAAGCCTCGGTTTCAGGTGCGTTTGCCACGTATGCGAAGTGCACATGAGCCTCTTCCAGGCGTGTAAGAGCACATCGATCCCCTTGGAATACTCCAGTCTCGCTACGCAGATAATATCTCGCTTGCGTTGTATCTGATATGAACGGCTCTCTGGTGCTGGTCTGAACTTTTCGACATCAACGCTGCCGGGAATGTAGACGATGCGTTCGGGGCGGAACCCCCACGCAATGAGATACGATCGGCTGCGGGAGCTGAGCACCTGGTAGATTGCGTTCGACCTTTTCAGGAAATACAAAATCATGCAGCCTCCCGGGACGTTCTGGATTATATTATCGATATCACCCGCCCCGATCCAGGTCTGGGTGCGATCGACCTTGAGGAAGCTCGTATCAGTGAGTGTATCGGCCATGAGCTTCATCTCAACATCAGATCTTATTGGCTGATGATCGGTTTTCCCAGAGCTCTGGCTACTGATGATGACCGGCTTTCGTGCAATCGCGCCGATGAGTGCCGCTACTGCGGCGAGCGGCGTTATTTGAATCACATGGATCACGTCGTAGTCACGGCGCAAGCGCCAGAGCGCCAGAAACATGTTCAGACTGATCGGCCAGATACCAATTCTGCCTAGGCGTAGAGTGCCATCTAGCCTGTACATCCCCTCCACGCGTAGCACTTGCAGACCGTTCACGCTTACGTTTTTGCTCCAGCACCTCTGGAGACGCAAGGTCACGATCATTACCTTGTGCCCAAGCGCCTGAAGTTGCCGGGCTTGTTTCTCCGCCCTAATCTGTGCGCCTCCAACACTCGGTGAGAACATGAGGGAGACGAAGCAGATACTAAGCTTATTCTCCATGAAGAAACTCCTTGTGGTTAACCTCTGAGAGGATATAGCGGTACTTTCCAGATGGACTCTTGGGGATGTGCTCAACAAACTCGAAGTCAACCTGGCACTCTTCGCCCATAACCATCCGTGTTTTGCCAATGATATCGGCCAGCTCATCCGGATCATAGCCTTGCTTAGAACGCTTGATTTTGAAAAGAATCGATGTGTAGCTCTTCTGGATAACCTGGCACTGTAACACCCACGGTCTCGAGTACAACAGGACGCCAAAGTAACCTCCTTCAATCTGTGTGCCGTTTTTGGTCCAGAATATATCATCGTTCCTGCCCTTGATCTCCTTCAGGATTTGCCCTTGCCGGCCGCAGGAGCAGGTTGTATCAGCGGAGAGGACGCCTCGATCCCCTAGCTGGTAACGGACGAGCGGCATAGCGTAGTTGCTCACACACGTCACTAGGATGTTCCCCTCGGCTCCAGCTGGCACGCGCTCACCACAGTCATCCACGATTTCCACATAACAGCCCCAGGGAAATACATGCAGACCATGATGGACCCTACATTCTCCCGCGATATCGCTCACCTCTCTGGAGCCATAGCGATTAAAGACCCTGCACTGGAAAACGCCCTCGATGGTCTCACGCATGAAAGGAGTGAGTGTCCCGGCGGAGGTGATAATCGCTTGTTGCTTTCGCAGGGCGATGTCTTCTCGCACAGCAAACCGCGCTAGTTCGAAGATCGAATCTACGTAGGAAATAATGAGTTTTGGGGGCCTGGCATTGAGAAGGGAGAGAAATGCGCGCGATTTCTCCGGTGTCATCAGGAATGCGTTGAGAAAGGTCTGGCGCAGGAGACCGTTTGCGAACATTCTCTTCATCATCGCCCGCCTGTCCTTTCCACGGATGTCCCTCTGGATGTCTCTCTCAGACCCCCACACGTACACAATGGGATCGCCCAACTGCCCACCCGCCCAGCTCGAATAGAACTGCTGGAGTGCGTTACTGCGATCCCCGAATTCCCGGTCCTGGATCAACCTCGTGGGTTCTCCTGTCGAGCCACCAGAAGTATTGATATACCATCTCCGCTCGGCCAGGTCTGTGCATTTCAGTTGATTGAAATGGGTGCGGACAATCTCTTTCGTTAAGATGGGCAGATGCGAGAGATAGACCTCGGGGTCGTGCTCGAAGTTGTCTGCCATCCCTTTCATGATCTGTGCATAATAGGGAACCGATTGCTGGCAGTGGGTGAGCAACCGCACCAGGAGCCGCTTTTGCATGTCTGGATCGACTCCCTCGTTGTCCTGGCGCATCATGTCTTGGTAGATTCTGGGAAACGAACTTCCCGTCGCGCGCTTATAGCCAAAGTACAATGTCTTTCTTACGTTCATGTTTCGTGCCTTTCCGCTACTTACTCCACTTACTCCCAAGATTCGCTGCTGCATTTCGCTCATCGAGAGAAGAGGAGCCATCCAAGTAGATCCGAAACCAGTGTTCAAGACAGAGCAGTGACCAGATCGCCTCGCTGTGGTTCACCGCCCTCGTGTTGCTATGCGATTGCAACAAGCCGCTGATGAACTGCTGGTCAAAAATGCCACGCTGACGTGCCCGCGCCGATTCGAGCAGGTCGTGGGCGTAACCGATCAGGTCTCCCCGGAACCAATGCTTGATTGGAACCCCGAAGCCCTTTTTGGGACGTGCGAGAATGTCGGCTGGGAGCAGGTCCGAAGCAACCTTCTTCATGAGCGACTTAAGTATCCCGTTATGGATTCTGATGGATGAGGGCAGTGAAGACACATACTCGGCGAGGTACTGGTCGAGCAAAGGTGCCCTCGTCTCCAGCGAGTTAAACATACTGGCCTTATCGACTTTGACCAGAATGTCGTCGGCGAGGTAAAAGCGCACATCAACGTGCTGCATCTGGGATGTGATGTCCAGTTGAGAGACCGCCCGAAATGCGCTGATCTGCTGGGCTATCGGGTCATGGTCGCACACGTGGGCGAAGAATTCACTACTGTACATCTGAGGGCGAGAACCTTCGGGGAAGGTCGTGTTGGCACGCACACAGCGCGACGCGGGGTCGCTCAGCAAATTGTGCAGGCGTTTTTTCCCTCGCATACCATCGGGCATCAACGCGCTGCCATGCCCAAGAACGAAGCGCGCGAAACCCGGGATGCGGTCGATCACGTACTCCCGCCCGTAGGGTTTATAACCCCCGAAGATTTCATCGCCGCCATCACCCGTGAGCACAACCGTCACATGCTCGCGCGCCAACTTCGAGACATAGTAGGTGGGCAGCATGGATGCGTCAGCGAATGGTTCGTCGTAGTCCCAGACCAACTCCGGAAGGACCGATATGAGATCCGGCCGCACGCAAAACTCGTGGTGATCGGTGCCGAATTGCTCGGCAATGCGGCGTGCGTAGGGGAGTTCGCTGTAGTCTTCTTCTTCGAAGCCGATCGAGAAGGTTTTTACGGGCTGGGACATCATCTGGCTCATAAGTCCTACTACCAGGCTGGAGTCGATCCCACCGCTGAGAAATGCGCCAAGTGGCACTTCGCTCATCAGGCGTACCTGCACTGCATCTTTCACCAGAGCCCGTACCCGCTCGATGACAGTCACCTCGTCGTCCGTATTCGTTGGGGTGAAAGGAAGGTCCCAGTAGCGTTCAGTGCGAATCAGTCCATGCTCATAGACTAGAACATGCGCGGCAGGGAGTTTCATGATATCCTTGAAAAGGGTGTGCGGTGACGGTACATACCTGAACATAAGGAATTCGTCGAGCGCAATAGGGTTGACTTCCCTTCGAACTCCGGCCTCGAGAACCGATTTAATCTCGGAACCAAATATCAACCGCTGCCCATCCCAGTAGTAGTGGAAAGGCTTTTTGCCGAAGCGATCTCTGGCCGCCAGGAGGCGCTGGCGGCCAGCATCCCAGAGCGCAAAGGTAAACATGCCGCGCAGGTGCAGCACGCAGTCATCACCGTACTCTTCATAGGCGTGGACGATCACTTCGGTATCACAGTTGGTGCGAAAGCAATGCCCACGCGCCTGGAGTTCGCGCTGCAGTTCCCGGTAGTTATAAATTTCCCCGTTAAAGACGACTATGACGCTCCCATCTTCGTTGGAGATGGGTTGATGACCACCCGACAGATCGATAATAGCCAGGCGGCACATGCCCAGCGCGACCCCTTTCCCTATCCAGGCTCCCTGGTCATCGGGGCCTCTGTGGCGTATCTGCTGGCACATCGCCTCGATAAGTCGGCTGGCATCACCACGATTACAACCGGCATCAATCAATCCAACTATTCCACACATTGTTTTTGCTTCCTTTCGCCGATAGCACGAACAAGGGGGTGGAAACAAATCTCCCCACTGCTTTAATCTATGGCAACCGTTGCTTTTGACTCTTCCGTAGCCATGCCTGTGAACTGACCAGCCAATTGTCGATAGAGCTCGAGATAGATGTCAGTGAAAAACTCAAGTGAATAGTTCTGTTCGACCGTTTCACGTGCTGCCTCGCCATATTTGCGGGCCAGCTCTGGGTCGCGCAGTAAGAGAATCAGCGCCTGTGCCAACTCCTGATAGTCCTCAGGCTCGACGAGAAGGCCATTGACGCCATGCTCTATGATATCCTCGCTGCCGCTCACCCGCGTTGCAATGCAGGGTATGCCACAGGCCATGGCTTCGAGCACAACGTTTGGCATGCCCTCCCAACGCGAAGGCAAGGTCGCGATACCAGCCTTGTGCCAGAGCGAAGCTGCATCACTCTGTAAGCCCACGAACTCGACGCTTTTTTCTATTCCGAGCGCCTGCGCCAAGTAGGTAAGCTGGTTTTGAATGGGGCCAGTTCCCGCAATGATGAGCCGCGCCTGGGGGAATTCCTTGCAAACGAGAGTCCAGGCCAAAAGCAGGACGTCGATCCCTTTTTGGTAACTCAACCGCGCCGCGCAAATGACAGTCTGCGACCGCACATCTCGGGAAGTATCCCTTCTGGTGGGTGTAAAGCGCGTAAGGTCTACGCCGTTAGGAATGAGCCGCGTGTCGGGTAGAGCGAACTCGTGGGAGGCAAGGTAGTCCCTCATGCGTGAGCTCAATATGATAACTACAGCATGGATATGCTCGAGCAGGCGGCGAGTGAACAGCTTAACCGGCCTGCCCAGACGTTCCAGGTCTTTGAGGTCTCCCTGAAATCTCGCATCACCGTCAACCATAAGCACTGCAGGATTCACCTCGGGTGAGTCGGCGATGGGCTGCAGCCTACTGCGTGTTCTCGTCCTGTTGCCTGCATCCGCGCAGCGCACAGCGACAATCATCGGTTTGCCGCTCAAGTAACAGGCCAGGGCAGTAGGCAATGCCAGCAAGTTAAGCTGGTAGACGTGTAAAACGTCGTAGCAATGCCGATATCGCCAGACCACCCAACCCATCATGAACATCGCCACAAAGTAGAGGAGTTTCTGGAACACCCTGGGCAGTTTCTCCCGCCTTCCCAGAAACAGGCCAGCAATGCGGATGACGGGGACTCCATCCATGGTGTCGCGAGCAGCCCAGGATCTGCTGAGCCGAAAGGTGAGAATGGTGGCTTTGAGACCTCTCTGGCACAGGCTCCTACCCTGGGCGAGTGCCTGTCTTTCTGCGCCACCAACAATGGGGTGAAAGGTAGCGATAGCGATCAATATTCGCGGATTCCCCATCGCATGTCCTGCCTTCATTTTCTGCTGCCCAAGCGTTTCCAGATGTCGCGCTTGTTTCTCCGAACGCACCTGTTCGAGAGTACTCATGCTCGGTGAAAATAACCGAGAAACCAGACGCATCTTCTGTCGAACCTGCACATAAAGCTCCTTTCATCTATCTGGCAAAACTAGATACTGGCTCACGTGTATAGGGCTCTCGCGGAATCGCCCGCATGCGGTGCTCCGTAGGCCCTTCGTACATTTCCTCATCCGCTGCGATTTTTTTCTCTGCCACATCCCAACAGAGCGCGAACGGCAGGGCCATCATTATCCAAAAGTAGACGCCTATTGCATGAGTCCAGAGGTCGTCGACCTCGAATAGCTGCAAGAAAACGCTCGCCAGCACCGCAAGCGCAACTACAAACAGCGCACGCTGCTCCCCTTTGGTCTTGCCTATGCCTGTGATGATGCCGATGAACAGGGCTGCCAGCATGATGAGTAGCAAGACCAGACCAATGATGCCGTGATCATAGAGCGTGCCTAGGAAGAGGTTGGATGGCGCGGTGGCAATCAACCCGCCGTTGAGCCCCACCTGCAGATTGGCCAACAGAAGGTTCGAGGCGTTCATCCCATTACCGAGTAATTGCTCGGGGTGAAAGTGGTCGAGTAGGGCCTGCCAGAGCAGGGTACGGCCGTTGAGCGTCATGAAATCCTGATTGAAGAAGCGGTCGAAGATGGGGATGTTGAGAGCATAAACGACGATGAGCGCGACTACAATCAGTGCTGCCGTGCCGGTGAGTAAAGCGAGCCTGACCTTGCGCGACGGCAGGAAGAGCATCAGTATCAAGATGCTCAGGGGCAAGCTTAGAAAAGCACCTCTCGCAAAAGTGAACAATGTGGCGGCCAGCAAAAGCATGACCTGGAGTACCACAGCTAGGCGCCAGAGACCACGGAGAGTGGCTGCTCGGTATATTGCGAGTGGAATGACAATAGTGAGAAAAAGGCCAAGAGTTGGTGCCGCTCCGAAGATGGAGAAGATCCGAAAGAGAGATGTCGTTGGATCGACCACACCGTACTGTCTGGTAATATACCCGTAGAACCCGTAGATCGCAACGAACGTTCCCCCCAGGATGAGCACGTCGATGAGTCGCAACATGCGCTGCCGTGTTGAAAGGACGGAGATGGCGATCATGGCCAACGCCAGGTAGTCCAGGTCCGTGAGCCAGCTCGTCAGGAACGATTCGCCCCCTATCTCCGAGATGCCGATGCCCGCGAATACCCACAGCAGATATATGAGCAGGAATAGGAGTGCAGGCATGCGCCTCATGGTTGCGCCGAACGCTAGATGGAACATCACGATGAGCGTAGGCACTGTCAGCCCCGTCAAGATGTTGTTGTTTGTGAAGAGAACAATGTTCTGACTCACGATGACGCTGACCAGTACCCACGAAATCAACAGGGCAAACTGGTAGCGTATCAGGGCGACGATGGCGATCGATCCCAGGGCGATGCGTAGGGTATATGCAGAGTTCACAAGGTTGCCGATGATGCCGGCTGCGAAAACTGCGAGCAGAATACACATGCGAGTAGCCCCTTGACCTTTGCGAGAGGGGAGACGCCACGACGGGGGCCTGATCTTATCTAGAGCGGCGAGGATTTCCACCGGCGGCGTCAGCAGGTTTAGGCCTCCGAGCATGCGACTCAGAGTGATGAACAGGATAAGCATGGTGCCCAGATACACTGCCGAGGTGGAAAGGGCGATTCCCTGGCTCTGCCAGAAGTGGGCAAAAATATCATCCAGGACGGCGTTCGCGATGACGCTAAATACGCTGATCCATATGAGCACTCTTGTCTTCCCCAGCGCGCTAAAAGCCCTTGCCCCGATAAAACCCAGTGCCATTGGAACGAGGCCGTACACGAATCCAACTAAAGTGATAGCGGTACGATTTGTATCATCTGCGGAAAAGGCCCCACGCTGGAAGAGGATCTGTACAATGGGGTGGGCGAGCAAAAACATAGTCATGCTTAGGACCCCAGTTCCGATCCCAACGACCCATAAGTAGAGGCGCAGCGTCTGCTTGAAGGCCTTCATGTCATTTGCGGCGGCCTGACGTGAGAGGTAAGGGAGCGCAGCTCGCCCTACTGAGGCAAAAATGACACCGGTGAATATGCTGACTATTTTAAGGGCGTAGCTTAGCGCGGAGATAC
>Ga0187780_10003221_pt1 | contig 12349 bp, 13 predicted proteins | sample 1015_Q2_SP10_20__FD_132429 | JGI IMG/M metagenome (GOLD analysis project Ga0187780, IMG submission 132429) | Tropical peat soil microbial communities from peatlands in Department of Meta, Colombia - 1015_Q2_SP10_20_MG | ecosystem: Environmental > Terrestrial > Soil > Wetlands > Peat | place...
CAAGACCCAGGCCCAGCTGGATGCCGACCGCGCCGCCGCCGAGGCTGCGCAGAGGAAGGCCCAGGCGGCCCTGGACAAGATCCGGGGCAAGCTCACCGTCACCGACCGGGGCACGATCATCACCCTGCCCGGGGCCCTGCTCTTCCCCACCGCCAAGTCCTCCCTGTCGCCGGGCGGGCGGCGGAACCTGGTGCCGCTCATGGACTTCCTCCGCACCGACGGCCGGAAGATCGTCGTCGAGGGCTACACCGACTCCACCGGCTCGATGGACACGAACATGAAGCTCTCTCAGGCCCGGGCGGACACGGTGATGAACGACATCATCAAGGACGGGGGCATCCCCGCCGACCGCATCTCGGCCGTCGGCCGTGGGCCGGAGAACCCCATCGGGGACAACGCGACCAAGGCCGGACGGGAGCTGAACCGGCGGGTGGAGATCCTCCTCCTCAACCCGCCGAAGTAGGGAGCTCGGCTGTCTCTCCCCGGCCGTCCCACCCCGGTGGTGGCGGCCGGGCGAGGAAGGAGCGGCAGCGCTCGGCATAGGCGGCGCTCGGGGGATCCGCCGCGGCGTGGCGCTCGAACCAGGCGAGCGCCCCCTGGAAGTCGCGGGCCAGGTAACGCGCCCGCGCTGCCTCCCAGCCGGCGAGGATCTCGCTCAGCGCCGCCGGCACCTCGCCGCGCTTGGACACCAGCTCGTGCACCGCCTCCGGCGCCCCGCCGAGCGGGAGCGACTCCAGCACCCGGAAGACGAAGCCGGATCCCGCCTGTCGAACCGTCTCCGCCGAAGCGAGGACGTGGGTGCCATAGAGTCGGTTGGCGGCCTCGAGCCGGGCGCAGACGGACACCGCCTCCCCGAGCACCGAGTAGTGCGACTTGTGCGCACTGCCGATGTCGCCGGCCACCACCTCGCCGGTGTGCAGGGCGAGCCGGCAGCGGGCGGCGGTGCCGAAGCGCAGCTCCCACTGCGGCTGGAGCCTCTCCAGGGCGTCGCGGACGGCGAGCGCGGTCCGGCAGGCCACCTGGGCATGGCGCTCCAGGCGCACCGGCGCCCCCCAGAAGGCGATGAGCGCGTCCCCCACGTACTCCACGTGGCCGCCCGTCTGCCGCACCAGGGTGGTGAGCTCGGTGAAGTAGGCGTTGAGGAGCCCGACCAGCGGATCCGGGGCGAGCCTCTGGCAGAGTGCGCCGAAGCCATCGATGTCGGCATAGGCCAGCGTCACCTGGAAGCGCTGGGGCCGCATCAGGTCCACGTTTCGGAAGACCTGCTCGGCGGTCTCCGGGCTGACGTACCGCCCCAGCGTCCCGTAGACGAAGTCGCGCATCTTCTGCTCGGTGCGCAGCGCGTAAGCGGTGGTGAGCAGGAAGGTGAGCCCGAAGGCGAGCAGCGGCCCTCCGGTGGCCGCCACCCGCGCCTCGCCGAGGAAAAGGTGGCGCGCCCAGACCAGGTAGGCGGCGATGCCCAGGGCCGCGCTGGCCAGGTAGACCAGCGCCCCCAGGGTTGAGCGCACCACCTGGCTGAAGGTCAGAGCCAGGAAGGCGCCCAGGAAGGCCAGGGCGAAGGTGGCCAGGACGTCGGTGCGCACCGGCGCGCGCGACAGCCCGACGCCGGCGAGCAGGCTGGCGATGGACTGTCCGGTCACCGCCGCCCCGGTGACGCCCGGCCCGAGCGGGGTCGGGGACCAGGTGGCCCTTCCCGGGGCGGTGTCCGCCAGGAGGGCCACCCGGTGCTCGAGATCGTTGCGGTAGTGCAGGGGGAGCCCAGCGTCGCCGTCGGCCAGGTTCTGCACCAGCCGCCAGGCGGAGATGGCGCGCCCGAGCGAGCCCCGGCCGGAGCGGCCCGGCTCGGCGGCATCGAAGCGCAAGGGGGAAAGGCCGTCCGGCTCGAGCGGCACGGAGTGGCCCGGGGCGAGCTCCAGCCGACCGTTGGCGAACGTCAGCCGGCGGGGCGCCCCCAGCTCTCCCAGCGCCGCCGCCAGCGGCAGCGAGGGTAGGAGGTGCACCCTCCCCCGGGGGGAGACGTAGCGGATCAGGTGGTAGATGCCGCGCACCGTCCCGTCGGCATCGGCGGCCAGGGCGGTATGGCCGAATCGGATGCTGGCGGTGAGCAGCGCCACCGGCGGTGGCTCGAGCGAGCGCGCCACCGGTAGCCGGCCCGCGTCCAGGCCCTGCACCTCCACCTCCGCCAGGGAGACGAGCAGATCGGCGGGCGTCACCTCCCAGGTCCGATCCTGGGCGGCCAGGTCACGCACCTCGGGCGTGCCGGTCAGGGCCCAGCGGCGGGCCAGCGCCCGACCCTCTTCCTCGGAGGCCACCCCCGCCCACACCCTCGTCCGCGGGCCATCGGGGATGGCATAGGCCGGGCGCCGCTCGGCCAGCACCCGGCGCACCCATTCCTCGACCTCCCGGGGTCCGGAGGCGATGCCGACCAAGAGCACCGACGGCCGGAGCGGGTGGACCACCGGCGCGGGAGCGACGGACGAGGGCGCGAATCCGAGCGCGGGCACGGTCCGCGCGCGGTCGAGCTGCGCATGGAGCGCATCGGCCTCGGGCGCGGGCAGGGACGGCCCGGTGCCGAGGAGGCGAGGGTCCACCACCACCACCGACGCCCCCTCGCGGCCCAGCTGGCCGACGAGGCGTCCGAGGACCATCCCGGACCAGGGGAGGCGGGCCACCTCCGGGCGGGAGTCCTCGCGAGCGCTGGCCAGGGTCTCGTCGTCGATGCCGACCAGCACCACCATGTCCGCCGGGTCGGCGCGCCGACCGAGCTCCCGGAGCCGCCAGTCGTAGGTCCAGCGGTCGATGGCGTCGGCGGGAGCGCCGAGAAACGCTCGCCAGCGGGGCGTGGGGTTGTCCTCCTCGCCGAGGAAGCCCGGCGACGGCTGCGGGCGGACGGAGACCAGGGCGCCGAGGACGCCGCCGAAGACCACCGCCTGCACCAGGCTGAAGCCGAGCACCCGCAGCGTGCGGCGCGCGGCGAAGGGGAGGAGCGGCGGGGCCAAGCGCTAGGGCGCCGACGGGGTCCGGGAGGCTTTCGGCGTTCCGGTTCGCCCGGGGAGGGCATCCAGCCCCCCCTGGAGCCGCTCGCGGAGGTCATCCCGGAGCTCGTTGCCTGCCTTGGGGGCGAGCAGGAGGCCCAGGCCGGCGCCGACGAGCAGACCCACGCCGAGCGCGGTCAGGGCGGGCAGGAGCCAGTCGGTGCTGCCCCGGCGCTGCAGACCTAGGGCGTCGAGCACGTCGTCCCGGTCGAGGTTGCGCAGGTCCTTGAGGCTGAGCATGGGGTCTCCAGGGTCAGGAAGGCGAGGGAATGCCGGAGGTCGGTGGGGGAGCGGGAGGCTCACCCTCCCGGGCGGAGAGGATGGCCTCGGCGATGCCGGCGATCTCGCTCCGCATGTAGGGGAGCCCGGCGATGCGGCCGGCCAGGCCCAGCAGCCGGGCGGTGGTCCGGGTGAAGAGACCGCCCCCGAGCAGGTAACCCACGCCCACGGCGACGGCCATCATGGCGTAGGGATGGCGCTGGACGCGTCCGTTGATGTCGAGCACCCGGCCCAGGTCGGCGGCGGTCCCGCGCAGCTCCTCGCGGAAGGACTGGGCGGCCCGCCCGAGCGAGTTGACCCGCTCGCCCAAGCCGGCCGTCTCTCCGGCGCCGTTCCCGCCCGCCGGGTCCGCCGGCGCCGATGGAGTGGAGCGCGCCATCAGCGCGACGCCATCCTTCCGACGACGAAGCCGGCGGCCAGCGCCAGGAGCAGGCACGTCCCCGGTCGCCGCCGGATGACGCCCACCAGACGCTGGTTGAACTCGGACAGCTCCTCCCGGGCCTGCTCCAGGCCGTGCTCCAGCCGGGCCTGCTCGTCCTTGAGCTTCTGCTGAACCTCTCGCGCGTCCATCGAAAGCCTCCCCGGGCCGCCCCTACCCTAGCGCCGCCTGTGTCCGAGCCACACCCCCAAGCCCACCGCGGCGCCCAGGGCGACCGCTGGATGGCGCCGGACCCAGGTGCGCCAGTCGAGCGTCTCGCGCACGCTGTGCCGGAGCGCCTCGGCGGTCTCGACCAGCTCCTGCCGGGTGCGGGTGATGCTCGCCCGGAGGAGCGCCTTCTCCCAGTCGGCCGGCTCAATGGACACCGGGGACCTCCCCCGTGGCCTCGACGGCCAGCGCCCGGGCGCTCTCCCGGACGGACTCCGCCGTCTGCTCGAGCGCCGGGCGGCGCAGGAGGCGCCGCGCTCGCCACAGGCCGGCGGCGCCGGCGGCCACGTTCAGCGCCCCGAGGAGGAGAACCGCCCCGGGCACTCCGAGCTGGGGTGAGAGGGCAAAGGCCAGCCCGAAGCAGAGCATGGCATACCCGACGACGAGCAGCGGCACGAAGAGGGCCATCGTTCCCATCGCACGGGCGACGGTTCGCGCCTCCTCGCCGAGCTCGAGGCGCGCCAGCGCCACGTGCTGGGCGAGCAGCTGTCCCAGCCCGTCCACCAGCCGCGAGACCAGGTCCCTCATCCCCGGGCGCTCGGGCTCCTTGCCGTGCCTGCTCATCCGCGCCGTCGGCCTCCCGTGCCGCCCAGAAAGGAACCGAGAAGGCTAGACACGGCGCGGCGGAGCGACAAGCCCCCCATCCCGGGAGGCGATGAGCACGACTGCCAGCAGTCAGGACCTGGTCTGCGCCACGGCATTGACCGCGTTCCGCACCACGCCGCGCTGGAGGAACTCCACCAGCTGCTCGGCGAGCTGGTTGGCGCAGGCCAGCTGTCCCTCCTCGGTGGACGCGCCGAGATGGGGAGTGGGCAAGAAGTTGTCCAGCTTCAGCAGTGGGTGGTCTCCCGGGACCGGCTCGGTGGCGAAGACGTCCATCGCCGCGCCAGCCAGGGTTCCGTCCTGGAGCGCGGCGGCCAGCGCCGCCTCGTCGACGATGCCTCCCCGGGCGCAGTTGACCAGGTAGGTGCCCTTCTTCATCTGGGCGAAGACCTCCGGCCCGATGAGATTCCGGGTCGACTCGGTGAGGGGAACATGGATGGTCAGGTAGTCCGACCGCTGGACCAGCTCCTCGAGGGAGACGAAGTGCACCGACAGGCCCAGCTTCCGGGCGGCTTCCGAGGGGTGCGGGTCATAGACGAGCACCCGGGTGCCGAAGGCGAGGCAGCGCTGCGCCACCAGCGAGCCGATGTTCCCCAGGCCGAGGATGCCCACCGTCCTCTGGAAGAGCTCGTGCCCGGCGGCGAAGCGCTTCTTCTCCCACTTGCCGGACTTGGTGCTGGACACGGCCTGGACCAGCTGGCGGGGAAGGGCGAGCAGCATGGCCATGGTCAGCTCGGCGACGGCCATCGAGTTTCCGCCCGGCGTGTTCATGACCACGATGTGCTTTCGCGTGGCCGCCTCGACGTCGATGTTGTCCACCCCGACCCCGGCGCGCCCGATGACCCTCAGGCTGCGCGCGCCCTCGAGGATGTCGGCGGTCACCCGGGTGGCGCTCCGGATGGCGAGGGCCTGGTAGTCGGCGAGGAGCGCCTTCAGATCCGCCGGCTTGAGGCCGGTCCTCACGTCCACGGTGAGCCCGGAGGCCCGCCGCAGGGTCTCGATGCCCTGGGGGGAAAGCTCGTCCGCCACGAGCACCTTGATGGACACGCGCGCTCCTCTCCGGTCGTCTCCCCCCGCCCGGGGAAGGGCGCGCACGCTAACGATCGCGCCGCAGAGCGTCAAGCAGGCGAAGGTGAGCCGGCGGGGGGAGCGGGCAGCTAAGCTGGTCGGGCCTGCTCCTCGTCCCCGCCTTCGCCCTCCTCCTCGCCAGCGCTCCGGGAGACGCCTCCGCCGGTCAGCGGCCCTCCCTGGAGGTGCGTCCGACGTCGGCCCGCCCCGGGGACGTGCTCCTGGTCATCATCCGGGACAGCGCCGAGCTCCCCCGGGGCACGGCCGGCGAGCGCGGCTTGCGCTTCTACGCCGCCGGGGACCACCACGAGGCGCTGGTGGGGCTCCCGCTGGAGCTCGAGCCCGGTCCGCTCACCGTCACCGTCGAGGCGGCGGGCGTGCGGCTCACCTCCTCCGTCGATCTCCGGCCCGGAGACTTTCCGGAGCGAGAGCTGACCGTGGACAGCAAGTTCATCGCCCCGGCCCCGGAGGTCAAGAAGCGCATCGCCGCCGACCAGCGCGCCTTCGCCCGCGCCTACCGGACCCCGTTCGCTCCCCGCGCCTTCGAGGGTGGCTTCGCCTCGCCGCGCGACGCCGAGATCACCGCACGCTTCGGCGACCAGCGGACCCTCAATGGAAAGAAGAAGTCGGTGCACTACGGGCTGGATCTCGACGGGCACGTGGGAGACCCGGTGGCCGCAGCCAACGACGGCACGGTGGTCCTGGTGAGGGACTGCTACACGTCGGGCAACACCATCCTCGTTGCCCACGGCGGCGGCGTCATCACCGGGTATTTCCATCTCTCCGGGTTCGCCGTGAAGCGGGGAGCGAAGGTCAAGCGCGGCGAGGTCATCGGGCGAGTGGGCAGGACCGGCCGGGTGACCGGACCGCACCTGCACTTCCTCGCTCGGGTCGGGAACCTGGACGTCAACCCCGAGTCGCTGCTCGCCCTGGCCTTCCCCTAGGGTCAGGAGGCCGAGGGAAGCGAGAGCGCGCCCCGGGCCTCGTCGGGGCTCATCGGCTCCCGGCCCACGTCGCGCGCCATGCGCACCGCCTTGTCCACCAGTGCACCGTTCCCCTCGGCCATCCGGGTTCCGGCGGCGTCGAGATAGAAGTTGTCCTCCAGACCCACCCTGATGTTGCCCCCCAGCGCCAGCGCGGCCCCCACCAGGCGCCACTGGGCCCTCCCGATGCCGATCACCTCCCAGGTGTCCTGGGGATGGATGGCTCGGGCCATCGACGCCAGCGTCTCGGCGGAGGGCGCCGCGCCGCCGAGCACGCCGAGCACGAAGCTGTACTGGAGCGGTCGGCGGAGGGCGCCCATCGCCACCAGGGGCTCGGCGTTGGCCACGTGGCCGAGGTCGAAGCATTCCAGCTCCGGCTTGACGCCGCCCTCGCGCATCGCCTCGGCGGCGAGGAGGATGTCACCGAAGGGGTTGGGGAAGACCATGTCGAAGACGAAGGCCTTCCGGGCCTGGGAGTACTTGGCGTAGTTCATCGAGCCCATGTTCAGGGCCGCCATCTCCGGCCGGCTCTTCGGCACGTAGCACAGGCGCTTCCTCTTCTCCGCCTCCCCCTCCACGCCCATGTTGAAGCCGCCGGTGGAGAAGTTGATGAGGATGGGCGAGCGCTTGCGGACCTCGTCGCGGATGGCGACGTAGATCTCCGGGTCCCAGGTCGGTCCACCCGAGGCCGGCTCGCGGCCGTGGATGTGAACCACTGCGGCGCCGGCCTGGTAGGCGCGCCGCGCCTCCTCGCCGATCTCCTGGGGCGTGTAGGGCAGGTAGGGACACTGCTCGCGGGTGGCGAGGATGCCGGTGAGCGCTGCGGTGACGATGACGCGATCCTGCGGCACGGACATGGCCTCTCCGGTGACTAGCGGTCCTTCCAGGCCGGTGGACGCTTGGCCAGGAAGGCGGCCACGCCCTCCGCGGCATCCTCGGCGGTGAGGTTGAGCGAGAGCTCGGCGGCGAGCAGCTCGGTGGCCGCCTCCACCGGGAGCCCCTCGGCCCGGCGGAACGCCCGCTTCCCCAGGGCGAGCACCGCCTGGCTCTTGCCGGAGAGTACGGCGCCGAGCTCCCGGGTGGCCCGGTCCAGCTCGGCCGCTGGCACGACGCGGTTGACGAGGCCCCAGGCGAGGGCGTCGGCGGCCCGCAGTCGGAGGCCGGTGAGGACCATCTCCAGGGCGCGCTTTCGCCCCAGGTGCCGCTGGAGCCAGGCCAGGACCATCATCGGGAAGAGCCCCACGTCGACCTCCGGGGTCCCGAGCTCGGCGTGGTCCGCGGACACGGCCAGGTCGCAGGCGCACACCAGGCCCAGGCCTCCGCCCAGCGCATGACCGTTCACCCGGGCCAGGGTGGGCTTGGGGCAGGCGGCGATGGCCTCGAGCAGGAGCCCGTAGCGCCGCCGCCCGTCGTGACCGGCGAGGAAGCCCTCCGGGCCGAGCCCGCTCAGGTCGCCGCCGGCGGAGAAGACGCGGTTGCCCGCGCCGGTGAGGATCACCACCCGCGCCGCCGGGTCCGCCTCGGCCCGGCGCAGGGCGCCGGCCAGTCCGTCCACCACCTCGGCCGAGAGCGCGTTGCGCGCGTCGGGGCGATCGATGGTCAGGAACGCTTGACCGTCTTCAACCGCGAACCGGACCGGTCCTGCTTCCATGGGCCCTCCGCGACCAGGGTGCCGTGCAGGAAGGAGTCCGCGAGCTGGGTCTGCGCCCGCCCGAGGAGGGCCTCGTCCCGCCCGTCGAGCAGGCCCATCACCAGCGAGGTCAGCCCCATCTCCACCGCTCCGAAGAGCATCGCCGCACACAGGGCGGGGTCGAGCTCGGGACGCAGCTCCCCCCGGGCCTGCGCACGCTCGAACATGCCCCGGGTGATGTCCATGATCTCGGCGAAGGCCCCGCGGCGGTTCGCCTCGCCCGTGCCGGGTCCGCGGGCGAACTCCAGCACCAGGACCCGTACGCCGCGCGGGTCCACCCGGTAGCCGTCGAAGGCCACCTGAAAGATGCGCCGGACCTTGGCATCGAGCGTGGCCGTCCCCTCGGCGGCGTCCCGGATGCGCGCCACGAAGCCCCCCCACCCGGTCTCGAAGACGAGCTGGAGGAGCTCTTCCTTGTTGCGGAAGTAGTGGTAGACGAGGCCGTACGCGACCCCCGCCTCCCGGGCCACGTCGGCGATGCGGCATCCGTGGTAGCCCTTGCGGGCGAAGACCTCGACCGCGGCCCGCAGGATGGTCTTGCGGCGATCCTGGTCACGTTCCTTGGCAACGGCGGCGAGGGCCTTGGTGGGGGGCATTGATTCAGGAATCAGCCGCACCCTAGGAGCGAGTCGCCGAAGCGGTCAAGCAACCTCGAGCCGCACGGGCTCAGGCCACGCCGCCCTGCGAGCTGGCGAACATCGCCCGGGCCACCCCGAGCAGCCGTTCCACGTCGCGGGCGTCGAGGTGCCGGCTCCGGACGAACTCCGAGAGCGGGCGCAGGATCTCCTGCTGGTCGGCCGGCCTCTCCACCGGCCTGACGAAGAGCTCGGCCAGCGTCACCCCGAGGGCATCGGCGAGCGAGGCCAGCGTCTCCACGTGGGCCACCCGCTCGCCCCGCTCGATCATCGACAGGAAGGAGACGGAGATGCGTGCCCGCTCGGCCAGGTCCTCTTGGGTCCACCGCTCGGCGCGCTGGGTGCGCAGCTCCCGGATCCTCTGGCCGATGGACTTCCCGATGTCTGACAAGGTTGAACTCCCCGTGAACCTAGAAAATCCGAGGCAGCCGCTTGGACAACCCGTCCGGGTGGGCCCTGGCTTTAGGGCAACCCCAGAGCGGGGAGCAAGTCACTCGCAGTGAAATGCCTCCCCGGCGCCCTGTTCAGTTCCCGAAGGTGCCGAAGCCGGCCACCGTCAGGTCGACGATGATCTGCGGGAACCCCTGCAGACCCCCGGGCGGGCTCCTCAGGCCGACGTCGAGCCGCCAGCAGTTGCAGGCCGGCGCGAACCCCAGGGAGAGCTGCTGCTGGCCGAAGAACGGCCGGGGCGGCGTGCCGGGCGGCGGGGGCGGGGCCGCCGGGTACAGCGTCCCTCCGTAGGCGATGGAGAGCCCGAAGGCGAGGTTCACCTGGGCGTTGAGGGTGATGAACTGGAGCAGCGACCCGTTGAGAGCGCCCGAGGGCAGCGGCGAGCCGACCAGGGCGTCGATGCCGCGCCGCTGCGCCGACGAGCCGCCGACCCACTGCTGGTCGTCCTCGGTCTGCGGGATGCCGTTCTGCAGCTGGTAGGCATTGCTCAGGTAGACGAAGTCGTACCGGGCGCGGATGAAGTACTTCGGCTCGGCCACGCCCGCTCCCACGCCGAACAGGGCCGGCGCATGGCGCTGGTTGTCCCACCGGAACGCGGCCGAGGCGGAGAACAGGCCGAGCGTCGTCCGGGCGGTGGCCACGCTGTCCCCGAGCCCGTTGGGCGTGCTGAAATCGAACTCCTGCGCCAGGTCGAGCTTGAAGAGCTCCACGGCCTGGACGCCGGCGCGGCGGCTGAGCACCTGGGTGAGACGCACCACCCCCTGGAAGCGGTGCTCGGTGTCCACCGCCCAGTCGATGGCGTCGTAGAGGCGGCCCGGCTGCGGCCCCGGGACGTTGCCCCAGGTCCCGACGATGTCCCGGAGCTCGAAGCTCGGCTGGATGGCATGGCGCACCGCCGCTGGTCCCTCGCCGAAGGTCCGGGACAGCTCGCTGGTGACGAGGAGGTCGACCACGGCATAGCCGCGCTGGGCGAAGGCGCCGGTGATCTCGCCCACGTAGAGGTCCTGCCGGAGCCAGGCGGAAGGGCGGAGGCGCAGCACCTCGCCCACCGGGAGCGTCATCACCAGCCGGGGGAGGATGTCCAGGCGGTCGCGCGCCTGGCGTTCGGTGGCCGGCTCGTAGACGTCGTTGCCCTGGGTGGGGTCGACCACGCCCACCGGAGGCGGATTGGCCGGGGCGACCGGCAGGAAGAGGCCGTCCTGCCCCTCGTCGCCGAACAGCTTGTCGACCGGAGAGAGCCGGGTGAAGGTCAGGTCGAGGCTCCCCCAGAGCGGGCCCCACAGCTTGCGCTCGGGGAAGACCACGCTCACCTCGGGAAGCTGCTGGAGCGTGGCCGGGCCGCGCAGCGCCATTCCCGGGGGTAGCGCCGGGTCGGTGCTGGTGCTCGGCACCCGGTCGGTGGCGAAGAGCGAGTAGCCGAACTGGGTGTCCTGCCGGAAGGAGAGGAGGAGTCCCACCCAGCTCTCCTCGCCGCGATGAGCGAGCTGGAGCGTCGAGGTCAAGTACTGGTTGGCCTGCACCACCACGTCGGTGGAGACGTCGCGGACCAGGGCCGAGTCGGAGACCAGGTTCAGGTCCAGCCGGACGGTCCACCCGCTCCCCAGGATGCTGGTGATCTGGCTGGTCAGCCCCCAGCGCGTCCCGGTGTGCTGGTTCTCCTCCCCCGCCCACACCAGGCCGTTCTCCGGGTTCCTCGGGGGCTTCAGATCGTAGACGGCGTACAGCTCCACCGTGCCGTGGGTGTTCACCGAGGGCACGAAGCGGAAGGTGGTGTCCAGGGTGGGGCCCTTCACCCCGACGTTGGGATTCGAGCCGCCGAAGACGTAGCCCAGGTCGAACTCGATGTCCGCGCTCCGGCCGAGCACGACGTAGACCGGCAGCGGCACGGTCAACCCGTTCTGCGCCGACCAGCTGGGAATGACGCTGGGAAGGATGCCCGTCTTGCGATCGGCCAGCGGGAGGTACATCACCGGAAAGGCGAACACCGGAGCGCCGTAGACCCGGATGACCGGCCACCACAGCCACGCGCCCTCGCCGGGAAGCACGTCCGCCGAGCTGCTCTGGATGCTCCAGTGCGGGTGGAGCGGGTCACAGTCGCACGGGGTGAAGGTGAGCCCGTCGATGAGCAGGTGCCCCCCCGGGGCGCGCTGGATCCGGTACGCCGTCCCGGCCAGGGAGGTCTGCCCGAGCGACTCCAGCTCGGCCGGGCTCTTGGCATACAGGAGCCGCTCCGGGGGGACCTTCTTCTTCTCGAAGAACGTCCCCCCGCCGAGGACGAGCGTCGAGGTGTCCAGCTCCAGGGTCAGGGTATCGGCCACCGCGCCGAGCTGCCCCGAGGCACAGAAGGCATGTCCGGTGGCGGTCACCGTTCCCTTCTCCTGGTTCACGGTGATCGTCTCGCCCTGGACCATGTTCGTGCTCGTCCTCAGCTCGGCGTGGCCCTCGAGAACGATGATGTTGCCGTCCGAGTCGGAGCGCGAACGATCCGCACGGACCTGGATGGGCTCGTTGGCGGCCGGCGTCGCCAGCGGCAACCCGACCTGCCCCAGCACGAGGAGAAGGGCCAGGGCGGAGCTCATCCCGAGACGCGCCCCGGCAATGGGCTAGGGGGTCTGGGCGAACAGCACCGAGACCTCGTTGCCGTCCTGTCGCGTCTGGTAGGCGACCGCGTCGCGCAGCGTGATGGCCACCCGTACCGTGTGACCCGGACCGCGCTCCGGGTCGACGCGCAGCACCGGTCCGGCGAAGTAGGCCATGTCCAGGGCACGGGTGTTGTTCCGGAGCGGGATGGAGGTGTTGTCCAGCTCGAGGACGACGGTGTTCTTCGCTCCCGCGGTCACCGTGTAGCGCACCGGCCCACTGGTGCGCACGTAGACTCGTGAACCCTTGTCGTCGAAGCCGACGAACGTCAGGGCCTGGCGCTTGCCGCTCCCCTCGCCCGGGGAGCCGCCGGCCGGTCG
>Ga0187780_10003222_pt1 | contig 12345 bp, 14 predicted proteins | sample 1015_Q2_SP10_20__FD_132429 | JGI IMG/M metagenome (GOLD analysis project Ga0187780, IMG submission 132429) | Tropical peat soil microbial communities from peatlands in Department of Meta, Colombia - 1015_Q2_SP10_20_MG | ecosystem: Environmental > Terrestrial > Soil > Wetlands > Peat | place...
GCTCGCTCAAAACGCTGGAAAGCCTCGCATTTTCGGCGGGGTCAAGCTTTGGCACCATGCCGATCTTACTGACCAGTGCCTTTTAGACTTGAAGTCTGTGGGCTGTTGCTAGCACTGTCGCTCACGCTCAGTTGTCCGGTCCTCGACCCTGTAGCTGTCGGCGTGAACGTTACGCTGATCGTGCACTTCCCCTTTGCCCCTAAGCTCGTCGAGCAGGTTGTTGCCGACACCGCGAAATCTCCGGTTATCGTGATAGCAATGCTAGTCAACGTCACGGTCTGGTTGTTGGTAAGGGTAAACGTCTTGGCGGCACTGGTCGTGGCCACCCCCTGCGCCCCGTAGCTAGCACTGGCCGGGGTCAGCGTTGCAGGCTCGACTCCGGTACCCGACAGCGACAGCGTCTGTGGGCTGTTAGCAGCATTGTCGGTAAAGGTGAGTGTCCCCGTTTGCTTGCCCAACACTGTAGGCGTGAAGGTAACACTCACGCTGCATTTCTCGTCCATGGTCAGCGCTGCTTCTGCACACGTGTTCGCAGAGATCGCGAAGTTGCCATTGATGGTGATTCCGCTCATGGTCAGCACGGCCGTGCCGCTGTTCTTCAACGTCACCGTCTTGGCTGCGCTGGTTTCGGTGAGAGCCTGATTGGCGAAGCGGAACGAAGTGTGCGAGAGCGTGACTGCGGGGGGACCAAAGGTGAAGATCGTGCCACAGCCACCGCTGCAGGGGCCGCTGGCCCCGCCGTGGAAAGTTGTCCCGTAGAAGTTCCCGTCGGTGGCTTGCACCAGCCCGGCCAATGGCGATGAGCCGTCAGTGCAGTTGGTTCGAGAGCAAAAGCTGTAGAGGGTCGTGAGCGTGCCCTCTGGGGTGATCTCGAAAACCGTGCCGCAGCCATCACCGCACCACGTGCGGTTACGGTGGGCCCCGCCCACCGCGGTTGTCCCGTAGAAGTTCCCGTCGGTGGCTTGGATCAGCCCGCCTAAAGGGTTGCCGCCGTCAGTCAAGTCGAAGCCGTGCAGCGTGGTCAGCGTGCCCTCGGGGGTGATTTCAAAGACCGTGCCCCAGCCCCAGATCCCGCCTTCGCCCTCGGTTGTCCCGTAGAAGTTGCCGTCGATAGCTTGGATCAGCCCTGCAGGGTAGGCCGCGTCGATCGTAAAGCTGTAGAGCGTGGCCAGCGTGCCTTCGGGGGTGATCTCAAAGACCGTGCCCCAACCATAGGCCCCGCCCTGCCCGGCTGTCCCGTAGAAGTTCCTGTCGGTGGCTTGGATTAACCCTTCAGGGTAGGCCCCGTCAGTCGAGTCGAAGCTGTGAAGCGTGGTCAGCCTGCCCGTAGCGGTGATTTCGAAGACCGTGCCCGAGCCATAGGCCCCGCCCTGCCCGGCTGTCCCATAGAAGTTCCCGTCGGTGGCTTGCACTAGGCCTGCTCCAGGGGCGTAGCCGTCTGCGCAGTTCGCTTGGGAGCAAAAGCTGTAGAGCGTGGTCAACGTGCCTGCTGTCGTGATCTTGAAGACCGTGCCACAACCAGCGGGGCAGTATGTGCTGTTACTATTGGCCCCGCCAGAGTAGGTTGTCCCGTAGAAGTTGCCGTCCGTGGCTTGAATCAGCCCGGCGTATGGGTCTGAGCCGTCAGTGCAGTTGGTTCGAGAGCAAAAGCTGTAGAGGCTCGTCAGCGTGCCCGCTGGAGTGATCTTGAAGACCGTGCCACAACCAACGGAGCAAGCCGCACCGTTGCTACTGGTCCCGCCGTAGGTAGTTGTCCCGTACAAGTTCCCGTCGGTAGCTTGAATCAGCCGGGATGTAAACGGGTATGCACCGTCAGTGTAGCCGAAGCTGTGCAACGTGGTGAAGGTTTGTGTCGGCGAGGCAATCGTCGTCGCCACACAAAACAAAAAGAGGAAGCACACCCTTTTCAATAGGCCAAATCTTTCCATCCTGCCCCTTTCCGGCTTCACGTGGGTGCAAAATCAACCAGCTCACAAGTTCGAGGATTAGTCATCGAAATTCTCCGTGCCGGGAGAATCGCGAATCGCCTTGCATCGAGATTCGGCAACCTTGCTTGCTGTCCAAGTGAAACTCGCCTCTCGGGGTGTTGCGTCCCTTGATGGATATTGCTCTTCGGGAGGCGAGACAATTTGTGAGTTTATTTTCTCCTCAAGGTCACGCAAATGTCAGTGAGCTGGGGTCACAACGAGATGTGACATGCTCGATTTCGGGGCCACTTGGCGCGTCGGGACAAAACGGGGGCAAGGTCAGAATGGGATAAAACTTCCTTGTACGAGTGCGAGGCGGTTCTTGGTGGATTGTCTCCGCGCTGCGACGAGATCGGATAATGCAATTATCGCCTTTCCTTAGTGGATAAGACTACACGAAGGTCCATGTCTGCGGTGAACTTGCAGGATTCCGATTGTGGGCACTTGGCGTAATATCGCCCTGTTCGCAAGCTTGCGCTGTTTTCTTTGCCGAATTTTTGCAGGCGTTGCATTCGCAACTTCATCCATGACCTCTGCGGATTACTCCACCCTTGTCGGCAAGTGTTCATCATGAATCTGAAGTGGCAATCCGATGCTTGGTGAATGACGTAAGTGCGCTACGAGGAGCGAGATCTGGCACCATCGGGCTGGCAATAAATAAAATCGCCGAAGACATAGTCCGCCCAATGAACCAGGGCTTGGAGCTGGCCGGATCGGGCGATGAAACTCTGTGACTTTGTGACAGGCACCTACATCCCGACCTAGGTGCCACTGCTTTCAAGCAGCACGCAGAATTGCTACAAAGGCGTTATCTCGAAGTACCTGAAGCCGACATTCGGCAACACCTGCTTACGCAACCTCACGAGGCAAACGCTGCAGCAATACTTTTCTGGCATGGCCAATTCAGTTCTAAAAGAAAAATCACGCTTGCCGGGAGTTTGCCTCAACTGCTGTGCTCAGATTGCCCATTGAAGCGTTGCCAAGGAAATCGTGTTGCAATATGTCATTAGTTGTGATTAAGTAGTGACATATTGAGACACCAGCTATGCTGAAGCACCTTCAGAGAATCATGCATTATGTGGGCCAGAACGGGATCGTCAGGCCGCGCGATATCGAGGCGATAGGGCTTCCGCGCGAGTATCTTCTTCGTCTTCATAAGCAAGGGAAGATCGTTCGATCTGGACGTGGACTGTATTCGCTGCCCGACGCAGCTATCACCGAACGTCATTCTTATGCCGAAGTTGGTAGGCGTGTACCCGGAGGTGTCTTCTGTCTACTGTCGGCTCTGGCTTTTCACGAGATTACAACGCAGAGTCCAGCCTCGGTTTGGATTGCCCTGCCACAAGGAGCGCGACGACCAACAATTAGCAGTCCTTCGCTGAGAGTCGTCCGGCTCTCGGGAGCTTCGCTGACCGAGGGAATTGAAAAGCACAAGGTCGAGGGCGTCCCGATTCGCGTCTATTCTGCAGCGAAGACCGTTGCTGACTGTTTCAAATTTCGTCACAAAATCGGGCTTGATGTTGCAATCGAAGCCCTCAAGGATTCTCTCGGGCAAAAGAAGGCTACCGTTAACGAGATTTACCATTACGCGAAAGTCTGTCGTGTCAGCAATGTCATCCGCCCATACATGGAGGCGCTGTGATACGTGGACCGACCAGGAACCTGTCAGCATCCGTTCGGGCGCGACTGCTTTCTCTTGCTCAGAGTAGACGCGAGGACTATCAGCGAATCCTCGGTAGGTATGCGATTGAACGGTTCTTGTATCGGCTTGGACGCTCGAAGTATCGAGACAAATTCGCACTCAAAGGCGCAACACTTTTTGCGCTTTGGACCGGGCAGACGCACCGGCCTACAAAGGACCTGGACCTATTCGGCCGAGGTTTGTCGTCTACTATCGTGCGTCAAGGAGGGGTAACATGACGAGCATCGCACTCCAAAGAGGGCAGCTTTGCAAGATTCTGTTATGGCTGGTGGGCTGCGCTTGTTTCTTTACTGCGGTTGTTCCAACCGCATCGGCACAGTTCCAAGCATGGGTTATGGCCAAGCTCCCCGACACACCCGAGGGCATGGCAATCGATTCCCAGGGCAATCTCTACACAACTCTTTTTCACACCGGCGAAATCATTCGGTTAAAGGATAACGGCAGCTACACTCACATCGCCTGGGTGCCATCGAAGGAAGAGAGCGGAAAGGGAGACCTGGTTGGACTCGATTTCGACAAAGCGGACAACATTTATGTTGCCTACAAAGCCCATTCGAAATACGACGCGACACAGTTTGTAGATTCCTTTCATCCATCTTGCCGTGATGCGACCGTGACACGCTCCGGGGTGTACAAGGTGGACGCGAAGACCGGCAAGGTGACGGCCTTGGCGACCAGAGCCGAGGGGTGGCCATTCTGCTTTCCCGACGACGTGGCCATCGACTCACAGGGAAATGTGTACTTGACGGACCTCACCTATGCAGGGATTTGGAAGATTTCGTCGGATGGCAAGAAAGTGGATTTGTGGTCAGCGCACCCGCTGCTCAACTGGTCGGCGAAACCGTATTCGGGATCGCCGCTTGGGGTGAACGATCTCGTGCTCGACAAACAGGAAAAGAATATCTATGCGGTCACGGATGGTGACCCGATGGTGCTGAAGATCCCGATCAAGGAAGACGGGTCGGCGGGCGAGCCGCAGATACTGCAGCCCGGCGGGTACTCACCTTTCGACGGGATCGAGTTGGATGCCAAGGGTAACATCTATGTTTCCGAGATTCTGCGAAATGAGATTTGGGTGCTGTCGCCGGATGGTTCGCAACGTATTCTCGTAGCCAACAAAATGAACGCGCCCCTGGATAACAACACCAGCCTGGTAATGAAGGGCGACGTGCTGTGTACTGCGAACCTCGGCTTTCTCCACCCAAAACCGGAGGAGGCAGATCGCACTGTTGTGTGCATGAAAGGCTTCGCTGTGCCGAAATAGTTTTAGCAATTCCTGCCGCGGTCCTTTTGCAAGTGTTCTTCTAACAGTCGTTCCTTTGTTTTCCGGTTAGTCAGCCATCCGGAAACCTGGCCGGCTGATCGCACCCGATTACCCGCACTACTTGGCAAGTGTTTATGAGCGGCGTGGCTCTACACTACGCCGTTAAGCAGAATCGCTGCGTTGCAGTGGCACCAGGACCAAGCCTCGGGATAGCTCGTGTACTCGGTCGACTGGATGTAACGAAGTTTCGTGGCAACCTTGTGAGCTCGCCTGATTTCGCCAACAAACCGATAAACTGGCTGCGTGTAAGACGGAGCCTTGGTGGTCTGCCTCGCATTTGCTACCACAACCAAGGTTGCGAATCACTGCCAAGGCTACCCAAGGGCTACGCAACTGTGCTGCGAAATGGCGTTGGCCTTCAAGTCCGCCCCAAGTTCTTCGGAGGTTGAAAATGACGCATCGAACTTTCTCTCTAGTCACTGGAATACTGTTCCTTCTAGTGGCTCTCGTTCATGCCATCCGCCTTCTTCGCGGCTGGCAGGTCAGTGTTGAAGGCGCGGTCATGCCAATCTGGATCAGCTGGATAGGGCTTGCCGTCGCGGCGTACTTGGCCTATCAAGGTTTTCGATTGAGCAAGACGCCAACGAAATAGATTCCGTTCATTCGAAGGGGTTGTGAGCGCTATCGCTCATCATTTAACCAACTCGGAAGCCAAATCTAATGTCTGTCAACACCTTTTATGTAGATGAAGGTAGTACATGAACCGGTACCGAGTCGTACCACGATTTTGGGCGAACATTTCTTCTGGTTGTTCTTGCTGACTCGGATTTCCCTCTGAGCGTCGAGGTAACCGTGTGCTTTCGCGCGAAGCAGATAGTCCCCCTTCGGAATCGAGCCAAACGAGAAACGACCTTCGTTGTCCGAACTCGTAGTGAAGAGCACCGCTCCCGTTTCGCCGGTTAGAGTGAGGTCGACTTTATTCAGCTTTTCACCTATCGGATTGATGGCGCGGCCGCAAACAGCTTTCACGGGAGCACGCTTGTTTGACTGGACACACGTGTCGGCCTGCAAAACCGTTGGGCATTGCACAAAGGCGGAACTGAGCACGAGCCATCGCAAGTGGAAGAAAAGCCTTGGCATGTCTAATGCGAATCGGGCTGCCGAATCCCCGTTATACCGCAACGTCCACTCGTTTTGGGGAGATAGTTGTCGAAGAATCCCCATAGCACTCAGAACCGGTCAATTTACGCTAATCGCCGGTAACAACCATTGCGTGCGAATTGCCGCTCGTGAAAAACGTGAGGTTATGTCCACCACGTGATACTGGTACGTCTATGGCAAGCCCTCTATGGCTTCTGGTTGATCATGAGATGTGCATACGGTGTTCCGGCATACATGACCCAAGTACCAGTGTCTTTCGGCTTATCCGACAATCCCGTCTCTTTCGGATCGAATGGCCAAAGAAGTGCCCAGTGTGGTGGCTCCTTGACGGGCGTGCCTGTTGTCGCCCATGGATCGGTAGCACTCCGACTTATTCCGCCCGCCAGCATGTAAAGGATGCCTGGCCTTGTATTTGTGGGTTTCGCCTTGTGAGCGATCAGGTCGGTCAACCATTGCAGAGCAGGTTCGTCAAGGCACGAGGCCCCCATGGTACCCGGATCCTCCGGAAAACACGTCCACCCGTTGCTGCCCTCGCGAAGTGTGGTCAGACTCCCATGCTCGCCGAACTCGACAATCCTTGCGTTGTTCGCAATCTCAACCGGACCGCCTGTCATGGCACTTTTGATCTTGGCTTCTTTTGATTCGTCCTGCGTGTAGGCGAACGCAGTAACGAAAACAGCAAAGGCTACACTTGGGAGAAGCACAGCGCGCAAGCGAAAAAACACCATCCTGCGGCGACTCATGATCGAGCCTCCTAAATCAGTAACGCACAGTTTGAGCGGCTTCACGGACTTGCCCTACACACTCGGTGCCCACCCAGCCCTGCGAGTAGCATATTAGTGCGAGCGACGTCGTTTCGCGGGAGCGATGATGGTCCAGCGGCGACCCCCTTGTCAATTGTTGAAACATCGTCAATTACGCTCAAAACCTTTCGGTGAGCGCTATCGCCTTCCTGGTACGGAACTTACATGGACTAGGAAATAGGGGAAGGCTAATTTGTGCAGCCATTGGACGTTATTACTCCACCCTTGTCGGCAAGTGTTTATCAGCGGCGTGGCTCTACGCTACGCCGTTAATCGCGACCAATCCTAGGGAGCACGGCTCCAGTAGAGACTTCCTCGAAGCCGCCCTCGGCTCGCGCCCAACTTCCGCTTTGCCCGTCAGAACGAAGCCGCTCGAGCGGCGGACGCTGCCGCGTGGGTGAGGTCGGCAGCTGTGGTGCTTGCCATCAGATAAATTGTGGGTCACAAGGAGGTCCCTGTGACCCATCTACGAAAAATCATGCTGGAGGAACTCCAGCGTCGTCATTACTCCGAGGGTACCACACGGTATTACATCCGCGACGTCGAAAGGTTCGCACAACATTTCAACTGCTCTCCGGATCGCCTAGGCCGGCAACATATTCGGGAGTACCAAGCCTACCTCTTCACCAAGGGGAAGTTGTCGCCCGGCTCAGTGACCAACCATCTATGTGCCCTGCGGTTTTTTTACATTCAGACGCTTAAGAAACCTTGGAGCATTGCCGACACGCCTTATCCCAAGAAGACGCACCGCTTGCCCACGATTCTCAGTCAGGAAGAGGTAGCACAACTCATCGACGCCGCTCCTACTCCGTTTTACCGCACCATCCTCATGACTCTGTATGCCACCGGCATGCGGAACGCGGAGTTGACACGCTTAAAGGTCAGCGACATCGATAGCCAGCGTATGGTGATTCACATCCAAGGCGGCAAAGGTCGTGAAGACCGCGACGTCATGCTCAGCCCGGTTTTGCTCGAGGAACTGCGCGCACACTGGCGGCGGCTGCGCAAGAAGTCCATTTGGCTCTTCCCTGGAAACAGCTGGCACAGCGGCGATCGGACTATCGACACCAAAACGCCGCGTCACGCCTGTCAGTACGCCGCTCGCTCTGCTGGTTTTAAGAGGAGGGTGTATCCCCATGTGCTCCGTCACTGCTTCGCCACGCACATGCTGGAAGCCGGCGCCGACCTGCACACCATTCAGATTTTGTTGGGGCATCACGATCTGAAAGAGACCGCCCGTTATCTCCATCTTTCCCAACGTCACTTGCACGCCATGGCCAGTCCTCTGGACTCGCTAGTGCTGCAAGGCTGGTCACAAGCGGAGCGATAGATGACTCGGCCGCCGCTGGAGGTGGCCGATCTGGTCCGCGCCGCAGGCACTGCTTTCATCGAGCGCAATCGTCAGTGGCTCCGTTGGACGCAGATTAAGGTCCTGCTCGCCATCACACGCTGTCGCACCGCCGCCCTCGGCGGTCACATCGATGAGTGCACGCGCTGTGGACATCGCACCGCCATCTCGTATAACAGTTGCCGCAATCGCCATTGCCCGAGGTGTCAGACCAGTGCTCGAGAACGCTGGATCCAGGCACGTCGCCGCGAACTTCTGCCTACGCCCTACGTCCATGTCGTCTTCACGCTGCCGCCACAACTGGCTTCGCTGGCTTTGCAGAACAAGAAAATTATCTATGGTTTGCTGCTTCGCGCCAGCGCAGAAACTCTACTCGAAGTGGCTCGTAACCCCAGGCATCTCGGTGCCGAGATCGGCTTCTTCAGCGTGTTGCACACCTGGAATCAAAAACTCCAAATTCATCCCCATGTCCACTGCGTTATCCCAGCGGGTGGGCTCTCGCAAGATCGCACACGCTGGATTCGGTCTCGCCCTCGATTCTTTCTCCCCATCCCAGTACTCCGCCGCGTATTTCGCGGCAAGTTCGTCGCTGGGCTCAAGTCGACCTTTCAGCGAGGGCAGTTGCACCTTTCTGGCAATCTGGCTTCACTCACTGAACCTAAGATCTTCGCCTCTTGGCTCCGCCCGCTGTTTCGCAAAGATTGGATCGTCTATTGCAAACCACCGTTTGGTGGTCCTGAGTATGTGCTCCACTATCTCGGCCGTTACACCCATCGCGTGGCCATCTCTAACCACCGATTGGTTTCGTTCGAGGACGGCCAGGTCACCTTTCGTTGGCGCGACTCCGCTCACAACAATGAGCAGAAGCTGATAACGCTATCGCTCGATGAGTTCCTGCGTCGCTTCCTGCTGCATCTGCTTCCCAAGGGCTTTGTCCGCATCCGCCACTTCGGTTTCCTCGCCAGTCGCCACAGAGCTCAACTTTGGCCGTTGTGCCTTGCAGCACTGGGCCCGCTGTCCGCACAAACCGAAACCGCAACATCTACGGCCCAGGACATGAACCCCCATTGGTTCTGTCCCCAATGTGGCGGCCCCATGGTAATCATCGACAGACTAACTGCCGCTCAGATCCAACTCCGCTCCCCACCCAAGCTCTCGATAACCGCAGCATGAAGCCTCTATCCCATTTCGAAAACTTCGCGCGCTCAGCCGCGCTACGCCGACTTCTGTCTCGTCCCCGAACGACTCCTAACCTCACACGCCTCGTCATGATCAATACCACCCTGCAATATCGGCGAACGGCCAGATCGGACGACTCACTTGCCGCCCCCACCTCAACTCCCTCCCTACTTTCCCTACATTCAATCCCCATACACCCACCGCGTCCACCGCAAACGCGAGCGGCTTCCTTCTGACGGCTTTATCGAACGCGCGCCGCAGCACTCGTTCAACCACACTCCTCCACCCTGCTCGCCTCCGATAAAGCACTTACGTCATCCGCCAAGAATCGTCATTGAGAAGAATCACAAACCGTGGCTTGGCGGGCGTTAAGACGAGACCGTTAACAGAACCTGAAACGGCCGTTCCCCGCCATATCTGTGTCTCTGTGCCTTGGTGGAGAACCAAAGGTTTTAGTTGGCTGAGGCACCAAACGACATGGGTACATCAGCTCTGTCCGCCTCTTCCACTTTGAACAGAGGGCTCGGCTTCAGGCTCATGAAGCTGGCTACGAAGGTGTCCGGCACCTGCTGAATGCGGGTGTTGAAGGTGTTGACCGAATCGTTGTAGAACTCACGCCGATCGGCGATCTGGTTTTCCAGGTCTGTGATGCGCTTCTGCAACTGCATAAAGTTGTTGTTGGCCTTCAGGTCGGGATAATTTTCCACGACTGCGAAGAGCCCGCGCAGAGCCGTGGTAATGCTCTGATCGGCCTGCGCCTTTTGGTCCACCGTAGCGGCCTGCTGAAACATGCTGCGGGCTTGCGTGATCTTTTGTAGCGTGTCGCGCTCGAAGTTCATGTAGCCCTTGCAGACATCGAGCAACTTGGCTAGTTCGTCATGGCGCTGCTTGAGCAAGATATCGATGTTCGACCAGGACTTCGCAATGTCATTTTTTAGGGCAACCAGGCCGTTGAAGATGGTGACGATATAGGCGACGGCGCCGCCGATGGCGAACAGGGATGCGAGCAAAACGACGGTGGTCATGTGCACTCTCTCAATCTTTAGAGCCAGCCAAATTGCGCGGCCAACAGATAAACGCAAACCAGGGTGAGCGCGGGCCCACCCCAGATCATGGCGGCAGATTTCCAGCCAAGCGAACGAACGACCTCGCGCTGACTCTGCCAGGAAATGAAAAACGCCGGATTGTGAACGCCCCTCATCAGCACCACCGGAGGATGCAAATCGAAGACCATTTCCGGCGTTTTTTCCGTGGCTGGCGCGACGGCTACTGCGCCCCCCGAAGAGCAAGATGAAGTTCCGTCGCTGGCGATGCCGGATGCCGCCCACGCTGCTGGGTTCGTGATGCCCGCCTTCATCATCGCTGCGGCGACTTTTTGGTGTTGTTCCGGGTTCAGCACTGGAGCGGGCTTGGTCACGGCAACGGACGTGATCTCAGCCTTGGCGCCTAACGTAAAGCTGGCGCCGGACGTGAGCCCTGAAGGCAGGATCGAAAGCCGGAACGCGGATCTTTGTGCGGCAGCCGCAACGGTCCTTATGGGGATGGCGCTGGCGGCGGTGCTGTGGTTTTCGGCTAGGGTGCCTAGAACAAAAAGCACGTTCTTCGGCTTGATGCAATACTCCTCGACTCTGATCTTGTGGTTGCAATTCACGCCCCGAAGCGAGAGATAGCTCTCGATATTCGCGGGAGTTCCGAGACTGCTCGAAAACAACGACTGGCTGAACTCGTCGCAAAAATCTCGGTGAATCTGCATCTCCGCACCTTGCGGATCGACCAGCACGCGGCCGGTGTTGTCGTCGAGAAAGAAGGGCACGTGCAAAGTTTCGTCCGTAACCTTGACCCATTGGCCGTCCTTTCCCTCCCGCCTCCATTCCCAGGCTACGGTGCGATGCAGGTAGCAGGGCAGGCCGGTTATTGGAGCATTGATGGTGTAGGGACCTATCGCGAGGCCGCTCAGTTCGACCAAGCCCATAGAAGCGCTACGGATCTTGGATGAGGGTGTGTTCTCGATTAGCCGCTTGCGCAGCAGCATGCAGAAGCCCCGGTAGAACAGATACGCGCCGACGAACGCACCGACAACTGCGTACGTCCAAATGCGAGTGTGGACCAGAGTTGCGAGTTGCAAGTTCACATTTCGCCCGGATGCCGAGAAGATCACAGGGATGGCATTGCCCCGAGCGTAATTGAGGAGGCAGAGGTCAGGCAGCTGAAAAGGAAGGGTTTGGCTTACGGAGGTAATCGCCGGGACCGCTGCCGCGATGAGCACGACTTAGCGAGCCACCACCTGGCATCGATTCCTAAGGCTAGACGCGAAATAGTAGCCCGTTGTCGCTTGACGATATTCAGCTCCTGCCATGTCGGCCATCCGGAACCTAGCCGTATGGCACACGATTACCCGCGCCTAGTCGGCTAACATTTACTAGTCGGGACAAGACTCGACATCGAGGTTGGTAAACACTACGCCGTTAATCGCGGAATCCCAGGCGGTGCTACTCAGCACGGACTTCCTCGAAGCTGACTTCTGGCCCGGCATGGCTTTCTGGGTTTCAACTTCCGCTTTGCTCGTTATCCGCTCGAAGCAGGAAGGAGATTTCTGCTTAAATGCCTGAAGAAGGAGCTGAGGATGATCTTGCGTAGAGTCGACTTTCTGCTTTTCCTAATGCTGGCCGCTTCCGCGGCACTGGGCAGTTCTGAAAGTGCTTTCGAGACATTCAAGGGATTCGAGGGAAAGTGGGCGATTCAGTCGGGGCAGAAGACCCTGCCCATTGAGATGACGTACGAGAGCGGCTCCAAGGGCTCGATTGTGACCGAGCAGTTCGGCAAGGAACTATCTGTGTTCTATCGAGACGGCCAAAATCTCTTGATGACACACTTCTGCAACGCTGGCAATCAGCCACGGTTGCGACTGAGGGAGAATACCC
>Ga0187780_10003223_pt1 | contig 12345 bp, 14 predicted proteins | sample 1015_Q2_SP10_20__FD_132429 | JGI IMG/M metagenome (GOLD analysis project Ga0187780, IMG submission 132429) | Tropical peat soil microbial communities from peatlands in Department of Meta, Colombia - 1015_Q2_SP10_20_MG | ecosystem: Environmental > Terrestrial > Soil > Wetlands > Peat | place...
CGCACACCGGCCCGCCGTCCTGCTGGCGGACGAGCCGACCGGCAATCTCGACGACGCCTATGCGCGCAACATCGTGGAATTGTTCCGCGCCTTTCACCAGGTCGGGGTTACGGTCGTGATCGCGACGCACGACCACGGGGTGGGCGAGCAGCTGTCGGCTCGTACGATCAACCTCACGCACGGACGGGTCGCCGCGTGAGTCTGCGCGATCACGGCCGAGCGCTGCGCGACGCCGCCGCCCGCCTGGCCGCGAGCCCGATGGCGTCGCTGCTCAGCGTTCTGGTTATCGCGGTGGCGCTGAGCCTGCCGGTCGGCCTGTACGTGGGGCTGTCCTATCTGCAATCGTTCAGCCGCCAGCTGTCCAGCGATCCCCAGATCAGCATTTTCCTGGCGTTGGACGCGAGCAGCCGGGACGCCGCCGGGGTCGAGGAGAGGCTGCGCTCCGACCCGGACGTGAACGAGTACCGCTTCATCGGGCGCGAGCAGGCGCTGTCGGAGTTGAAACGCGGCGCGGGCATGTCCGACGTGCTCGATAACCTGAAGCAGAACCCGCTGCCGGATGCCTTCGTTGCGACGGTCCGCGCCAACCGCCCGGAGGCGCTGGAGCGCCTGCGCGACGAGGCATCGAGCTGGCCCAAGGTGGCGCACGTCCAGCTCGACTCGGAATGGGCGCGCAAGCTCGATGCGGCGCTGCGCTTCGGGCGCACCGGCGTGGCGGTCCTCGGCGCCTTGCTCGCCGCGGCGCTCGTGGCCGTTACGTTCAATACCATCCGCCTGCAGATCCTCACCCGCCGCGAGGAGATCGAGGTATCGAAGCTGATCGGGGCGACCAATCCGTTCGTGCGGCGGCCGTTTCTCTGGTTCGGCACGCTGCAGGGGCTGGCCGGCGGGCTCGCGGCCTGGGGCGTGGTGGTGCTCGCGCTGCGCTTGCTCAACCGGGACTTGGCCAGGCTCGCCGCCCTGTACTCGGCGAGTTTCCATCTGCCCGGGCTGAGCTTGCCCGACGTCGCGGTATTGCTCGGCATTGCGGCGCTGCTTGGCTGGTTAGGCGCGTGGCTGTCCGTCACCCGGCACCTCTGGCAAGATAGGCCATGAATAACCGACAGAAATAGTCGGGAACTTTCCGGCCCGCATAGCACTCTGAAGTAACGAGTGCTAAAATACGCCTCTTGAGGAGGAACCATTAATGATCAATAGCTTGCCCGTAGCGGTTGCCCTTCCCTCCACCGCTGGGAGTCTGGAGACCTACATCCAGGCCGTGAACCGGTTCCCACTGCTGTCGGAGGAGGAGGAGTTACGTCTCGCGCGTCAACTTCGTCGGGACAACGACCTGGAGGCCGCCAGTAAGCTGGTCCTTTCGCACCTGCGTCTGGTGGTCTCGATCGCCCGCGGGTACCTGGGCTATGGACTGCCGCATGCCGATTTGATTCAGGAAGGCAATGTCGGACTGATGAAGGCGGTGAAGCGCTTCGACCCCGAGCGCGGGGTTCGCCTCGTCTCGTTCGCGGTGCATTGGATCCGGGCCGAGATTCACGAGCACATCCTGCGTAATTGGCGCGTAGTCAAGATTGCCACCACCAAAGCGCAGCGCAAGCTGTTCTTCAACTTGCGCAGCATGAAGAAGGGTCACGGCGCGCTGAGTCGCGAGGAAACGGATGCAATGGCCAGCACGCTCAACGTCAAGCCCGCCGACGTGACCGAGATGGAGATGCGTCTGGGCGGCGCGGACATCTCGCTCGAGCCGGTAGGCGAGAGCGACGAGGATAGCTTCGGGCCGATTTCGTATTTGTCCAACCCCGAAGAAGAGCCAGGCCGCATCCTGGAGCACGAGCAGGACGAGCGCATGCGTGCGCAGGGGCTGGAACAGGCGCTCGCCAACCTCGATCCGCGCAGCCGCCGGATCATCGAGGCCCGCTGGCTGCGGGAAGACGACAGCGCCACGCTGCACGAGCTGGCCGACGAGTTCGGCGTCTCGGCCGAGCGCATCCGGCAAATCGAAGGTCAGGCCATGAAGAAGATGCGCGGCATGATGCAGGCGCCCGCCGCTTGAGCCGACGCTGCTGCGTTGCACGTGAACGCCGCCCGCGGGCGGCGTTTTTGTTTGCCGGGCTCCGGCTCAGGAAGATTTCAGCAGCAGCGCGATGTCGTGTGCAAAGACCTGGGCGCCCTGGCCGTACGCCACGTACAGGCGCAGCCGCCCGCTCGGGTCGTACACATATGTTCCTGCCGAATGATCAACGGTGTAGTTGTTCGGGTCCGTGCCTGGATTTTTCTGGATGAGGACTTTAAATGCCTTCGCCACCTGCGCGGTTTGCTCCGGTGTGCCGCGCAGGCCGACAAATCGGGGATTGAAGGCGGTGACGTACTGTTTGAGAACCTCGTTGGTGTCGCGCTCCGGATCCGCGGTGATGAACAGGACCTGTACCCGGCCGCCGTCCGGACCGAGCTGCTTGATCGCGGATGCCAGCTCGCTCAGAGTGGTGGGGCAAACATCCGGACAGTGCGTATAGCCGAAGAACACGACGGCCACGCTGCCGCGGAAATCCGACAGGCGCCTAGGGTGTCCGTCGAAGTCTGCCAGTTCGAAATCGCGGCCGAAGTCGGCACCGCTCACGTCGGTCGAGCGGAAGAGCGGAGCACCGGGATCGCGGTTGCATCCCGCCATCGCCGCCGCGAGAGCCAGCAGGCAAGCCAGCAGCGCACGCCCCAGAAGTGCCCGCACGCCGGACCGCTCAGACGCCGAAGCGGAAGTAATGGTCCACGAGCAGTGCGGCGAACAGCAGGGACAGGTACAGGATCGAGTAGCGAAAGGTCCGATGCGCCAGGGCATCGCTGTAGGCGAAATAAATCCGGAAGGCGTACCACACGAACAGACCGCCCAGGGCGACGGCGGCCATGAGATAGATGAGTCCGCTCATCGCCGTCGCGACCGGCAGCAGGCTGACTGCGAACAGGATCAAGGTGTACAGGAGCACGTGCAACCGCGTATAGCGGTCGCCGTGGGTCACGGGCAGCATCGGGACCCCGGCCTTTGCATACTCGCGCCTGCGGTAAAGCGCCAGCGCCCAGAAGTGCGGCGGCGTCCAGGCAAAGATGATCAGGAAGAGCAACAGCGCATCGGACGAGAGCTCGCCCGTGACGGCTGTCCAGCCGAGCACTGGTGGCATCGCACCGGACGCGCCGCCGATCACGATGTTCTGCGGAGTGAGCGGCTTCAACACGACGGTGTAGACGACCGCATAACCGACGAAGGTCGCCAGCGTCAGCCACATGGTCAGCGGGTTGACCAGCACGTACAGCAGAGTCAGCCCGATGGCGCCGAGGACAGCGGCGAAGGCGAGCGTCTGCGTCGAAGTCACTTGTTGCATCGGAAGCGGCCGCGCGCGTGTGCGAGCCATCATGGCGTCGATCTTCTGCTCGACCAGACAGTTGATCGCCGCGGCCGCGCCCGCGGTCAGCGCGATGCCCAGAGTGCCAAACAGCAGCGCAGTGAGCGGGGGCACCTGCCGAGTCGCGAGGAACATGCCGATCACCGCGGTGAAGACAATGAGCAGGACCACGCGCGGCTTGGTCAGTTGCAGGAACTGCCGCCAGCCTGGCGCGGTGTGCTGGTCCGCGCGGCTTCCCGACGCTACGGATTTGGTTTCGGCGCTAGCGGACATCGATTGAGCGGAGGGCGTGTTGGTGGGCAAATGTTAGCATCTCAGCCGATCCGCGACACCTTGAGCAGGCGGGTCACATCCTTCTTCATCCGGCCGGGGTCGGCGCCGCGCGGATAGCGCAGCATCAGATTGCCGAGCGGATCGACGATATAGATGTGATCGCGCACCGAGGCGTCCGCAGGCAGCTGCGACAGCAGCGCACTGCCGCGCGCCGAGACGACAAGGGTGCCCTGATACTGGCCGACGAGCTCGGCGGCCGCAGCGACGTCGTCGTCGATCAGCCAGGCTCGCTCGATGCGCTCCATGTCCTTGCCCTGGGTCATGCGCACCTGGCGCATCTTGTACAGCTTGTCGCGGCACTCGTCCGCGCAGCGCCCGGAATCCACCGTCAGGAACACCCACTTGCCGCGCAAAGCAGCCAGCGTGAACGGCTTGCCCTCCATGCGCCCCGCATCGAGCGCCGCGACCGGCGTGGGCGGCAGCAGCTGCCCGTAGTTGGTGAAGGCGGTCGGGCGCCACAGGTGAAACAGCGCGTAGGCCGCGATCAGCGGGGCGCAGGCGACTGCCGCGATCAACACGAGGCTAAGCCGCCCGCTGCCTGTTCGTGGCTGCTCTGACATTCAAGACAACGTAGATGACGAGGATGACGGCGCACAGGGTGAACCACTGCAGCGCGTAGGCACGATGCCGGTTGACTCCGGTATCGGGCCGCCTCCAATCGCGCACGAGCGCATCGCCGGTGTCGTTAGTCTGCTGGATCAGGACTGGCTGCAAAGCGAAGCCATAAGCCTTGCGGTAACGATCGACCGTGACGTTCTCCCACAGCGGCCCGAGCTGCACGCGCTCCGACAGCTCGAACACCCGCGGGTTCCCGGGCAGCGCGATCCCTCTGATCGTCACCGTGCCGCTGGGCGTCGCGACGCGTGGAAGCTGACTGCGGCTCGCACCCGCCTCCACCCAGCCGCGCTTGACCAGCACATATCTGTCGCTGCCGGCGATGCGGAATGGCGTGACGATCTCGTAGCCGGGCACACCATTGTGGGTGCGATTGTCGACGTAGACCGTAGCATCCGCATTGAACGTTCCGCTCGCCTCCACCATGCGGTATTCCACGCTGGCGGCATCCAGCGGCGCATCGCTCATGCGTACCAGCTGCTCGCTCCCCGCCTGGTCGACGCGCGCTTGCAGCTGCGCCTTCTCGCCCGCACGCTCGAGCTGCCAGCTTCCCAGCAGTGCGGTGACCAGCGCGCCGGCAAACGCTGCCAGTGTCGGCACGAGACGCGGCCTGAAGTACGCTGCTACGCGCATGTCGTCAGCCGACCGGAACGATGCTCGCAGCGCTCGCCGCTCCAATGGCGGCTCCAGACGTCGAGGAGTAGACTGAACGGCAAGAGCAGGGATTCGACATGAGGATCATCGTAATCGCAATACTCGTCCTGATCGTGGGCAGTCTCGCGTCCGCCCTGTGGTTCCTCATCCGCGACAAGGGTACCTCGGAGCGCACGGTGAAAGCGCTGACCGTGCGCATCTCGTTGTCGATCGGTCTTTTCCTGCTGCTGATGGCGGGATACTACTTCGGGATCATCCCGAAGACCGGTTTGCACTGACCTCAAAAACAACGCGCCGCACCCTCGGGCGCGGCGCGCGCTTGAACCCGTCGCTGGACGGAACGCCTCAGAGCCAGTAGACGAGCACGAACAACAGCAGCCAGACCACGTCCACGAAGTGCCAGTACCACGACACTGCTTCGAAGCCGAAGTGGTGGTCGGGCGTGAAGTGGCCGAGCAGGCAGCGGAAGAAAATCACGGTCAGCATGATCGCGCCCAGCGTCACGTGGAAGCCGTGGAAGCCGGTCAACATGAAGAAGGTCGCACCGTACGCCCCGGTGGTAAGGGTCAGGTTCATCTCGGTGTAGGCGTGGTGGTACTCATACGCCTGCAACGTCAGGAACGTCACGCCCAGCGCGATAGTGAGCAGGAGCCCGATGATCAGCTGACCGCGGTTGTTCTTCTTCAGCCCCCAGTGCGCCCAGGTCACGGTCGCGCCGGATGAAAGCAGGATCAGGGTGTTGATGGCGGGAATACCCCATGCCGCCATGGGCGAGAAGGCCTCTTTCAGTCCGGGACCGGCGACCGGCCACGTGGCCTTGAAGCCAGGCCACAGGACCTCCTGGGTCGCGCCGCTACCCAGCCAGGGAACGGACAACACACGCATGTAGAACAGCGCACCGAAGAATGCCGCGAAGAACATGACCTCGGAGAAGATGAACCAGCTCATTCCCCAGCGGAACGAAATATCGACCTGATGGTTGAACTTGCCGCCTTCGCTCTCGCGAATCACGGTGCCGAACCAGCCGAACAGCATGTAGATCAGGACCGCAAAGCCGGCTGCCACCAAGTACGGCCCGAGCGCCGCCGTGTTCAGCCACATAGCCGCGCCCGAGGCCATCAGAAGCAGGGCGAGCGAGCCGAAGATCGGCCAGTGCGAAGGTTGAGGCAAGTAGTAGCGCGCAGCCTGACTCATCTGACTCATTTGTGGTTCTCCTTTTACTTCGACTCCTAAATCCGCTCAGCGCGTCACCCAGCGCACGATCAAGATCAGGCTGGCCACGAACAGCGCTGCGCCGATAATCCCGGCAACGATCACCTGCAGCGGCGTCAGGCTCGCGGCGTCGGCGTCGTGATCCCTCGACTTGCGCACGCCGAAGAACGACCACAACACCGCCTGAGCAACCTGCAGCGGCCCGGCCTTCCGGCGTGCCGGGGTCAACGTCTCCGGCGCTTGGTCTTCGGTCATGCTCAGCCCGGCTTGGCTCCCGCGCCCTCGACCTTGAAGAAAGTGTACGAGAGCGTCACCGTGTTCACGTCAGCCGGCAAGTCCGGCCCAACCAGGAACACGACGGGCATTTGCCGCGTCTCGTGCGGCTTCAGCTCCTGCCGGGTGAAGCAAAAACACTCCAGTTTCTTCACGTACCGTACCGCCAGCTGCGGCCCGTAACTGGGAACCGCCTGCCCCAGCACCGGCTGGTCCGACCCGTTCTTCACTTCGTAGACTACCTGCACCAGTTCACCCGGATGCGCTCGAATGCTCCGCGTGAGCGGGCGAAAGCTCCATGGCAGATCGTCGCGCAAATTTGCGTCGAACTGCAGAGTGACCAAGCGGCTGCGGTCCACTTGAGTGTTGCCGGGAACCGCATCGGCGCTTTGAATCTGATTCAACCCAACGGCCTCGCACAGCTTGGCGTAGAACGGCGCCAGTGCAAAACCGAAGGCGAACATGCCGATCGCCACAGCGATCAGCTTCAACAGCAACGCGCGGTTCGCGGAAGCCTGGCTCATGCCGAGGGCCACAGCCAATGCCGGACGATCACGCCGATGAAGAACGCGATCACCACCGAACACAGCACCAGCGCCGTCTTGCGGTTACGCGACACCACGCGCTCCGAAGCAAGATGGCCGGTGCCCACTGCGGGGCGTTTTGCTTGGGCTCTGATCACTTGACGATCGGCGGCGTCTCGAAGGTGTGGTAAGGCGGAGGCGAGGGCAGCGTCCACTCCAACCCCTGTGCCCCTTCCCATACCTTGTTCGAGGCCTTCTGTCCCCCGCGGATGCACTTGAGCACAAGGTACAGGAACAGGAGCTGCGACAGCCCGAAGCCGAATGCGCCAATGCTCGAAATTCGGTTGAAATCGGCAAACTGCAACGCATAGTCGGGCACGCGGCGGGGCATGCCCGCCAGCCCCAGGAAGTGCTGCACGAAGAAGGCCATGTTGAAGAAGATGAACGACAGCCAGAAATGCGTCTTGCCCAGCTTCTCGTCGTACATATGGCCGGTCCACTTCGGCAGCCACAGGTAGATCCCGCCGAAAATCGCGAACAAGGCTCCGGCAACCAGAACGTAGTGGAAGTGCGCGACGACGTAATACGTGTCCTGGAGCTGAATATCGATCGGAGTGATGGCCAGCACCAGGCCGGTAAAGCCACCCATCGTGAACAGGAAGATGAAGCCGAGCGCGAACAGCATCGGCGTCTCCAAACTGATCGCGCCGCGCCACATGGTCGCCACCCAGTTGAACACCTTCACACCGGTGGGCACCGCGATCAGCATGGTTGCGTACATGAAAAACAGCTGGCCGGCCGCCGGCATCCCCACCGTGAACATGTGGTGGGCCCACACGATGAACGAGAGGATGGCGATGGAGGCCGTGGCGTACACCATGGAGGAGTAGCCGAACAGCGGCTTGCGGGAAAAGGTCGGAATGATCTGCGACACGATCCCGAAGCCGGGCAGAATCATGATGTACACCTCGGGGTGCCCGAAGAACCAGAACACGTGCTGGAACAGCACCGGGTCGCCGCCGCCCGCGGCATTGAAGAAGTGGGTGTCGAAGTGGCGATCGGTCAACAGCATCGTCACCGCCCCCGCCAGCACCGGCATGACGGCGATGAGCAGATAGGCTGTGATCAGCCAGGTCCAGACGAACAGCGGCATCTTCATGAGCGTCATGCCCGGTGCGCGCATGTTCAGGATCGTGGTGATGATGTTGATCGACCCCATGATCGAGGACACGCCCAGGATATGGATGGCGAAGATCGCCATGTCCATGCCCGGACCCATCTGAATCGAGAGCGGCGCGTACAGGGTCCAGCCGGCGGCGGTGGCCCCGCCTGGCGCGAGGAACGACGTCATCAGCAGGATGGCGGCTGGAGGGAGCAGCCAGAAGCTCCAGTTGTTCAAGCGCGGGAATGCCATGTCAGGCGCGCCGATCATCAGCGGCACCTGCCAGTTCGCGAAGCCAACGAACGCCGGCATGATCGCGCCGAAGACCATGACGAGGCCGTGCATGGTGGTGAGCTGGTTGAACAGCTCGGGGCGCACGATCTGCAGGCCCGGCTGGAACAGCTCGGCGCGGATGGTGAGCGCCATGACCCCGCCGGTCAGGAACATGATGAACGAGAACCACAGGTACAAGGTACCGATGTCCTTGTGGTTGGTGGTCGTGACCCAACGCATGATCCCGCTCGGATGATGAGCGTGCTCGTCTGCGTGCTCGTGGCCGTGTGCCGCTTCCATAGCGTGTTCTCCTGACTCAGCTTCGACTGTGGAATCTATTTACGCGCCGCAGCGATGTCCTTCGGCTGCACCATATCGCCCAGCTTGTTGCCAAACGAATTGCGCTCGTACGTGATCACCCCGGCGATCTCGAGGTCCGACAGCTGGTTCTTCCACGCCACCATGGCGGGATTCTTCTTGCTGCCGTTCACCACGATGTCGATATGCGCGGCAATCGGCCCGGTCGAGATCTTGCCTCCCGCCAGAGACGGGAATGTAGGCGGCATGCCCTGTCCGCTGGCCTGGTGGCAGGCCACGCATGTTTTGCCGTAGACCTTCTCACCCTCGCTCTTCAGGTCGTCCAGGGTATAGGTCTTGTTGACATCGGCTGCAGCGGCGGCGGAGGTCTGCGACTTCTTGCTCTGCTGCTGCGCCACCCACTCCTTGTACTTGCCTTCGTCCACCGCCTCGACCACGATCGGCATGAAGCCGTGATCCTTGCCGCACAGCTCGGCGCACTGTCCGCGGTAGGTGCCGGGCGTGTCGACTTTGAACCAGGTATCGCGCACGAAGCCGGGGATGGCATCCTGCTTGACGCCAAACGCGGGCACCCACCAGGCGTGAATGACGTCGTTGGCCGTGGCGAGAATGCGCACTTTCTTGCCGATCGGCACCACCATCGGGTTGTCCACCTCGAGCAGGTAATGCTCACCTTTGGGCGCGTGGTTCTCGATCTGCTCGAGCGGTGTGGTGAGAGCGCTGTAGAAGCCGATGTCCTCGTCCAGATAGTCGTAGCGCCATTTCCACTGGAAGCCGGTGGCTTTGATGGTCAGGTCCGGAGAGGAGGTGTCCTTCATGGCCAGGACCGTCCTGGTGGCCGGGATCGCCATGCCGATCAGGATGAGAAACGGGATGACGGTCCAGATGATCTCGACCGTGGTGTTCTCGTGAAACTGCTCGGCCCTGTGCCCGACCGATTTGCGATGCTTCCACAGCGCGTAGAACATCGCGCCGAACACCACGATGAAAATCACCACGCAGATGAGCAGAATCACCGTGTGCAGTTCGTAGATCTCGTGCGCGATGATGGTCTCGGGCTGCTGCAGGTTGAGCCTCATTTCGGCGTGCGCGAGGCCGCCGCCCACGACGGTCAGGAACAAGCCGGTGAGGCTGCGCGCGATTGTTCTGATCATGATCTCCCCGAGTAAGTGCTGTTTGCTCGACTATCCGCCTGATCTCAGCTGCCGGCTGAGCGTGCTCGCCAGCACGCCGCGCTGCTCTTCGGTCAGATGCCGCCCGAACTCGACCTCGCGTCCATGCGAGCGCAGCGCCAGCGTCACGTGGCCCGGAGCGGATCGGTGCACGACCACCTGCGCCCAGAAGCGATTGAACTCGAAGCGGCTCGCGCGGCCGGTTTCCCATCGTTCGAGCAGCACGCGGTCCCCTTTGATCGCGATGGACTCGAAGTCCCCGGCGTGGCGCTCGATGCAGCGGAAAGCGACGAACAGCACGAGCATCTCCGCCCCCGCGAACGGCAGCACGAGCCAGGCACCATGAAATGCGAACGCCACAGATATAGCGAAGCAGAGAATAACCAGAGAGGCGAAGACCAGCGCTCTGCCCGCGGAAGACAGCGAATTGTTCCGTCTGGCAACGAGGAGGAACTCACCGGGTGCCCCGGCGTCGGTGCAATCCATCTGACCTCGCACTGGCTTCTAGGGAAGCTCTGATCAAGTCTCGCATGCGCGAGCCATTGCCCGGTCCGCCTTCCTCCCAAAGCCGCGGCGCAATTTAGCATACGCTCCGCCCGTCTCGCAAGGACGCGGGCTGAGCGGTGCGTGCTGGCGCATTCCGTGAATGCTTCTCAGGCGCGGCCCGACGGATCGCGCGACGACCCGCGTCGAGGCCGCTCGAATCGGACGATGGCGTGGCCTTCGCGGGTCAGACCGGAAGCGCGGTGCGAGCGCTCCTCCTCGGGCTTCCAGGCATGGCCATAGACGACCTCGAGCGTTGCCGGTAGCCTGCCATCCCGCCGCATGGCTTCATAGCGTTGCGCGATCCGCTGACGCCAGCGCGGCGTGCGCAGGCCGACCCGGCGGACCGACAACGCTCCGTTCGCCCGCAGGTCGTGCAGCAGATCCTCGAGGCGTGCGTAGGTCAGGGTAAGGTACTCCATCTCCATGACCGGGGCTGCGAATCCGCTGCGAATCAGCAGGTCACCAAGATCGTGCATGTCGATGAAGCGGTGCGCGGGGGTGCTTTCACCTATACTCGCGCTGGCCTGGGCCAGCTCTTTAATCGTATCCGGGCCGAACGTGGTGAACGCAAGTAATCCGCCCGCGCGTAGCACACGAAGCATCTCGGCAAACGCCGCCGCCGGCTGCTCGCTCCAGTGCAGCGCGAGGTTGGATACCACCAGGTCCATCGCACCGCTGCGCAGGGGCAGGCGCTCGAAATCACCGCAGATCGGGTGCACGGCGCCGCGGCCCAGCGCGGCGCGCACCGTACCGCTCCACTTCCCCGAACGTGGCTGTGCCCGGAGCATGGGCAGCGTCAAGTCGATAGCGCTCACGTGCGCCCGCGGATAGCGTCGGATCAGCATGCCCGCCGCCACACCGGTGCCGCTGCCTGCATCCAATATCCGCTCAGGTGCGAGGCGCATTAGATCGAGGTGCTCGAGCAGGCGCGCGCAAATCTCGCGACTTACCGCGCCGGCGGCGTCGTAGGCTGCCGCCGCGCGGGTGAAGTTACGGCGGATACGCTGCTTGTCGAATGAGCTCGAATCGGGCATGTGCGTATGCCAGTGATGGACCGGCACCGCTGCTAAACTGCGCCGCAGGATTGTGCATCCAGCGCCGCGAAGAGATATGTTAACGCGCCTCGCCGACAGCTTGAGAGGCGCCGCCGAGCGCCTGGCGCTGCCGCAGCGCTGCCTGTTCTGTGCTGCCCCGCGCCCGCGCGAGGGCATCTGCGACGAATGCCGCGAGGCGCTGCCGGGACGCGGGGCGGCGCGCTGCCCAGTCTGCGCCAATCTGAGCCCCGCGCGGGAGGCTGGCTTGTGGCGAGTGCCTCGCGCAGCCCCCACACTTTTCGCGCGTGACGGCGGCCGTCTCGTATCGCTTCCCGGTCGACGGCGCGATCCAACGCCTCAAATATGGAGCCCACCTCGCCGCCGTCCGGCCGCTCGCGTCGCTCTTGGGCGAGCAACTGGCAGAGCAACCAGCGCCCGATCTCGTGTTGGCGATGCCCATGGCGACGCAGCGCCTGCGCGAACGTGGATTCAATCACGCGCACGAGCTGGCACTCGCCGTTTCGGCGCGCTTGCGCTTGACGCTGGCTGTGCAGTTGTGTCACCGCGTGCGGCATGCCGCGCCACAAGCGGCCTTGCCATGGAAGGAGCGCAGCCGCAACATTCGCGGCGCTTTCGCCTGCGAGGCCGACCTCAGCGGCGCTCGCGTAGCGATCGTGGACGACGTGGTGACGACCGGCGCAACGCTGAACGAGCTTGCAGGCGTGCTGCTGGAGCGAGGCGCGGCGCAGGTTGACGGCTGGGTAGTGGCTCGGACAGAGAAACCGTGACAGACGAGTGCGCGGTCGGGCAGTGCCGGCCCGCCGGTCGCGCTTACCTGAG
>Ga0187780_10003224_pt1 | contig 12344 bp, 11 predicted proteins | sample 1015_Q2_SP10_20__FD_132429 | JGI IMG/M metagenome (GOLD analysis project Ga0187780, IMG submission 132429) | Tropical peat soil microbial communities from peatlands in Department of Meta, Colombia - 1015_Q2_SP10_20_MG | ecosystem: Environmental > Terrestrial > Soil > Wetlands > Peat | place...
CCGCGCTCCCATCCCGGAGGCGCTCACGACGACCTGGAGCGCGCTGTGCTCCGACTCGACCTGCACGTACTCTGCCTTGAGCTGGCCGGTCGCGACGAAGTCGGCGACCTTCTCGACGATCGATGTCTGCGGCGTGATCGGGTAGGCCGAGACGACTTGGACGCGAGCGAGCCGCGCGGCATGCGCTTGGGCCGAATTCCCCGAGAGAACCATCTTCGGCATCGTTCCCTCCCTCACTCCTCCGCGACCATTTCGATCGTCTTCGGCGGGCACTCTTCCGCGCAGATGCCGCACCCCTTGCAGTAGTCGAGACGAATCACCGGGAACCCTTTCTCGTCGAACCCGATCGCATCGTCCGGGCAGAACTTCCAGCAGAAGTTGCACTTCGTGCAGCGTTCGAGGTGAATCCGCGGGGTGAGTGTTCGCCACGAGGATGTGTGGATGACGGTGGTCGGCATCGACGCGACCGGTCCTTCCGGGAGCGGAGGCAGCGGCTGGGGGGCGCGGGGCTTCGGTGGGACGGGAGGAGACGTCGGATCGATAGTCCGGACTGCGCCGTAACCTTCGACCGCAGCGTCCCGGTTTTGCCGCGGTTTCGCGGGAGCATACTTCTCGATCGCGGTGGCAATCGAATCGAGGGAGACGACCCCGCTTGCGTGGGCGAGGGCGCCGAGGATCACCGTGTTGACGACCGGCATCGTCGCCGAGCCGAGCCCGTGGGCGAGCGCGATCCGCGACGCGTCGACCGTAGCACGTCGTGCTCCCGGGGGAGCCTCGATCTCGGTCGGCGGTCGTCTCGAGTTCACGAGGACGAGTCCGCCCGGTCGCAACCCGTCCGCCACATTGGTCGACCTGAGGAGGCCCGGGTCGAGGACGACCACGATATCGGGCTGGGTGATCGAGGTTCGGACACTCATCGGGCGGTCGTCGATGCGGGCGTACGCCGTGACGGGCGCACCGCGTCGCTCGACCCCGAAGAAGGGGAAACTCTGGGGGACCTTGCCGTCCAAGAACGCCGCCTGCGCAAGCATTTCGGAGGCGAGGACCGCACCCTGTCCACCCCGACCGTGGAACCGGATTTCAATCATGTCCAACCGCAGTTTCACTAGCCAACTGAGAGTTGATGAAGGGCAGGTGGGGCCGGGTTGACGCTGAGTTAAATTCGGCGACCGGTGTCGGATTCACCATGGTCGGGATCCGCCCGCTCAAGAAGATTTGGCTCGACGGCCGTCTCGTCGATTGGGACGACGCGCGGGTCCACGTGCTCACCCATGGGCTTCACTATGGCTACGCGGTCTTCGAGGGAATCCGGTGCCACGACACCCCCAAAGGACCGGCCATCTTCCGTCTTCCCGACCACACCGACCGGTTCCTCAACAGCGCGAAGGTCTACCGGATGAAACTCCCGTACAGCCGAGACGAAATCAACCAGGCGTGCATCGACGTAGTGCGCACGAACGGAGTTCCAACGACCTACCTGCGCCCAATCGCCTTCTCGGGATATGGCGAGATGGGCCTCGACCCGACGAAGAGCTCGGTCCAGCTGGCAGTCGTGAACTTCGAGTGGGGCGCGTACTTGGGTGAGGCTGGCGCCGAGAAGGGGATCCGGGCGACGGTCTCGAGCTGGATGCGGATCGACTCCCGCTCCCTGCCACCCCAGGCCAAGTGCGCCGCCAACTACGCGAACTCCGCTCTCGCGAAGATGGAAGCAACGTCCGGAGGCTACGACGAAGCGATCCTCCTGAACACCGCCGGGGTCGTCGCCGAGGGACCCGGAGAGAACATTTTCCGCGTGATCAAGGACGTGGTGAGTACTCCGCCCGCGAGCTCGGGAATCCTTCGCGGGATCACACGAGACACCGTGATCCGGTTCCTCAAGGACGAGCACCTCACCTTCCAGCGGACCGATTTCACGAGAGAGGAGCTGTTCACCTCGGACGAGCTGTTCTATACGGGGACGGCTGCCGGAGTCATGCCGATTCGAGAGGTCGATGGCCGGCCGATCGGCACGGGGAACTACCCGATCACGAAGAGGCTCCGTCAGCGCTACGAGGCGACCATCCACGGAAAGCTCCCCGAGTACGAGTCCTGGCTGACGTACGTCCGCTAGGACGCACGCGTCCGCGAGTCAGGATTGTCGCTGCCGTGCGTGACAGGACCGGTCGCGCCGGGATCGGAGAAACCGCCTCGGGTCGACCTGCGGGAAATGAGATCGCTCTACGCCCGGTCGACGGTGGGCGAGAGTCCCCGGCTCGCGTGGCGGAACAGCACCACGGCTGGCACGGCCGGCGCTACGAGGAGGAGCCAGATCGCAACCGGATTCGCAGTGGAGGACAAGACCACCCCTCCCAGAAGAACAGACAGGATGAATCCGATCCCGGCCATCATCGAGAACGCGCCGTTGTACGAGCCGATCTCTTCTTTCGGCGCGATGTTGGACGGAAGGGTCGCCTGAGGGATCGTGATGAGATTCTCGCCGATCGTGAGGACGACGACCGCCGCGAAGAAGACAACGACGGGCAGTGCGCCGAGCAGACCCGCGAGCCCCAGTCCCACGAACGAGACCACGTAGAGTCCCAGCCCCCAGACCGCGACCGACGTGTGCCGTTGACCGATCACGCTCTCCGTCGTGGCGGTCTGGCCAAAGACGACCACCAGACCGTTCAGCGCAAGGCCGACGCCGAGCAGAGAGTAGCTGATCCCGAGCACGTTGTGCACGAAGAGCGGGAACGTGACGCCCCACTGACCCGCGACGAGCGACGCAAGAAAGAATGCAACCAGTAGCTCGAGCGCGACTCGGTCTCTCCGCAGCAGGGCGAGGCTCTCCCTGACCGAGCGCGGTCTAGCGGCCAGAGGGTCGGTCGTGGACGGAAGCGGGTGCGCCCGTGCCGCGAGGTCGCGAGGCGACGGTTCCAGCATTACGGCAAGGAACGTCGCCCCGATCGCGACGACGATGGCCGCGACGGCGACTGATCCCGCGAACCCGAGGTCCGAGACGAGGAGTCCGCCGAGGGTTACTCCCGCCGAGTAGCCGGCGTTGAAGCCGATGCGAAAGAACGTGAACCCGCGGGTCCTTTCCGGACCCTCGGCGAAGTCCGCGATGTACGCCGAGGAAGCGGGCCCAGCCAGGCTCGTGAGGCTTCCTCCGACACCCGCGGCCGTGATTGCGAGGACCAGAGAGTTCATCGAGAAAGCATAGGCCAGTCCCGCGGTCGCCGCCACTTCGGCGGACAGGCCGAACAGGATCAGACGCAGTCGTTCCACCCGGTCGGCGAGAGCACCCCCGAGAAGCGTGCAGGGGAGCTGAACGAGGCCGACCCCTGTGATGATGATTCCGATTTCTACGTAACTCACGTGGAGCTGATTGACCAGGAACAGCGCGAGGAAGGGGAAGTAGAGAGCATTCCCGAAGCTCCGCAACCCGACCCCGATTCCCAGCAATCGAAGGTTCCGGTCCACGGATGCACTCCGCGCGTCCAGCCCTCGGACGTCCCGAGACTCCGCTGTGCCTATGAATCGCTAGCTCACCACCGGCGTCCACCGGTGGTTCGGAGCGCCGTTCTGTTCGTCCGAACGGCCGGGTCTACAATCGACTTCGAGCCCCCGGCCCTCGAGGCTTCCGGCCCGGGCATTTTCAGGTAAACAGGTCCTCGAGAGGATTCCCCATTTCTCGTAGCTCTCGGATCTTTACGCCTCGGGACTCGAGTTCCCGTAGGAACGCGGGAACGGCCTCCGGGCCCGGTAGCTCGCGCAGGTAGTAGTCTCCCTCGCGGGCGAACTCCGAAAGCGCGTCCGACGGTTCGAGCGCCCGGACCCCCACCACGTACCGAGAGCTGCGGAGGTTCTCGATCCGGTCAAAGAGGGCAAGCTCGCCGGATCGGATGGCAAGGACGTAGCGGCCGATCTCACGAGCTTCGAAAAGATTGTGGGAGGAGTAGAGAACGATCTTGTCGCGGCTGAGCTCTAAGATGAGGCTTCGGATCTCGCGGGCGACTTTCGGGTCGAGGCTGATGGTCGGCTCGTCCAGAAGGTAGATCTTCCGCTCCCGTAGAAAGATCCGGGCCACCGAGACCCGTTTCCGCTGGCCCGCGCTCAGGCGCGAAATGAAGGTGCCGGAGAACTCGCGAATCTGCAGCTGGTCGAGGACCCGCTCGACGTCCGCGGAGGTAGCTCGTTCTACCCGCGCGTAATAGTCGAGGCTCTCCCGGACCGTCAGACCATCCGGGATTCCGTCCATATGCGAGAGGTAGTGGAGTTGGTCTCGCGACGTCTGTTGTCCGGCTGGCATCCCATCGATCAAGACCTCTCCCGAGGTCGGGCGAAGGATACCGGCAATCGTCCGAAAGAGTGTGGTCTTCCCGGCGCCGTTCGGCCCGAGGACTACGTAGACGGAGGGTTCGTGAATCGTAAACGAGAAATCGTGGAGAACCGGCTTGTTCCGGTACCCCGACTCCACGGTCCGACACGTTAGCGTGGGGGCGTTGGTCCTAGCGCCTTCGTCGTCGATAGAGAGCGTCAGTCTCGACCTCCTCGGTGCCTGATGCTCCCTATCCGGGGGAGAGAAGGCGTTCGGTCGGCATCAGACGGTCCGTCCGGGAAAGCAAGGAAAGGACGATGACGAAGATCACGAGCTCAGCCCCGAGCAAAATCTGGCTCGCGTAGCGCCCGAGGGTCAGAGCGAGGATCAGGGCCGCTCCTGTGGGCAGTACGCCGATCATCGGGAGCACACCAATCGGGCTGTTCAGTCCCGCGCGCGGAGACGAGAGGGCCGTCCAAAAAACTCCGATGGTCGTCATCAAGCTCACCGTGAGATAGCTCATAGGGAATGTGTAGACCAAGAGGACCTCCGGGAGACGGACCGTGAGTTGGTACCCGCTCAAGAGATACGTAGTGAGGCCGGCGGCCACGCCGGCACCCAAGATGAGCGTGACTTGGATGAGACCGACGGCGAGCGCATTGAAGAGGAGACGGCGGGGGGAAACGCCGTATGCGACCAGATACTCGAGGACCCCTTTGAGTCGGTCATTGGAGAAGACTAGGCAGCCTCCAATTCCACCAGAAACGGCGAAGATGGGCAGGACTACGGTCCCGATGGAAACGAAGAGCGGTCCTCCGAGCCCGAACGCCGCGGAATAGAATACCACCATTCCGCCTCCGACGAGGAGCGAGACTCGTCCAACGATGAACGCCCGTCGGATCGTAATTCCGAGTAAGGAGGGAGTCCCCCCATCGCCGATGGGATCCGCCATCAATGGGCGCGGGCAGCGCTCGTGACCATAAATGCGATTGGGAGGATAGGGTCCTTTCCCCAGGGCTCGCTCGAGCGGGCTCTGCGCTTCGGGATGGCCTTCGTCCTGGGGACCCGGACCCGCCTGGGTCCTCATTGCGCTCGTAGCCGTTCTGGTGACAATCGCCCTTTTGCGCGCGGTTGCGCAAGTCGGCCGTTCCTCTGAGGGTGCTTCGGGGCCTGACACTGCCCAGCGACCGTGACTCGAGCCGGATTCATCGGCCTCGGAAGTTCTCGGAGCCCGGACAGGGTTGACACTTCACTGTCTACGTCACGGAAGCCCCGAACAGATTTCTGTTAGCTGGACCAAAACCCCCGGTACCGGAATCGAGCGATCTGTGTCACGAAGGTGGGGTGTTGACACCGAACCGCGCGCGCCGAGTACCGCGAAATGGAGCCTCGCCACCGTCAGAAAAATCGGGAGTTTTCGGGCATCAGTCTAAGAACCCCCTCCTCCCATCGGTGGGTCATGCGGGCCGCCGCGCAGCGCGAGACGAAGACCAACGGCTGGAAGTCGGTTCCTGACTCCGAGGGACGTTTCTCGAGCGGGATTCCGGACTTCGACCGGCTTCTGGGTGGCGGATTCCGCCGCGGAAGCGACGCCCTCTTCACGGTCGACGAGACGATCGGTCTCGAGGACCTCGACCTCCTTCTCTTCCCGACCTTTCTCAACTTTCTCTACCAGTCCCGCGGCATAATCGCGATTCTGCCGTCGAGCGACTCGCCGCATGGTTTTCGGAGCCGCCTGACAAAGTTCGTTACTCGACGGAGGTTCGACACGAGAGTCCGAGTGATGGATTACATCGGGGAGGACCAGGGCCTGTCGTATGTGGTCACGATCGGGGACCCGGACCGGGACATCGTGGACTCGAAACCGGACCTGAAGCAGAAGAAGAGGGCAATCGCCGAGGTGGTGGCTGCCGAGAAGGCTGTCCAAGGAGGCCGGAGAAAGCCGTTCCTCGAATTCACTGCGTTCGAGGTGTTCGACACCCTCATGGGGTCCGAGAAAGCCCTGAAGGCGTTCTACTACGGGATCAAGCGGGTTCGGATGATCGGAAATCTGGGGATTGGGATTTCCGGGCCAGGCTTGGGATGTGCGGCAGGTGTCCGACGTCTTTCCGACACTGAGTTTGCCCTCCATCGAGACGAAGTGGGTCTGATGATCCGCGGCGTTCGACCGAGGTTCGGGACCTGCGTGGTCACGGAGGACCGACCTTCGGGACCGCCGCATGTCGCATTCGTTCCTCGACCCCCGCTTTCGGAGGTATCGCCATGATGGCGACGGAAAGCAGGACAGCGGCCCTCCACGACCTCAAGACCCGCATCGGGGGAATCGCGACCGCGTTCGTTTCTCGCAACGGGCTCGTCCTTTCCGCCGACCTTCCCGAGGCGGTCTATGCCGAGACTTTCGCGGTCATGTGCGACGCGATCTTCGGCGCCGCGACGACCGCGGACGGCGAGTTGAATCACAGTGGGCCGGAGAGAATCATGATCGAGGGGTGTGACTCAAAGTCCGTCATCGTCCGAAGCGGCGACGACGCACTGCTCGTGGCAGTGGTCAATGCTTCGGAGGATTACGAGAAGGTCCTCTCCGAAACGAAGAAGTTCGCCACCCTTCGTTAAAGGCGCCGCTTCGACCGCTCTTCCTCATCTTCGAGAACGAAGGCATCCTTCTCGCGGATCACACCAAGAATCTTCCGCGAGTCGTCCACCACGGGGATCGCCCGGAACCGGTACTTGCGAAAGAGCTCGAGCACTTGGGTCCAGCTCGTACGAGGGGAGACCACGACGAGGCCCTGGGTCATGATCTCTTCGAGGCGTTGCGTGGGGTCGGCTTGGAGGAGCTCGTTGATGTCGACGACCCCCCGAACGTGGCGGTCCGCGTCGACCACATAGAGGTACATCGTGACGAGGCACTTCGGCGCCTCCCGACGGAATCGCGCGAAGGCTTCCTCGACCGTGATCTCGCCGGGAAACTCCAGGAACGTTCGGACCGCGAGGGTGAGGGCCGGCACCTCGTGCTCTTCGACGATCGAGCGCACCTTGATCGCGACCTCCCCCTTCAGCAGCCCGAGCAACTCGCGAGCGTCCTCGTCGGGGAGGATGGAGACGATGTCGGCGATCTCCACCGGGGAGAGGTGGGCGATGATCTGTCCGAGCCGAGCTGCCTCGGTGTCGGCGATGATCTCTCGCTGCACCCGGGGCTCGGTCGCTTCGAGAGCCAGTGCCGCCGCCTTGGTGTCGAGCGCATTGAAGATCGTGAGCCGCTCCTCGCGGCCCAGCTCCTCCAGGATGTCGGCCGCATCCTCCGGCGGGATCCTGCCGAGCGCCTCCCGAGTGACCGTCAACCGCACGTCGCCCCCGGTGCTGGTGAGGTCCGGTCCGATCGGTTGGACAAATTTCCATGGGATCCTCTCCTCGGGAGACTGGCCTTCCGAGACGGAAGCGGCAACCCTTCCCCAGAGGCCCAGCCGTCTTCGCCGCGCCTCCTGACCGATCACCGCTGCCACGACGAAGAGCTGGCCGCCCGCCTTCAGTAACTGGACGTCGTAGACCACATCGATCCCGAAGCCGCGCGTATCGAGGATCCGCTTGTCGAGGATCCGGTCGCGCAGCAGCAGCAGCTCACCGGGGTCGTCGATACTCGCGTATTCGCCTCCCCCAGGGGGGTCCCTCACGACCGTTTCCGTCCGGTTCAAGCGGACGACTTGGGACCACGGGATTTTCAAGGGGGGTCGTCCGAAGGGCCGGCGAACGAGCAGGTGCGTTACCTCGGCGTACTTCGGGTCATCAAGGAAGACGAAGTCCTGCAACCTTCCAAGCACGACCTGCGCCTCGGTGCGGACTTTCCGGTCTACGAGCTCGCTGACGCGGAGGTATTGGGCTTCCTCGATCTCCCGGATACGGCCGGCTGTGCTCCCCGGTGCCATCCCCCTCGTCCCGCCTTGCGTCACCACTCTCCCGTCGTGGTCCTTGGATTGCATCATGTTCCCTCTCGCATCGCATGAGGTCCCGACACGCTTCCCTCCCTAGTATCCCAATCGGGTGACCAACGAGTAGAGAAGCAGAGCCACCAGCGTGAGGAGGTAGATACGGAGGAGGACGAGGACGGCCTTCGTCCCGGTGCTCAGGCGGATCCGAGGGACGGCGTAGGTTCGGTTGATTGCTCGTATCTTCTCTGTCGCATCGTGGACCCAGCTCATAGATCGTCAGCCTCCAAACAGGTGGGGCAGGATGGACCCGACAGCGTACAACGTCGAGAGGACCAAGAGCACGCCCACGATGCTCCCGGCCATGATGTTCTGCGCCCGCGTATTCTTGTAGCTCCCGACGAGCTCCTCCTGGTTCAGGAGCACGATCAGGAAGACCAAGGCTGCGGGCAGCAGGGTCACGGCAATCACCTGTACGAAGAGGGTGATCACCCCGAGCGGGGCGCCCGGAATAAGGACGATGCTGCCGGCGATGACCATGATGCTCAGGCGGAACACGTTGAACCACTTCGCCTGGCCCAACCGGTCGTTGAGGGAGTGGGACCATCCGAAGACCTCACCCACGGCCCACGAGCTCGCTAGAGAAACCGACAGCGCCCCGATGAGACCGGCGTCGAACAGCCCGATGGCGAGGATGGTGCCGACCCAAGGGTGGAGCGGCATCAGAAGGCTGGCCGCCTCCCCGGCGGACGTCAGGTTCGTGTCTCCCCCGAAGAAGACGGTCGCGATGATGATCAGTGCGATGGCAGTGACGACCGTGAACGTCGACCCGATGGCCGTATCCCACCGGGCGTAGGGCACGTCCCGCTTCTTGAGACCCTTGTCGACCACTGAGCTCTGCTGAAAGAAGATCATCCAGGGCGCGATCGTGGTGCCGATTGTGGCCATGATCAGGAAGATGACCGGACCGCCGAGCCCTTCGGGGAAACCGGGCACCACGCCCTCATGGAAGATGGCGCCGACGTTGGGGTGGATAAAGAAAATCACCGGAACGTAGATCATGTTCACGGCGCAGATGGCGAGGACGATCTTTTCCCAGGTCCAGTACCGCCCGTTGAGGAGAAGGAGCATGATGAAGGTGATCACGACGACCTCGGTAAGCAGCGGCGGAACGCCGAACACTGCCATTGCCATCGTCATTCCGATGAATTCGGTCGTGATCGTCAGACAGTCGGTGAGCGTCAGGTCCGTTAGCGAGAACCATCCCCAGAACGGCCCGAACGCCTCGAAAATCGCCTGAGCGTGTCCGCGCTTGGTCATGACCCCCAGCCGGACGGTCATTTCCTGACAGACGTACGCGACGGGCCCGAGCAGTAGGACGATCCAGATGAAACTGTACCGATAGTACGCGCCCGAGAGCATGTACGTCGTGATCCCGCCGGCGTCGTTGTCGGCCACCATCACGATGACTCCCGGGCCGATGACCGCAGCAAGGATCGCGAGCTGTTTGCTGAACCTGCGGTATCGGAAGTACAGCCGGGAGACGATCCCCATCCGGGCCGAGTTCACGACACTCGTCATGGCGCTCCTCAGACCGGTGCATCGTGGCCGCGGACCCGCAATCGACCCCACATCGCAGCAAAGGTGAACCTCCGCTTAGCGACGGACAAACCTACCACGGAACAGGCCCCACCCCCCAGGGGGGGTATGGGGACCACGGGGGAGGGGATTTATAAAGGCGCCGGCGGAGCGGTCTCCGCGAGGGAAGGATTAATGCTACAGTGTGGAATGCCTTGCTCGGATGCCCGATTCACCGCGGGCCGCGGTCCGGGACCGTCTCGTTCTGGCCAAGGGCCACATCGAGGGGATCATCAAGATGGTGGATGACGGCAAGGATGACACCCAGGTCCTGCGTCAAATCCTGGCGGTACACGCCCAGCTCGAGAAGGCCTCTGTGATGGTCCTGGAAGGGATGCTGGAGTCGTTCATGGACGCGCCCAAAGCCCGTCGTCAAGAGATCCTCAGGCAGATTCGAGAAAGCATCCGCGACTTGACCTGACCTCGTAAATCCATCCGTCTCAGGGCGTCGAGGGTCTGGCCGGGGGATCTTCGCCCCAGAAGGTCCGACGCGCGAAGGCGACGTAACGGGTCATCGCGGGTGGTCGGCCGACGTTGAACGGAGGAAGAAGCGGTGACGGGAGGGCCGGGCCTCTTAGTTCCAATCCTCGGGGGAGCGCCTCGACGAGGTTTACTCACGAGGGCCGACCCGCGCGGCAGCTCCCGGCTCCAGGGCGAACACTTGCGGTCGGATTCGACCCTCGTAGGGGCAACCATTACGAAGAGATCTACAGTACGGGCCGCGATGCTGGAGTACGACCTCTTCCTCGACATCGACTACGACAAGAATCAGTTCTTCGGGGTCGTCGATATCCATGGAGCGGAAGGGGAGAAACCGCTCGAGCTCGACTGCGTGGACCTCAAGATCCACCGCGTGGACGTCGGGGGTTCACCGTCCGAATACGACCTGACCGGCGTGCCGGGAAAATTGCGAATCCCCCGCGGGCCGTCGGAGGGCAGCACGGTCCGAGTGGAGTTTTCCGGTGAGGTCGCACGGGACATCCAAACGGGATTCTTCGTTACCGCCGTGGGTCCCCAGAAAGCACTCGCTACTCAGATGGAACCCGAGTCGTGCCGTCGGCTCGTTCCGTGCTGGGATCGGCCGGACCGAAAGGCCGTGTTCCGCCTTCGAGTGGTCACCCAGGCCGGTCTCGTGGTCATATCGAACACGACGGCGAATTCCCGATTGCTCTCGGACGGACGGGCCGAATGGACGTTCGCCCCGACTCCGCTCATGTCGACGTACCTGTTCTTCCTCGCCGTGGGTCCGTTCAAGGAAACCGTCGACACAGACGGACCTGTGCCGATCATCGTGGCCGGGCCGCCGGGTCGCGAGGCAGCTGCCCGGCGCACCCTCAAGGTCGCACGAACGGTCTTGCGCGGTTACAGCGAGTACTTCGACGTACCGTACCCGCTGCCTAAGCTGCACTTCGTTTCCCTGACTCACTTCTGGGTCGGGATGGAGAATTGGGGTGCGATTAGCGGCTCGGAGGAAATGTACCTTCTGGACGAAACCGCGTCGCCCGATGGGCTCGAGTACGCGGACGACGTGATCGCCCATGAAACCGCTCACCAGTGGTTCGGGGACCTCGTGACCCTGGGGGGCTGGGAGGACCTCTGGCTGAACGAGGCGTTCGCCACGTTCGCCGTCCCAATCGTTCGGGAACGGACGGGCCTCCGCCAGGACCCGTGGGGGGATTTCGCGATGCGCACCGACCTGGGGGACCGAATCGACTCGCTCCGATGCGCTCACGCGGTCAAGCCCGACACGTACGTTGCTGCCGAGATCATGGCCAACGCGGACGAAATCACCTACCAGAAGGGGGCCCGTCTCCTCGGGATGATCCGGGCGTTCATCGGAGACGATAGCTTTCGAGATGGGGTCACCGAGTATCTACGGGACCACCAGTTCGGGAACGCACGGAGCGACGACCTCTGGTCCGAGCTCGAGGAAGAATCGGAGCTCCCGGTCTCGCGGGTCATGCGCACGTGGGTCGAACGACCGGGGCATCCGGTCGTAACGGTCCGGCAGCGAGGGCCACATGTGGAACTGACACAACGGAGATTCACATTCCTACCCGGCGGTCCTGCCGAGAAACCCTGGCCGATCCCCCTCACTATCGTGCGCAGGGGTCATCGATCCGCGACCGTCTTCGACATGCGGCGAATGACGTTGAAGGACACGACCGCGACGGCTCTCGGTCTCGATCCCGAAAGGGCCGGGTTCTACCGCATCCTCTGGCCACCGGAAGTCCGCACCCGAATCGTTGCGCGACTTTGGAAAGCGTCCCTCGGCGACCGGCATGGGTTCCTCAAGGACTCGATGGCATTCCTCCTCTCGGGCGACTACACGCTCCGAGAGTACTGCAAGGTGCTGGAATCGGTCCGAGATGCGGAGGACTGGCCCACGGTCGAAACCGTCGCCCGCCAGCTCGATTACCTTCAACCGGTGTTGTGGGACGAACCTAGTTTCGTCCTCGCGGCCTGCGGTTTTCTGCGCGCTCAGACAA
>Ga0187780_10003225_pt1 | contig 12336 bp, 8 predicted proteins | sample 1015_Q2_SP10_20__FD_132429 | JGI IMG/M metagenome (GOLD analysis project Ga0187780, IMG submission 132429) | Tropical peat soil microbial communities from peatlands in Department of Meta, Colombia - 1015_Q2_SP10_20_MG | ecosystem: Environmental > Terrestrial > Soil > Wetlands > Peat | place...
ATTAGCTAATAGCAGCAGCGGAGGACAAGCATCGATCGCCCAATGCAGAGAAATTGACGGCGCATTTGCCGGCGCATATATCTGTAGCCGAAACCCTGTCGGCGATCCCATCAAGCTCGGGCAAGACCAAAATCTTTTCCAATGCAGACAAGTTAACGGTGCGTTCGCCGGCGCATATATCTGTAGCCGAAACCCTGTCGGCAATCCCAGTAAGTTCGGGCAAGACCGCAAGCCTGTTTCTGCTGCGAGCGCCGCGATTCCAGTGGCTGACAACAGCAACGGGGGAGAGCTCTCATTTGTCCAGTGCAGTCAAGTCAGCAGCGGATTTGCAGGTGGGTATGTTTGTGGCCGGACGGATGGCAAGCTGGCAGGCAAATGACTCAACAGCGCTGACACTGTATTTCGGTTAGGCACACGGTCACAGCTTAGTTCAACACCTGGGAAAGTCGCGTATGAAGTGCAAGATGATTGAGGCGAGCACCACATGGAAAGGTGAACGCCGAGGAGTAATTCATGCGGCTGCGAAAGCCAGCTTCTCGAGATAACCTGGCAGGCGAGCGAACGAAGGCACTTCGTGCAAACTTTCGCCGGATCGAGCGAAAGGAATGGTGGCTATGGGCTGCTGCGTTCTTTATCACGCTGTCACTAACTGTGGCGCTGGCTACGTTTCTACTTCCTGGCGGTCACATTCATCAGGATTTTTATTCTCAAAATGTGCTGCCGCAAGCCATTCGAGGACTGGTTGGCCTTGTGTTCCTATTCGATCTCTACACCATCTATCAGCATCTCCTCATCCACCGCATCCGCCGGGAATTATTGGAACGAGAGGCCCTGTTTCACCTGATCAGTGAGAATGCTGCGGACATGATCGCAGTCGTGGATATGGAGGGGAAGAGAATTTTCAACAGCCTTTCCTATCAGAAGGTGCTTGGTTATTCGCTTGATGAATTGCAGGCTTTCTCCCCATTTGAGCAGATTCACCCCGATGACCAGGAGCTTGTGAAGCGGGCCGTCGATGAGGCCAAGCGTTTGGGAACGGGAAAGATGCTCGAATACCGTTTGCGGCATAAGAACGGGACTTGGCTGTTCCTGGAATCCACATCCAGCGTGATTTGCAATACCAAAGGGGAGCCGGAAAAACTGGTGATCGTCAATCGCGACATCACTGAGCGCAAGAAGGCGGAGGAGGCACTTAGGCGCTCGGAGGCCGATTTTCGGTCTATGGTGTTAGACGCACCCTATGGAATCTATCGCGCCAGCCTCACGGGTCGCTTTCTGCAAGTCAACCCAGCACTCCAGAAGATGCTGGGCTACGAACTGGAGCAGGAACTTTTGAGCAAAGGCCTCGCAACAGACATTTTCCGCCATGGCGGTGAGTATCAGCGGTTGACTGAACTTCTCACGCGCACGGAAGAGCTTAAGGACGTGGAAATGGAGTGGAAGAAGCAGGACGGCACTCCCATTACCGTGCGCTGCTCGGGCCGTCACGTCAATGAGAATGGCGCTCCCGCATACTTTGAAGTCTTTGCCGAGGATGTGACGGAAAAGCGAGTGTTAGAGCGGCAGCTGCGAATGGCGCAAAAGATGGAGGCGATTGGGCGGCTGTCGGGCGGAATCGCCCATGACTTCAACAATCTTTTGGGGGTCATCATCGGCTACAGTCGAGTCCTGAAGAGGGAGCTGGGCGCGAATAGTGCGCTCTGCGAGCATGCGCTAGAGATCGAGAAAGCCGGGCAACGGGCTGCGTCATTGACGAAACAGTTGCTGGCGTTCAGCCGGCAGCAAGTCTTGACGCCTGCGGTCCTTAACCTCAACACCCTCGTTGCTGATATGGAAGGAATGCTTCCCCGGCTTCTGGGAGAGGACATTGAAGTGTCGCTCGAACTGAGTCCTGTGCTGGGCAGCGTGAAAGCGGACCAGAGCCAGATCGAACAGGTCATCATGAATTTAGCGGTCAATGCACGTGACGCCATGCCGGAGGGCGGTAAACTGAAAATCCAAACCGCCAACGTAGAACTCGACCAGACTTATGCGCGCAACCACGCAGGCTCCAAGCCCGGCCGCTACGTGCTCCTCTCAGTGACTGACAACGGAATAGGAATGGATGCCGCAACACTTACGCATATCTTTGAGCCCTTCTTTACCACCAAAGAGCGCACTCAAGGGACCGGGCTGGGGCTGGCTACGGTGTATGGCATCGTCAAACAGAGTAACGGATACATTGGGGTGGAAAGCGAACCTGGCAAGGGCGCATCGTTTCAGATCTATCTCCCCCGACACGCGAGCCAACTGGCGGCAGACGAACAGAAGGCAGATTCCGGAGAAAAATTAGGGGGCTCGGAAACGGTTCTCTTGGTGGAAGACGCTGCCCCGCTCAGAAAGCTCGCGCAGACTTTTCTTGAAGCTGGTGGCTTCAAGGTCTTCTCTGCCGGAAGCGGTGAAGAAGCCTTGGAAGTCGCCGCACAGCACAGTGGAACGTTCGACCTGCTGCTTACGGATGTAGTGATGCCAGGCATGAACGGCCGTGTCTTGGCCGAGCATTTGTTACCGCGCGAGCCAGGAATGAAGGTGCTCTACATGTCGGGCTACACCGATAGCTTTATTGCCGGACACGGCGTTCTAGAGCAAGGGACACACCTGCTGCACAAGCCGTTCACAGAAGAAGTCTTGATTAGTAAGGCCCGCCAGGTACTTGACGCTGGGAAGAAAGTCATACCTCACAGGAGCAGCACGGGTAACAACAGCGGTAACCAAACCCATTCCGTTCAATAGGAGCACCGGCTATGAAGAAGATATTGGTCGTGGATGATGACGAAGCGCTGCGGCGCTTGATGGGCTTGGAACTTAGCGACCGCTACGAAGTGATTGGTTGCGGGGAGCCGGAGCAGGGTTTGGCATTGGCTCTTGAACGCAAACCCGACGCCATTTTGCTCGATCTGCGGATGCCGAAATACTCTGGCTACGAACTGCTTCAGACCTATACATCCTTCAGTCGCACTCAGGAGATTCCAGTGATAATCGTGAGCGGCGAAGCCGGCGCATCTACCAAAGAACATTGCAACCGACTCGGCGCGGCAGGCTATTTCGAGAAGCCCATTGATTTCGAGGCACTTCGAAAGTGCCTGCAGGTCATCGTCAAGCCCCGCCGGCATACCCCTCGTGCCGAAGTGAGTGTGCGGTTATGCATCCCGTTAACACTGAAAAGCCGGGACATTCAGGGAGGCGGAATCGAAGAGGTTGCAATCACCGACACTGTCACCATAAACGGATTCCAATGCGCTTGCACTGCGGAGCTCCCCATCGACTCCGTTGTCGATGTTTATCTGACAGACGGGCGTGGCGGATACGTGGGCCAAGCCAAGGTTGTCAACTCCGACTCGAAGAGGGCCCCTTTTTGGCAGTACGGATGCCGCTTCACCGAAAGGAAGGGCCCCTGGGTGTTGCAGTAGGGAGCACGCAGCCGTTTAGACTGGCCGTGGCTGCTCTATACTCGTAGGGCAGTCGATTCGGATTGCCGTGGGGGTTGTTTCTTATGCCCGATCCCAACGAAGGGCATTCTGCAACAGGTGCCACGAGCAAGGAGCTTTCCGCGCGTCGGAGAGTCACTCGTGTGCTTGCTGTCGACGACGAACCCGCTGCCTGCAAGCTCCTCTCTCTCTTCCTGCCCTCGCCCGAGTTCCAGTGCACAACGGCGATCAATGGCGAAGAAGCCCTGGTCGCCCTCCAGCGTGAACGATTCGATGCAGTCATCTCCGATCTTCGCATGCCCGGATTGGGTGGCATGGAGCTTCTTGCCGAAGCTCGCCGACGCCATCCTCATATGGCATTCCTCGTTACTACTGGTGTGGATGACGTAGAGGTAGGCGTGCAAGCGATGCGATCTGGCGCCGATGACTACCTCATCAAACCACTCTTGGAAAATGTTGTGTTGGCTAGCCTCGAGCGCGCCCTGCATAAGCGGCAGCTCGAACAACAAGTAGAAGACTACCGTCAGCGTCTCGAAGAAATGGTTTCGGAACGGACCCAGCAACTGCAAACGGCTCTCCGCCAGGTCGAGCAGAGCTATGAACACACTCTGCAAGCCCTAGGGGCCGCGATCGACCTCCGTGACAACGAAACCGCCGGCCACTCCCAGCGCGTTTGCCGCTACTCGCTTGAGATCGCGCAGGCCATGCACTGGCTAGATGCGGACTTAGAAAATCTTGCCCGCGGAGCCTATCTCCACGATATCGGAAAACTCGGAATCCCTGATGGCATCCTTCTTAAGCCGGGCCCTCTGGACGCAGATGAGTGGAAGGTGATGCGGCAGCACGTACAGATCGGTTTCCATATCGTCAAGGACATCCCTTTCCTGGCGGATGCCGCGCAAATTGTTCTCACTCACCACGAACGGTTCGATGGTAGTGGCTATCCCAAGGGCCTCAGGGGAGAAGAGATTCTGCCCGGCGCGCGGATTTTCGCGGTGGCAGACACTCTCGACGCTATCACGTCAGACCGTCCCTATCGCCGCGCTTCGTCCTTCGAATCCGCGTACGAGGCGATCCGCTGCCAAGCAGGCGGCCAGTTCGACCCGGAAGTTGCCAGAGTGTTCTTTCATATTCCACCAAACACTTGGGAGATGATCGCGAAAGACCGGCGTAAAATTGTCGCGTTCTCACCTGAGTTGCATCGCAGCCTCGGCATTCTTCGACAAGGCTTTGGCGCAATTTCCTAAACTTCTTCGCCAGGCGAACAAATTAATCTTTCCCGGCGGCAAATAACAGACGAATCCTTGGCCTTACGCGCCAACGAAACGAATGAATCTACTGTTTCAGACTGCTGGCTGGAGCCAGATCCGCCGGGTCTTCACTCTTTACTTTGGACAAAATATTGTAGAGGGTAGAACGGCTGATTCCTAAAATTTCTGCGGCCTTAGTCTTGTCGCCGCCAACGTGCGCGAGGACCCGTTGCAAATGGCGGCGCTGCAACTCTTCGAAAGTAACAAGTTCTTCTTCCAGAGCTGGAGGTTTCGGTGATTGCATCAGATTCTTGGGAAGATCTTTCACGTCGATCACGCTCGCCTCGGTCATCATTGCTGCAAGAGCGACCACATTATCAAGCTCGCGAATGTTGCCCGGCCAGGAATAGGCGGCCATTTCGGCCTGCGCTCGCCGTGTAATCCCATTGATTCTCTTCTCATACTGTTTTGCGTACTTCTCGACGAAGTGGCGCTGGAGCAAAGGGAGATCCTCTCTCCGATCGGCAAGTCGCGGCAGCGTAATCTCCACCGTTCCTATGCGGTAATAGAGATCTTCCCGGAACTTTCCTTCTTTCGCCATGACGCGCAGGTCGCGGTTAGTAGCAGCAATCACACGCACGTCCACCTTACGCACTGCGGGAGAGCCAACACGTTGTATTTCGTGGTTCTGCAGAACACGAAGTAGCTTAGCCTGCGTAGCAAGTGGCATCTCTCCTATTTCATCTAGAAAAAGGGCACCACCGTTGGCAAATTCAAATAACCCAACCTTGTCCTGCGTGGCCCCTGTAAATGCGCCCTTAACATGGCCAAACAGTTCGCTCTCAAAAAGAGTTTCAACCACAGCTGCGCAATTGCACACGGCAAACTGTCCGGAACTCGCTGGACTGAGCCGGTGCAGAGCTCGTGCTACTAGTTCTTTGCCAGTCCCGGTTTCCCCTGAGACCAGCACAGTTCGGAAATGCGGAGCCACGCGACGGATCTTGGAGTACACGTCCAACATTAACGGGCTGCGTCCAATTATGTTTTCAAACTGAAAAGTATTCAGGAGCTGGCGATCAAGCTGGAGGGCATGTTCTTTCTCTTTGGCTTCAGCAATGAGGTCCCCAATTCGGCTGCGTAACTTTTCCAGGTCAACTGGTTTCGTAAGATAATCGCGGGCCCCTTTTTGAATCGCTTCGACGGCAGATTCTGTGGAGTAATGACCGGTCATCAGAATCACTTCTGTGCCTGGGTCAATAGCCACCATCTGCTCAAGAAGGTCCATACCGCCCATTACAGGCATCATCAAATCAAGCAACACAATTCTTGGATGCTCGTTAGAGAAGATTCTCAAGCCTGCCTCGGGGCCATCGGCTGTGAGGATGTCCAGCCCGTCGCTTGATAAAGCATCCTTAATCAGCTCCAGACTAACTGGATCATCGTCAATCGCTAGTATCGTAACTGACGGCCTTTCGCTAGGCATCTGAAGCTCTCTCCGTAGCATCAACCCAATGGTCTAACTGATCGCGGAGCAGTTTGAAGTTGATGGGTTTCGAGAGGCAGGCCTTGCATCCTGCTTGCAAGACGCGCTGTTGCTCGGTCACCTTAGCATGCGCGGTTACGGCGATAACTGGAATTTCGCCCATCTCCGGTTCTTTTCTCATCCACTCGACTATATCGAGCCCATCCTCATGCCCGAGATTGACATCGAGCAAGACGACATTGGGAAGGCCCTTAGCAAGAGCTTCGAAACTGGTCTTCAGGTCTGCCGCAGTCCTGACCTCAAACCCTTCTACTTCGAGCCAGTCGCTCAGCAATTCGCGACTAGCCAAATTGTCTTCCACAACCAACACGCGACGTTTCACGAATTCACCGCCGGTGTGAATGTCGAACTCATTAAGCGGTCTAACTGTTTCATTAGCGGATCGCGCCAGGAATTTTGCTTCCTCAACGCCAATTTTGCATGCTCGCGGAGGAACTTTTCCTGTTCCCGATTCAGGTCCTTACTCGTAAGAACAAATACGGAGAGATCAGCAGTGCGAGGATTCGCCCGCCATTCGGCGAGTAGTTCAAATCCGGTGATCTTGGGCAACAACAAGTCGAGAATAACCAGGGCTGGCAAAACCTGGCCCACTGCGCGGCGTGCCTCGGCGCCATCGGCAGCCGTATTCACGGGATACCCGCAAGACTTCAGCAAGTCTACGATCATCTCGCGAGTGGGCATGTCGTCTTCCACGACCAAGATTGTCCTTGCTGGTTTCGCATGCCTCCGAGAACAGAGGCAACGCTCCACAGCGGCGAGCATTGTGGCCTTGTCAACGGGTTTAACCAAATACTCATCCGCACCAAGAGCAATTCCAACGGAAGGCTCATCGACGATGGTGACGACAATTACCGGAATATTCGCAGTCCGCGGGTCCTTTTTGAGTTGCTGGAGAACATCGAGTCCGTGGATCGGTTTCATGAGCAGGTCCAGAGTTATTGCATCCGGATGCAGGCCAACAGCCATCTCGATGGCGCGTTCCGGCTGATCGCATATCGTGGTTTCATAACCACCAGTGGCGAGTTGCGACGCGAGGAGCTGCCCGGTCAATAGATTGTCTTCAATCGCAAGAATCTGCGGAGCCTTGCTCATGATGGAGAAAGTCGCCGGGGTTGGAATCGGCTGCTTAGGAAGCATTTCCACAGGGGAAAGAGAAAAATAAAAGCACGTTCCAGAACCAGGCGCGCTCTCGACATTTAATTTGTCTCCATGCATTGTTACGAGGCTAGCCGCAATGGCCAATCCTAAACCGGTGCCTTCGGGGGAGGACCCTGCTTGTGCCATGCGATAGAACGCCTCAAAAATCCTGTCCTGTTCTTCCGGTGGAATTCCAGGGCCATTGTCACGCACTTCGATTCGAATCTTGCCATCTAACGGACGAGCGGCCATCTCGATCCGCCCGCCTACAGGAGTAAACTTGAGGGCGTTGCCCGCAAGATTCATGAGCACCTGCTTGAGCCGCACCGGATCTGCACGAACCCAGATGTCATGCACAGTTTGGCCGAGCAAAGTTTGCGATTTCTTTTCCGCCAGGGGCTGGAGAGCACTGATGACTTCGCCAAAAGCCGACGCGACAGCCACATCTTCCATGGTCACGTCCATTCGCCCTGCCTCAATCTTAGAAAGGTCCAGAATGTCGCTGATCAGTTTGAGCAAGTGCTTCCCGGCCGCGTTAATGTGACTGACATAACGTTGCTGGCGATCGTTCAGAGAGCCATAACGCTCGTCACCGAGCAAGTCAGAAAAGCCAAGAACAGCATTCAGTGGTGTCCGAAGCTCGTGGCTCATCGTCGAGAGAAACTGATTCTTGAACTTATTTATGCGCTCTGCTTCTTCTTTTGCGCGGACCAGCGTTTCTTCAATATTCTTCCGCTCAGTCCTATCCCGCGTGATTTTCGAGAACCCTATCAGCTTTCCCTGCTTATCGTGTAGGGCAGTTATCACCGCATTGGCCCAAAATTGCGATCCGTCCTTTCGGACTCGCCAGCCCTCGGAAACAACATGCCCCTCTTTTTTGGCGATTTCTAATAGTTCCTGAGGCCTGCAGGCCTCAATCTCCGCGGCCGGATAGAAACAAGAGAAATGTTTGCCAACAATCTCCGAGTCCTTGTAACCCTTGATGCGTTCCGCTCCACTATTCCAAGTGGACACCAGACCTTCGCTGTCTAACATGAAGATTGCGTAGTCCTGGACTCCTTCCACCAATTGCCTGAAGCGCTCTTCGGAACGCCGCAGGCCCTCTTCGGCCATTCTCCGTGCGGTGATGTCCGTGGCAACGACGAAACGCGCATCCCGACCGGCATAGATAAGCGGATGCGAGGTTATCTCCACGTCGATTAAGGTTCCGTCTTTCTTGCAGTGCTTGCATGTACTTGTGGATTCGGCATTTGGTGACGCCTTCGCGGCGTTCGAGAGCAGTGCGGGGACGTCTTCCCGCTGGCGAATATCCTTGATCGTTAAGCGGAGAAACTCTTCCCGTGAATAGCCATAGTTCCTGACGGCGGCAGGATTCACGTCCAGAATCGCCAGAGTCCTTGAGTCGTAGACCCATACCGGGTGTGGATTATTGTCGAAAAGCAAATGGTACCGCTCTTCGGATACGCGAAGGGCTTCCTCCGCTCGCTTGTGCTGGGTAATGTCGCGGAAGACAACCACGCCACCCTGTAAGGTGCCATCCTCACCTCGTAGGGGCCTGCCCGTAATGCTGAGCAGACGGCCATCCGGCACATTCGCGTTGCGAATGAAGAGTTCTACGTCGTCAACATCCTCACCCCGCATTGCTCGAACCAAAGGCAATTGGTCGGAGGAGAAAGGAGTGACGCCATCCGGGTGAAACGCGCCATATTGTTTTGGCCAGTTTTCGGGGGGATCGCTAGTAGCACCCATGCCGACAAAGCGCTCAGCTGCCGCGTTGAAAAGGAGAAACTTTCCGTTGGTATCAGCAACGATCACGCCATCGGCGACGCTTGCGAGCGTAGTGGAGAACCATTCTTCACTTCTTGCCAGGGCCTCCTGCGCTAGCTTGCGCTCGTTGAGCTCTCGGGACAGTTGCTGATTGGCGGCATCCAATCGCCAGTTCACTTCTTGTACCTCTGCAGCCCGGTGGTAGACTTCAGCTTCCATTTTGCTCGCGTGTGTGCGCAGCTCTTCTGCCACCTGTTTCTGCTCGAGTCCTTGGTCTTTGGCCCGTACGAAATCCGTCACATCCTCGACGCGATGAATGATGTAAGCAACCTCATTATTCGGCCCGAGGACGGGCGAATTGACGGGACTCCAGTATCTTTCCTCAAAATCTCCGCCTTCTGACTCCGGCTTCCGGATGTCGTACTTTTGCACAGCCATAGCGTCCGAAGCCCTCTCGCGAAGCACTCGCTCTAAAGAGCTTCTAAGGTTGCGGACCCCTGTAGCCGAGGCATCATCGGGATTGTCGGGGAAGACGTCGAAGATACCGCACCCCAGAATTTCCTCTCGCTTCGTCATGGTTGCATGCAGGTAAGCGTCAGTGACTGCCACAATGTTGAGGTCAGGCGTGAGCACGAGAAATAAGCCTGGCGCCGATTGGAACAGCACCTGGAAATCAGGTGTCGGACAAGATGGCGATGAGTTTCTCGTGGCTTTCACCAAACAGCTTATTCAAAGATGATCGCAACGACTCGACAAAAGCACGGCAACGAGCCCGGGCTGTATCACGGCAGCTTTACACACGCACCCTAGCGCCGTTCACCAATGACTCGAAGCCTTCCAAGATCGATGGGTCCCACCAGCCCCGCTCTACTTCTTCCCGCATAATGGCGAATGCCTTTTCTGACGGAAACGCCTTGCGGTAGGGGCGATCCGTTGTCAGAGCGTCATAAATATCGGTGATTTGAAGGATGCGCGCTGTTAGCGGAATCTCTTCCCCTTTCAGCCCATCGGGATACCCTGACCCGTTCCACTTTTCATGGTGGTGACGAATGATTGGCAGCACGTGGCGGAAGGATTTGAGCGGGGCACAAATTCGCTCGCCAATGACGGTGTGTTGCTCCATGATTTTTCTTTCTTTCGGGCTCAAAGGTCCCGGCTTAAGCAGTATGCTCTCGGGAATCGACAGTTTGCCGATATCATGCACAAGACCGCCTCGACGCAGCGCTGTTTGAAGTTCCTTGTGCAAGGCCATTCTCTCGGCGAGGGCTACTGAATACTTTGAGAGCCGGTCGCAGTGCCCCTCGGTATACGGGTCTTTTGCTTCAATACTTAGTGCAAGACTCGACAGTACGGATTCAGCATTGTCCATCTCATCCGTGAATTGCTTCAGGCGTCCCAGTGAATTCACGCGAGCAAGCAACTCGTGCCTATTTACAGGCTTGCTGAGAAAATCGTCCGCACCGCACATCGCCCCATTGATGCGATCGTCGTCGTCTTTCAAAGCAGTGACCAATACGATGGGTATCAAGCAGGTTTCGGGGGCAGATTTTGCCGACCGGCACACAGCATATCCACTCTGCTTCGGCATCAATACGTCAAGCAGCGCTACATCGACCGATTGGCTACGGATAAGCTTCAGTGCCCCTTCGCCGTCTTCCGCACAAATCACTCGGTATCCTTCCGCGGAAAGCACACTGGCAAGAAGTTCGCGATTTGGCTCATTATCATCAGCCACCAGAACAGTCACGGAGGATCTATCGAAATCAGTCACACGACCCCCTTCATGCGATCCGTTTTGTAGTTGACGCCTTCGTACATGCTTACCAGTTAACTGTGGGTTGAGAGCGAAGCCACTTTCAACTTTATATTCAGGTTCAGTCACGACAATAGCGAAATTCCGTAAATGTCCAGAAACAGTAAACTGCTCCCCGTGATAGTTATCACTTCCACGAATGTGAGGAACATTTCTAATTAATTCGGAGGCTTACCTCAAGCTCCACGCGGCTATGCCCGATCTCGCCTTGGCCCGTACAGAAACGTCGCCAGGCATCAATAGACAAAGGCTTGTGACCTTCGTCACAGTGGCGTTGAGTTTGATCATTGAAATCCCCAATTCTGGCCGGTGGACCTTCCTGCCGAGCATCAAGAATCGAGCGCGCCACGGTTAGCATTGGCCGGTTAGACAAGCACAGCGGGCTTATGTAGGATTAGCACTGTATCGAGAAAGGGGCTCTTCGAAAAAATGCAGAGTAGCGTCTTCCGACGGGGCAGCACGCTTTGACTTAATACCACGCGAGAGGGTGAATTTTTGCAACCTGGCGAACGACTGAAAGATCTGCGGTCCCGCTTAGGGATCACGACGCGGGATGTGACCGAAAAGAGCCAACGGATCGCGGAAGCCGAGGGTAACGAAGAGTTCTGCATTTCCAATGCCTGGCTCACGCAAATAGAAAACACGCACTCGACTCCAAGCATATACAAGCTCTACAGCCTCAGCATCATCTATCACATCAAATTTACGGATCTTCTGCTTCTTTTCGGCGTGGACTTACAGAGGATTGGCAAACACCAGCTTTCCATGCCTCAAGAACAAACTCACCTGACAAACGTTGAGCCCTACGATGGCGATCGAACCGTTACCTTTCCGGTTCGCTTCGATCGAGGCTTCAATATAGATCAGACGAATTTATTGTCGAGAATGATCGAACTTTGGGGAGAAATCCCCATTGCCTTTGTGCAACAGTTGAACGTCAGGCACAACAACTACGGATTCATCGGCCTCCAGGACTACACTCTGTTTCCTATGGTGAGGCCCGGGTCGTTTGTGCAGATCGACACTAGATTAAGGAAGATCCAAACTCTTAAACGGCGTACTGAATTTGACCGCCCCATTTATTTCGTTGAACTCCGCGACAGTTATGCATGTTCCTGGTGTGAGTTGCAGGGAAACCAACTTCTTCTCGTGCCTCATCCTCTCTCTCCCTGTGCTGTCCGGCAGTTCCCCTACGGGGTCGACGCGGAAATTGTCGGACAGGTGACGGGAATCGCCATGCGAATTGTAGATGTTAGCGGGCGGCCTGCAGACGAGAGTCCACAATTGCCAAAGCGATTTTGACGTCCGCCAAAAAGAGATGAGCGATTAGGCAATCAACGTCGCCAGGTATGACCACCC
>Ga0187780_10003226_pt1 | contig 12336 bp, 9 predicted proteins | sample 1015_Q2_SP10_20__FD_132429 | JGI IMG/M metagenome (GOLD analysis project Ga0187780, IMG submission 132429) | Tropical peat soil microbial communities from peatlands in Department of Meta, Colombia - 1015_Q2_SP10_20_MG | ecosystem: Environmental > Terrestrial > Soil > Wetlands > Peat | place...
ACGCGATATCCTTCCATCGCAGCTTCCACAGCTCTGACCGGATCCACTTCAGTAACAACCACGCTTGCACCAAGTCCCTTTGATCTGAGCGCGATTCCCCGCCCGACCCAGCCAAAACCACAGACTACGAGAGTCTTTCCCGCAATCAGCATGTTCGTGGCCCTCATGATACCTTCGAGCGCAGATTGCCCGGTTCCATGTTGACTATCAAACAGGAACTTCGTGTATGCATCATTCACTGCCAATACCGGGTATGCGAGGATTCTATCATTTTCCATGGCCCGATACCTATGAACGCCAGTCGTAGTCTCTTCGCATGCGCCAAGAATCTTGCTCTTCAGGTTACTCATAGTGGTATGCACGGTCACTGACAGCTCGCCACCGTCATCGATCAGAATATCGGGGCTGTGCGCAAGGACACTCGATAGATTCTTCTGATGCTCAGCCTCGTTGACTCCTTTCCAAGCGTACACGTTAGGCCCGGATGAGGCTAATGCAGCTGCAACATCATCCTGCGTGGATAGCGGATTGCTGCCCGTTATTGCGATCATTGCTCCGCCAGCTTGAAGAGCTTGGCCTAAGACAGCTGTTTTCATTTCCAAATGCATACACATGCCAATTGTGAGATCTTTGAATGGCTGTTCCTTCTCAAATCTCGATCGAATCTTTGCAAGGACTGGCATGTGATTCCTCGCCCATTCGATCTTTAATTGTCCTTGCGGAGCCAGAGACGGATCTTTGACTCGACTCATTGTCAACCCCAGTTTCTTGTAATCTGAAGGCAGTAGGCGGATTAAACAATTATGATCAGCACGGAGGAAGCGATTTTAACCTCACTCGACGATGCATCATACGATAGACTCTTGTCTTCTTTGCTGATCAAGAATTGCGAGTGGATCGTAACCCAGAACACGAGCAGAGAGGTGGTGCATAATGCCTCCATCCTTGTTCAGGATGGTTCCATCAGCCAAGTTGGGAACGTAAACGCAGGCAACGTTGACAAAGAGATCGACGGCTCAGGGAAGATTGCTCTACCGGGACTGGTAAACGCCCACACACATCTCTCCATGACCCTTTTCCGCGGTTACGCAGATGACATGCGACTCCAAGATTGGCTCGCGAACAAGATTTGGCCGCTTGAAGCGAAACTTACCGATGATGACTGCTACTTTGGCGCACTGCTAGGTGCTGCAGAGATGATAAGATCAGGGACCACGAGCTTCGTAGACATGTATTTCCACATGGAGTCCGTTGCGAAGGGTGTAGCTGAATCGGGACTACGCGGCTTCTTAGCCTATGGATTAATAGACCTCTTTGATGCTGAGAAATCAAGGTTGGAGCGAGCTAACGTTCAGAAATTCTACGATTACGTGACTCATCTTGGAAACCCAAGAATAAGATTCGTCATTGGCCCCCATGCGCCTTACACGTGCTCAGCCGATCTACTTCAATGGACGAAAGAATTTGCAGAAAAGAACAACACAATGATTCACATTCATGTGGCAGAAACTCGTCGTGAACAAGCTGATTCCCAGAAGCAGCACGGGATGCGCGTCGTGGAGTACCTCGATGAGATCGGAGCACTCTCTAAGAACATGCTTGCCGCGCACTGTGTATGGCTAACAAAGTCTGAGGTGAAGTTGTTGGCTAAATCCGAGGTGAAGGTCGCTCATTGCCCCGTTTCAAATATGAAGCTCGCAAGTGGTGGCGTGGCTCCATTGCCAGAGATGTTCGATTCAGGAATTCCGGTTGCGTTGGGAACAGACGGAGCAGCTAGCAATAATAGCCTCGACATGTTCGAGACGATGAAAATATGCGCTTTAATTCACAAGGCCCATCGTTGGGATCCAAGCGTATTGCAGGCTCAAAAGACACTCGATCTAGCGACCATTGAAGGCGCGAGGGCCCTAAGTGTAGACCGAGAGTTGGGAAGTATCGAAACAGGGAAGAGGGCAGACATTATTCTCATCGACGCTAACGCTCCCAACATGAGGCCACTGCACAGTAAGGAAACAGTGATCTCTGACATTGTATACTCAGCCTCGTCAGGGAACGTAGACACAACTATCGTCGATGGAACCGTGCTAATGGAACACAGGACTTTAACATCACTAGACCTACCGAAGATATGTGCGAAAACTCAGGAAATAGCGACTAAGCTGATGACATAATTGAATCATGCACAAGACTCAATCGTCCTAGCTCCAAGTAACCTGAGTCGCCCTTCCAATGAGGAATCGATTGGTCCACTCTAATCTTGCCGTCGAACATCGGAGCATTCAGGACGAACGTTTCAGCCTCGCCACCTTCGAATGCGATACTGAAACGGTACTTCTCGCTAAGCCTGACGAGTTCCGCAAATCTTGTTGTATCTAGCTTTCGCCCCAACCATTCCTTAGTTATGCCTAGAGCGTTACATGCGGTGATTATGATCTCAAATCCCGATTCTATCTGCTCCCTCACAAGCTGCTGCTGGTTCTTATGCCATAACGGGGCAAAACTTCTCAAACTGAGGCCCTCGCACAAATTGTCCAACCGAGTTCGCTGATATTCGCTTGCGACGGCACCAGATACGATGCCTTCTATTCCAGCCTTCTTTATTAGGATTCGAAGACCGTCTGCAAGGTCATCCAGCTCGTTCTCCTTAACTCCCTTCGTTCTGATCACTGTCAGCGGAATGCGCATAGCATCAGCCTGCAACCTAGTCCATTCTGCCCCTGGATAGTGAAACATCCATGACTCGCTCGATTCGGGGAGAACCGTGACTAATTCTGTTACGTCCCAACCTTGCATTTGAGCCCACCAGGTGGCAAAAGCACTGTCCTTACCTCCGCTGAATAACGAGGCAATTTTCATTTGACAGCCTCGAAGTCTGCCCTTGCCTTGAACCTAAACTGATTTTCATAAAGTGCCTTCAGTTTACTCTGAGTATCGGCATCCTCTGGGCGTTTGTCGTCTCGAAGACGGGTAATACGAGCGAAACGAAGAGCAAATTTTGACCGGTAGTGTGGACTTCGTTGAATCTCGTTGAACGCCACCTCCACGACAATTGAAGGCTTGACATAGACGGTATACTCGGTGGATTGAGTTTTTATTGACAATAGTTTCTTAGTCATAGCAGAAAACTCCTCGTCAGTCAAACCCTTGAACGTCTTCCCCACCATCAAATATTCTCCTGTTTGGGTGTCTCGTACTGCAAGGTGGTAGTTGCTCAACCAGCCCTCCCTCCGTCCAGATCCCCAGTCCGCCGCGACGATTACCACATCAAGCGTTTCGACGGGTTTTATCTTGAACCATTTCTTCCCTCGCATACCAGGCGTGTAAGTACTCTTCAAGTCCTTGGCCATTATACCCTCATGTCCCGCGAAGATTGCTTCTTGCATCAACTTCTTAGCATCCTCTATCTTCGAAGTCACGATTCGAGTGGCTAACAAGTCTGGCCGGACGAGACTCTGGAGAATTGCCCAACGTTCTTCGTAGGGTGCGTCTATCAGCATCTTTCCGTTCAGATACACGATGTCGAAGAGGAAGAGTCTAAGCGGTATATGTTTCGTCATCATTTTGACGTCATGCACGCGTTTGAAACGCCGCATCAGGTCCTGAAACGGATACGGCTTACCGCTATCTCCTACGGCCACGACTTCTCCTTCCATGAGGAACTCTCTCGCTTGTGCATCTATTGCTTCCTTAGCCACCCTAACAACGTCCGGCAGGCTGTCACTTACGTCTGTGAGTCTGCGACTGAAGATTTTGAACAGTCCCTCTTTTCTGTGGAGTTGGACTCTTGCTCCATCATACTTGTATTCGAGAGCTGTGATTCCTCCGTGCTCGCTAAAGACATCCTCAGGGTCTTGCGCCATCTCCGCGAGCATTGGTGTTATCGGCACGAATAATTCTACACCGACCGCACGGACGCCTACATAACCCTCAGTCATGGCTAATTTTGCCACGCGCCCGAGATCACCGAGTAACATGTATGCTCTCCTAATATCATCCATCTGAATCCCACTAGCAGCCGCAATTGCATCGAGCATTATGCCCTCTACTGCTCCGATGCGCATCTCGCCAAAGATTATTCTCAGCAGGTATTCGGTGTCGGAAGCTCCCAGACGTCCTAGGAGAGTCTCCACAAGAACCTCTTTTCGTTGGCGCGACCCTGATCCTATGGCTTTGGCGATCATGTCGAAGGTTTCGTAAACGTCTAAGATGGTCGCAGGTTGCAAAACTAACGTTGATTGGGTGGTCTTTCGATCCATCTTCCAGATAGTTCGGCCACCGACATCAAGTACGCGATCGTCTGCTCCTGGAAATGCATGTCCCGAGAAGAAAGTTACAGCCGGAATCACTTCATCACGGTGCAGAGAGCGCAAGAAGTTTGCGAGAACTTCCACTTTTTTCTTCCTCTTACTAGTCGCTTCAATCTGTCGACACGCATTCGCAAACTGAGAGAAATGGGTCTGGGACATGATCTCATCGAGGACCAAGCCAGGAGCTCAAGTTCGAAGCCTCTCTTGCATTGAAGAGGCGCATTCTCTGAATAACAACGTTCACCTTCTCAGCCGCAAATCCCCGCTCAACGCAAAGGAACTGAACGAGCCCCTTTTCATCAACCGGTGAAAACCGCAGATCATAATCATTCGTTACTGCCGGACGAAAGAACAATGTGCGAATTTCTTGAAAATTCGGCGGCAATTTTTCCTTTATTCCTGTCGGCAAATTCTCCAGTGCTCCGTATCTCTGAATCAATTTCAATGCAGTTTTAGGTCCAACTCTCCGAACGCCTGCATTAAAATCGGTTCCAACCAACACCGCCACGTCAACTAGTTGCTCCCGCGTAACCTGCAATACTGCGAGCATCTGCCGAAGAACAATTAGCTCGGGAACAAGAGGCCTTGACGTCCCTTTACTAGGCGAATACTCTTGGCCGGTTATCGTCAAGTAGCGGACTAATCGCGGCGCACCGAATAGTACTGCATCATAATCGCGACTGTTTGCGGCCCAAACATCCTCTCGTTGAGCCATGTGTGCAGCTTGCGCCTCACCTTCTTCAGGCGCTTGCACGACCGGTATGCCAAGCATTGATAGTGCGGTCTTAGCGTCTCCAGTCATCTCTTGTGTTAAGGAGTCCATGCGCACAGCCTTCGACCATGCAGCAGCGTAATCGCCTCGGCCAACAGCGAGTTCATATTCTCTTCGAGCTTTGGCGCGGGATGAATTCCGCTCTTTGAGAGTTGCCATTTTCTGCAAGGGTGGTTTCCCATCGAACACAAAGATGGGTCGAATATTGTATTCAGCAAGTAGTCGAGTTGTCCTGAATACAAGCCCTATCAGATGTGACGTTACGTGCCCCGCGGTGTCGGTGAATGGCTTGCCGTCGCGCATTCTGATCAAAGCCAAGAACTGGTAAAGCATGTTGTTCGCATCTACTGCAAGAACTCGTCCCCAGAGGTCATTCAGTGCAAGACGTTGTTTGACTACTATGGGGGCTAGGTTGAATCCCAACTTAATTATGACACCTGATCAGAGGTTGTAGGCGACTTACACTCGTCCCTTTTTCTCCTTTCTTCGCATTCTTATTGTCCAGAGATCTTCAACAGCAATACTTTAATGACATTTAGTTATGTTGCCATCACAATTTCCCAGAAAGATGAGTGAAAATGCCCCGTTACAAGAGCACAGCCGAAATACAGAAGATCATTGCGAACAAGGAGCAAATCCGTAAGACATAGGTAATCCTACGTCCGGAAAATATGGGAATCATCGCCCACGTCGATCACGGAAAGACGACGATGAGCGACTCACTCCTTGCCGCTGCCGGTCTCCTGTCACCTGGAATGGCTGGAACAGCGCTAGCGCTGGATTACATGGAGGAAGAACAGAAGCGCCAGATGACAATCAAAGCGGCAAACGTTAGTTTGCTGCATGAGAGAAATGGAACTCCATACGTCATCAACCTGATCGATACTCCGGGTCACGTTGACTTCTCTGGAAGGGTGACACGATCTTTACGCGCCATTGACGGCGCAGTCGTCGTCGTCGATTCAGTCGAGGAAATAATGGTGCAGACTGAAACTGTAACCAGGCAAGCACTTGAGGAGAGAGTAAGACCTGTTCTCTACATCAACAAGATTGATAGACTTATCAAAGAACTCAGATTGAATTCTGAACAAATCCAGGACAGAATCGGTCGAATTATCACAGAATTCAACAGGTTAATAGAACTTTACGCGGAACCTGAGTACCGCGAAAAATGGAAAGTGAGCTTCGCTGGCAACACAGTTGCTATGGGTTCCGCCAAAGACCGTTGGGGATTCAACGCTGAGGTAGCCAAAGAGAAAGGCGTGAAGTTCCAGGATGTTGTCGGAGCATATACAAACGATACTATCGCGCAACTTCGTGAACGTGCACCATTGCATGAAGCAATATTGAACATGTCAGTTGAGGCGATGCCACCTCCACACGTCGCACAGAAGTACCGTATTCCAAAGATTTGGAAAGGTGACATTAACAGTGAAGTTGGCCAAGCCATGATGAACTGCGACGACAACGGCCCAGTAGTCATGGCAATCACGACCATCGTCGTCGACCCGCAAGCCGGCGTCGTGGCCGTCGGCCGATTATTCTCTGGAACCATCAAGGAAGGTTCAACATTCCACCTTCTAGGAGCCCGAGTAGACCAACGCGTGCAGCAAGTCTGCATCTTCATGGGACCATACAGAGAGATAATTGGAAGCACTAACGCAGGAAACATTCCAGCACTTCTAGGATTAGATGCTGCCAAATCGGGAGAAACACTATCAACTGTGAAAGACATCGCTCCCTTCGAATCCGTCCACTACGTGACTGAGCCAGTCGTAACGATGGCAGTTGAGCCTAAGTATAGTAGAGATCTGCCCAAGTTAGTTGAGCTTCTTCGGCGACTAAGCCTTGAAGATCCGAACCTCGTAACTAAGATCAACGAAGAAACCGGCGAATACTTGATCGCAGGCATGGGAACACTGCACTTAGAAATCGCCACCACGCTAATTACGAAAACTGGACTTGAGATTGCAACCTCAAACCCGATCGTAATCTATCGTGAGAGCGTTAGGGGAACCGCAGGACCAGTTGAAGGAAAATCACCTAACAAACACAATAAAGTCTACTTATCTGTAGAACCGCTCCCCGACAAAATCGTCGACATGGTCAAAGAAGGGAAAATTGGCGAATACCAAGACCGCCATGAGATGGCTAAGATTCTAAGAGATGAAGGCTGGCCACCAGATGAAGCAAGAGGCGTATGGAGCGTTGACGAAGGCAGCAACATGCTCGTTGAAACCACCAAAGGTGCCCAGTACCTGCAGGAAGTTAAGGAAATGATCATAGGCGGATACAGATGGGGACTCAAAGAAGGCCCATTAGCATATGAACAGATACGCGGCCTCAAAGTCAAGCTGACCGACGTATCGTTACATGAAGACCCCGTCCACCGTGGGCCAGCCCAAATCATGCCAATGAGCCGCAGAGCCTTCTTCATAGCGTTCCTGAGCGCAAACCCTGTTCTTCTCGAACCGATTCAGAGAATCACGGTTAAAGTGCCACCAGATCTTCTTGGAGCTGCTACAAGCGTGATCTCCCAAAAACGTGGCAAGATTGTGTCGGTAGACCAACGCGGACACTTAGTCTACGTTGTCGGAGAATTACCAACAGCAGAAACCTTTGACTTGTCAGAGGTGATGCGGAGCCAATCTCAAGGTAGAGCCTTTTGGGGGTTGGAATTTGCACGTTGGGCACCGGTTCCACAGTCACTCGTAGGCCAAGTCATTACTGACATACGCAAACGCAAAGGCTTACCGCCCGAACCACCAACTGCGCAAGACTTCGTCGAGTAAACCCCGTTACCCGTCCCTATTTTTCTTGGAGACACTGCTTGCAAACGCGCACCTACCCAGCATTCGTAGACGAATGATTTCGAAAGTCGTGACACTTTTATTCAGAGTTCACGCAATCCTCAATGCGGTCGATAAGGCTGGCATCAGAGTGCGAGAGGTATCCTCCACTAGGCCGTGGTCCAGTTTCCAGCATGAAGGACAACCTGGTCTATGACGGGGGCTTCCCAAGCCTCAATGTTGCCTCACAACGAGGTTACCCGGGTCCGAATCCCGGCGGCCGCACCAACTTAAATCATTGTCGAGCTCGCTCGGCCACTTCTACTCCGGAAGCCGTCTCGTACCGACAGATGTTTTATTCGAAGACAATTCCCACCTAGCATAAGTACCGGGCAGAGATATTGTGATCTGTTATGGACGCAGAGTCTGATTTGAAGATCGGTTCTGTTGTTATTGATTGCATAAACTTCGACGAGATGTTGGCCTTTTGGCGGGAAGCGCTACACTACATCACGACTGCGCCGGCTAAGGGTGGTTGGGTCATTCTACGAGATCCCGTTGGAAGAAACACGAATGTATCTTTGAATCAAGTTTCAGTCCCGGAGAGGCTTTTTGGCAGGAACTGGCTCCAATTTGACCTCTACACTAACGACCAAAAAGGTGAAGTGGAACGGTTGCTCGAGCTTGGAGCGACACGCCATCCTCAGATTTACGATCTTGAGGATGACTTTATCGTCCTTGAGGATCCCGATGGCAATCTCTTCTGCGTAGTAGACACAAGCAGGCGTTGAGGCATGACGATCATGCCTACGATTCATAATATAAGGTCGGGAGACTTCCTTGCTCGTGGACCTTGTAGGCGGATTAATGTGATTTGTCAAAAATCACACTATGCTCCGTTTGAGCTGGCGTACAATTGGGACCATCTCAACGGCATCTATTCGAAGCCAGTTCATATCTCAAATACAACATTCACCCAGGTATGTAAGTAGGCGCATTAGTTGCTGCTACAAATGGTTTCCCGAGATTCCGGATGCTGTTCATACTTGTTCGGTTCCAGTAAAGAGTTCATACTTGTCGATCCGTTGAACGATGTTGAACGTTTCATGAAGAAAGTCGATGAAGAGGAGGGAAGGATCACTGGAGTCATTGATACGCATATTCATGCGGACCATGTTTCTGGGAGTCGCGAAATACAGAAACTCAACGCTTGCCCGATGTACATGCATGAAACAAGTCCCGTCAAGTTCCCATTCGTTCCTCTGGCAGAGAAGGAATATCAATTGGTAGGTTTGAAAATTCGAGTCCTCCATACGCCAGGGCATGCACCTGAACACGTTAGTCTTCTCGTCGAGGATAAAGTGGTATTGACCGGTGATACGCTCTTAGTAAGAGACGTGGGCCGCGTTGATCTTGGTAGAGGTGATCCGAGCCAGCTGTATGACTCGATCTTCAATAAACTGCTTAGGCTTGAGGATCGTGTAGAAGTAATGCCTGGTCACGTAGGTAAGGCGCATTTCGTGTCGGGAGATAATTCATCTACTATCGGGCTCGAGCGTCACACAAACCCGGCACTGAAATCGAAGACGCGAGAAGAATTCATACAATACATGACAGAAGGATGGCCTCCTAAGCCCAATCATTACGAACAGTACATCAAGGTCAACTCTGGACTAATGGAATTGAGAGACGCTCAATTCACGAATTCAGGCTAATCACTGGCGGAAAACCTGGTTCACCCTCGGCGGACTGTCCTCATGCGCCGTTCGGTCGAACTCACCAAGATCGCATGAATTGATAATGATCAAAGAGGGATCTGACATCTACCAAAACGTCCGCCCGAGCCTTCACCAATTTGGAACTGTAAAGGACTGATCAAATCGCCTTATTTTGACGTAAATTTACTAATTTCTTGACGTTTACGCTTACACCCTCACTAATCAATGAGTATCGAGGTTTAGAGACTCCAGTTCTGTCGTTCCGTTCCATGGAACGATCGTTCCATTTTGGAACGTTTTCGGGCGTTGGAACGTTCCTGAACGGTGTGGAACGTTCCATTATGGCAGTGGTGCAGATAGCCGATCCTTAGTTCGAGGTAATCTTGACGTGTTAGAATCTACAGAAGTGTAGACTCCGAGAAATGCGCTTTCGGATATTCAGCAATGTATCTAAATGCTTGCCTCTTGGAGTAGCGACAGATTATGGGTAAGCACGTGCTCATCTTGGGCGGCGGCTTCGGTGGCCTTGCCGCAGCCGACACTCTTCGTCGAGGTCTGGGAACGGAGCATAAGGTAACTCTGGTTGACAAACAACGGCTATTCTTCATGGGGTTAACTAAACTCTGGATTTTGAATGGTTCGAGACGTGTCGGTGAAAACGCGGGCAACAGGACAGCTCTGAACAACCGCGGAATAGATTTCATCGAGACCGAAGTAGTCGGGATCGATATCGGCAATAAGAAAGTGCGACTCAGATCGCAAGAAATGACTTACGACTTTTTAATCGTCGCCTTGGGAGCCGAATATTCAACTGATTCAACGCCTGGACTCAACAGGTACGCGAAGAACCTGTACGTTGAAAGTGGCTGTTCTGAGATCAGGGATCTATTACGTTCGTTCGACAATGGGACCATAACCATTCTAGTCTGCGGCTTACCGTTCAAGTGCCCCCCTGCACCATACGAGGCCACGTTCATCATAGATAGTGTCCTCCGGAGTAGAGGGGTCAGGGAGAATGTCAAACTCCAGATCATTACTCCGGAACCGCACCCCCTGACCATACTCGGACCAGACGCAGGAAAGAAACTGACAGATCTGCTCAGGTGCCGGGAGATAGAATATCATCCAGGAGAGAAAGTCCGTGAGATTCGCAAGAACAGCACCTTCACTGAAACCGGAGAATATCCTCACGATCTGGTCTTGGCAGTTCCAGTCCACGTCGTGCCACAGATCCTGAGAGATTGCGGTCTCGTCGATCAGTCAGGATGGGTAAAAGTCGACCCTTCAACTTTGAAAACAACTGCCCTGGATGTTTTTGCTGTGGGCGACTGCGCCGGTCCGAAGACTCAGAAAGGCGCACTGCTGCCTCGAGCAGGAATACTTGCAGAAGAACAGGGCAAAATAGTGGCGAAGAACATAATCAGCAGAATCAAGAACTCACCTGAGACCGAAAGATTTGCCGGGGACGGGGTGTGTTTCATGGAGACCGGCAATGGAATGGCAGCGCCTGTTCGCGCAAATTTCTACGCTCAACCTGCACCCACCTGGGAATTCACGCCTCCATCGACCAAAGGATTTGAAGAAAAGAATCGATTCTTAAAGGAAAGGATGAGCCATTGGTTCGGTTGAATCGAGAATCATGAGCTGAATCATATAACTATCGCCGAATAGTTTCAAGATTCGACGAGTCGGACGGAACATCTTTTGGCCTGTCCCAACATAACATTAAGTGATGTGTGAATGAGCTTTCAAGAATTTGTGCAATCAATATTGGAGCGCCTCCATGCGACAGGTAATGTAAGAACGGTGTTTGGGGAGCCAATCGAGGCGAAAGGTCGGACGATAATACCTGTCGCGAAGATAGCGTACGGCTTCGGTGGAGGAGTTTGCGGAAATGCGAAATCCGACTCTGAAGAAAGTAAGAGCGGGCAAGGTATCGGGGGAGGAATAATCGTTCGGCCTACTGGTGTGTTGGAAATAGGAGAGGATGCAACGGAGTTTATTCCGTTTGGTGGAAAAAAGAAACTTATCGGCGCCCTGTTCTTGGGATTGTTGCTTGGTATCTGGTTGGCTGGTAGATCAAAGAAATCTTAGTAAGCCTTGGGAAAACTTGCTGTAGTTAAACGCCTGAGTGAGTCCGGTTGCCCAAGCCACTAGCTTTGCCACTTCTGAACGCACTAGTGAAGGGTGGTTTCGAGTATGGTCAGCTCTTGTTGGTTGTGTACGAACCAGACTCGCTTTGGTATGACACTTCTCTAACCATTGCAGCGCGTGGCGTCAGGGATGGAATTCGTGTAGAATATCACACCTACGAGCATGTTCCTAGTACGATAAGAGATGCATTTACTGACCTTGGGCTAAATGTCAAGACACTTGAGGAAGCAGATAGGCTGAGGATACTTGATAGTTACACTATACAGACGGGATTGGGCGTGCCTAAGAAGACTTCGAAAAGCAAGATTTCTGTCCAGCCACTTAAGCTATCGGAGTCTAGCATCGAGTTCGCGCAGCAAATCAAAGAGGGTATCCCTGAAATCGACAGGGGTTGGCTGCACATAGATGATAATTGGGGCATAATGCTCCAATACAACGACAAAAAAGCAATACTCAACTTCTCTCGTACGCGAATGGCCCCATGGGTAACCGCTCGTGAGTCGACGTTTATCATTCCAATAACGACGGGAGTAGCCTCCGATTCATTCTACAAACAGTTCATGGCCATAAACGACGGGATAATCGACTTCAGAAGT
>Ga0187780_10003227_pt1 | contig 12336 bp, 8 predicted proteins | sample 1015_Q2_SP10_20__FD_132429 | JGI IMG/M metagenome (GOLD analysis project Ga0187780, IMG submission 132429) | Tropical peat soil microbial communities from peatlands in Department of Meta, Colombia - 1015_Q2_SP10_20_MG | ecosystem: Environmental > Terrestrial > Soil > Wetlands > Peat | place...
TACTCATAACGATATTCGATACCTTGGGAACGGGTGAGCATTATCTTATTGATCTGGTGGTTGCTTTCCCTCTCTCGGTGGCCGTACAAGCTCTCTGCACCGGCCTGCGGCGCACAAGCTGGCGCTCTCTTGGTGCTCCCCTGGCAGGCGGATTCATCCTCACCCTGCTTTGGCTCATCCTGCTCCGCGTCGGTTCCGACATTTTCCTGCTGACGCCGCTCATACCCTGGGCATGCGTAATCCTATCCACCGTTGCTTCCGCGGTTTGGACGGCTTCGGTACTAGCGGCCGACGAGCCGGAACCGGTGAGCATGTCTCGCGGGAAGGCCGTCGGAATTTAGTCTCCCGGAGTTTCTGCTGGCGGGCTGCCAACGGTATTGTTTTCTGGTGAAAAGCAAACTTCTCCTTGGTTACCAAAGGAACTTCGAGTCCGATTGCCCGCGCCGTTCCGCTCGCATGCGGGCGCATAATCCGCAGGGAGGAGCTTCCGGGGCTTTGCTCTGTTCCCGAGGTTAGCGCCTATGGCGTGGGGAAGTTGGAAAACCGCGACTCGCGAGCGCAAATTGCTGCTGCTTGGCGCCAGTGTGGTTTGGTCCCTGGGGCTGGCCTTGGCGGCTCATGCACTGGACTTAAGCGAGCCGTACTTGGCACTCGCGATTGCCGGCGGAGCGATCTTCTACCTTCGGAGCCGACCGTCCGCCCGAGAGCAAGTTGCCTGCGTCCTATCGTCGATCGGGTTCGGGCTGGCGGTCCGCTTTCCACCCACGAAGGACTGGATCATGGCCGGATCAAGCGTGCTCGCTTTGTTTGGATTCGGCGCCTTCCTGATCTTCGGTTTCAAGTGGATTTGGTCTGGCAACCTGGTTCGCCGGCAAACCATCGCCCTCTTTGCCCCGGCCAGCGCTCTCGTGTTTTTCGTTTTTTCCGCACAGCACGCCTTGAGCCTCGCCAACCTTTTCTATCCCAAGACCTATGACCTGTACCTCTACGCGGCCGACGGGGCCTTCGGGCTTCAGCCGAGTTTCCTGTTCGGCCAAGCGATGGCGGCGTCTCGTGCCCTCGAAATCGCCGGCGTGCTCGCATACTTGTTGCTGCCCCTGGTGATGGCGTTGGTCTATGCCGTAAGCCAGCCAATCCAGGCTGAACGCGCATCATGGAACCTCATTTCGTTGCTGATGCTGGCGGGTATGGGCGGCTGGGTCCTCTATAACGTGGTACCCGCGACAGGTCCCAGATATCTATTCAGCGGAAGCTTCCCCTACCACTCGCTTCCCTACCATCTCCTTCCCAAACTGCTCCTCGAGAAAGTTCCCGTTCCGGACACAGCACCTCGGAACGCGATTCCTTCGTTGCATTTGACCTGGGCCTTGTTGCTCTACTGGAACACCCAGGGAATGTCACGCGTCTTGCGCGCGTCTTTGGGGATCTACCTTGCTCTCACGGTGGTTGCAACGCTCGGTACGGGAGAGCATTACTTCGTGGATCTACTCGCTGCCGTACCCTTCGCTTTGCTGGTGCAAGCGGTAGTCTCACCGGGCCGCCGCCTATCGTTGTCAAGGCGGATCTTGGTCTCAAGCTATGGATTGGGCTTGACTCTGGGGTGGTTGTTGTTAGTCCGCTACGGAATCAAGCTGATGCTGGTTTCGCCGGCGGTGCCATGGGGACTGTTCGCCGTGACCTGTGGAACCGTGTGGATGATGAGTTCCTGGATTAGTTCTCTCCCCTGTCGGCCCTACCCGGCAGCGAACCCGTCCCCATCCAGTACGGCGCTTGCCGACAAACGCTTGGCGGCCGGCGCATCCCATTAGCCACACCGTCCCGATCATTTTGCCTTGCCGCCCGCGCTTGACTCCTCTTGTTCGAAGAGCTACGATGAGGCGAACAAAAAGCGAATATACAACGGTGGCGACTCTTCCCTTCGTTTCCGACCCGGGCACCAAGCTAGTGGGCATCGCACGCTTGGCGGCGAAAGGGGAATCCCTTCGTCAGGGCCATAAGGTGGAATATTTCACCTTACCTGTCCAGTCTCTGCTGAACCGTTGCACGGTGGATCGCATGCCCTTCACTTGGACCATCAATCCCTACCGCGGGTGTGAGTTCGCCTGCAAATACTGTTACGCACGATACACCCATGAGTTTATGGAGATGCGAGACGGTCTCGCGTTCGAGCAGAAGATTCTCGTGAAGCAGCACGCTGCCGACCTGCTACGCCAGGAACTTCGCAGGGTGAAGCCGGGAGAAGAAATTGCGATCGGCACCGCCACGGATCCGTATCAACCGGCGGAGCGGGTTTTTGAAGTTACGCGGGCGATTCTCGAGGAATTTTCCAAGCGCAAAGGCTACCAGATCGGGATCGTCACCAAATCCAACCTGGTGCTGCGCGACACAGAGTTGCTACAGCGGATTTCCAAGAGCAACCAGCTCTTTATCAACCTCACCATCACTACTCTAGACGTGGAGCTCGCCCGCCTCCTCGAGCCGCGTGCGCCGCGGCCGGATCTCCGGCTGGAAGCGGTACGCGCCTTGAACCAGGCTGGCGTCGACGCGGGTGTCATCTGCGCTCCGGTGCTGCCCGACATTACCGATGCTCCTCGGGACCTCGAGGCGCTGGTGCAAGCCACCGCTGAAGTGGGAGGAAAATACATTTTCGCCAACTCCCTTTTTCTGAAGCCATGCTCAGCGGCGATCTTTCTTCCGTTCCTTGAAAAGGAATTCCCCCATCTGGTACGTAGCTACCAACAACGTTATAAGCAACGTGCCTTCCTTACGAGGTCATACCGCAATCGGCTCTCGCAACTCATGGGCCGACTCCGGCAGAAGTACGGAATCCGCAGCGACTACGATCGTTACAGCGAAAGAGGACACCCACCCCGATCTCCGGACAATCAACCTCAACTGAGCTTGTTTTGATCGGTCAAGGCGGGCGACCCGAGGGACGAGGGTTGGATGGAAAATACAGTCATCGGGTTAGTTATTGGGCCATGAGACTATCTCGAATCTGCTCAATGGGGCCCAAGTCTGGTGATAGTTGCAGGGCCTTTCGGCGGGCGCTAGAGGCTGCGGATGCCTGACCGCTGCCCGCGAGAGCCTGTTCGAGCAGCAGATAAGCGAGCGCCGAGGGTTCTATGGCAACGCACCGCGAGAAGGCTTCCGCGGCCGGGGAAAACTTGCCCAGCTTTTGCTCCAGCAAGCCTAGCCCTAGCCATGTCCTCTGGTTGGTCGGGTCCATACGCAGCGCCGCCCAGTAGGTAGTTTCCGCTTGGGAGTAGTTTCCGATTTGGCGATCCGCCGTAGCCAGGTTGTCGAGCGCTCTGGCTTCGAGTTCTCGATCCGGATTCATGCGCAGTACCGCGTTGTAACCCGCGATGGCCGGCTGAATCTTTCCCTGCAGTTGGTCATAGACCGCCAGGTTGAAAACGCCTAACGGTTCCCTCGGGTCAATCGCCACGCCAGCCTCAAAGTGTAGGCCTGCTTCCACCAGGCGACCCTGGGCGGCCAGCGCGCTGCCTAGATGTTCCTGGGCTTGGAAGTTGGGGCCGGTCACCGCGATGGCGTGAGACCATAACGTGAAGCTATCGCTCCAGTAACCAAGTTGCCGGCGAGTCGTTGCTCCTAACGCCGTGAGCACAAGCAAACCCGCTATGGCCGGCATCGCCGATGGCCATTGCTGCCGCCGTACGAGCTCCGGCACGCCCCAACAGACCATGAGGAAGATACCGATGAATGGGAGATAGGCGTAGCGGTCGGCCATCGCCTGACCGCCTACCTGAACCAGACCGATCATCGGCACAAGCGTCCCCAGAAACCACAACCACCCCACCAGCAAGTAGCGGCGATGCGCAGCGATAACCCATCGGGAGACCAGCCCGAGCAAGAACAGGGACAGCCCGAGCAGCCAAAGCTGCGCCCAAGACCATCGATAGGGATACATCACCGCAAGATGGGACGGCCAGAATGCCTTCTCGAGGTAGCGAGCATAAGAAAGGATCGCATTCCCTACCCTGACCGGCACGGGTACTTGCACGACGGTTCGCACCGCTCCTCCGGCGGCTTGCGCCTTCAAGGTAATGACCGCGCTGGCCGCCGACAGCAGGAACAAGGGTATCTTCTCCCGCACCAGATGCGAGAAAGGCAAGGCGGTGGTCGATCGATCCGTTAAGCCCGCCGAGTTCGGAGCATCCTGGCCCACACGCATCCGCTCGAGGGGCCAGTAATCCCAGAGCAGAAGTACAAAAGGCAGCGTAATCACCTGCGGCTTCGCCATCAATCCGAGCGCAAAGAAAGTTGCCACCAGGCTGTACCTTCCTAGGTGGGGTCTCTCGCTGTACCAGCGGTAGGCTGCCAAGGCTGCCAAGAAAAAGAACATGCTGAGCAGGTTCTTGCGCTCCGAGACCCAGGCTACGGATTCAACGTTCAGGGGATGGAGAGCAAACAGCGCGGCCACCATCCAACTGCGCCAGACAAAGCCGGTCGCTTCGAGCAGGACGACGAACAACAGCCACACATTGATGGCTTCGAGCAGCACATTTACATAATGATGTCCGGCAGGATTCAACTGAAAGAGCTGGCAGTCCAGCTGGTGGGACAGCCAGGTAACCGGATGCCAGTTGGCCTCGGCCGTGGTGGTAAAGGCCCACGTGACGGCGTTCCAGCTGAGGCCCTGGGACACATGCGGGTTTCCGGTGATGTAGTGATCGTCGTCATAATCGGAGAAAGGATGATGTCCCGCGGGATTGTAGAGCACCAGCGAGGCCAGTATCAGGATCAAGCCGAGGACGAGAGAATGCGCGGTGGGAATTCGAGGTGCCGTCACCGGTTCTCGGGAAGAGCTTGCTTCAGCTGGGAATAGCACGCGGGCCCCCGAGCGATCATAGTTGCGGCGGCGAAGCCGCAGAAATAACCAAGGTAACGGGGCGAATTAGAAACCCATGTACGGCTCGGGTTGTGGCGGCTCGCGCCAGGAAAGACAAACTGACACAAATTGTCAGGCGAGAACCAAAATCTGAGGGATGCCATGAGAACCCGAGCCGCCTCGACATTACTTCGGTGCGACTCATCTATGAAAACAAAGACGGTTGGGCCGCCGGTCCGCGACCTTGGGGATCTACGAATCTGGCCTCTCAATTGCCAACATAATCGGCAACGGGTCGTCATGACCAAACTTGAACACACAGAGAGAAGAGGAAACGAGATGCGGAAACAGAAGGGTTTTTCATTGATTGAGTTGCTCATTGTGGTGGCGATCATTTTGATCATCGCTGCCATTGCCATTCCGAACCTGCTGCGCGCGCGTATTGCTGCTAACGAGTCGTCCGCGGTGCAGTCGATTCGTACCATCAACACGTCGGAAGTCACGTACCAGTCGCAGTTCCCGAACATCGGTTTCGCCAGCACGCTGACACAGCTTGGGCCTCAGGGTTCGGGTGGCTGCACCACACCGAATTCAGCCACAGCCTGCCTGCTGGACTTTGTGCTATCCAGCGCCTCCGCTGCGACTAGCCCGAAGAGCGGCTACTACTTCACGGTGCCTGGGACCGCGTCTGCCGGAGGTATTTTCATTGACTACACCATCAATGGCAATCCGGCATCCTACGGCCAGACTGGCGTACGCGCTTTCTGCTCGAACTCGGACGGCGTGATCCGCTTCAACGCCACCGGCACTTCCGCCGCTGCCACCAACGCCGCCTGCGCAGGCTGGACGGCGCTGCAGTAAGAGTTAGGCGAAGTACCTGGGGGAGGGTACAAGCCGGGAGCAACGGAGCAATCCGTTGCTCCTTTTGTTTTGTTTGTGAACCAGCCAGGCCGATTCACCTACAATCCAGATCTAGAGATGCGCTCTTCGGGTAGTGACACTTCAGCGAGACAATGAACTTCTTGCCCATCTGGGTCGAGCCTGCCTCTGGGCGCTCGATTGCGCGAGCAGATGGTCGGCAGTCTGGCACGCTTCCTCGAAATTCTGCGACAGAGCTTGCGCCGCCTTGAGTGCAGCCTGCGCCTGAACGTGACGCCCGGCCTGGTCGAGCGCCCGGGCCAACAGAACATAGCCCACATCGGACGGCTGGATCTTCAACGCACGGCTATACGACTGAAGCGCCCGATCGGGGTCTCCGGATGCTTGCGCCACGAGCCCTAGCCCAATCCAGGCTAACACTCTGCTGGGCAGTAGTTGCGCCGCTGCCTGGAAGCTTTCTCTGGCCTGCTGCAGATCCCCCAGGCTGTTGTAGATGAATCCCATATTGAGGTAGACATCTGTGTCCATCTGCACGTTCTTGGTAAGCCTGAGTACCTTGCTGTACTGCTCTAAAGCACCCTGCCAGTCCTGGTGCTCTTGGTCGTAGAAGGCGAGGTTGAAGTTGCTGATAGGATCGGAGGGGTGCATGGTGGCGGCGGTACGGAAGTGCGGCATCGCCTCCTCGAGGCGACCCTGTTCGAGCAACAATCCGCCCAAACCGTTCTCGGCGACAAAATTGCCGCTCGTGACCTCTAAGGCGTGCGACCACAGTTTGACGTTGTCTCCCCAATAGTCGATTTGACGCCGCGCGAGCAGCGCCAAAACTACTATCACAACCGCGCTTGCTCCCATCGCCAAGCCTGAAGGAACACGCCGTTCCCGCACAAGGTCCGCCACGCCCCAGCCGACCACCAGAAAACACCCGACCAACGGCAGGTACGCATAGCGGTCAGCCATCCCCTGCACACCTACCTGAACCAGGCCAATCATCGGAACCAGGGTTCCCAAGAACCAGAGCCAGCCCACGACGAAGTAGCAACGATGCCTCAGTTGGTGCGCAATCAGGGTCAGGGCCGACAACAGGAGACACGCACCTCCGACTTGCCACACCTTCCACGGGGTCGGAGGGTACGGATAGAACAAGGCAAGATGGGATGGCCAGACGGCTTTGCCCAAGTAACGGGCATAGGAGACAACGGCATTCTCCGCTCGGATGGAAAGCGGGTAGCGCGCCATAGTTCCGACTGCATCTCCGGCCATTTGCGCCTTCACGGTCAGAAAGCCGCTTACGGCGGAAATCGCAAAAAGTGGAAGCTTTTCGAGCACCAACTGGGACACTCGCTTCAGGTCGCGTTGTGCTTCCCCGGTCAGAGTGGCCGCGAGCGCCACCCGCTGCAAAGGCCAATAGTCCCAAAGCAGGAGAACGAAGGGCAGAGTGATCACCTGCGGCTTGGCCATCGCTGCCAACACGAACAGACTACACACCGTCGCATAACGCCTCCAATTAGGCCCCAGCACATACCAGCGATACGCTCCCAGGCTGAGAATAAAAAACAGCATGCTGAGGAGGTTCTTACGCTCCGAAATCCATGCCACCGACTCCACATTGATGGGATGTAGGGCGAACAAGGCAGCGAGCATGAGACTCGGCCATGCGCATCCCGTAGCCTGTTCGAAGACCCAAAACAGGGCTACCGCATTCAGCACATGCAAGAACAAGCTCGAGTAGTGGTGGCCGGCCGGGTTAAGTTGAAACAACTGGCAGTCCAACATGTGCGAGAGCCATGTCAACGGGTGCCAGTTGCCCTCTTGGTAAGACGTGAAAGCCCACTCCGCGCCTTCCAGGCTCAGACCGCGGTTTACGTGGGAGTTTTCGAGGACATAACGATTATCGTCGTAGTTAACGAAAGGATGGTGACCGATCGAAGCGTAGAGCGTCAACGTGGCCGCGATTAGAAGCAGACTGAAAACTGCCGCTCGCTCCCTCGGCCAACGGAACGGACTCGTATCCGGTCTGGACATGGCGGCTCGTTCTAGTAAGGCTACGGGCACAGCTTTCTCGTTATGGCGTCCTTGTAGTCGCCGACAGCTCGTCGTGATGGTGCCGAGGCGAATTCCGCTTGTTTCGCTCTCCTGGCCGGTCTGACCAAGCAAGCAACGCCTTATTTAGTAGGCAAGCAAAGCAGCGGCAGTTTGGCGTGCTTGGTCGAGGTCGGTTGTGAGCTGTGTGGCTTTCTCCGCTGCCGCCTGAGCCTCTGCTAGATGGCCGGCCTCGTGTTCTGCCTTGGCCAGCAAGATGTAGCCTACATCGGTTGGTTCACGCGACATGGCCATCGAGTAGTACCGGATTGCCTCGGAAAGATCTCCCCTTTTTTTGGCAAGCAGGCCCATTCCAATCAGAGCCATGCTCTGGTTTGGATCAATCTGCAAAGCAGCCATGAAACTTTGGCGTGCTCCTTCGTAGTCTCGTATCTGACGATAGGCGGAGCCGAGGTCACTGTATGTGTCCGCCCTGGTCTCGGGATCCGTGCTCATGCGAAGAGCGCTCTGATATTCAGCGATGGCCTCTTGTACATGTCCGTGCTTTTGATCGTAGATCCCGAAGCCTAAGTGTACGAGCTGGTGTTCCTGAGGATGATTAGGGTCGAGGGCGGCGCGCAATTCCGGAATCGCCTCATCGAAACGGCTCTCCTGATCGAGGGCATTACCCAACTCGAGATGCAGAAAGTAGGGTCTGTCCGGAGTTACCGCGAGCGCATGGGACCACAGCGTAATCGAGTCATGCCAATAGCCGACTTGGCGGTAGGTAAAGCAGCTAAGGATCAAGATCACGGAAACAGCGACCGGGGCCAGCGGAGCACGGGAAAGCTTCCAGGCTGCGGTCAACTCTGCCGCTCCCCAGGAAACCATGAGAAACAGGCCGATGAAGGATTGGTAGGCATAACGGTCCGCCATCGCCTGCTCTCCCACCTGCACCAGCCCCAGCATGGGAACCAGAGTGCCCAAGAACCAGAACCAGCCGACCGAAAGATATCGCTGCCGCCGATAGGTTAGGACGAAGAGCGTTATGGCGAGCAGCAACACCGCCGACAAGCCCACTTGCCACCCTCGAATTGACTCCAGAGGGTGGGGATACATAGGGGAAAGCCGGGTCGGCCAGAAAGCGCTTCGCAGATAACGGGGATAGGAAACAATTGCATTCGCCAAGCGCAGGCGGAGCTTGAAAATGGCGGAATTGTGGATCGCGTGCCCAGCCCGCTGTGCCTTCATGGTAATGATCGCGCTGATACCCGACAAAAGAAACAGCGGACATTTCTCGAGAAACAGCCAGGGTAGCGAGCGCGCCGGGGCGGGCCTAACGGCTCCGATCATCGCGGGTTCGGCCGCATACCTTCCCAGCGGCCAATAATCCCAGAGTAACAGCAGAAACGGAAAGGTAATGACCTGGGGCTTGCTCATCAGGCCCAGGATGAAAAGCCCAGAGAGGGCCAGGTAGCGTCCCACCGCGGGTTTGTGAGCGTACCAGCCGTAGGCTCTGAATGCGAGCAGAAAGAACAACATGCTGAGCACGTTCTTGCGCTCGGCTGCCCAGGCTACCGACTCCACATTCACCGGATGAAGGGCGAACAGAGCCGCCACCACCAAGCTGCGCCAAGTGAACCCGGTGGCTGACTGAAACAGCAGAAACAGCAGCACGGCGTTGGCGGCATGGAGAAGCACATTTACGTAGTGGTGCCCGGCGGGATTTGCCCGAAAAAGCCGGTAGTCCAAGGCATGCGAAATCCAGGTCAGAGGATGCCAATTCGCCTGATAGAAGCTTGCGAAGGACCAGCGAACCGTCTCCCAGGTTGGCCCGGCCGTGACATGGGGGTTGTGCACGATGTATTGGGGATCGTCGAAGTTGATGAAGGCGTTTCGAATGACCGGGTTGTAAGCCACCAGACTGACCGCCACTAGCAGCAGACAGAGCACAACGCTGCGTTTTTCCGGCGAGGAAAACAGTCTCAAAGGATCAGGCCCGACCTGCTGGCGCTGAAGTCTGGTCGCAGCAGAAGCCAATCTCGATCTCCTTAGTGTGAAAAATTATAGAGAGCGCCCGCCGGCAGTTGAGCCCGCAAGCGCTTGAAAGCCACACTTTAGTCACAGAGTGAATTGGCCAAAGAAGCGGCGCGAGCGGGGCGCGGTGACGGCGCAGCGGGCTTTTACCTTGGTAACCTCCGCCCCCTGGGGCTTTGCGTATAATTTTTCCTAGGCTGTGAGGGGTTTCGTTCTCTGCCCATGTCAGCTATCGAAATTCTCGGTCTGGCAAAGAATTACACCGTAGGCTTCTGGCAGAAGCGCGAGAAGTGCGCTCTGCGTCCGCTCCATCTGAGCGTCGACGAGGGAGAGATTTTTGGCTTCCTGGGGCCGAACGGCGCCGGCAAGACCACGACCCTGAAGTTGCTCATGGGGCTGGTTTTCCCAAGCGAGGGTTCGGCGCGGATTTTGGGCATGGAAATCAACAACCCTCGCATGAAAGCCCAGATCGGGTTTCTCCCCGAGCAGCCCTATTTCTACGACTATCTGACGGCCAACGAACTGCTCGAATACTACGCTCAGCTCTCCGGAGTGGCGGCCCGGGACCGCCGAACCAAAGTCAGCGAGGTTTTGGGGAGGGTTGGGCTCGAGGGCGCAGGTCGAACCCAGCTAAGAAAATTCTCCAAGGGCATGCTGCAGCGGGTTGGCATCGCGCAGGCGATTTTGCACGATCCCAAGGTGCTGTTTTTTGACGAGCCCATGTCGGGGCTGGATCCGATCGGCCGCCGCGAAGTTCGCGATCTCATGGAGGAACTGAAGCGGCAAGGCAAGACGGTATTCTTTTCGACCCATATCCTGTCGGACGCAGAATCGCTTTGTGACCGGGTTGCCATTATTCACTTGGGCGAACTGCGCGGGGTGGGCGCTGTGGCCGATCTTACTTCGAGCGTGGAGGGCAAGGCAGAGATTATCTGGCACGGCAGCACGGTACCGCCTTCGATCAAAGGCTTGACGTCGGAATGTCGCCTCACGGGTGACACCGTGCGTGCTGTGGTTCGCGAGGCGAATCAGGATGCTGCCATTGATGGGTTGCGGCAGGCGGGAATTCGCATCATTTCGATCACGCCGGTTCGGACATCGCTCGAGGAATACTTCGTGCGCAAGCTGAAACCGTCCGAGACTGCTGCCGGAGTGAGATCATGAGCCCGCGGATCCTCCACATTGCTGCCAACACATTCCGCGAGGCCGTGCGCGATCGCGTGCTCTTCAACCTGATCGCCTTTGCCTTGCTCATGTCGGGAGCCGCCATTCTCGTTGGCCAGATCTCCATTGGGATCGAGCGGCTGGTGGTGGTAAATCTCGGCCTCACCGCCGTGTCTGTTTTTGGTGTGGTCATTGCCATCTTCATCGGAATCGGTTTGGTCTCGAAGGAAATCGAGAAGCGTACACTCTACACCGTGCTGTCCCGGCCGGTCGGGCGCTGGGAATTCATCGTGGGCAAGTTCTTGGGGCTGGCGGGAACGCTGGTCGTGAATACGGTCTTTATGGCCGTGGGCGTCTTTGCAGCTTTGCTGTACGTTTCCCGAACCTTCGTGTGGGCAGACGCCTGGATTCTGGTCGCTCTGTACTTCATCGTATTGCAGTTCCTGATGATCACGGCAATCGCGCTGTTGTTTTCCTCCTTCTCTTCGCCGCTGTTGTCGGCCGTGTTTGCCTTTTCGCTGTTTGTGATCGGAAGCTTCGCGGAAGACCTCCGCGGCTTCGCCGCCATGGCCCACGGCGTAGGGCGCTTTTTGGCAACGGGAGCCGTGTACTTGGTCCCCAACTTCTCTTCCCTGAACATCATCACCTCGGTGGCCCACCAGCAACCGGTGATGGGAGATTCGATTGTCTCCAATAGCGTATATGCGCTGCTGTACACGGGTATGGCTCTGTGCGGGGCTGTGCTGATTTTCGAGACCCGAAACCTGAAATGAAACCGTCTGCCCGAATTAGGCTGACCGCCAGTGTTCTGCTGGGGGTGTGTCTGGTAACCTCGGCATTCGCCCTGCATCACCTGGACCGGACCGAAGGCCGTGCCCGATTCGACGAGGTCCTGTACCTCCCCTCTCCCAGAGTTCTCAAGGTGCTGAGCCTGGGATATGACGGCTTGCTCGCGGATGTCTACTGGACGCGCGCGGTGCAGTACTTCGGGGCAAAACACGTTTTAGGCGCCGCCGAATATCCACTGCTCGGCCCGCTTCTCGAAATCGCCACGGTTCTCGACCCCCATCTCACCATCGCCTACGAGTTTGGCGCCAACTTTCTAGCAGCGAAACCGCCGTTCGGTGCCGGCATGCCGCAACGGGCAATTCAATTGGCAGAGTATGGCATCCGCAACAACCCCAACGACTGGAGGCTGTATTACGACCTGGGATTCATCTACTATCTCGAGCTTAAAGATTATGCGAAGGCCGCCGATGCCTTCGCGCACGGCTCCAAGCTGCCGGATGCCCACCCTTTCCTAAAAGTCATAGCCGCCCAAATGGCGCAACATGCGGGCGAACTGCAGATGGCGAAATTGCTGTGGGCGACAGCCTATCAAAGCA
>Ga0187780_10003229_pt1 | contig 12333 bp, 13 predicted proteins | sample 1015_Q2_SP10_20__FD_132429 | JGI IMG/M metagenome (GOLD analysis project Ga0187780, IMG submission 132429) | Tropical peat soil microbial communities from peatlands in Department of Meta, Colombia - 1015_Q2_SP10_20_MG | ecosystem: Environmental > Terrestrial > Soil > Wetlands > Peat | place...
CACGCCTTGCCAATGTACAAGAGTCACAAGAGATACGTAGAGGAAATAATGCTCAAGGAAACTCCACAAATCTCGCCACAAGAACTTTCTGTACAGTTGAATATCCCCCAAGGAGAAGCAATCGTCCTTCTGAACGAATTACGAGTAGAACCGACTTCGAACAGTTCGATCACCTCCGAGAAGTCGTCAAAGCCAATTGCCGACCGAAGCTTACTCGAATTCAACAAATGATTTTTTACCTCTAGTAAACTTTTATATATGCGAATGTTACCCCACGTAACAATTATCACGAACTGGAGAAATCGATATGTCATCGCAAAATATACCCGTCGTAATTCTGAAGGAAGGCACCCAACGATCTACCGGAAGAGACGCACAGCGCAATAACATCCTCGCCGCCAAAGTTGTGGCTGAAACTGTGAAGACAACTCTAGGACCGCGCGGCATGGACAAGATGCTTGTAAGCACGATCGGAGACGTCGTCATCACCAATGACGGCGCTACGATCATGAAAGAACTCGACGTCCAACACCCCGCGGCTAAAATGTTAGTGGAAGTAGCAAAAACACAAGACAACGAAGTCGGCGATGGAACAACAACTGCAGTAGTCCTAACTGGAAAGTTGCTCGAGCAGGCAGAAAAGCTCCTAGACAAAGATGTACACCCAACGGTAATTGTTGAAGGGTACAAGAAGGCGGCCGACAAAGCACGTGAAATTCTTAATGGCTTGAGTGAGTCAATTGATACTAACGACGCAGCTACTTTAAGGACAGTGGCCACGACGGCCATGGGCACTAAGAATGTTTCTGGAGCCAAGGACTACCTGGCGAAAATCGCCGTCGACGCAGCACTCCAAGTAAAAGAGGCCAGGGATGGTAAGACTAAGGTCGACGTCGATCTGGTGAAAGTTCTGAAGAAACATGGGAAGAGTATCGAGGAAACAGAACTTGTCCGGGGGCTTGTAATCGACAAGGAAATCGCGCATCCGCAAATGTCGAAGCGTACCCAAAGCGCAAAGATTGCTCTGTTGAACGCGAAGCTCGAAATCGAAAAGACAGAGTTTGACGCCAAGATCAACATTAACAACCCCGACCAGATGAAACTATTCCTTGACGAAGAGGAACGCATGCTCAAAGATATGGTCGACAAAGTATCCGAGAGTGGAGCGAACTTCGTCTTCTGCGAAAAATCAATCGACGACATCGCATTACACTTCTTAGCTAAGAAGGGAATTTCCGCGATCAAAAATGTCAGCAGCAGCGACATGGAGAAACTAGCGAAGGCCACCGGCGCGAAGATCGTAGCCAGCGTGAAAGACCTAACCTCAAGCTCGCTCGGCGAAGCCAAGGTCATAGAGGAGAGCAAGATCGGAGACGACAAATTGACTTACGTAAGAGACGCGAAGAATCCGATGGCGGTGACCATAGTTCTACGTGGTGGAACAGAACACGTGGTCGACGAAGCCGAGAGATCATTACACGACGCGCTTTGCGTGGTTAGGGATGCAATCGAAGACGCAAAGATAGTCGCAGGCGGAGGCGCTTCGGAAGCAGAGGTATCCAAACAACTCAAAGAATACGCAATGAAGGTGGGTGGACGTGAACAACTCGCTATCGAGGCCTTTGCAGACGCAGCGGAGAGCATTCCACTCGCATTAGCGGAGAATGCTGGCCTAGACCCAATCGACGTGATGGTCGAACTTCGAGCAAAACATGAAGTTGCCAACAACCACTGGTACGGTGTGGACGTCTTCTCAGGACACATAAAGGACATGAAGGCTTTGAACATCCTTGAGCCTTTGAGAGTAAAATCTCAAGTTGTCAAATCCGCAACAGAAGCAGCCTCTATGATTCTTAGAATTGATGACGTAGTTGCCGCCAAAGGCGACAAAGGACCAGCCAGACCGCCCGGGCCCCCTGGCGGAATGGGTGGAATGGGCGGAGACGAGTACTAAGCCCGTCCATTTTCGCTCTTTCTTGACTGTCCTCATTTTAATCCCAGAGAGCATTCTCATCTCTAGGGCTACGAGTGGTCGTGAATCTGGGTGAACCAGTAGTTCTCGTCTCCTCCGCGGAATTTGTCCTCAAGAGTTCTCACGTGCGCAGGACGTTAGAGCAGCGACTTATCGACGACATACGACTCGCTCTCCGAAAATCCAACATTTGTGATTTCACGATCGGCAAAGTAGCCGGCAGGATTGTCGTAGGAGGTATCAGCGAAGCAGAATCAGCGGCGCGAGTAATCGCGCGAATTTTTGGTGTAGCATATGCAATTCCTGCGATTAAGGTCGAAGGCTCAACAGATTCTGTGCTGAGTGCAATTCGGCAGACGGCGATGGACAGTCTGGGCGTCGGGCAGACGTTTGCTGTTCGCTGCCATCGTTCTGCCTTGAACCCAGTTTCTACACGAGACGTAGAGAAGGAGGGTGGATCTCAGATTCTTGATGCGCTAGCGGAGAGAAAAGTTCGCGTGAATCTTACTGAACCAGACGTATTGATTTCTGTCGACTTTTCAGCCAAAGAGGCATATCTGTTCACAACTCGAATTCCAGGATCAGGGGGTCTGCCTCTCTCCTCGGAGTGGAAGATGCTCGCGATCATGGACTCTCCCCTCGCGTTGCTCGCTGCCTACGTCATGATGAGACGAGGATGTCTCACCCAGCTGCTAATTCCATGCAGTGGAGTTGACATTCGGTTTAATGCTGAACGTCAAATCGCACAGGCAACAAAACTGAGGGATTTTGTTACACGCGAACGGTATTCAGGTTACATACTTGATCTAGACGCATTGCCTCATGCCGCGAGCCTTATTCGACTGATTGGTGTCGAATTCGCAAGTCAGAGGCGATTCAGAGGAGTTGTTTTCGCCGACGCGAAAGGACCGATCGGTTCGATCAGTTTTCTGACCCAGAGATCTAGGGATCTTGGGATCCCGATCTTTCAGCCCTTGATCGGATTCGGCGAGACAGAGGTAATCGAACTAGCTCAATTGTTGAGCGTTGAGTGGCGAGAATCGAGTGACGCTCCCGTTGAAATGGAATCGAAAGAGAATTTGGACTCGTTAAGTTTGCCCATAAAAGAGGTGTCCCTCTAGGCTGCCCGGGCCGTGTACTCAACTAAGTCGCATGCGGTCTCAATGGCATGCATTGATGCTACTGTGTCTTGCACTACCTTTGCATTCTTCGCATATTCTGGATTTGTAAGTACGGCATCAAGGACTGTATCGAGGATATCGCCGTTCAGTTTGTTCTGATCGATAATTCGCGCAACATGTAGCGCCTCAGCGCGACGAGCGTTGCCATATTGTTCTGTATGATCAGGTATAGGAACTAAGACCATTGGCTTCCCATGTACGAGTGATTTCATTATCGTGCCATGTCCAGCCCTGCTCAAGATGAGGTCACTTGCTGATATGTACTCGTCTTGATTTTGAATCCAATCGAAGATCTTCATACCATTGGAGGATTGTGGAGATAACGAGCCATTCGGATTTCCTCTCGAAATAATTATCTCATACTTTTTGGTCAAGGTCGCCAACGCTTTGACAAGTAATTGCGTCAGCACGTCACGCTCGATTCTGGGTCCGCTGACTGCTGCGTAAATGACCGGTTTCCCTGAGGAGAGACCAAGTTTCTTCCTCAGTGCTGCATTAGCGATAGAATGTAAAGTCTCTGCTTCTACGATTGGACCGATCAGCTTCACCTTTCCGTTATATCGCTTTGGAATCGCGAGATTGCCAACCGAGATCGTGTATGGCGCGGGAAGATCTGGGATTAAAATTGTTCGACTTCTTCCCCACACCATCTGAATTACAGTACGCACGAATAGCCAGCCTAAGTTCGCGATGATGAAAAAGATTCTATCAAACAATGAGAGGTGTCGCTCAGTGGGCCTACGCATAATTTCGACGCGAAATTGGTTGAGCATGAGGATGCTCGGGATTCTTAATAACCATGAAGCAACGAGCGATGAAGCTCGTGAATCGGATAACACTACATCAGGTTTGAACAGCCTCATAAACCGGATTTCGAAAATGATTTGTCTAAGGAATATTCGGATTCCTAACGAGAATCCGCTAGTTGCTGCTGTCATCTTGAAGTCTATGGTACCATCGTTTCTTACGCGAAAATTTATGGGAGCCGCCGCGAAGGTCGGAAGCGCATGATGTCTGGCGTATTGGAGTCCGTCCAGGTAGGTTGAAAATACACTCAAATTACCTCTCGCCTTCAGTTCATTTGATATCGGATGAACGCGCGTAATGTGGCCCAATCCGATCCCGCATGGAGCCATGTAGACGCGCAAGCTTACTCGCCGTTTAGTTTCCTTCGTGTTTTTCCTCCAAGCGTAATCTCCTCGAAGATCTCGCCTTCGAAGACCTTTATGGTGGTTCTGTCTAATAGCCAATAATCAGGCGGCAAGCCTGCCTTTATGCAGCAATTGCTGAGGAAGTCAGTGCTATCCCAGTTCCATTCAACTGCGACTTGGGGCAGAAGCAGACCCGATGTGCCGTATCCTTCAACTATCAAACCATGTCGTCCGATTGCTATTAGTTCTGGGATTTTTTTGCGATTTTCGAAGCGAAGAATTTCGGGCGGTGTGAGAACCGTCACCTCTAAAACGATGTTTTTTTGAAATTCATCTATTGAAACAGGTTCAAACCTTGGATCCTCGGTTGCTGCGGAAATGGCAGCGCGTATAGTAGCGTCTTGCAACGGTAAATTAGGGTACGGAAACCCGATACATCCTCGAAGTTCTCGAGTGTCGGCTTTGTTGAGTGTAACGAATACTCCAAAATTCTCTTTTAGCCTCTGAGTTGTGCTGGGCATTTTGAGTGTCTTGTTCTCTAAGTGTGCTGTTATGGCGAGACGAGCCAGTTGAATCAGTAACTGTCCGTCGTCAAGGGAGAGGTATGGGATTCTTTTCTCTGATTTCATGTTGCTTGTTTTCAAGAATCATCCTCGCGTTTTCAAGCGTCTCTTCTATTCTTTTCCAATGACTCCCTTGCCAGTAAATCTTGGCGCATGAAGTATTAGAGCAAATCCAGAAACTCTGATAGAGTTTAAAGGTTGCCGTCGGAATTCGGGGCGCGATTTCATCCTTGTTCACGGGTTTGATGACTTCTCCGCACGCGGGGCATCTCGATCTTTCGGTTGCTATGTCTAGCTGTATGTTGAATCGTGCAGCGAGGTTGGCTAGCCGTTCGGATTCATTGGCCCCTTGTATGAGGAAGCATTCGACATTTCGTGCTATCGCTGCCCGGTACAGCTGCACATCACAGGTCAAGAGGACAAGAGAGTTTTCTCTCGCTACACGAATTAGTTCAGTATCAGAACTATTCTTTGCGTACCTAGCCTCGCAACCAATCATTCGAAGCCATCTTGTAAGCCTCCCTAACATGCCATCTAAGAGGAATCGCATTATGTGTCGCTTCGCAGTATTTTTCCAACAGGTTCGCCGATCACTCTTCCATCCTGTTGGACGATCTGTCCGTTAACGATTGTACATACAGCTTTACCTCTACACTTCATTCCTTCAAACGGAGAGTATTTCGCCTTGCTCACAAACTCGCGTGCTTTGATCGTGGTTCTCGCGTTCGGATCGATTATGACTATATCTGCATCATATCCGGGTTGCAAACGACCTTTCTTGTGCAGTTTGAATATTTTCGCAGGAATTGTTGAACTGGCGTGAATTAATCTCCGTAGTGAAAGTCGACCATTCATGACTTCTGTCATCATTAATGTCAGAGAGGTCTCTAGGCCGGGGACACCTGAAGCAGCCTTCCATGCATTCTTGGTCACTTTTTCGTGTAAAGTATGAGGAGCATGGTCGCTCGCTAGTATGTCGACTCCACCTGTGACGAAGAGCTTCCAAAGCTGTCGACGGTATTGGGATTCTCTAATGGGTGGAACACAGATCGCCTTGGTACCATGCCGACGGAATACCGCCTGGTCCAGGAGAAGATGATGTGGCGTTGCTTCGCAAGTCGAGTTCCTATATGCATGGACAAGTCTCACGGCCTGAGGAGTAGTTATGTGACAAATGTGGGTCCGCACGCTCAAGCTCCTGCAGAGTGCTAGGATCGATTTGACTGCAGTAACTTCCACTTTAGGAGAGTGCGCTCTGAGGAAATCATCAATTGAAAGTTTACCGGAGGTAATACTTTCGGATTGGATCTTCTTTATAGCGTCACCATCCTCAGCATGTACCGTAAGTAGCGAATCCGACTGCTTAACTGCTTGGAGAGCAAGACGAAGTTCAGATTTATCGGACGAATTGAAAGTCTCAAGAGACTTGTTTAGGTATAGCTTGAAGGCAACTGCCCCTCCTTTTTTCATCTTCTTCACCTCGTCGACATCTGGGACAAGCGCCCCCTGAAACCCCATATTCGTGAAGATGTTTCCGTCCGCCTTGGTTATCTTGTCAGCGAGTCTGCCCGCATTGGTTGTAGGGGGTTGCGTGTTTGGCATATCCACTACGGTTGTGTAACCACCTCTCGCTGCTGCTTGTGTGCCCGTTCGGAAAGTTTCCTTGTAGCCTAACTCCATATCGCGTAGGTGAACGTGTACATCGATGAGCCCGGGCGCTGCAATGAGTTTGTTAGCATGTATAGTCTCATCGGGGCGCGTCATTGGTTTGAGCTTAGAGATCCTCTTGATAGCTCCATCTACTAAGAGAATATGAACAGTTGTGAGCTCTTCATTAATCTGAACTTTCACCGATTCAATCAGGATAGATGACATCGTTGTTCCGCGTAATACACAAAATACTCCTTACATGTCCTCTTCTGTTTCCTCTTCTGGTTCTCCGGCTTCAGCTAGACATTCATCACAGATAAATTGCCCATCACGAGGTTTAAGCTCATCTGCCCACGAACCGCAGCGATCGCAGTATCCTGAGAGTTCCTCCGCTTCTTTGACTTTTGGAACTGGTGAAATCTGCGATTTTTCCGCAATAACATCTATCAATGCAGGAGTTATGTCAACAATGTCATTACTTGTGACAATGCCCTTCAGCTTGCCTTCTTCAACAACAATTAACCGTCTAACTTTGACTTCACGCATCTTTTTCGCTGCTTCAGTTACATTGACGGCAGGCTCTACCGTAACCGCCGGTTTTGTCATAGACTTTCCCGCTTGCACTTTACTAGGCAAAAGGTCGAGGGCGGTCACTCTTCTGACGACATCACGTTCAGTTATGAGGCCATGCGCCTTGCCAGATTTATCTACCACAACTACGCATCCTATCTTGTGCTTCTTCATCAACTTCGCTGCAGTGAGGACTGAGTCTGTTTCCTTGATAGTCACCACTGGACTGGACATGACGTCTTCAACTTTCACTTCAGGCGTTTGAGGGGATCGCGCTGGCATTTCAGCTCATAATCAACTCTCGTCATAGTCCTTAAGACCTTTGCGGGCGACGAGAAATCCGCGGGCAATGGTTATCTAGAGAAGCACTGTAAGCTCTCCTAATCGGATAGTGCTTTCAGTGAGTGCTCCTCCAACTGCCTCCGGAAAACCTCAATCATCTACGTTCACGTCATCTAGGATAAGGCCTACATCAGTAGTATATTGGACGCGTTTTCTTCTGGCGATCACCGCAGGGTTCGCGAACAATTATTTGCACATAAATCAGAATACTCTCGGGGACCCCACAATCGCCCTTATTGCAGGAATCGCGTTAGCGGTGGCAATTTACGGTATCTCAATTGTGATTGTTCGAAAGGGCTTCCATCTGGGGGAGACTGAATTGAAAGGGAAGCGTCGCGATGTTACACTAGGTGGAGGTACGTTCATCATGGTATGGGTATTAGTGTCCGTCGTGCTGAATACACTGGGGGGTCATTAGCGTGCATTCTCGCTTAAGTGGTTCCGTTTACGGAGTTTCTGATCGGGGTTCTAGCTTCTCGAGCTTCCTCATGTAGCTTTCAAGGACTTGAAAATAACCTCTGTCATAATCGGTGTGGAGCGCATTTTCAGTCTGAGTTGCGAATTCCTTTCGTAGTGCCATAAGCTGCTTATGCGTTCGTTCTATTTTGGATAGGTACAAGTACTTATCCGAATTTGCTTTTCCCATCAATAACAGGCCCTCGCACGCCTTCAAGTTGCCTTTGGCGGCTTCGGTTGCCGGAATAGATGCCCGTATCGAATCAAGTTCTTTTTCAGCATCTGCTATGCGCCTATCTGAGACTGCTTGAAAGAACCTGTCCAAACCGCTGATCGGTTGAATACGCAATTTCTGTTCTTTAACGCCTACGCTTGATTTCATCTTCTTCGGTGATATCTCGAATCCCTTCTTCGGTTATCTTGAAGATACGTTCGCCTTCTGGAAGATATGGGCTTGATACTAGACGGCAGATTCGCACAGGGCCTCCGGTCGTACGCCTTAGGAAAGCCCGAGTGTGGCTTGTGTGTGAAACGATATGTCCTCCTACTGCTTCAACCGCCATGGCGAAGAATTGGTCGGGCTTCGCCATAACTTGGTTTGTGACCACAGCGCACGCATTGAATGCCCGCGCTAGTCGCACGAGCCTGTGCAGGTGACTATTCAGCTTTTGCTGCCGTTCCGCGAGCATTTCTCGACCAAGATATTCGCTTCGAAAGTGCGATGTGAGTGAGTCAAGAATGATCAATTTAACAGTGTTTTCTTGGATGACCTTGTCAGCTTTTTCAAGTAGCAAGATCTGATGATCTGAATTGAATGCTTCAGAATAAATGATGTTTCTAGCAGTTTGAGACGGATCGAGTCCCAGAGCAGTCGCCATTTTGACTATCCATTCGGGACGAAATGTGTTCTCTGTGTCAATGTAGAGAGCAGCCCCATTTAATCCGCCTTTATCTTCTGGCAGCTGAACATTGACTGCAAGCTGATGGCAAAGAATGCTCTTGCCCACTCCATATTCACCGTAAAATTCTGTTATTGTCTGCGTCTCGAGTCCGCCTCCTAACAACTCGTCAATCTGTTTACTGCCAGTTGAGAGGCGTCTTACATTCTGGCGCATTTTGATAAGTTCATCAGCCCGTACGAAATTTAGCGCCAAGCTATCTCTCGCTTCAGCGACCACTTTCGCTGCTTGTTTCTCGCCTACACCCGCCTGAGTTAACTCCTTGATGGTGGCCGTTGCCAGTGATTCCACTGTTTGAAATCCCATCTCTCGGAGTTTTTCTGCAGTTGCAGGACCTACTCCTGGGACGTCCTCTATCAACTCGTACTTTCTCTTCTTCTCGACAGACCCTAAGGTTTCAGGATCTGAGGGATCACTGGTTTTTTCCTGCAAGATTTCGTTCGTTGCCAATACTGGCACGCTACTTATTTCAACATTAGCTGTTGTTACCCTCGCTTCATATAACTGGGAGAGTCGAATGAAAGTACCTAATGGGAATGGTCTTCGAGCCGAGGAATTATGTAATGTTGAACGTGAGAAACAATCTATCGATACGTGAAGCTGCAGAACTGCTGGAGGAAGCATTTCGCGCTAGAAACCTAGTAGTCATAATCGGAGACTGTCGTGTTGATTACGAAGGACGAGCATCTTCAACTTTAGAGTGGGGAGAACGGGTAACGATAATCAAGAAGGACGGTTCGATACTAATCCATCGTCCTACTGGTTATGAACCTGTTAACTGGCAACCGCCAAAATGTGTGCTCACCGTAAGCTTGACAGACCCCTCACTTTTGATAACGGCGTCCAGAGCTCATCCCCGAGAGACCATAGTGATTGAACTCAGACATATTTCACTTGCAGCATATGGTGTATTGAGTGATACCGGGGAATTCGCCCTTCACGTGACTGAAGCTCAGATGAAACAGGCGATCTTGAGTACACCTTCACTAGTCGAAGAGGGATTTAGACCTCTCGAGGAAGAGAAACATGTTGAAGACACCGGATTCACCGATATCTATGGAGTAGACAAAGCCGGTTTCCTCGTAGTCATCGAGATAAAGCGAAATGCAGCAACCAAAGAGGCAATAACTCAATTACACGGATACCTGCAGAAAATTCGCAAACGTGTAGACAGACCTTTAAGAGGCATAATCGTTGCACCTGATTTGCGCAAGAGCGCCCAACCAATCTTGCAAAGTCTCAAAATCGAATTTATCAAACTCGCGCCCGAGAAATGTTTCAAGGTTCTTAAGAGCACGAAAGATATGAAGCTGAGTCAATTCATCTCGTAGATCTGCAGCACTTGAGATTAATAGCAAGGTTATTTAGCGGCTGCACGAAACTGGCGCCAGATATGTGATTGCATTGGAGCCCTCCAGAAAACCGCTCAACCTGCTCGTCAAGAAACTAAACGGAGAGGTGAGCATTCGACTAAAGAACGACGTTGAGTACCGAGGTCGAATGATTGATGCCGATAGCCACATGAATATCATTTTGGAGGGAGCAACTGAATATCGGGGCAATTCCCCCACAGCGAATTATGGTAATGTCATCCTTCGGGGCAGCAACATTCTGTACATCTGCGTAGAAAGCAAGCAATCCTGATCGAGCATCAACTTGTAGTGACGCGATGGTTGGATAAAACCAACGAGAGCCAAGCGTCGCTGCTCGCAGAACTAGCCTTCAAAGTAGCTGAATCCGGTTTCTCGGACCATGATCGCCTGAACCAGCTAAAAATAGACTTCTGCCGGCAACATGCATTGAGCTGGATGCCTCGGAACTCTGATATCATAGACGCCTTGCCCCCTGATCGCCGTGCGCAATTCATCCCAGAACTTCGTTTGAAGAAAGTGCGCAGTATTTCAGGAGTAAACGTAATTGGAGTAATGAGCTCACCGCGGGGCTGTCCTCATGGTCGATGCGTCTTTTGTCCAATGGAAAAAGGCTTCCCGATGAGTTATACATCGGGAGAGCCCGCTGCGATGCGTGGGATTCAATTCGGATATGATCCCCACAAGCAGATAACAAGCAGACTGCACCAGCTCAAATCAATTGGGCACGAACCTTCAAAGGTGGAGTTAGTTGTTCAAGGCGGCACTTTTCTAGCGGCCCCTCAGGGCTACCAAGAGAATTTCATAAGACAATGCTTAGATGCCATAAACGGCTCAGAGTCGCGTAATTTGGAAGACGCTAAAAGTCGTGCCGAGACCAGCGAGATACGGAACGTCGGCTTAACGATTGAGACAAAACCCGACTGGTGCAAGGAACAGCATGTGAATCAAATGCTCAAATTCGGAGCCACTCGGGTGGAAATTGGTGTCCAAATCATCGATGATTACATTTATCAAATTACGAACCGCGGTCATACCGTAGAAGATGTTGTAGAATCCTTTCGAATTGCGAAAGATGCGGGATTGAAGATTGTTGCACATATGATGCCCGGCCTACCAGGATCAAATTTCGAAAAAGATCTAGCCTCATTTCATATTCTATTCCAAGACGCACGATTTTGTCCTGACATGATCAAGATCTACCCGTGCCTAGTGATGGAAGGCACCGAGCTCTATGATTGGTGGAAGCAGGGGAAATACACGCCATACAACACGGAACAGGCATCTGACCTTATCGCTCAAGTAAAGGAATTTGTTCCCCCTTGGGTCAGAATCATGCGAGTGCACAGAGAATTTCCAGTCCATCTAGTAATCGACGGAGTGAAAAACGGAAACCTCAGAGAGATCGCAACTGACAAACTAGCAGCTAAGGGAAAACGGTGCAGATGCATACGTTGTCGCGAGGTGGGCCACAGAGACCTGAAGGAATCCGTTTCTGTCAGCTCAGAAAATCTTCGAATAACAAAAGTCGAGTACGCCGCTTCAGAGGGGACTGAGCTTTTCATCTCCAAAGAGGAGCCGGAGAAAGATGTGCTAATTGGATATATTCGACTACGAATTCCGTCCAGCAAGGCTGAGCGGCCAGAAGTAACACCTCAGACAGCAATTGTACGCGAACTCCATGTATTTGGGCCAGAAGTCCCCATAGGAAAGAAATGCGCGACCGCTTGGCAACATAAGGGCCTAGGACAAGAACTCCTCGCAGCCGCCGAAAACTCCGCTAAGGAGAAAGGCTCCAACAAACTCCTTGTACTCAGCGCACTCGGGACAAGACAATACTATAGGAAAGCGGGATATACTAACCACGGCGCGTTCATGCGCAAGCTGCTCTAATTCAGCAAAACTAACGTCTTAAAGCTCGATCCCCCTCTCCTACGCGACGAACGAAGAGAGATGCAATGTCAGGAGACCAATCCTTCCACTACTCCGGCATATCACAGGACTTCTTAGCGAAAGCCGGCGCACAGATCGGCGACAAACTCCGCATTAAGGTTAGAAAAGGTGAGATCGAAGAAGAAATCGAAGGCATACTCTTGCCTCGAATTCATAGTGGAGAAGA
>Ga0187780_10003230_pt1 | contig 12333 bp, 8 predicted proteins | sample 1015_Q2_SP10_20__FD_132429 | JGI IMG/M metagenome (GOLD analysis project Ga0187780, IMG submission 132429) | Tropical peat soil microbial communities from peatlands in Department of Meta, Colombia - 1015_Q2_SP10_20_MG | ecosystem: Environmental > Terrestrial > Soil > Wetlands > Peat | place...
ATCGCCTCGAGCGTCTCGGGCTGCATCGCCTGCTCGCCGCGCTACTCATCATCACGGTCGCGGTGCTTGCTTTCGTCTATGTGATCCTCCTGGTCGCGCCAATTCTCGCCGGACAACTGACCTTGTTCATCGAGAAGATCCCCGGTTACGTCACCAAATTGCAATCGCTGCTCAACAATTCTAGCAACGAATGGCTGCAGAACGTGCTCGGCAGCGGCTTCAGCGCCGACAAGGGCCTCGGCGATCTGGTGAGCCAGGGCGTGGGTTGGCTCAGCACCTTTGCCAAGTCGCTGTGGTCGGGCGGACGCGCGCTGATTTCGCTGTTCTCTCTGATCGTCGTGACGCCGGTGGTGGCCTTCTATCTGATCTACGACTGGCACCACATGCTGCGTACGGTAGATGAGGCCGTGCCGCTGCAGCATCGCGCAACCGTGCGGCGGCTCGCGCGCGAGATCGATGCGGCGATCGCCGGCTTTGTGCGTGGGCAAACAGCGGTGTGCCTGATCCTCGGCACGTTCTATGCCATCGCGCTGACGCTGAGCGGGCTCAACTTCGGCCTGCTGATCGGCCTGATTTCCGGCCTGATCACCTTCATCCCGTATGTCGGCTCGATGACCGGTCTGGTGCTGGCAGTCGGCGTCGCGGTCGCGCAGTTTTGGCCACATTGGGGATCGATAGTCATCGTGGTTTGCATCTTCCTGCTTGGCCAATTCGTCGAGGGCAACGTGCTGTCGCCGAAGCTGGTCGGCGAAAGCGTCGGTCTCCATCCGGTATGGCTCATCTTCGCGCTGCTGGCGTTCGGTTATCTGTTCGGCTTCGTTGGTCTCTTGGTCGCCGTACCGACGGCGGCAACGATCGGTGTGCTGGCGCGTTTTGCGCTGGGCCGTTATCGGGAGAGCTCTCTCTATACCGGAGAAGCCTGAAGGCATGGACCGCGTTGTCGCGCCGCGCCAGCTTGTTCTCGCGCTCGACTATGCGACGAGCTTTGCGCGCGACGATTTCATGGCCGGTCCGTCCAACACGGCGGCGCTGAAGCTCATCGAAAGCTGGCCGGATTGGCCGAGCCGTGTGATGGCGCTGGTTGGGCCCGAGGGCTCGGGCAAGACCCATCTTGCCTCGATCTGGTCGGAAGCCGCAGGCGCTCGCGTGCTCGGTTCGCGACTGCTTGAGCACGGCGATCTGCCGGCGGCGCTGGCGACCGGTGCGCTAGTGGTCGAGGATCTCGAACCGGAGAATCTCGACGAGCCGGCGTTGTTCCATCTGCTCAATCTGGCGCGTGAAGAGCACGCCCGCGTGCTGATTACGAGTCGTGCGCAACCGGCGAGCTTTCCTGTCGCCATCCGCGATCTCGGCTCCCGGCTGCGCGCCATCCCGGTCGTGACACTCTCGGCACCCGATGACGCTTTGCTGCGCGCGCTCATCGTCAAGCTCGCCGCGGACCGCCAGATCACGATTGATGAGACGCTGGTGAGTTTCCTCATGAACCGAATCGAGCGATCGTTCGCCGCGGCCCGCGCAGCGGTGACCAAGCTCGACGAGGAGGCGATGCGCCAGCATCGACCGGTCACGCGGGCGCTCGCGGCCGAGTTATTCCGCGCTTAACGGTTTTGCCGCAGTCTCTTGACTAGGCGCCTGCTTCCGGCGCGAACTGTCATCCAGCGGCCATTTTTCCCCGCTAGGCAGTCAGCAGTGCGGGTTTCTTGCAGATGGCGGATCGCGGACAAGCTATTGCATCGGTTGAGGAAAAAGGCGTAGCGCTAGAACGCGAGCCGCCTGTTCCGTCGTTACGGGAAAGTCCGCAGCGCTTCATCAACCGGGAACTGTCCTGGCTTCACTTTAACCGCCGTGTGCTCGAGGAGGCCGGCAACGCACACCACCCGCTGCTCGAGCGCGTGCGCTTCCTTTCGATCTCTGCGAACAACCTAGACGAATTCTTCATGGTGCGCGTCGCTGGCCTGAAAGGGCAGGTGCGTGAAGGCATTCCGGTGCCGAGCCCGGACGGGCTGACGCCCACGGAGCAGCTGATGCGCATTGGCGAGGCCGTATCGCAGCTTGCGCGCGATCAGCAGCAACGCTGGATCGAGTTGCGTCCCCAGCTTGCCGCTGCGGGCGTGACACTAGTCGAAGGCAATCATTTGAAGAAGTCCGAGCGCACATGGCTCGAAGAGCATTTCCTCAGTCAGGTGTTCCCGCTACTGACGCCGCTTGCTATCGATCCTGCCCATCCGTTCCCGTTCATCCCCAATCTCGGCTTCTCGCTCGCGCTGCAGCTTGCGCGCGTCAAGGACGGCAAAGCGATGAATGCGCTCATCCGCATGCCGCAGAAGATCGACCGCTTCATCAAGCTGCCTAGCGGTGGCGATCAGCACGTGCGCCTCATCACGCTCGAAGAGGCGACAGTATTATTTATCGGCCGGTTGTTCCCCGGCTACACGCTCAAAGGCCAGGGCGCATTCCGTGCCATCCGCGACTCCGAAGTCGAAATCGAGGAAGAGGCCGAGGACCTGGTTCGGCTGTTCGAGACGGCGCTAAAACAGCGCCGGCGCGGCTCGGTGATCCGGCTCGAAATGGAAGCCAAGATGCCGGTCGAGCTGCGCAACTTCGTGCAGCGTGCGCTCGCCTGCTCGGACGACGAAGTGTTCCTGGTTGACGGCGTGCTGGCGCTCAATGACCTCTCGCAGCTGACGCGCATCGACCGGCCCGACCTCGAATTTGTGCCGTACAATCCGCGCTATCCGGAGCGCATCCGCGACCACGGCGGCGATTGCTTCGCGGCGATCCGCCAGAAGGACCTCGTCGTCCATCATCCGTATGAGTCGTTCGATGTCGTCGTGCAGTTCCTGCAGCAGGCGGCACGCGATCCCAATGTCGTCGCTATCAAGCAGACGCTTTACCGAACCAGTGCCGAGTCACCCATCGTTAAGACGCTGGTCGAGGCAGCCGAGGCCGGCAAATCAGTCACTGCGTTGGTCGAGCTTAAGGCGCGATTCGACGAAGAGGCCAACATCCGTTGGGCGCGCGACCTCGAGCGCGCCGGCGCCCAGGTTGTCTACGGCTTCATCGAACTGAAAACGCACGCCAAGCTGTCGCTCGTTGTGCGCCGCGAGGGCGGGGCGCTTGCAACCTATGTGCACGCCGGTACCGGCAACTATCACCCGGTCACCGCGCGCGTTTACACCGATCTCTCATTCTTCACCGCAGATCCGGTGATCGGCCGCGACGCCGCACGCATCTTCAACTACATCACCGGCTATGCCGAGCCCGCCGAGCTCGAGCGTATGGCGATTTCGCCGATCAACCTGCGCAAGCGTATCCTCGACCACATCGCTGAGGAGGCGGCAAACGCCAAAGCCGGTAAGCCGGCGGCGATCTGGATGAAGATGAATTCGCTGGTCGATGCCGGCATTATCGACGCGCTCTATGATGCATCAGGTGCGGGCGTCCAGATTGATCTTGTCGTGCGCGGCATTTGCTGCTTGCGACCGGGCCTGAAAGGCTTGTCCGAGAACATCCGCGTGAAATCGATCGTCGGCCGTTTCCTCGAGCACGGCCGCATCTATTGCTTCGGAGCCGGTAATCCGCTGCCGCATCCAAAGGCGGCACTTTATATTTCGTCGGCGGACATGATGCCGCGCAATCTCGACCGCCGCGTTGAAGTCCTGTGTCCGATTCCCAATCCAACTGTGCATGAACAGATTTTGGACCAAATAATGGTCGCGAATCTGATGGATAACGAGCAGAGTTGGATGGTCTTGCCAGACGGCAGTTCCACCCGCATAAGGGCCGAGCGCGGCGAGGAACCGTTCAATGCGCACAAGTATTTCATGACTAATCCGAGTTTGTCGGGCCGTGGCAAATCGCTCAAAGAGTCGTCACCGCGCAGCCTTATACGCCGCCTCTTCAAGAGCGCGTAAGCGCTCGCCCGCTATCGTTCATTATCCGAAAGGCCGGCTCGACCACGGGCCGCCGATCGCCGTCATCGATATCGGCTCGAACTCGGTGCGTCTCGTTGTCTACGAAGGGCTGACGCGCGCGCCAACGCCGATCTTCAACGAGAAAGTCCTCGCCGGTCTCGGCCGTCAGGTGCAGACGACGGGTCTTCTGGCGCAGGACGCGATCGACACCGCGCTCGAAGCGCTGCGGCGCTTTCGCGCGCTCTGCGAAATCCTGCATGTCCGCCGCACGTGGGCGATTGCGACAGCCGCCTGCCGCGACGCGCGCAACGGCCGCGCCTTCATCGCGCAGGCGGAGCGCATTTGCGGCACTCCGATCACCATTCTCTCGGGCAAGCGTGAAGCCAACCTTACCGCGCTCGGCGTCATTTCCGGCATGCACAAGCCGGACGGCATCGTCGGGGACCTTGGCGGCGGCTCGCTCGAATTGGTCGATGTGCATGGTTCGCGCGTTCGTCATGGTCTGACGTTGCCGCTCGGCGGCCTCGCCTTGCAGGACATCGCGGGCAAGTCGATCAAGAAAGCCGAGAAGATCGTCGAGGACGTAATCGGCGACCTCGATATGCTTACCGAAGGTGAGGGGCGCACCTTTTACGCCGTCGGCGGTACATGGCGCGCGCTGGCGCGTCTGCACATGTGGCAGATCGGCTATCCGTTCCACGTTATGCACAATTACCGCATTCCGGCGCGCGAGGCGCTCGAGTTCTCGCGGCTGGTGCATCGGGTTGATACGGAAACCTTGTCCAAGATCGAAGTCGTCAACGCGGCCCGCCGCCCGCTACTGGCTTACGCGGCGCTGGTGCTGGAAAATCTTGTTCGCGTCATCAAACCGAAGGAAGTCATCATCTCAGTGCTCGGCGTTCGCGAGGGCCTGCTCTATTCGCTGCTGAAGGAAAAAGAACGCGAGCACGATCCGTTGCTTCAGGCGGCAGCGGACCTCAACGTGCTGCGCTCGCGCTCGCCGCACCATGGCGAGGAATTGATCGCGTGGACCGACCGCTTCATGACTTCGACCGGCATTGAGGAGACAGCCGACGAGCGCCGCTTACGACATGCCGCATGCTTGCTTGGCGACATCGGCTGGCGCGCTCATCCGGATTATCGGGGCGAGCAGTCGATGAACATCATCGCCAACGGCGCCTTCTACGCCATTGACCATCCTGGCCGCGCCTATCTCGCGCTCTCGGTCTATTTTCGGCATGCAGGGTTGAGCGAAGAAGACCTGTCGCCGCGGCTGCGCGAGCTGGCGACGACGCGCGCGCTCGACCGCGCCCGCGTCCTCGGCGCCGCGATGCGCGTCGCCTATATCCTCACCGCCGGACAAAGTGGTGTGCTGCCCCGCACACCGATCGAGGTCAAACGCGGCAAGTTGATCCTGCGGCTGCCCGGGCGCTTCGCCAAGCTGCGGCACGAACGTCTGTTCAATAGGGTTCGACAGCTTGCGCGGCTCGTCGGCCGCGAGCCAGCAATCGAAAGCTAAGGGGTGTTGGCCTCGGCGTCCGGCGCAACGAAAATATATTTCCGCACGCCGTAATAAACGGTGACCGGAACGCCGACCATAACCACCAGCAAAAAGAAGTATGGTAGCTGCAACGGGTGAGGATCGCGCGCAAACCGTTCGGCGATTTCTGAAATCCAGAACGCCTCCCATAGGATGAACGCGATCCAGCCGACGGTTTTGAGACCGCGGCGAAAGTCGATGTTGTCGACAAAATCTGGCTCGTGTACCGGGGCTTCCACCTGCCGGCGCCGCTGGAGACGCTCGGCCAGCCCGGCAAACCGTTGCGCCCGGCGCTCTCGCTTGCGGTGGCGCGAGCGCGAAAACCATCGTTTGACCGCCGACACGATCAGGAAGAGCAGGCAGGTAAAAGCGATGAGCCAAACGAATATCAGCAGGACATAATGCATGATCGGCAACGCGCTCTTGGCCCACGAGTTTCGGTGTGCGGCTCATCGCCGCCAAGTTCCTAGCTAATCAGTGCACGGCGTGGGACGCTAGCCCTTGTCCACCGTCACGACGCGGCCGCGTTCGACGGCCAGCGCAAGCTTGCTGTGTTTCAGCGCCAGAGCCTTCTCGCCGAACAGTTCGCGCCGCCATCCTTTGAGCGCCGGAACGTCCGCCTCGTCGTCGGCGGCGATCCGGTCAAGGTCGTCGACCGTAGCGACGACCTTGGCGGCGACACCGTTTTGCTCAGCGGTCATGCGGAGCAACACCTTGAGGAGTTCGACGGTGGCGGCGTCCTTCTGCGCCGGGCGAAAGCGTTCGAGATGCGGCAGCGTCTTGGGATCGCGCCCCAACCCGCGTTTGACCGCCTCGACGATTTGCTCCCCCCAGCGAGAGCGTTCAAAGCCTTTCGGCAAGGAACGTAGCGAGCCGAGTCGCTCGATCGTGGTCGGCGCCTGGATCGCAATATCGCCGAGCACGTCGTCCTTGAGTACGCGCGAGCGCGGCACGTCGCGCGATTGTGCCTCGCGCTCACGCCATGCGGCGACTTCAATCAGCACGGCAAGCTCCTTCGGCTTGCGTACACGGCTTTTCAGCCGTTCCCAGGCCCGGTCTGGGTCCATGCGGTAGGTCTCGGGCGAAGTCAAAATGTTCATCTCAGCCTCGACCCAGTTCACCCGCCCGCGCTTTTCGAGATCAGCCTCGAGTTTTTCGTAGACCGCGCGCAAATGCGTCACGTCGGACAACGCGTAGGCAACCTGCGCATCGGACAACGGCCGGCGTGTCCAGTCCGTGAATCGGTGCGACTTGTCGAGCGTATCCCCGGTGATGCGCTGCACGAGCTGGTCATAGGAGATCGAATCGCCATAGCCGAGCACCATCGCGGCGACCTGGGTGTCAAAGATCGGATGCGGAATCTTGTTCACCATGTGCCAGACGATTTCGATGTCCTGGCGCGCGGCGTGGAAGACCTTCACCACCTTCTCGTTCGTCATCAGCTCGAAGAACGGCGCAAGGTCGATGCCGCCGGCGAGCGCGTCGATCACGACAGCGTCGTCGGCGCTCGCCATCTGGGCGACGCAGAGCAGGGGATAATAGGTCGTCTCGCGCAGGAACTCGGTATCGATCGTGACGAAGGCATGCTTCGCCATCTGGTCACAGGCGTTGGCAAGTTCCGCGGTGGTCGTGATCGGTTGCATGGTCCCGGGCAACCTAACCCGATCGGGCTTGTTCATGGCAATGTTTTCCCGCGCACGCGCGGCATGTGGATGAACTCCCATGGCGAGGGGAGCGGTCCCACCGGAACCTCGATCAAGGTCGGTTCGCGGCGGGCGAAGCTGTCTCGCAGCGCGCCGGCGAGCTCGTTCGGCGTCCGCGCCCGGCGGCCGGTCGCGCCGAAACTTTCGGCGTATTTGACAAAATCAGGATTGCTGAGGTCGCAGGCGATGAGCCGGTTGCCGAAGCGCTCCTCCTGGATGCGGCGGACATTGCCGAAGGCGGCATCGGCAAAGACGACGGCCACCAGCGGGATGCCGTGGCGCATCGCAGTCGCGAGCTCGTTTGCGGTGTAGAGGAAGCCGCCGTCGCCACTGACGGAGACAACCGGGACGTCGCGCCGCGCGTCCTGAACGCCTAGCGCGGTGGCAAAGCCCCAGCCGAGATTGTCCTGATAGCCGGGCGACAAGAACGTGCGCGGCTTGTAGACCGGCATGGCAATTCGGGCGACGAAGCCGATCTGCGTTACGTCGTCGACGTAGATGCCGTTTTCAGGCAGCTCGGCGCGGATCGCTTCGAGGAATGCGAGCTGCGGCGCGACCTTCTCCTGCAAACGCGCGCGCAGCTTTGCCTGCCTTCCCGTCATCTCGTCGCGGCGCGATGTACGGTGCGGATTGACCAGCGCGAGCGCGTCGATGAGCTTGCGGAGGATGGGCCCGGCATCGCCGATCAGGGCTGCCTTCGGCTTGTGTAGGCGCGAAGGCTCTGTCTTGTCGGCGTCGATCCGCACGACGCTGACATCGCGATCGATGCCCCACTGCGTCAGCGGATAAAGCAGCCGCGTGCCGACCGCGAGGACGGCGTCGGCTTCACCCCAAAGGTCGCGGCCAAGCGGCAGCGTAATGCTGAATGGGTCGCGGCTGTTGAGAACGCCGCGGCCGCGCCGATAACCGAGGACTGGCGCCTGCAGCATGCTCGACAGCAGCGTTATCTCGGGTGACGCATCTTGTGCGCCGCCGCCACAGATGATGAGCACGCGCTTTGCCTTGGCGAGCACCTTCGCCGCTTTGCGAACTTCGTCGCCGTCAATGCGCGGCGTGCGCGGCGGCGATGGCGACGTGATCGGGGCAACCTTACCGCGCGCGCCCCAGACATCAATTGCGCATTCGAGCGCGGCGGGGCCGGGCCGGCCCTCGCGCATCGCGCGGATGGCCTTGGCGGTCTTGTCGGCTGCCTCGCTCGGCTTGTTGATCCGGGTCGAATGATCGACGAGGCGGGAGATGATGCCGGCTTGATCCCTGATCTCGTGCAGGTGGCCGAAGCCGCGGCGGATCGCCGCGTTCGGGATCTGCCCGATCAGCGCCAGCACCGGGGCGTTCATGCTGTAAGCGGTCAGCAGCGCCGCGCCGGAATTGAGCAAGCCGGGGCCAGGCACCACTGCATAGGCCTGCGACTTGCCGGTCGCGAGCGCCGCCCCCAGCGCCATATAGGCCGCGCCTTGCTCATGGCGCGTGTGGACGACGCGCAGGCGCTCGCCCGCGTGGTGGAAGGCATCGAACAGGTGATCGTTGTGGACGCCGGGCAGGGCGTAGACGGTTTCGAACTTGTGCGCGAGAAGCGCCGCGACCGTCGCCTCGGCGGTCGACATTTCGGTCAGAGTAGGTGCGGGCGTCTTCTTACGCGTGGACCTAACCATCGAACTGCTCGTGCGTCCTGAGTGGCAGATTGCCGGCATCCTGTCGAGCCGCCCGTTGCTTGACAAAGGCGTTCCCCCATGCGCTTTTCGCGCGCCTCACCCCATCCAGTATCGCCTTTAGGAACCGCCGGCCCCATGCATCGCTACCGCTCACACACCTGCGGCGCATTGCGCGAGGGCGATATCGGCAAAACCGTGCGGCTCTCGGGCTGGTGCCATCGCATCCGCGATCATGGCGGCGTGCTGTTCATCGACCTGCGCGACCATTACGGCATCACCCAGGTGGTGGCCGATCCGGACAGCAAGGCGTTCAAGCTCGCCGAGACGTTGCGCTCGGAATGGGTGGTGCGCATCGACGGCAAAGTGCGCCAGCGGCCCGAGGGCACGACCAATCCCGAGCTGCCGACAGGTCAGATCGAAATCTACATCGACGAGATCGAGGTGCTCGGGCCGGCCGCGGAATTGCCGATGCCGGTATTCGGCGATCAGGACTATCCGGAGGAGATCCGGCTCAAATACCGCTTCCTCGACCTGCGGCGCGAGAAACTTCACAACAACATCATGCTGCGCGGCCGGGTCATCGACTCGACCCGCCACCGCATGAAGGATGCTGGCTTCTTCGAATTCCAGACGCCGATCCTCACGGCTTCCTCGCCCGAAGGCGCTCGAGACTATCTCGTTCCGTCACGTCTCCATCCCGGCAAGTTCTATGCACTGCCGCAGGCGCCGCAGCAGTTCAAGCAGCTGCTGATGGTGGCGGGTTTCGACCGGTACTTTCAAATCGCGCCCTGCTTCCGTGATGAGGACGCACGTGCCGACCGCTCCCCCGGCGAATTCTACCAGCTCGACCTCGAGATGAGCTTCGTCACACAGGATGACGTGTTCAATGCCGTCGAACCAGTGATCCGCGGCGTGTTCGAGGAATTCGCCAAAGGCAAGAAGGTGACGCCGAAATTTCCGATGATCCCGTACGCCGAGGCGCTATCGAAGTACGGCACCGACAAGCCGGACCTGCGCAATCCGCTGATCATGCGGGATGTCAGCGAAGCGTTCCGCGGTTCTGGCTTCAAGATCTTCGCCAACATCCTGGCGAATGATCCGAAGAGCGCGGTGTGGGCGATCCCTGCGCCGAAAGGCGGCAACCGCGCGTTCTGCGACCGCATGAATTCCTGGGCGCAAGGCGAAGGCCAGCCCGGGCTCGGCTACATCTTCTGGCGCGAGGGCGAGGAGGGCGGCGCGGGACCGCTCGCCAAGAACATCGGACCAGAGCGCACGAAGCAGATCGCCGACCAGCTCAAACTGGGGATCGGCGATGCCTGCTTCTTCGTCGCCGGCAACCCGAAGAATTTCGTCAAGTTCGCTGGCCCCGCGCGCACCAAGGTCGCCGAAGAGCTCAACCTGATCGCGCAGGATCGTTTCGATTTCTGCTGGATCGTCGACTTCCCGATGTACGAATGGAGTGAGGAGGAGAAGAAGATCGACTTCTCCCACAATCCGTTCTCGATGCCGAACATGCCAGTCGAGGAATTCCTCGCGCTCGATCCGAAGGACAACGACAAGCTGCTGTCGATCAAGGCATTCCAGTACGACATCGTCTGCAATGGCATCGAACTGTCGTCAGGCGCCATCCGGAATCATCGGCCCGAGGTGATGAAGAAGGCCTTTGCCATTGCCGGCTATCCGGAAGAGACCCTGGAGCAGAAGTTCGGTGGCATGCTGCACGCTCTGTCGCTCGGCGCGCCGCCGCACGGCGGCATCGCGCCTGGCATCGACCGCATCGTTATGCTGCTCGCCGGCGAGCAGAATCTGCGCGAGGTCGTCGTGTTCCCGATGAACCAGCGTGCCGAAGACCTGATGATGGGTGCGCCGTCGGAAGCCACGCCGAAGCAGCTCAAGGAGCTGAGCATCCGGTTGGATTTGCCGAAGAAAGCCTAAAAACCAGAGGTTTCGCGGGACCCAAGGTCACTTCTCAGGCAGCGGGATGAATTCGATCTCGTCGCCGGGCACCTTGTCGAAGTGCCCCGCCTTCCAATCAGCCTTGGCCTGCTCGATGCGGTCCTTCCGCGACGAGACGAAATTCCACCAGATGTGACGCGGCCCGTCCATCGGCGCGCCGCCGCACAGCACGAAATGCGCGTCGGTCAGAGCCTTCACGGTGATTTTGTCGCCGGGCTTGAACACCAGCAGTCGGCCCGGCTCGAACCTGTCGCCGCCGATATCGATCGTGCCGTCGACCAAATAAAGCGCGCGTTCCTCATGGTCGGCGTCGAGCGGCAGTGTTGCGCCCGGCCGCATTGCGATGTTGGCGAACATCGTCTCATGCGTCGTCTCGACGGGGGAGGTCTCGCCATAGAGCGACCCGATCACCACGCGGCCAAAGAAAGCGCTGTCCCGCACCATCGGAAATTCGTCGACCTCGTGATGCACGAAACCGGGGGCCATTTCCTCCTTCGTCGCAGGCAGCGCCACCCACATTTGCAGGCCGTGTATGGGTCCGCCCGTCGCGCGCATGTCGGAGCCCGTGCGTTCGGAATGGACGATGCCGCGGCCTGCGGTCATGAGATTGATCTCGCCCGGCCTGATCGGCGCCGCCGTGCCCAGGCTGTCGCGATGCATGATCTCACCGTCGAACAGGTACGTGACAGTGGCCAAACCGATGTGCGGGTGCGGCCGCACGTCGAGGCCTTGCCCGGCGCGGAATTCGGCCGGTCCGAAATGGTCGAAGAAAATGAAGGGGCCGACCATGCGGGTGCGCGACGAAGGCAATGCACGACGCACGGAAAATCCGTCGCCGAGGTCGACCGTGCGCGGCGCGACGACATGCGCGATCGCTTCGCAGCCATGGGCATCACCGGCTTCCGGATCCTTGCCTGGAAAGAAACTCATCGGCGATCTCTCCTCACGACATGGCGCGCGTGACGCATTTGGGGAGCATTGGCGGCTGTTCGCCAGCCTAGCTTTAACCGTGTCTTAACCATAGCGGATCGGTTGGCGGCATTTTGCCCGTTTCTCAGGCTTACCGAGTCTTAAGCTTAAGCACGCCTTTACGCGGGCTATGGCTCATTGTTCCGGTACCAGGAGGGGTTACGGCCCAACACCAGGATGGGTTGGTCTTTGCGCGCGATGTCGCGCCGGAACATTGCTGCGATGGGCGTCGGCGTCATCCTCGCTGCTGCGCCATTGTTCGCATTCGATTTTTGGCTGGGCGGCATCATCAATCGGCAGAGCCAAGAGGAGCTCGACACCTCAGCCAAGCGTGCGGTGTCGCTCGCCGAGTCGCGCGTGGGCGATGCGATCGGCGCACTCGATGCGCTCGCAGTGCAAGGCGTCGATGGCTGTCGGCCGGACCAGATCGCCGCCATGCGGCGCGCCAACTTTCAGACCGTCACCGTGAAGGAAATCGCCGTCGTCGACCGCAACGGACAGATTCTGTGCACGGATGTCGGCTTGCCGGTTGGCCAACGCAGCGTCCGGTCGAGCGAAAAACTGACCGGCGCCGACGGCTACACGATCGAGGTGGTCGG
>Ga0187780_10003231_pt1 | contig 12332 bp, 12 predicted proteins | sample 1015_Q2_SP10_20__FD_132429 | JGI IMG/M metagenome (GOLD analysis project Ga0187780, IMG submission 132429) | Tropical peat soil microbial communities from peatlands in Department of Meta, Colombia - 1015_Q2_SP10_20_MG | ecosystem: Environmental > Terrestrial > Soil > Wetlands > Peat | place...
ATGCCGATCTCGATCGGGATCTTCTTCTCGCTCATGATCGTCGGCCTGACGAGCCGGGTTCCGCATGCCATGCTCGCCGGCCTGACCGCCAACGGCGTCTCTCCCGCCACCGCCCAGCGGCTCGCGCACCTGCCGCCTGTCGGGTACCTGTTCGCGGCCTTCCTCGGCACCAACCCGCTGCGCTCGCTCCTCGGCCCCAAGGTGCTCGCGGCTCTCACGCCCGCCCAGCGGGCGCGTCTCACCAGCCACGGCTTCTTCCCGTCCCTCATCTCCGCCCCGTTCAAGCACGGGCTGACGATCGTCCTCGTCTTCGCGGTCGTCATGTGCCTGCTCGCCGCCTGGGCTTCCTGGCTCCGCGGCACCAAGTACATCCATCACGAGACGACGTCCGCCGGCAGCGGAGCGGGAAGCGGCCGCTCATCAGGAGGCGCGGACGAGAACCTCGAGGTGCTCGGCTTCGAGCAGCCCTAGCGGATCGCCGCGTCGAGTCGGCCGATGATCCGCATCAGGTCGCCGACGTCGCGATCGCTGAGCGCCGAGCCGAACGTCTCGCGCAGGAGCCGGTGATGGCTCTCCCGGGCCTTCTCCGCGAGCACCTTTCCCCTCGGCGTGATCGTCGCGAACGCCGCGCGCGCGTCGTCCGGATCGGGATCACGCCGGATCAAGCCGGAGGCGTCCATCCGGTCGAGCAGCTTGGAGAGGCCGGAGGGGGAGAGGGCGATCGCAGCCGCCAGCTCGCTCAACCCCATGCGCCCGCCGGCGAGGTTGAGGTGCGCGAGGACGTCGTACCGCGCCATCGTCAGGCCGTGCTCCGAGCGCATCTGCGACTCCAGCCGATCCCAGTGACGTGTGTGAGTGCGGAGGAGCGCAAGCCAGGCGCCCATCCAGCGGCCGTCGTCGATCTCGGTCATATTCGCAGGATAGCCGAGATAGTTGACATGCCAAGTGAATTGAGTAAAAGTTGGCATGCCAAGTAAATCTCGTCGAAGGAGGTAGTCGTGCTGGGGAAGAGACGGGTGTCGGCGGTGCTCTGCTCGACCGATCTCGAGAGGAGCCGGGAGTTCTACGAGCAGACGCTCGGCCTGACGCTCTCGCCCGAGACGATCGAGAACCACTTGCTGTTCGCGGCCGGAGACGGCACGACGCTCCTCGTCTACGGCCGGCCCGCCGAGAGCAAGGCCGACCACACGCAGGTCCGGTTCTGGTCGGACGACGTCGAGGGCGACGTCCGCGAGCTCGTCACGCGGGGCGTCGTGTTCGAGGACTACGACTACCCGATGCTGAAGACCGTCGACCACGTCGCCACGACCGTGGGCATCGGCAAGTCGGCGTGGTTCAAGGATCCGGACGGCAACACGGTCGCGCTCTTCCAGCCCGAGTAGCCGCGGGCGCGCGCGATGTGTGCGAATCGCGCGCGACATGTGCGAACATGTGTTCGTGCCGTGCGCCGCGACGATCCTCCACGCCGACGCCGACTCGTTCTTCGCCTCGGTCGAGCAGCGCGACGATCGTCGGCTGCGCGGACGACCGGTGATCGTCGGCGCCGGCGTCGTGCTCGCCGCAAGCTACGAGGCCAAGGCGTTCGGCATCCGGACGGCCATGAGCGGGAGTCGCGCTCGGCGGCTCTGCCCGCACGCGGTCGTCGTGCCCCCGCGCTTCGGCGCGTACGTGGAGGCGAGCAGGGCGATGTTCGGCGTCTTCGACGACGCGTCGCCGCTCGTCGAGCCGATGTCGATCGACGAGGCCTTCCTCGACGTCCGTGGGATGGAGCGAATCGCCGGCACACCGGTCGAGATCGCTGGGCGGTTGAAGGCTGCGGTACGAGAGCGCGTCGGCCTGCCGGTCACCGTCGGCGTCGCCGGCACGAAGTTCCTGGCCAAGGTCGCGAGCGGCGCGGCCAAGCCCGACGGCCTGCTCGTGGTGCCGAACGGGGAGGAGCTCGCGTTCCTCCACCCGCTCCCGGTGGGGCGGCTGTGGGGCGTCGGACCGGTGACCGCGGCGAAGCTACGCGACCGCGGGATCGTCACGGTCGCCGAGGTCGCCGAGCTCGGCGAGGCGACGCTCGTCGCGATGCTCGGCCGGGCGGCGGGCTGTCATCTGCACGCGCTCGCACACAACCGCGACCCGCGGCTCGTCAGGACGGGGCGCCGCCGAGGATCGGTCGGCTCGCAACGAGCGCTCGGGCGCGGCCCCTGGTCGAGCGACGAGATCGACGCGACGGTCGTCGGGCTCGTCGACCGCGTCGCTCGGCGGCTGCGCTCGGGCAAGAGGGTCGGCCGGACGGTCGTCCTTCGCCTCCGGTTCGACGACTTCAGTCGGGCGACGAGGTCGCACACGCTTCCCCTGCCGACGGCGCAGACGCGGGCCATCCTCGACGCGGCGAGAGACCTCCTCTCGCTCTCACAGCCGCTCATCGAGCGGCGCGGGCTGACACTCGTCGGCGTCGCGGTCGCGAACCTCCAGGACGACCGGCCGATGCAGCTCCCGCTCCCGCTCGACCCGCTCTGGGACGGCGCGCTCGACGCGGCGCTCGACGAGGCGTACGACCGCTTCGGATCGCGTGCAGTGACGCGAGCCGTCCTGCTTGGCCGTCACGCCCGCGACGACTACCCGTTGCTCCCCGACTGATCCGAGCGCGCGACGGTCAGGCGCCAGACGCCGCGAACGCGACGAGCGGCCTGGTCGCATCGCGATAGACCCTCGTGCGGTTACGTCCGGTCCGTTTGGCCGTGTACAAGGCCGAGTCGGCTTGCTGCAGGAGGACGTTCATCGTCGACGGCGCCCTGTCGGCCGCCACGCCTGCACTGACGCGGATGCCGGGCAGCTCCGAGTCGTCCTCGGCCGCCACGGCGATGCGGATCCGCTCCGCGAACCGCTCGGCGGCGGCGACGTCGCAACGTGGCAGGAGCACGACGAACTCCTCACCGCCGAGCCTCGCCACGAGGTCGATCTCGCGCGACTCCGCGGTGAGGATCGAGGCGAGCCGGACGAGCACGCGGTCGCCGGTCTCGTGGCCCCACTCGTCGTTGACGCGCTTGAAGTAGTCGATGTCGAACGAGGCGACCCCGACGAACGTGTCGTCGCGGCGAGCACGTGCGAGTTCGGCCGCCGAGTGCTCCTCGAAGCCGCGGCGGTTGAGCAGGCCCGTGAGCTCGTCCGTGCGTGCCTCCGCTGCCAGGCGGGAGACGAGCGCGTCGTTGAGTCCGCCGAGCACGTCGACGACGGCCGCCACCACGCACACCGAGGCCATCAGGTCGATCCACCGATCGGGGTACCCGATCCCGGCAGGCAGGGACGCCAGCGCTACCGCGTGCGCGAGGCCCGTCCAGGCGACGATCGCGACTGCCCCTTTTCGGCCGAAGAAGAACGTCGTCCAGAGCACCGGCCACATGTACAGCGCCGCGTTGTCCGCCGGCGCCGTCGTCGTCGCCACCGCATACGCGATCAGAGCGGTACCCAGGGGACCGAACTGCGCGAGCATCCAACGTGGCAGCCGGTGGCCGACGAGGACGAGCACGGCCGCCACTGCTGCGGCAGCAAGGCCCGGCGCGAACGAGAACGGCGGGCCGCCCGGGAACGCGCCCTCGACCAGGCTGACCGCGGCAGCGCTCGCATACATGAGCGCGGCGCTTCGGATCACCAGCCTGTCGTTCAGCCGGACGCTGTCGGGCAGCAAGCTCACCCGGGGAATATCGGCTCGTGCGGGGCCTCCCCTGAGCGCTTGTGACTCAGATCACCACTGCGACCACGACGAAGGGCGTCTCAGCCGCGGCGCTTGCGCCCGACCGGCCTCGGCGTCTGTTGCACGCCGGGCTTGACGCCGCGCTCGACGAGCCGCCGCTGCTGCCGATTCGTCGGCTCGGGCATGCTCGCCTCGGCGCCCATGGCGTCGAGGTAGGTGCGGCGCTCGGACGGGGTGAGGAGCGAGAGCATGCGCTGCGCCTGCTCCGGCGTCTTCGGCGTCCCGAACGCCTCGATCTTCCTGAGCGCGCGCGCGAGCTCGGGGTTCTCGCGCTCCAGCGCGGCCATGCTCGCCTTCTTGATCCCGCGTCCGAGCAGCGGCACCTTCGTCAGCGCCGTCACGATCGGTCGCAGGTAGCGGCCGCCGCGGAACCGCCCGAGAATCGCGAAGACCCCGAGCAGCAGGAGCAGCGAGCCGAGAACGATGATCGGGATCAGGAAGGCGAGGCTCATCGGGCGTCAATCGTATCGGCTGCGCCTGTCGCTTCCGTCACCCCCGGCTGCCGCCCGCCCCACCGTCGAAGGGAGCGGGCGGGTGGCAGCCCGAGTGATTGCTCAGAACGTGAGGACGACGAACGCCTTGTCGGTGAGCACGAACTGACCCGCGTTCGTCGTGGCCCCTCTCGTCGAGACGCGGAACGTCCCGTCGGGAAGCCTGTTGATCGCCGCCGACGAGCCGTCCTCTGCGATGGCGTTCGCGATCGCGTTGGGCGCGGGGTTGCCGACGAACTTGATCTCGTAGATGCCGGTGTCGACCCGCCTGACCTGGACTGCGCCGCCCGTGCAGTTGAACTTGCGCGCGAACAGGTTGTTGGCGGTCGAGAACTGGTCGGGCATGTTCGCGATCCCCTTCAGCGGATCGCCCACGACGGCCGCGATGCCTCGGATCGCGCCCTGGGCGCAGCGCGGCTGCGGCGTGACCTTCACGCCCACTGCGACGGCGGAGCCGCCGAGCGCGAAGAAGAGGGCGAGGAGGGCGAGGAAGGTGACCGGCTTGAGCCTGACGGGGTTGCGCATGAGGGACTCCTTCGGTCGAATGGGACACGGGGATTCTTCCGCGCCGTCCGGAGGTTGCGCATCGCGAGAATGGGCGACGCGTGATGGCGAGACGGCTCAGCCCAGGCAGCATGCGGGGTTGTCCGCATCCCGCAGACAAGGTCCAGCGCGCACAGTAGACTTCTGCCCTTCATGAGGGCCGTGCTGACCGCCACGGCGACTGTCGCAGCGCTTGCAGTCGCCCTCTCAGCCCCCGCCTTGGGCGCGTCGTCTCAGACCAGCGCGCGCTGGGCAACCTATCTCGCGCCGCGGGGCGCCTGCCCCAACTCGAACACCGCGCACGGCTCCCCCGCGACGGAGACCCAGGCGCTGACGTGTCTCGTCAACTGGACGCGCCACCGTGTGGGCCTGCCCGCGCTCGCGTGGTCTCCGCGACTCGCCGCGGCCGCGGAGGTGAAGGCGCGCATCGTCGTCACCTGCGGAGACTTCTCCCACTACCCGTGCGGCACGCGGTGGCCGTCGGCGAGCTCGACGTTCGGGCGGCGCTGGAACGTCTGGGGCGAGAACCTCTACTTCGGGAACCTCTGGCTGCGCAGCCCGCGCGCGGCCGTGCTCGCCTGGCTCAGGTCGCCGGAGCACCGCAGGATCCTCTTCTCACCCCTCTGGGCGAGCCTCGGCGCGAGTGTCCGCGAGAACGCGACGCTCGACGGCGCGACCGCCGTCTCGCTCTGGGTGCTCGAGGTCGCCGGCCGCAACTAAGCGGAGAGGTCCGCGCGTGCAGGACTGGCGCACGGCGTGGGGAAGGTCGGCGCGTGGAGGAGCAGAGCCACAAAGAGGAGATGCGTGCGGCGCTTCGCGGCGACTTCGAGCGCCTGCATGCCCGCGAGGGCGGGGCGGAAACGGCCGCAAGGCCGGGTCGCCCGACGGCGCAGCCTGCCCGTCCCCCGGCGACGAAGCCCGTCCGGCCCCGCCTCGCGAGGCTCTTCCGCCGCAGGTAGCGCGACGCGTCCGGGCTACGATTCGTCGCGTGAAGCGGGCGGAGCGCGAGGCGATTCTCAAGCAGGGAGTCGCACGGCCCGAGACGCCGGTCGAACAGCGGCAGGCGGTCGAGCTCGGCGAGGATCTCCGCGGCAGCCCCGTGCGCGGACGGCCGCTGCCCCTCCGGCTGCGGAACTTCCGACCGACCGCCGACGGCTACCTCGGAGCGCTCGGCGGGCCGCGTCCGTACATGCTGCGCCTGCTCGAGATCGAGCGGCTGGAGAGAGCGCTCGAGGACGACCTGCGGGCGGCATGGCTCGAGCTCGCGGCCGAGTGTGACGGCGACGACGCCGAGTTCGCACACCGCTGGCCCGCCGTCGTCGAGGGCTGGAGCTTCGACGAGGTCAATGAACTGATCGAGCGCCACAACCGCTGGTTCCCGGCCGAGTCCCGGCTGCCGATGGACCCCCGCCGGCGCGACTACGCGCTCGTGAACGGCCGGGACTTCCGGCGCACCCCGCTGGGGCCCGCGTGGGCGCTCGACCGGTTCCCGGCCCTCCTCCCCGCTGCAGAGGACGGATGAGCCTCAGGCGGCCGCCCGGCGCTGCACGGCGCGCGTCCCGGTGAGGGCGAGCGTGACGAGGCACAGCAGCGAGCACGTGAGGTACGACGTGGCGTCGCCCGAGGCGCCCGCGAGCGCGCCGGCCACGGGCGAGCCGATCACCTGGCCGAGCGCCCAGGCGCCGTTCATGACGCCGAACGCGAGGCCCTGGCTCATCTCGGATCGATCGGCGCGGTCGGAGACCAGCGCCATGCCCGGGGTGAAGAGCGCTCCGTAGGCGATCGATGCGAGCACCACGAAGACGACCGCGATCGCCGTCTTCGCCGTGACGGCGAGGGCGATCCCGCTCACGAGCGAGGCGAGAAGGAAGACCCGGATCAGCAGCAGCGTGCCGCGGGAGTCCGACAGGCGCCCGATGTACGGGTTGAGCACGGCCTCGAGCACGCCTGCGACGAGGAAGACCGCGCCGATCGCGAACGCGCCGTAGCCTCGGGCGGACAGCGCCAGCGGTGCGAGCAGCGCGAGCACGCCGAAGAACGTCGCGGGCAGCGTGTTCAGCCACAGGCCGAGGACGAACGCCGGGTCGCGAATCGCCCGTCGCGTTGCTCCGGTCGAGGGCCTCTCGGGTGCGGGCGTCGCACTGAGGACCGCGGCCGCCGTGAGCGCGACCGCGATGACGGCGACGACGAAGAACGTGGGGCGGATTCCCGCGAGCTCGGCGGTCGCACCGAACGTCGGCCCGAGGATCGCGCCGAGCACGGCGAAGCCGAACACCGTCCCGAGCAGCTGGCCCCGGCGTTCGCGCGGAGCCGAGACGGTGACCCACGCGAGCGCGCCCGCCCACGTGGTCGTGCTCGAGATCCCCTGGGTGAACCGGCTGAGGCCGAGCGCGACCGGACTGCCGGCGAGGCCGAACGCCACCGACGACCCGGCCAGCAGGAGGAGGCCGACGACGACGGCGCTCTTCGGGCCGAGGCGGGCCGCGAGAATGCCGCTCGGAATCGCTCCCAGCAGCACCCCGCCGCCGAACGCGCCGACGATGAGGCCCGCCCGGAACTTGGACAGGTGGTAATCGTCGACGTAGCCGGGAACGAGCGGGGTGATGACGCCGTAGAGGACGGCGTCGACGAAGATCGTGACGGTGACGAAGACGAGGACGCGGCGCACGGACTCCGAGCATACGCGGGGCGCCGTCCGCGAACCGGGCAAGAAAAATGCACCGAACCGGATTCGCCTCCGTCCGGCTCCCCGACTGACCGCCGCCGAAGCGACTGCCGATCGGAAGGCCATCAACCTCGGGCGCTTCCTGCTCGGTGCAGGAGCGAATCTATGGTCGAGCCCGCAGGCGGTCAAGAGGGCGAACACCGGAAGGTCGCAATTTGCGCGGATTGCCAGACGTGGCGACACGGGCCGTCGCCGCCCCATCCCCCGCCTGCTCTCCCAGGGAGCTGGTCCACAAAGAAGCGCACCGAGCCGGCCTCGCCTTCGTCCGGCTCTCCGACTGACCACTCCCTTGCGGGTGAAGCCGATCGGTGGGCCTTCAACCTCCGGCGCAACCAACTCGGTGCAATCGCGACTCTAGGGCGTCCTCACGGGCGGGTCAAGGGCGCCGCAACGGACTTGTCCGCAAATTGCGCTCTTTTCTTTCTGAACAGGAGAACTTTGCGCTCTGCCGCGCATGTTCTAGCTCTGAGGGACCAGCAATTCGCCGAGCCGGGAACGCTTTCGTCCACCACCCCGGCTGACCGTCCGCTTCCGCGTAGTGCCGCCCGGTGAGGCTTCGTCCTACTCGCGCCCCGTGCTCGGCGCAGGGGGAATCTACGTGCGGTGGCGGTCACGGATCAAGGGGGTGGGCAACGAATCGCACGCAAATTGCGGATGTCTGGAGAGGACGGAGCCCCGAGCAAAGTCAGAGGGCGCCCTTGGTGGGGCGCCCTCTGACTTTCGACTGCGAGGCGAGCGACTAGATCGGGGACTCCGCAGGGAGGTCGAACTCCTTCTCCTGCCGCTCCTCGAGCTCTTCGAGCTCCGTCTCGGATCCCATGCGAACAGGGCCCTTGAACCACCTCCGCGCGGAGAGGACCCACCAGCCTCCGAACAGGAGGAAGACACCGAGGATCGTCAGCGGCGCGTAGTTGACCGCGTTCCACGTGAAGCCCTTCTGCCACGGCATCCCGGCGGGGGCGGTCGGCAGCATGAAGATCACGAAGATGAACGCGACCCAGAGCATCGCGAGTGGGTTGATCCACCGGTAGTGCTTGCCCAGGCTCCACGCGCCTTTCTCGAAGCTCTCCCCGGCGCGGTAGCGCAGGATCACCGGCAGGATGAACGCGACGTACAAGCCGGTCGTGCCGACCGATGTGCCGACGTAGTAGCCGGCGAGGTTGTTCCACCAGGTCGGGATGAGGAGGAGGAAGCCGAGCAGGCCGACGCCCACTGCCGAGGCTACAGGGACACGGTGGCGGGAAACCATCCGCGCCAGCTGCCAGGCAGGCACCGCCCGGTCGCGGGAAAACGCGAACGACATTCGAGAGCCGGACGTGATGCACGCAATCAGGCAGTAGAACTGTGCGCAGACGACGATGAAGAGAAGAACCTCGGCCCAGTGCGTCCCCATCGACGTCTGCCAGATGTAGGTCGTGATGTAGGTGAACTGCGACTGGACGCCGGTCTTGCTCGGGATCGCGAACGTGATCGCGACGAGCAGGATGAAGCCGCCGATCACGGACAGGACCACGGACCAGATCATCCCGACCGCAGCCGAGCGCGACGCTTTGTGCGTCTCCTCGGACAAGTGCGCCGAGGCGTCGTAGCCGGTCAGGGTGTACTGGGCCATCCCGATCGAACCGATCAGGAACACGGCGAAGAACGGCCAGTGACCCCAGCTGTGCCCGCCGTAGCCGGAGTTGTTGATCGTCTGTCCGAAGACATAGCCGACCGACTGGTGATGGCTCGGGACGATGAAGCAGGCGAAGATGATGATCAGGGCGCCGATTACGTGCCAGTAGGCGGAGATCCCGTTGATCAGCGACGTGATCCGGACATCGAACACGTTGACGAGCGTCGCCGCGATCATGAAGGCGGCGAAGAGGTAGAAGATGTGGTGGATGTCGTTCGGGTACGACCAGAGCAGGTTGAAGAGCGCAGTCGCGTAGATCGCCAGGCCGTAGCCGACCGCCCCGATGATCCCGATCAGCCCGATCAGGTTGAACCAGCCGGTGAACCATCCCCACCCCGGGTTGCCGAGCTTCGACGACCAGTAGTAGAGGCCTCCCGCAGTCGGATAGGTCGATGCGATCTCGGCCATCGAGAGGGCGACGAACGTCGTACCGATGCCGACAGCGACCCAACCCCAGGTGACCGCGACCGGGCCGCCCCACTGGAACGCGAGGTAGTACGAGGTCAGGCAGCCTGCGAGGATCGAGATGATCGTGAAGCTGATCGCGAAGTTCCGAAACGCATTCATCGCGCGGAACAGCTCCTGCGCGTAGCCGAGCCTGTGGAGAAGCCGTTCGTCCTCCGAGAGCTCATGGTGATGTGGTACCGCTGATTCGCTGCTCACACCCTCCTCCTCGTCATCGACAGTCCTGCGTTCTGTTGCGTGCTCGCTATTCCCCCACGTGCAGGGCATTCCTGTCAAGGAGCCGACAGCACAGAGAACGGAATAGGATCGGCTGATGCTGACCTTCGAAGCCTTGAAGCGTGCTGTCGAGCTCGGCGAGATCGACACGGTCGTCGTCGCGTTCACCGACATGCAAGGCAGGCTGATGGGCAAGCGGTTGCACGGCGAGTTCTTCGTCGAGGAGATGGATGCCGGCCATTCGGTCGAGGGCTGCAACTACCTGCTCGCGCTCGAGATGGAGATGGACCCGGTGCCCGGCTACGCGATCGCGAGCTGGGAGCAGGGCTACGGCGACTTCGACATGGTTCCGGACCTTTCGACGCTACGGCGGATCCCGTGGCTGGAGGCGACCGCGCTCGTCCTCTGTGACGTGCTCTGGCACGACGGAACGCCGGTGCAACCGTCCCCGCGGCAGGTGCTCCGCGCGCAGATGGAGCGGGCCGCCGCCCTCGGCTTCACGCCGATGATGGGCTCCGAGCTCGAGTTCTACCTCCTGCGCGAGACCTACGAGGAGGCGCACGAGCGGCGGTACGAGGACCTCACGCCCTCCGTCCCGTACATCCTCGACTACCACATCCTTGCGACCACGTACAACGAACCGCTGATCCGGCAGATGCGCAATGGGATGCAGGCGGCCGGGATCAAGGTCGAGACGTCCAAGGGCGAGGCGTGGCCCGGTCAGCAGGAGATCAACTTCCGCTTCGCCGACGCGTTGACGATGGCCGACAACCACGTCATCTACAAGAACGGCGCCAAGGAGATCGCGCACCTGAACGGCTGCTCGATCACGTTCATGGCGAAGCCGTTCGAGCACTGGATCGGCAACTCGTGCCACATCCACTCGTCTCTGTGGCAGGAGGGCAAGCCTGCATTCGCGCGGAACGATGCGCTCTTCGGTCGCTGGCTCGCCGGCCAGATCGCGTGCTTCGAGGAGCTCGCGATCTTCCTCGCGCCGACGATCAACTCGTACAAGCGCTTCGCCGTGGGGAGCTGGGCGCCGACGACGCTCGCCTGGGGCAACGACAACCGGACCTGCGGGTTCCGCGTCGTCGGGCACGGGGCGTCGAGGCGCGCCGAAACGCGGATCCCCGGAGGCGACGCGAACCCGTATCTCGCGTTCGCCGCCGTGATCGCGGCGGGGCTGCACGGGATCGAGCAGAAGCTGCGCCTGCCGAAGCCGCTCGAGGGCAACGCCTACGAGTCGGACGCGCGCCGCTTTCCCTCGTCGATGCGGGAGGCGATCGCGGCGCTCGAGTCGGGCACGATGGCGCTCGCGGCGTTCGGCGACCAGGTTGTCGACCACTACCTCAACTACGCGCGCACCGAGCAAGGCCTGTACGACAAGTTCGTGACCGACTGGGAGCGCGCGCGCTACTTCGAGCGCGGCTGACGCGCACGCTGTCGGCATAGTTCGAGCCATGGGAGACAGGCCGATCATCGGGATCACGTCGTATGCGCAACCCGCGAAGTGGGGCGCGTGGGACCTGCCGGCGGCGCTCGTCCCGCTGATGTACGTCGACGCGGTCGAGCGGGCCGGCGGGCGCGCGCTCCTCGTCCCGCCGAGCGACGAGGCCGTCGACGAGACGCTCGACGTCCTCGACGGGATCATCTTCTCCGGCGGGATCGACGTCGACCCGGCCGTCTACGGCGCGGATCGCCATCCGCGGACCGACCCGGCGCAGGAGCACCGCGACCGCGGCGAGCTGGCGCTTCTCGGCGCCGCGCTGGCGCGGGATCTGCCGACGCTCGCGATCTGCCGCGGCTTCCAGCTCCTGAACGTCCTTCGCGGCGGCGACCTCGTGCAGCACCTGCCGGACGAGGTGGGCGACGAGCGGCACCGCGAGGTGCCCGGCGTCTTCTCGGAACACCCCGTCGAGGTGAAGGGCGGCACCCGCCTCGCTACCGTCCTGGGAGAGAAGCCGCCGCCCGTGAAGTCGAGCCACCATCAGGGCGTCGCCTCGGTCGGCGCCGGGCTCGTCCAGTCGGCGTGGGCTGCCGACGGGACGCTGGAGGGGCTCGAGGATCCGTCGAAGCGGTTCGCGGTCGGCGTCCTCTGGCACCCGGAGGCCGGGGACGATCAGCGGCTCTTCGACGCCCTCGTCGACGAGGCGCGCGAGTACCGCGCCGGCCGCACCGCCTAGCCTCCGTCGCAACCCTGGTGAACGCCGTCGTTCGTGACGGCTCTGTGCCGGCTGCGTGCCGATTCCCGAAAGGACACTTACCGTCGTGCGCGCTCCCGGATAGAGAGGGGAGACCCATTCCCTCCTCCCTCGATTGGAGCTGCCCATGCACATCCTCTCGCCGCGCGTCCTGATCTCCACTCTCGTCACGGCTCTCGTCGCCGGCGCCCTGCTCACGGCGCCTGCGGCCCGGAGCGCCTCGGCCGACGTCGTCGTCAGCCAGCTCTACGCGGGCGGCGGCAACAGCGGCGCC
>Ga0187780_10003233_pt1 | contig 12330 bp, 10 predicted proteins | sample 1015_Q2_SP10_20__FD_132429 | JGI IMG/M metagenome (GOLD analysis project Ga0187780, IMG submission 132429) | Tropical peat soil microbial communities from peatlands in Department of Meta, Colombia - 1015_Q2_SP10_20_MG | ecosystem: Environmental > Terrestrial > Soil > Wetlands > Peat | place...
GCCAGGCTGCGCGCCGCGCTGCGGCGCGACGAGGGCGAGGTCGACCAGGACCAGCCACGGCAGGCCACGATCGGCCGGTGGCTGGTCGACCTCGCCGCGCATCGGGTGACCCACGTGGCCGGCCGTGCGGCTGGAGCTGCGGTGGGTGATGCGGCCGGCGGTGCCGGCGGCGGGGAGGAGGGCACGGGCGGGCCGGACATGGCGCTCCGCCTGACGCCCACCGAGTGGCGGATCCTGGAATTCCTGGTGCGTCGTCCCGGCCAGCTCGTCTCATCGGCGGAGCTGCTGACCGGCGTCTGGGGCCCGGGATTCCAGCAGCGTACCAACTATCTCCGCTTTCACATGGCGCGCTTGCGCCGCAAGCTGGAGGACAATCCGGCCCGTCCTCGTCACCTGCTGACCGAACCCGGGATGGGCTACCGCTACCAGCCGTGAGCCACCGCTCCTGACCCGGCACCGCCGCCGACAGCTATGTAACGGATGTGACAATGCGCCCGCTGTTGGGCGCATGTTGTCACGTACCCTAAATCGATACGCCGGGGATGGACACTTCCATGCGCAGACGAGTCGCGGCGCGGGGGGGGAGTACCGCACAATGTGGTACGCCGGATAAACGCAGTAAATGATCATGAACTGCGCAAAAGGTCAACCAGGCCGCCGGCTGCGATCTTGTGGCTGCTACAGGAGCTGGCATGAAGGCTTTGGCCGCGGATGACCCGCGGTCGCTCGGTGAGTACCGGCTGCGCGGGCGGCTGGGCGAGGGCGGCATGGGGCGCGTCTACCTCGGGCTGTCGCCCGCAGGGCGGGCCGTGGCCATTAAGGTGGTGCGCCCCGAGCTGACCAGCGATACCGAGTTCTTGCGCCGCTTCCAGCAGGAAGTCGCCTCGGCGAGGGCGGTCAGCGGGATCTACACCGCACCCGTCGTCGCTACCGGTCTCAGCGATCGCCCGCCGTGGCTGGCCACCGCGTACGTGCCGGGTCCCTCACTGGCCCAGGTGGTCCGCGAGCACGGGCCGCTGCCCGAGTCGGCGCTGAAGCCCCTACTCGCCGGACTGGTCGAGGCGCTGCAGGCCATCCACGGCTGCGGAGTGGTGCACCGTGATCTCAAGCCAGCCAACGTGCTGCTCGCCGCCGACGGGCCGCGGGTGATCGACTTCGGCATCTCCCGGGCCGACGAAAGCGCGATGACGGCGGCCGGAGCAGTGTTCGGCACACCCAGCTACATGTCGCCTGAACAAGCCGAGGGCAGGCCTGGCGGGCAGGCTAGCGACGTGTTCTCCCTCGGGTGCGTGATCACATACGCGGCCACCGGCGCACCGCCCTTCGGCGAGGGCACCGCGGCCAGCGTCCTGTACCGGGTGGTGCATACCGAGGCTGCGCTGGACGGGCTCGCGCCGTGGCTGCGGGAACTGGTCGCGAAGTGCCTGGCCAAGGACCCGGCGGCGCGCCCCGAGCCGCGGACGCTGGCGGCCGCGATCGCAAGCGACGGGCGGGAGACGGGGCCGCTGCGCGTCTCGTTCTGGCCGAAGTCGGTCGCTAACCTCATCAGTGCGTATCAGCTTCGACTCGAACCGCCGACGGCTGCGGAAGCGCCGCCGCCGGACGAGGATGCGTCCACGACTTACGGCGTACCCTATTCCGCCGGGAGCCCGCGGAGCTACCCGAGCACGCAGGGGTCTCCCGGTTCGCAGGACTCTCCTGGTAGTTCGCGGGGCCTTCCCGGTTCGCCGGGCTATCGGGAACAGCAGGAGGTTCCCGGCTCGCGAGGCAGCCGTAACGGATACGCCGATGTTCAGCAGCCGCACTCGCCAGCGGCCGGGCCAGATCGCCCGGACGTCCGGGCGGGAGGCGCCGGGCACCCCCAGCCGGGTCACGCGGCGGCGCAGGCTCCCCGGCGGAAGCGCCCGGTGCCGGTCAGCGTGCGCGATGCGGCCAGGCTGATGTACGCGGGTGCCGCCTACGCGGTGATATACGCGATCTGCGCCGTGCTGATTTCCGATGCCGCCGGCAATCCTTTCGCTTCGCTCACCCCGCGGAGCGAGGTAGTGGTCGCGGCTATCAGCTGCGTCATCCAGGTCACGATATGGCTCTGGCTGGCCTGGGCCTGCAGGAGGGGGAAGATCTGGGCACGGATCTTCAGCACGGTATTTCTCGGCCTCTACTCCGCCGTCGCCCTCGTCGTCTTCACCAAGTACCCTCACTACGCGGCTGGGATCATCGGGACAGTGCTGATCGTCGTCATCTGGCTGATCGCCGGTGGATCGGTTCTGCTGCTCTGGCAGCGCCAGTCCAGCGCGTTCTTCAAGACCGCAGCCCACGGGAGCGAAGGTGAAGGCACTAGCGGCGGATGATCCGCGGGTGATCGGCGAGTACCGGCTGCGGGCCCAGCTCGGCTCCGGCGGCATGGGCCGGGTCTACCTCGGGATGTCGCCCGCGGGCCGGGCGGTCGCCGTCAAGGTGCTGCACCCCGATCTGGCCAGCGACACCGAGTTCCTGCGCCGGTTCGGCCAGGAGGTCGCCGCGGCCCGGGCGGTCAGCGGCATCTATACCGCGCCGGTCGTGGCCAGCGGGCTGGACGAGCGCCCGCCGTGGCTGGCCACCGCGTTCGTGCCCGGGCCGTCCCTGGACCAGGTGGTCTCCGAGCACGGGCCGCTGCCCGAGGCCGCCCTGTGGCCACTGCTGGCCGGCCTGGTCGAGGCGCTGCAGGCGATCCACGCGTGCGGGGTGGTGCACCGCGACCTCAAGCCGGCCAACGTGCTGCTCGCGGCCGACGGGCCGCGGGTGATCGACTTCGGGATCTCCCGGGCCGCCGACGGGACCGCGCTGACCGCGGCCGGCACGGTGTTCGGCACGCCCGGCTACATGTCACCCGAGCAAGCCGAGGGCCAGCCGGCCGGACCCGCGAGCGACATATTCGCGCTGGGGTGCGTGATCGGGTACGCGGCCACGGGAGCCGGGCCGTTCGGCACCGGCACCGCGGCCGCGGTGCTCTACCGCCTCGTGCACGGCGAGGCCGTGCTGGAGGCCGTGCCGCCCCGGCTGCGGGAGATCGTCTCCGGGTGCCTGGCCAAGGACCCGGCCGCCCGGCCCACGCCGGCCGGGCTCGCCGCCGCGCTCGCCGCCGGGGACCGCGGCACCGGGCCATCCGCGGTGGCGTTCTGGCCCAGGCCGGTGGCCAACGTGATCGGCGCCTATCAGGCCCGACTTGAGCAGGAGACCAGGTCGCCCGGCCGCCCCGCCCAGGAGGCGTCCTGGCCCACCGTCACGCACGCGCCGACCGCCCCGGCGACCCCGGGAAACGGTTCCGCTTCCCCGGGTCCGGCCCCGCTCCCGGGCCCGGGGGCAGGCTGGCCGGCGCAGCCGCCCCTGCAGGGCTCCGGCACACGCGGCTATGCCGGCGCGCCCCGTGGGTACGACGGCGTGCAGCCGCCGCGCGGTTACCTTCCGGGCGCCGGCCAGGCCGGCTACCCGCAGCCGCGCCAGGTCGGCCGGGCGTCGCTGGGCCCGCTGCCGGACAGCGTGCGCAACGCGGTCAGGCTGATGTACGCCGGGGCGGCGTTCACAGCGGTATACGCGCTCGGCATCATCGTGGTGGCCAGCGCCATGGTCAAGAACGATGCCGCCGCCGGTTCGCGCCACACCGGCCTGGCGGGCGTGGCAGTGCTGGCGGTCTTCCTGTCCCTGGTCGAGATCGGAATCTGGCTGGGCATCGCGCAGGCCTGCCGGAACGGCAAGAACTGGGCCAGGGTGACCGGCACGGTGCTGTTCGGCCTGCATACCATCGGCTTCCTGTCCGTGCTGGCCAACTCCCACCCCGGCATCGGCCTGGCCAAACTGCTCACCGCGATCGGCTGGCTGATCAGCTGCGGCGCGGTGGTGTTCCTCTGGCAGCGTCCGTCCAGCCTGTTCTTCAGCACCGCCGCGCCCGGCCGCTGAACAGGCCGGGTGCCGTCCCGGCCGCCCCGAAATCCGGAATTCCCCGCGTCGGCGCGGTGCTTCACAATGGGTATGCGCAGCCGTGAGCACCAGGCTGGCCAGGATGCGGAGAAGGGCGCGGACCGAAAATGGCGGGAAGCGACGACCGGGCAGGCGCCGGCGAACCAGACCAGGCGGCTGGTTCACTAGGTCGGCCGGGGCGCGGGCACCTGCGGATCTACCTCGGATCCGCGGCCGGCGTCGGTAAGACCTACGCCATGCTCGGCGAGGGACACCGCCGCGCCGAGCGGGGCGCCGACGTGGTGGTGGCGTTTGCCGAGCCGCACAATCGCCCGCACACCATCGCGCTGCTGGACGGCCTGGAGGCCGTCCCACGCGCCCGGCTCGAATACCGGGGCTCGACCTTCGAGGAGATGGACGTGGACGCCGTGCTCGCCCGTCACCCGCAGGTCGCGCTGGTAGACGAGCTCGCGCACACCAATGTCCCTGGTTCCCGCAACGAGAAGCGTTGGCAGGACATCGAGGAACTGCTCGACGCCGGCATCGAGGTGATCTCCGCCGTCAACATCCAGCACCTGGAATCCCTCAACGACGTGGTCGAGAAGATCACCGGCGTGCCGCAGCGGGAAACCGTGCCCGATGCCATCGTGCGTGCCGCCGACCAGGTCGAGCTGGTGGACATGACGCCCGAGGCGCTGCGCCGACGGATGGCCCACGGGAACATCTACCCGCCGGAGAAGATCGACGCCGCGCTCACCAACTACTTCCGCGGCGGGAACCTCGCCGCGCTGCGCGAACTCGCCCTGCTCTGGCTGGCGGACAAGGTTGACGAGGGACTCCAGCGCTATCGCGCCGAGCACAAGATCCAGGGCGCGTGGGAGGCCAGGGAGCGGGTAGTGGTCGCGCTCACCGGCGGCCCGGAGGGCAAGACGCTGATCAGGCGGGCGGCGCGGATCGCCGCCCGCTCGGCCGGCGGTGACCTGCTGGCCGTCCACGTCACCAAGTCCGACGGCCTGACCGGCGCCGACCCGGCCGCGCTGGCCAGCCAGCGGCGCCTGGTCGAGTCCGTAGGCGGGACCTACCACCAGGTGGTCGGAGACGACATTCCCGAGGCCCTGCTCGCCTTCGCCCGGGCAGAGAACGCGACCCAGCTCGTGCTCGGCGCCAGCCGACGGTCCTGGCTGAGCGCCCTGCTCACGGGACCGGGCATCGGATCCAGGACCATCCGGGGTTCCGGCGACATCGACGTGCACATCGTGACCCACGCACAGATGGGCAAGGGCCGGGACTTGCCGAGGCCCCGCGGCGCGATCACGCTGCGCCGTCAGGTAGCCGGGTACGTGCTGGCCGTGGCGCTTCCCCTGGTGCTGACCGTCGGGCTGACCAACCTGCACAGCAGCCTCAACCTCACCAGCGACGTACTGCTGTTCCTGGTCGCGGTGATCGTGGTCGCCCTGACCGGAGGGTTCGTCCCCGCCGTGCTGGCCGCGATCATTGCCTCGCTGCTGCTCAACTACTACTTCATCCCGCCCGTCCACCAGCTGACCATCGCCCAGGCCAACAACGCCTTGGCGCTGGTCGTGTTCGTCGGGGTCGGGCTGCTGGTCAGCTGGGTGGTCGATATTGCGGCCCGGCGCACCACGCAGGCCGCGCGGGCCAACGCGGAATCGCAACTGCTCGCCACCACCGCGGGCAGTGTGCTGCGCGGCCAGCAGGGGCTCAGCGCGCTGCTTGATCGGATCCGTGAGGCGTTCGGGATGGATTCGGTGACGCTGCTCGAGTGCGTGTCTCCCGATGGCGGCCAGCCCGCGGACGCCTCCGCTGAGCGGCTCCGCGGGATGCCGGGCAGCTGGCACGTGGTCGCCAGCCGCGGTACGCCCGCCGTCACCCGGCCGGACGAGGCCGACGTCGAAGTGCCGGTCGCCGACCGCCTCTCGCTCGCGCTGAAAGGCAGGCCGCTGCCGGCCGCGGACCGGCGCGTGCTCGGCGCGTTCGCGTCCTACGCCGCCGTGGCCCTCGACCAGCAGCGCCTGGCCGCGGAGGCCGAGGCGGCCAGGCCCATCGCGGCCGCCGACCGGATGCGGACCGCGTTGCTGGCCGCCGTCAGCCACGACCTGCGGACGCCGCTGGCCTCCGCCAAGGCCGCGGTAACCAGCCTGCGGTCGCCCGACGTGAACTGGGCCGCCGAAGACCACGACGAGCTCCTGGCTACGGCCGACGAATCGCTGGACCGGCTCACTCACCTGGTGGACAACCTGCTGGACATGAGCAGGCTGCAGGCCGGCGCGCTGTCCCTGTTCCCCCGGCCGGTCGGCCTGGATGAGATCGTGTCCCGCGCGCTGGACGGCCTGGACCCGGCCGCGCGGGGCATCACGGTCGACATACCAGAATCGCTGCCCGCGATCAACGTCGACCCGGCCATCCTGGAACGCGTCGTGGTGAACCTGACCGAGAACGCACTGCGCTACTCGCCGCCGGGCAAGCCGCCGCTGCTGACCGCCAGCGCGCTGGGCGACCGGGTCGAGCTGCGGGTGGTCGACCGCGGGCCCGGGATACCCGAGAAGGACAGGGACCGGATGTTCGTGCCGTTCCAGCGGCTGGGTGACACGGACAACACCACCGGGGTCGGGCTCGGCCTGGCGCTGTCGCGCGGCCTGACCGAAGCCATGGGCGGGACGCTCACCGCCGAGGACACCCCGGGCGGCGGGCTGACCATGACGATGTCGGTCCCTGCCGCGCCGCAGCAGGCCTACGGGCTCGAGCCGGGCCGCAGGGAACGCGAGGCAGCGAGCGAACTGGAGGGCCGCGGCGCCGCCCGGACGGCAGAGCGAGCGGGAGATACCACGGGAGAGACCGGGCCGTGACCAGAGTACTGGTCGTCGACGACGAGCCGCAGATCCTCCGGGCGCTGCGCATCAACCTGCGGGTGCGGGAGTACGAGGTGCACGTCGCGGCCACCGGGGCCGAGGCGCTCAAGATGGCCAGCCGGTACCCGCCGGACCTGGTGATCCTCGACCTGAGCCTGCCCGACCTGGACGGGGTGGAAGTCATCGAGGGCCTGCGGGGCTGGACGAAGGCCCCCATCATCGTGCTCTCCGGGCGAGCCGACAGCACCGACAAGGTCGAGGCGCTCGACGCGGGAGCGGACGACTACATCACCAAGCCGTTCGGCGTGGAGGAACTTCTCGCCCGCATGCGGGCCGCCGTCAGGCGCACCGGAGCCGCCGAGGACCTGCCCAGGATCAAGCTCGGTGACCTGGTCGTCGACCTGGCCGCCAAGCGGGTCACCCGGCAGGCCGTCGTGTCAGCGGGAGGCGGTTCCGCGGACGCCGCAGGCTCGGCGCCCGCGGACGACATCAGGCTCACCCCGACCGAATGGCACCTGCTGGAGGTCCTGCTCCGCAACCCGGGCAAGCTGCTCAGTCGCAGCCAGCTGCTGACCGAGGTCTGGGGACCTGGGTACGCCGACGCCACCGGCAACCTCCGCCTGTACATGGCTCAGCTGCGCCGGAAGCTGGAACCCGACCCGGCACGTCCGCGCTGGCTGATCACCGAGCCTGGCATGGGCTATCGCTACCAGCCGAGCCCGGATGAGGACCCGGTGTCCCGGTGAGGCCGCTCGCGGCGTCCCGCGAGGTCACCGCTACCAGGGGAAGGGCTGGCCGTCACGGGTGAAGGTGCCGGTGGGGCCGCCGTTGGGAATCGTCACCGCCCAGATCACACTGGCCGCGGCCTGGGCCAGCGAACGACCTCCCGGGTCCGCCTCGCTCTCGGGCCAGCCCGGGCAGACCGCGTTGACCAGGATGCCGTCCCTGGCCAGTTCGCCGGCGAGCAGGCGGGTCAGCGCGTTGAGGCCGACCTTTGAGATGCCGTAGGCGGGCGAGCCTCCGGTCATCGCTGCCATCGAGCCGCCCTCGCTGCTCACGTTCACGATCCTCGGGCGTGAGCTGGAGCGCAGCATCGGCAGCAGGGCGTGGATCACCCGCCAGGGGCCGAAGAGGTTGACGTCGATGGCCTCCGCGACCGTGCCCAGGTCGGCGTTGCTCGCCGTCGCCCACCGGTCATACATGGTGGAGGCGTTGTTCACCAGCACGTCGGTGCGGCCGAACCGCCCCTTCACCCAGTGGGCCATCGCGGCCACGCTGACCGAGTTGTCCACCTCCAGCTGGCAGGCGGCGATCCGGTTACCTTCCGGGTCAAGCTCCTTGGCGGCCAGTTCGCCCTTGCGCAGGTCGCGGGAGCCGAGTACCACCCCGAAGCCGAGCAGGGCCAGCTGGCGACAGACCTCGCGGCCCACACCGCGGTTGCCGCCAGTCACCACAGCCACCGGCAGGTCAAAGGACACGGGCATCCTCAGTGCCGGCCATGACCGCCTTGACTTTCATGGGTGTATCTTGCCATCAGCCGGGCACAGCCCTTGGCCAAATCATCATCTAGTGATCACGCGGCGGCGACGGATCGGCGGCCGTCGGCGCAGGGGCTCGCTCCGGCGCAGGGGCTGGCTCCGGCGTAGGGGCTGGCTCCGGGGTGGGGGCTGGCTCCGGCGCAGGGGCTGGCTCCGGCGCAGGGGCTGGCTCCGGGGTGGGGGCTGGCTGCGGGCCGGAGGCGGCGTCTGAGGCGGGAGTCGAGCGGGCGTCGCGGGGCATGAACTGCTCCAGCCGGTAACGGAGGCGGCACAGCACCACGTTTGCCGCGGCGGCGACCAGGCTGGCCTGGGTACCCAGGTGCGCCTTCGACACCGCGTACGCGCCGCCGCCGCTGGGAAAGGCCTCGATCACCTGGCGGTAGGACACGACGAGTGCGGCGAGCAGCAGGACGATTGCGCCGGTGATCGGCAACGAGTAGTGCAGCGCGATAGCGCCGCCCGCGACCAGGACGACGAGGATGGCTTCGGGCCCGTAGGCCACCGAGGACAGCGCGTCGAGGGACAGCGCGGCCAGCCCCTCGACGGCGGTCAGCCGATGTTGCTCTTCATGATCCGCGGCGGCGGAGTTCGTCATAGCGACAGCATGTCACCGGTGCATGACCGTCGACAGCACACGGACGCGTACGAGTGCTCACTGCCAGGTAACGACCAGGCCATCCTTCTCGCCGAAGCGCTCCAGATGCCGGCCGGTGACATCCTTCACCCGGTCGAGCGTTTGCTCGTCCTCCGCGGCGGCCAGCATGACCAGGGCACCGGGCTCGACCGTGAGCGTGGTGGTACCGCCGAATCCCCACTTGAGCACCGTGCCGGCCGGGGATTCCGCGATTTCGATGCTGTTCCCGAAGTGGCTGGCGAGTTGCTTACGGTAGCGTTCACCGCGTTCCGTGACGACCCGCGCGGTGGAGGTGACGGCCATCCGGCTAGGCCAGGACGGCGATCAGGATGATGATCGCGAGGATCACCACGCCCGCGGCGACGAGGACGCCAGGCGACACGGGAAGCCGGCGCGACGGTATGGCGTCCTCTTCGCCTCGTTCGACAAAGGCCCGGAAGCGCGCGGTATTCGCACTCGGCTCTTCCTCAAACTCCGACATGCGGACGACTTTAGCTGCTCAGCCAGCCTCCGGAGATCGGAACGAGCAGGATCGGGGTCAGCGCAGCGGGGCCAGCGTGTCGGCCCGGTCGACCAGCCGCGAAAGCACGATCACGCTTCGCGTCCGGACCACGAACGGCTCGGCGCGGATCCGCTCCATCACGCCCTCGAAGTGCCGGACGTCAGCGGCCCTGATGTGAAGCAGGGCATCGGCCTCGCCGGTGACGGTGCACGCGTCCACCACCTCGGGGTAGCGCCGCACCGCCGCCGCGATCTCCTCGGGCGAGGTACGCCCGCCGCAGAACAGCTCGACGTAGGCCTCGGTGGTCCAGCCCATGGCCGCGGGATCGACCCGGGCCGAGAAGCCGGTGATGGCGCCCGCGACCCGCAGCCGGTCCACCCGTCGCTTCACCGCGGGAGCGGACAGGCCGACCTCGTCGCCGATCACCGCGTAGCTGGCCCTGCCGTTCTTGAGCAGCGCGGCGACGATCCGCGCGTCGAGGTCATCCACGGGGCCCGTCCACAGGCGCACACCTTACCCCTACCAGGGCATAGAACGAGGCTCGGCCAGGGCATAGAACGAGGCTCGACGTCCCGCTTTCGCCGAGCCTCAATAGATGAGACGCGAAGCCCGCCGTACCGGTTGACGCGATCGAGACGCAATTCATGCCCGCCGGAAGCCGATCCGGCCGTGGCGCGCTGAGGCCCGGGATCCAGGGCTGACCGCTAGGGCCTGCGCGTGGCAGAGCAGGCGCTGCGAGTGCACCTGTATTGTGCGACGCAGCGGCCGGTTCGCGGGCAGGAGGCGACGAGATGCAGGGCAGGCATGAGGGTCCGGTGGACATCGAGCGCGGGATGTACGGCCCGGACGTCACGTTCCTCGGGGTGCCGCGGACCGAGCTCGGCGCGGCCGGGCTGGATGTGGTGTTCATCGGCGCGCCCTATGACGCCGGCACGTCGCACCGTCCTGGAGCCAGGTTCGGTCCGCAGGCCATCCGGACGACCGACTACCTGCCGCACGACGCATCCCGGCCGCATCTCGCGCTCGGTGTGGACCCGCTGATCGAACTGCGCTGTGCCGACGTCGGGGACGTGCTGATGCCGGGAGTCGACACGGAGGCATCGCTACGCCAGCTGGAGGCTGCCGTATACACCGTGGCCTCAGCCGGGGCGATTCCGGTGATCCTGGGCGGCGACCACACGATCACGCTGCCGGACGCCACCGGCGTGGCCCGGCACGTCGGCTGGGGGCGGGTGTCGCTGATCCACTTCGACGCGCATGCCGATACCGGCGACACCCAGTTCGGGTCGCTGATCGGGCACGGCACGCCGATGCGGCGGCTGATCGAGTCCGGCGCGGTGCGCGGAGACCGGTTCCTGCAGATCGGGCTGCGCGGCTACTGGCCGGAGCCGCCCACGCTGGCCTGGATGGCCGAGCAGCGGATGCGCTCGTTCGAGATGAGCGAGATCGTGGCGCGCGGGATGGATGACTGCCTGACCGAGGCGTTCACGATCGCGGTCGATGAATGCGACGGTGTCTTCTTGTCGGTCGACGTCGACGTGGTCGACCCGGGCATGGCCCCGGGTACCGGGACGCCGGAGCCCGGCGGGCTCACCGGCCGCCAGCTGCTTGACGCGGTGCGGCGGATTGCCATGTCGGTGCCGCTGGTCGGCATCGACGTGGTGGAAGTCTCGCCGCCCTTCGACCATGCTGAGGTGACCGCGTTCCTGGGCAACCGCGTGGTGCTCGAGGCGCTGTCCGGCATCGCCTGGCGGCGGCGGCAGCTGGCCGGTTCACCGGTCCGGCGGCCGGACTCGCCGCTGCTCGAGGGGCGCTGAGGTTGCTTGGACGCTGACCTGGCCCGATGGGCCTTCCGCGGGCCGGAATAGCCTGGGCTTGGCACTCTGGGCGAACTGATCGGTAGCATCTATAGTCGGTGCATGCTGGACGTGACGAGGCTGCGCGTGCTGGTAGCGGTGGCGCGGTACGGCTCGGTCACGGCCGCGGCCCGGGCGCTGAACTACGCGCAGCCTTCGGTGAGCCATCATCTGGCGCGGCTGGAGGCGGAGACCGGGATCAAGCTGATCCAGCGGGCCGGGCGGGGGATCAGGCTCACCGACGCGGGCCGGCTGCTGGCCGAGCGCGGCGCCGAGGTGATCGGCAGGCTGGATGCCGCCGAGAACGAACTGGCCGCCTACACCGGGCTGCGGGCCGGGCGGCTGCGGCTCGCGGCGTTCCCGTCGGCGCTGGGCACGATCGTTCCGGCGGCGGCGGCGATCCTGCGGGGCCACCAGCCCAGCGTTGACCTGCGGCTGACCGAAGCGGAGCCTCCCGAGGCGCTGCGGATGCTCCGCGCCGGGTACGTCGACGTGGCGCTCGTCTTCCGGTACCTTCCGGACGCTCCGGGTCCGGACGCGGTGAGTGCGAAGAGCGCGGAGGGCGGGCTGGCTTCCGGGGCACCGGCTGGTCGCGAGCGCCTGGCTGATCGCGAGGCCCGGGACGCTCGGGCTGGCCGGGAGAGTCCGGCCGCGCCCCCGGGCGGGATGCGGAGCGGGGCAGCGGCGTTCGGCACGGCGGGCTTTGCCGAGGACGATGACGCCGGTATCGACATCACAGAAGGGCTGCGCGAACGGCTCATCCTGGACGAGCCTGTGCACCTGGTGACCTCCGCCCACGCAGGCGAGCAGCCCGTGGCCGACCTGTCCAGGTATGCACGCCAGCGCTGGATCGCCGGCTGTGACCGCTGCCGGGCCAACCTGCTCAAGCAGTGCGCGCTGGCCGGCTTCATCCCGAAGATCGCGTTCACCACCGATGACTACGTCGCCGTCCAGGCACTGGTCGCCGCGGACCTGGGTGTCTCGACGCTTCCCGCGC
>Ga0187780_10003234_pt1 | contig 12326 bp, 7 predicted proteins | sample 1015_Q2_SP10_20__FD_132429 | JGI IMG/M metagenome (GOLD analysis project Ga0187780, IMG submission 132429) | Tropical peat soil microbial communities from peatlands in Department of Meta, Colombia - 1015_Q2_SP10_20_MG | ecosystem: Environmental > Terrestrial > Soil > Wetlands > Peat | place...
GGCGACCGTTCCAGGATCGCGTGAGGGGCGTGAGGCCAGGCCCGGAATTCGTTGAGGATCACGCCTTCGCGGCGGAGGGCGACGGCGCCCACGACCCCTTCGCCAAGCCGGCGGCGTTCATCGTGCAGCCACTCTCCGTAGCCCCGCCAGGCCCGTGGGGCCAGCGCCTGGTCCGCCTCGTTCCAGAGCCAGACCGTACCGGCCGACCCGCGCAACAGGTCCGTGGCGCGGAGGTTGATGAGGTTGAGGACCGTGGCCAAGTCCAGCTCTCGGGTGATCTCCTCGCTGACGGCCCGGACGGCCTCCACCTGCCGCCGCCGCTCCTGCTCCCGCTGGAAGAGGCGCGCGTTCTCTATGGCGATGGCCGCCTGGTCCGCGATCCGGGTGGCGAAGGTGGTCTCTTCCTCGGTGCACGGGTGGGGGTCCTGCCAGTACAGGTTCAGGACTCCGTACGGCCCGTCGCCGCCCCGGATGGGCACGGAGAGGAGGCCCCGGATCCCCTCGGCGGCCATGCGCGCCCTGGTCTCGGCGGGGTAGGCGTAGCCCGGGTCGGCCAGCACGTCGGCGGTGCAGTGGGCTCGCCCGCTGCCCAGGGCGGCACCGGAGACTCCGGCGGGGGAGCTGAAAATCAGGCCGTCAAGATACCGGTGCGAGAGGCCTTGGGCCTTACGGAATCGCAAACTGCCCGTCGGCGTCTCCCGTTCCAGGACCGCCGCGGCGGAGGCTCCGGTGGTTGCCGCCGCTCGTCCCACCAGGAGCGAGAGGACTTCATCCAGGTCCAGGCTGGCCGAGATGGCCTGGCCCACCGCGGCCAGGGCCTCGGCCTGGGCCCGCTGCCGCTCGGCAGCGGCGGCTTCCTCGCGCTGGCGATCGAGGAGCCGGGCGTTCTCGATGGCGATGGCTGCCTGGGCGGCGAAGGTCCGCAGGAGGGACAGGGTTTCGTTAGAGAAGGACGCGCGATTTCGCTTGTTATCGGCAACCAGGAGGCCGATCGTCCCACCCCGCGAGATCAGGGGGAAGATGAGGAAGCTGTGGGCGCGCAGGGTCTGGATATCGCTATAGGGAGGCCCCAGGCGGAGGTCGGGCGGCAGGTCGCGGTCATCGGTCCAGAGGACCTCCCGGCCCTCGCGAAAGGCCTTGGCCAGGATGCCGCCGCCTGGGTCCAGGGGGAGCTTGATCTGCTCCACGGGTTCATCCAGTTCTCCGAAGGCGGCCCGGCACTCCAGCACCTCCTTGCCGCGGTCGCACAAGAAGATGGCGATCCGGTCGAGCCCCAGCACCCCGTGCACGCCTTGCAGGATGAGGTCCAGGCGCTCCCGGAGGGAGATGGCGGATTGCATGGCCACGCCCAGCCGGTACAGCTCCTGGAGTTGCTCCTTGTGCCTGGCGATTTCCGCGCGGGACCGGGCCAGATCCTCGAAGAGACGCGCATTGCGCAGGGCCACGGCCGCCTGGTGCGCGAAGAGGGTGAGGAGGGCGATATCCTCCTCGCTGAAGCGCGTGGGCTGGCTGTGCGCCAGGCTGATGGCCCCCACCACCTCGTCCCCGGTGACGAGGGGGAGGATGAGGAGGGCTCTGATCCCCTCGCGGCGCACGTGGTCCATCTTGATGTCGTGGTCGGTGTCGGCCTCCACATCGCGCACGACCACGGGCCGGCGCCACAAGATGGCCCTCCCGGCGGCCGATTCCCCCATGCGCAGACGAAAGCCCATGCCCTCGCTGCTGAGCCCGCGGGCCGCCACGATGGCGAGTTCTTGGGTGGCGGGGTCGTAGGCGAAGAGGGTCCCCTTGTCCGCCCCCAGGGTCTCCACCGCCTTATCGATGATGAGCTGGAGCGTTCCCTCCTGCATGATGGCGGCGTTGAGCGTGGCGCCGATCTCGAGCAATGCGGCCTGCTGCCGGGCCACGTCCACCTTGGCCCTGTAGAGCCGGGCGTGTTCGATGGCGATGGCCGCCTGAGCCGCGATCTGCGCGGCGACCGTAATCTCCCCGTCGCCAAAGGCGCGGGGGACCCGCCAGTAGAGGGTCAGGACCCCGTCGAAGCCCTGGCGGCCGCGGATAGGGGCCGCCAGGATGCCCCGCAGCCGCTCGGCCGCCATGCGGGATCGCATGTCTTCCGGGATGGAGAAGCGGGGGTCGGCAAGGATATCGGCCGTCCAGAGCGGGCGTCCGCCGACCAGGGCGGCGCCGGCGATCCCCGCCCCCGCGGGCAGGACGAAGCCCTCGCTGTAGCGGGGCGTCAGGCCGTGGGTTCGGCGGAATCTCAAGGCGCCGCCGCCGGCGTCCGCCTCCAGCACGCCCGCCGCGTCTGCGCCGGTGGCGGCGGCCGCGCGTTCCACCAGGAGCGTGAGGACCTCATCCAGGTCCAGGCTGGCCGTCAGGGTGCGTCCCGCCCCGGCGTGGAGCGGGTCGCTTTCCCCGTCGCTGGCCGGCCGGCCCAGCGCGGGGGCCACGAGTTGGCCGAGGGCGGCCGCCAGCGCCACGTCGGCGGCGTCGAAGGCGTGGGGTTGGCGGGTCGCGATGAGCAGGGAGCCCAGCAGGTCCTCGTGGGCCAGGAGGGGAACGCACAGCACGGACGACAGCCCTCGCAACCAGGCCTCGGCGGGGAGGTATCTCTCCACCTCCTGGGGCCGGGAGAGGCATAGCGGCGCCCTGGTTCGGGCCACGGCGGCGTGGACTCCCTCCCCATCCAGGCGGATGCATCGTGGGGGGAGGGTGGCATCGCCCCATGGGCCGGACGAGCCGATCAGAGTCATCTCGCCCGGCGCATCGCGAAACATCCAGATGGCGCCGAACTGAGCCCCGAAGAACTCCAGAGCTGCGCGGAGGGCGACCTCTACCGTTCCTCGGGACCACGGTTTCTCAGCGATGCGGGCGATTTCCGCGGTGAGCGCCGCGAGGGCGTGGCGGGCGGAGGGGGGGCGAGCAGGGACGGATTCCAGGAGTGACCCGTCTGGCCGGGGTGGCAGGGGGAGTGACGCAGGAGTGGCCATCGCTCTCTCTGGGCCCTCGCGGGGCCGAATCTCGGAATGCCCGGTGTATGAACATCTCACGCGAAACATCAAAATTCGTACCAGCGCAGCCGGCGGTATTACTTGCGCCAAGACGAATGCCGCAAAGGCATACTACATGTTCCTCTATGTGGCACAAGGAGCTAAGCCTGGGATTTCGATGGGGATTCGTGGCCTGGCCGGTGAGCGATACGACCAGCTTGCTGTGCGTGTAACAAAAGAATCTTGGCGGGTTTACGGGCATCCCTGGCCCTCCGTGTTCTAGATAGCGGCAGGCCATGGCGAGGTGCGGGTCTGGTGAGGACCCATCGGGTACAGGTGACAATGCCCGCGGTCCGGATCCAGGCGACGGCGCCCGGGGGTGCACGCCTCCAGTCCCGGCTGGCGGTGGGTACCCACACCCGCGGCCCACCTCCCGGAGCGGTTCAGGTCTGCGTTGGAGGGTGCGGGGGTGCCGGGACAGGCGTGTCGCGGGCCTCGCAAGGGGACTGGGAGGGCAGAGGCTGGGGCGCTGAACGAAGCGGTGTGGTGCAAAACGATCGGGTTCGATCCGCGGGGGCCACGGCCTGCGGGAAGAGTCAGCCGCGGGCGTTCTGTTCGGCTTGGGCCACGATGTCCAGCCCGATGGCCTCGCCCCAAGCCTTGAGGAGCCGGGCGGTGATGGGCCCGGGCACCGCGCTCCCGATCCGGTACCCGTTCAGGTGGGACACCGGCATCAGGAAGTAGCTGGTGGAGGTGAGGAAGGCCTCGTCGCTGGCGTAGACATCGTAGGGGGCGAAGAGCCGCTGGACCACCGGGATGCCCATGCCGCCGGCCAGGTCCAAGAGCGTTTGGCCCGTCACGCCGGCCAGGACCTCCAGGGTGGGGGGGGTGACGAGGGCCCCGCGTTCCACGCAGAAAAAGTTTGCGGAGATGCTCTCGGTCACGTACCCGTCCAGGTCCAGCAGCAGGGCGGCATCCGCGCCGGCCTGGCGCGCTTCCAGCTCGGCCATGATGTGCCCCATCTTGCTGGTGCTCTTCACCCGGGGGTCCAGATACTGGGAGGGGCGCTGCCGGATGGCCGGCGTGACCAGGCGCAGCCCTTCCCGGTACCCTTTGGCCAGACGCGGGAAACCCATCTCGGTGCAGTGCACCAACACCGTGGCGCGCGGCGTGGTGAAGTCCCCCGAGCTGGTGTAGGCCTGGGGCCCGCGGGTCACGTGCTGGACGATACGGAAGTCCTCGTGGGGACCCCACTGGGGCCGGTTGCGCTCGACCACCTCGCGGGAGATGGCCTCCATCTTGTCGACATCCATGCCGGGGTCGATGCGAACGTGGCGGAGGGAACGGTAGAGACGATCCACGTGTTCGCGCAGCTTGTAGGGGACGTGGCGCACCGTGCGGGCCACGTCGTACACGCCGTCGCCCCAGAAGAAGCCGCGGTCGAACACGGAGATCCTGGCCTCGCCGGCCGGCACAAACTCCCCGTTCAGATACACGATGCGTTCGGCCATGCTCGCTCCCATTCACACAGCAATGAGCAACGAGCAATGAGCGATGAGGCGTGAACGGCCGACTACGCCCCGACTCATTGCTCGCCCCTCATTGCTCATTGCTTTCAGTTGAAGCCGGCGCGCCACAGATCGCGGAGCTTCTCCACGTCGGCCTGGGGAAGGCGCACATCGCTGGCCGAGGCGTTGTCCCGCATCTGCTCCGCGTTGCGCGCGCCGGGGATCACGATGCTGACGGCCGGGTGGGCCAGGCAGAAGGCGATGGCCGCCTGGGCCAGGGACTTCACGGGGGGCTTCACGATGAAGCGCACCCGCGCCACCTTGGCCAGCTCCTTGTCCAGGCCCTCCCCGGCGAAGAGGCGGGCCCGCACATCGCCGCCCGTGAACCGCTCCCGGTCTTTCGGCGTGATCTTCCCGCCCAGCAGGCCGCGGCGCAGCGGCACGCGCGCGATGACCCCCACGTTCGCCTCCTGGGCCAGGGGGAACACCTGCTGGGCCGGGTCCTGCACCAGGATGTTGTACTCGATCTGGATCACATCGTACCGGCCGCCCTTCACGGCCGCGATGCCTTCCTCCATGGTGTTGACGGAGGCCCCCAGGAAGCGCACCTTGCCCTCTCGTTTCCGCCGCTGGAGCAGGGCGTACAGGTCGTCGTTCTGGAGGTCGGGCACCTTGGGGTTGTGGAGCTGGTACAGGTCCACGTACTCCGTCTGGAGGCGCTGCAGGCTCGCATCCATCACCTGGGCGATGTAGTCCACGGAGAAGTCCGTGCTGCCCCGCTTGGGCCCCGTCATGATGTTGCCGCCCTTGGTGGCCAGCACCACCCGGTCCCGCTTGCCCTTGAGGGCCTTGCCCAGCAGGGTCTCGCTGTAGCCGTCGCCGTAGGCGTTGGAGGTGTCGATGAAGTTCACCCCAAGGTCCAGCGCCGCGGCGATGGCCGCCAGCGATTCGGCGTCGTCCGTCGGGCCGAAGTGCCCCGCGTGGACCATGGTGCCCAGCCCGATCTCGCTGACGCGCAGCCCCGTGCGCCCCAAGGTCCGGTAGTTCATCCCTCCGCTCCTCTCCTCTCAGCACTGAGGACTGGGCGATGAGGGCCGAGTGGTCGTCGGGCCTCAGTCCTCAGTCCTTTCGCCTCGGTCCTGTCACTGTTCGTACCGGCCGTAGGTGCGGGCGGCCTCCATGAACCACTGCACGATCTCGGGCTTGGACATGGGCGGGATCTCGCAGCTCGTGGAGAGGATGAAGGCGCTCCCCTTGGCGGCCGTCTCGATGCAGCGCTTCACCTCGGCCTCGATCTGGGCCTTGGTGGCCCGCTCGAAGATGGTGGCGTCCACGTTGCCGATGGCCACCGCGCGCTTGCGGCTGGCCTCCACCAGGCGCTTGAGCTGGTCCGCGCTCTGATCGATATCGATGCTGATGGTGGTGAAGCCGGCGTCGATCAAATCGTCGTAGAGGGGGTGGGTCATCCCGCAGATGTGCACGGTGAGCCCCACCTTCCGGGCCTTGAAGTGCTCCACCATCTGCTTGTGGTAGGGCTTGATGAATTCCCGGTAGTTGTCCGGCGAGATGAGGCTGCAGGACCCGGTGGGTTCCGAGAGGCTCAGGCCGATCTTGGTGGCGGCCACGGCCTCGCCGAGCTGGGTGATGTACTCGCTGCAGAAGCGCATCAGGTCGTGGACGAAGGGCGGGTCGTCCACCGTGTCCAGCAACAGCTCCTCGGGGCCGCGCATGAGCATGGCCACCGTCCAGGGGCCGGTCACCACGGCGCCCATGGCGGCGGGCAGGCCGGACGCCACGATCCCCTCGCACAGCTCCAGGAACATGGGGAGCCGCCCATCCCCCTTGACGTTGGGGATGTTCATGCGGGCCAGCCGGGGCTTCTGCTCGCCACCCAGGACGTGACCGCTGATGGAGGGTACGATGGTGTCGCTCCACTTCACCTGGCACCCGGCGGCCTCCGCCTCCTTGGCCAGATCCGTGTAGGCCAGCACCACGTCCTGCCGGGTCTTCTCCCAGGTGTTGAGCTGGGCCTTGATGGCCTTCTTGGCGTCGCTGCAGTACTCCCGGATGCTGTAGCCTTCCTGCACCCCGGCGTACGATGCGGTGATGGGGTAGGCGGGCACGCAGTCCGCGAAAGTGCGCCGGTAGGCGGCCACCACGCGCTCGCGGCCGGTATACGCGGCCCGCCCGGCCTGCACGTCCCACATCTTGTTGGCCTCCATGTACTTGGGCGGCATGGCCGGATCGTATTGCATGAACTGGGTGATGGGGTAGCGGATGCCCCCCTTGTGGGTGCCGCGCAGCCCCTCCAGGACCTCCGCCACACGACCCGCCGGGATGGTGAAGGCCATCTCGTGGTCCTGGACCTGGCCGAAGATCCGGTCCCCGCTGCAGGGGAGGATCACCTGGCACTCCTGGGTGCGCATGGTGGTGACGATGATCTCCGAGCAGTCGATCCGCCCGCCGAAGGACGAGGTGATCTTGCCCCCGCGCCGCCAGAGCGCCCCCTGCACCAGCCGCATCACCTGCGCCGGGTTCGCGTAGAGGCACACCAGGTCCGGCTCGAAGGTGAGGCGATGCAGGGGCCCCACCACGAAGCCCGCGTAGGCGTCGTGGGGGAACTTGTCCACCGCCGCCTCGGAGCGGGCGCCGGCATCGGCCGTCTCCGTGTACATCCCCTCGCACAGGTTCCCCTCGCTGATGAACTTCAGGTCCTTGTCGAAGCCGAGGGCGACGATGCCCAGGGAGCAGATGCTGTCCTCCCGGGTCAGGACGAGGGTCCAGCCGTGGCGGCGGGCCATGTCGATGGTCTGGCAGTTGGCGAAGTGCTTCTTGAAGTCCCGGGGGCGCTTGGCCCCCTCGGGCACCGGCTCGCCATGCCGCAGCATGCGGATGCCCACGGGAAAGGTCTGGGGACGGATGTATTCGGTGAGCTCGTCGTTGGTCTTCTTCCAGTCGATGCGGGCGTCGGTCTTGGCCTCGGCGGACATGGGGAAGCCTCCTCGGAAAGGGGCGGAAGGGCCGACCGCGCCCCGCGGCGCGGCGGGGGCCACGGTGGCCCGATTATGCAACGGCGCAGGGCGGCCGTCAAATGCTCTCACACCTCGGAGGGCCGATGCGGACCGGAGCGTTGGCGCGGGGGCCGGGTGGGGGCCCGAGCCGCCGGTCCCCAGGGATCGCGCTGAGGACGTGCGGCCCCGCCTCCAGCGATTGGTGGGGGCCTGTTTTCCCTCTGGGGCCGGGCCGTGGGCCCGTGGTCCCTCTCCGCGACGCGAGTCCCGAGGGGCGCCCCGCGCCATCGAGGCCGCGGCTGCTCCGTTGCGGCCGCCGCCGGCTCCCCCAGGGGTTCGCCCGGGAGGCGGGAGCGAGCGAGGCAGGGTCGGGACGCCGGCTGTGGGCGAGACTACTTGGCGGGCTGCTCTACGCCCAGGATCTTCACGTCGAAGTAGAGCGTCTTACCCGCCAGGGGATGGTTCATGTCCAGGATGACGGTCTTCTCCTTGATCTCTTTGACGCGGGCCAGTATCGGCTGCCCGTTCGGGCCGCGCCCCTGGAGCTGGGTGCCGACCTTCAGGGCGTTCGGTGGGACCGCGTCCTTGGACACCTCCATCTGGGCCTTCGGATCAACCTTCCCGTAACCGTCCTCAGGCTTGACGGTGACCTTCTTCTCCTCGCCGGCGCGCATGCCCGCCAGTGCCATCTCCAAACCGGGGATGATCTGGCGCTGGCCCTGCGTGTACGTAAGGGCGTCCTTCCCCTTGTTGGTGTCCAGCACGGTGCCGGCGTCATCCTTCAGGGTATATTCGAGCTTCACCCTGCTGCCGTTCACGATGGCGGCGGCTGGGGGTGTTTCCTTCTGTTGGGCATGGGCCACGCCGAGGGACAGCGCCAGCACACCGAGGATTGCGGCCATGAATCGCATGGGACCTCCATTCTGGCCGGCCCCCCACCGGGCCGGTCAATTACCGCAGTGTATACCGTCACGTGGGCCTGCGCAACGCGGAGCCGCGGGACGGGCCCGCGAGGCGGGTCGGCTGCGCGCACGACGTTTCTCATTGCATGAAATGACAATTTCAGGGTTGTGGCCATTTTCCTTGACAGCGGGACTGGCCCCGTGTGAGATTTTGGCTTTGGTGAAGGATCGTACACAGAGGGCCTGGAGGCCTCGGATGCATATTTTGCACATCGGAATGAGAGCCGAGGGGAAGGACTCGATCCTTCGTTGACGGAATGGTCGATCGGTGCCCTTGGATTGCGAGGGAAGGAGAGGATGCCGTGAAGAGAAAGACACTGGTTCTCGCCTGCGCGCTCATCGGGCTTCTCGTCACGTCTCCTTTGGCGGGGACCGCCCCGGCGCAGGAGAAGAAGATCGTGGCCAAGCTAGCGGATATCCTGTCTCCCGATCATCCCCATAGCAGGACGTGGATGTACTTCGCCGAGAAGGTGAAGGAACGCACCGGAGGCCGGGTGGAGATCCAGGTCTTCCACAGCGCGCAGCTCGGCCAGACGAAGGACCTGTTCCAGAGCCTCCAGGCGGGCAGCATCGAAATGGCCAAGATGCCCACCTCCTTCTCCAACGAGTGGATCCCGGAGGTGAAGGTCTTCGATCTGGCCTATCTGTTCCACGGCCGGGACGAGCTGTGGCGGGTGTTCCGCGGTGACGTGGGCAAGCGATTCATGAACCAGATCTACCCGAAATACGGGCTGACCGGGATCATGTGGGTGGACGATGGCGGTCGCAGCATTTTCACGAACAAGCCGGTGCGGAAGCCGGAGGACCTCAAGGGGCTGAAGATCCGGGTCCAGCCCAGCGACATCCAGATCCAGGCCATCAACGAGATGGGGGGGATCGCCACCCCGATGGCGTTCGGCGAGGTGTACCTGGCCCTCCAGCAGAAGGTCCTGGATGGGGCGGAGAACTCCCCCGTGCTGTTCTGGACCTCGAAGCAGTGGGAGGTGTGCAAGGTCTATTCGTTGACGGAGCAGTTCTGGTCGGTCTCCACCCTGCTGGCGAACAAGAAGTGGTGGGACGGCCTCCCCAAGGACGTCCAGACCCAGCTCCTGGCGGCGGGGCAAGACGCGGAGAAGTATTTCCTGGAGATCTATACGGGCGACGAACAGAAGGCCTACGGCTGGCTGAAGGAAAAGGGTGTGCAGATCATCACCGATGTGGACAAGGCGACCTTCGAGAAGCGCGTCCAGCCGGTGTATGCGGGGTTCGAGAAGAAGTACGGGCGAGAGATCGTGGACCAGGTGCGGGCGGCCGCGACGAAGAAATGACGCCGTGAGGCGACGGGACGGCCGGGGGAAGCGATGGGCACGGGCGCATCGCTTCCCCTTTCTGTTTCCGGGCGAAGGAGGCGCGCCGTGAAGCGGATGCTGTCGGATGGGGTGGAGTGGGTTTGCACGGTCCTGGTGGCGGCCCTGGCAGCCGTGGTGTTCCTCCAGGTCTTCAACCGCTTCGTGCTGAAGACGCCCCTGGCCTGGTCCGAGGACCTGGCCATGCTCTTGTTTGAGTGGGTGGCGTTCCTGGGCGCGGCGATCGGCGTGAACCGCATGCGCCATTTCGGCATCGAGCTGGTGGTCAAGGCCTTGCCGGAGCGAATCCGACACGGGCTGGAGCTGGCGATGCCGGTGATCACAGCGATCGTCGCCTTGACGATGATCAGTGAAGGCCTCAAGCTCGTGGCACTCAATCGTGCCCGCATCTATTCCACGATGAATCTCACGTACACCTGGGCGTTCCTGCCCATCCCCGTCAGCGGCGTGCTGATGATCGTCTATCTCATCCAGCACGAAGTGCATCGTTGGACCGGACGGAAGGCGGAGGAGGCGTAGGCCGTGGTGGCCATCGGCATCCTCCTGGGGGCCTTCATCGTCCTGCTGGCCATGAACGTCCCGGTGGCCTTCTCCATGGTCCTCGCCTGCCTGGCTACCCTCCTGTGGCAGGGGACCGTGCCAACGTCCGTGGTGACGCTGAAGCTGTACTCCGGCATCGACACGTTCCCGTTTCTCGCCATCCCGTTGTTCATTCTCGCCGGGGGACTGATGGAGCATGGCGGGATTTCGGAGCGACTGGTGCGCCTCGCCCGCAACCTGGTGGGGCACATCAAGGGGGGACTGGGGTTCGTCGTCGTGGTGGCGGAAATCTTCTTCTCCGGGATCTCGGGGTCCTCCGTCGCCGACGCGTCGGCCATCGGGGCCCTGCTGCTCCCCTCCATGATGCGGGCGGGCTACACGCCCCCCCGGGCGGCGGCCATCGTGGCGGCCGCCACGGGCATGGGCATGATGATCCCGCCGTGCCTGAACATGGTGGTGCTGGGGGCCATGGCCAACATCTCCATCGCTGGGCTGTTCATGGGCGGGTTCCTGCCGGGCTTCCTCATGGCCATCACGTTGATGGTCATCATCTACATCCAGTCGGTCCGGGGGACCCTGCCGGGGGCCGAGGAGGCCAAGCCAACCTTCAAGGAGGTCCTGATCTCCGTGCGGGACAGCATCATTCCCCTGATGATGCCGGTCATCATCTTCGGCGGGATCTTCGCCGGCATCTTCACCGCCACGGAGGCCGCCGCGGTGGCCACGGTGTACGCCTTCATCGTCTCTTTCTTGTGGTATCGGGAGATCACCGTGAAGGACCTGTACCGCATCCTCCTGGATACGGGCGTGATGACGGGGGTCGTCTGCCTGCTGGTCGGCGCCGCCACCAGCTTTTCCTGGATCCTGGCCATCTATCAGGTCCCGCGGATCATCGGGGGGTTCATCGGGTCGGTCTCGGGCGGTTACGCGGTGTTCCTGCTGCTGACCATCGCCGTCTTTCTCCTCTTCGGCATGATCCTGGACGGGCTTCCCGCCATCCTCATCTTTTTCCCCATCCTGTTTCCCATCGCGCAGTCGCTGGGTATCGATCCGCTCCATTTCGGTGTGCTGGTCATCGCGGTGGTGGGCATCGCCATCGTGGCGCCGCCCATCGGGCTCTGCCTGGTGATCATCTGCAGCATGGCCAAGATCAAGCTCACGGATACGGTCCGCCCGCTGATCCCATACACCATCATCCTCATCGTGGACCTGATCGTGATCGCGTTCTGGCCCTGGCTGGTGCTGGTCCTGCCGCGTCTCTTCAAGGTGTGAGGGGTGACACCACGGGAGGGGCGCGGGCCGGAGGGGCGTCCGCCCCGCGCGGGGGCAACGGGTGAGGCGCCGGGGGTCTGAGGGGGGCGCGGGATGAGAATCGCCCTGTGCAACGAGGTCCTCCGCGAACTGGAATTCGCGGTGCAATGCGCCCGGGCGGCGGCCCTCGGGTACGACGGGATCGAGCTGGCGCCGTTCACGGTGAGCGAGAATCCGCACCTCATGGGGGCGGAGCACCGCGCCCGCCTCCGCCGGGCCGCCGCCGATGCCGGCATCGCCATCACCGGCCTGCACTACCTCCTGGTGACGCCCCCCGGATTGTCGATCCTCAGCGGCGATGCGGCGGTGCGGAGCCGGACCGTGGACGTCATGCGCCGGCTGGTCGGGCTGTGCGCGGACCTGGGGGGAAGGGTGCTGGTGCACGGGTCGCCGGCACAACGTCAAATCCCTCCCGGCGAGGAGCCGGCGGTGGCGTGGGCCCGGGCGCGGGACGCCTTGGCCGCCATCGCCGCCGATGCGGAGGCGGCGGGGGTGACATACTGCATCGAACCTCTCTCGCGTCGCCAGACGGACTTCATCAACACGGTCGCCGAGGCGGTGCGCCTGGTGGAGGCCATCGGCAGCCCGGCCGTGCGGACCATGGTCGACGCCAGCGCCGCCAGCGTCACGGAGAGTCTGCCGGTGGCCGATCTGA